>Ga0224512_10005724_pt1 | contig 10139 bp, 7 predicted proteins | sample SF_May12_sed_USG_4_FD_169103 | JGI IMG/M metagenome (GOLD analysis project Ga0224512, IMG submission 169103) | Sediment microbial communities from San Francisco Bay, California, United States - SF_May12_sed_USGS_13 | ecosystem: Environmental > Aquatic > Marine > Sediment | place: USA: California...
AACCCTGTGCCTCGCCGGCGCGTACCAGCATCTGGAAATTTCCTGCCCGGTCCTTGCCGAAATGGAAATCATCGCCAACCACGAGGTATTCCACCCCCAGCCCTTCAACCAGGATGATGCGGATAAATTCTTCCGGTGGCAGCCCGGCCAGGTAGTCACCGAAACGCAGGCAGATGACCCGGTCCACGCCGAAGCGGCTCAGTGCCTCGATCTTCTCCCGGAAGCGCGTCAGCCGGGGCGGTGCCAGGTCCGGCGTGAAATACTCACGCGGCTGCGGCTCGAAGGTGATCACCACGACCGGCAAGTTCAGTGCCGCGGCCCGCTCCGACAACTGGCCCAGCACTGCCTGGTGACCCAGGTGCACGCCATCGAAGTTGCCGATGGTGGCGGCACAGCCGCGGTGCCGCGGGCGCAGGTTGTGAAGACCACGAATCAGTTCCATGTAATTAAACCGGGCGATCGGGAAAAGCGGCGATTATAAGGCACCCGGACATGCAATCACGCCTGCCCGGTGCGCCTGAAGACCGACCAGCGCAGCCCACTGAGGTACAGGCCGGCGAGATAGGCCAGGGCGCCGATGACCACCCAGAGCATGAGTGTTTGCACCCGGCCGGCAAGATCCCACGCGATCCACACCGACAGGGCCGGCATACCCCAGACCAACACCGCGACCATCAGGCCGGCGGCCAGCAGCATCTGCAGGGCAAACCGGCGCCAGCCGCGCCGCGGCCGGTAGAAGCGATCGCGGTACAGGACCCGGAACAGCAGGCCGGCGTTGACATAGGCCGCGACCGAGGTCGCCAGTGCCAGCCCGGCGTGCGGCCCCGGAATCCCCAGCCGCACCATGGGGATGACGAACACGAGATTGAGCACCATGTTGGTCACCAGGGCGATGATAGCGATGCGCACCGGGGTGCGCGGGTCCTTGCGCGAGTAGAAGCCGGGCGCCAGCACCTTGATCAGCATGAAGGCCGGCAGGCCGATGGCGTAGGCCATCAGACTCAGCCCGGCCATGTCGACATCGGCCGCGGTGAAGTCGCGGTACATGAACAGGGTGGTGATCATCGGCCGGCCCAGTATGAACAGGCCCAGCGCCGAGGGGATCCCGATGAGCAGCACCAGGCGCAGTCCCCAGTCCAGTGTCCCCGAGAACTCGTCGGCCGATTCATTGGCATGGCTGCGCGACAGGCTGGGGAGGATGACTGTCGACAGGGCAATGGCAAACACACCCAGCGGGAATTCCACCAGGCGGTCGGAATAATAGAGCCAGCTCACGCTGCCGGCGACCAGGAAGGAGGCGATCAGGGTGTCGAACAGCAGGTTGATCTGGGCGACGGAGGAACCCAGTATACCTGGCAACATCAGCTTCATGATGCGTCGCACGCCCTCATCGCGGACCCCCCAGCGGGGTCGCGGCATGAGCCGGATGCGCTGCAGCGACGGCAGCAGGAACAGCAGCTGGACCACGCCGGCCACAAACACCCCGCCCGCCAGGGCCAGCACCGGTTGCTCGAGTTGCGGCGCAACCAGCAGCGCCGCACCGATCATCACCACGTTCAGCCACATGGGTGCCAGGGACGCCGCCGCGAACCGGCCATAGGTATTGAGGATCCCCGCCGCAAAGGCCACCAGCGAGACAAACAGGATATAGGGGAAGGTCAGGCGCAGCATCTGCGCCGCCAGGTCGAACTGGACGCTGTCGCGGTACAGGAAGCCGGGGGCGAACAGGGTGATCAGCACCGGGCTGGCCAGCACACCCACCACGGCCACCAGGGACAGGATACCCGCCAGGGTCCCGGCGACCTTGTTGATCAGATCCTGGACCGCGGCCTGCGAGCGCTGCTCCTTGTACTCCGAGATGATCGGCACGAAGGCCTGCGAGAACGCCCCCTCGGCAAACAGGCGGCGCAGGAAGTTTGGAATCTTGAAGGCCACGAAAAAGGCATCCATGCCGGCATTGGCACCGAACCCGGCCAGCACGATATCCCGCAGCAGCCCCAGGACCCGCGAGATCAGCGTCATCGCCCCTACTATGGCAGTATTTTTAAGTAACTTACGACTCATGCAGGACCAGTTCAGAATCGTGACCAGACAGCCAGGACAGTGGATCGCTTGAATGCATTGCGGAATATAAAGGACGCTGACAAAACAAGAGCTTATCAGCAGCGCCCGGCCTATGCACCCTTATTGGCCCGTGGCCACTATCAAGCGCCCGTACACTGCGGCCAGTGATTGACAAAGACGTCCAGAATCCGGATCATACGCGCTCTTTCGAACGGTCCCAGGCAGGAGCAGTCCCTTGGCGAACTCAGCACAAGCAACCAAACGCGCCCGGCAGTCAGAAAACAGCCGCCAGCGGAATGCCAGTCAGCGTTCCAGGCTGCGCACATCCATCAAGAAGGTCATTGCCGCGATCGAGGCGGGTGATGCCGGAGCCGCCAAAGAGGCCTACAACGCCGCCGTACCGGTCATCGACAGTGCGACCGGAAAAAAACTGATCCACAAGAACAAGGCCGCACGCCACAAGAGCCGCCTGAATCAGCACATCCGCAATATGTAATTGCAGGACAGCACAGCACACAAAAAGCCGGTCACTGACCGGCTTTTTTATGGCCGTCATTCAGCCCGTCAGGACCAGGTTGTCCCGATGGATGAGTTCCGGCTCATCGACATAGCCCAGGATTTCCTCGATCCGCTGGCTCGGTTGGCCGATGATCCTGCGCGACTCGGCAGCATTATAATTCACCAGACCGCGGGCGATCTCATTGCCGTGCGGCCCGTGGCACACCACCAGGTCGCCGCGCTCGAACTGGCCCTCCACGCGCGTGACACCCACCGGCAACAGGCTGCGGCCGGCACTGCGCAGCACGTTCATCGCACCCTCGTCCACTGTCAGGTGGCCCCTGACCTGCAGTTGCCCGGCAAGCCACTGCTTGCGCGCCGCAAGCGGCACACTGGCCGGGTAGAGGCGTGTGCCCATGGCCTCATCCGCGCCGATGCGCTGCAGGATATCCGGTTCCTGGCCGCCGGCAATGACAGTCAGGGTCCCGGAACGGGTGGCCAGCGCCGCCGCCCGCACCTTGGTCAGCATGCCGCCGCGCCCCAGCGCGCCCCCGCTGCCTGCCGCCATGGTCTCCAGGGAGGGATCACCGGCCTGCGCCTCGGGGACCAGGGCCGCATCCGGATTGGCGCGCGGATCGCTGTCGAACAAACCGGCCTGGTCGGTCAGCAGGACCAGCAGGTCGGCCTCCACCAGGTTGGCCACCAGCGCGGCAAGGGTGTCATTGTCGCCAAAACGGATCTCATCGGTAGTCACGGTATCATTCTCGTTGACCACCGGGATGACGTTCAGTTTGAGCAGGGTACGCAGGGTACTGCGGGCATTCAGGTAACGCTGCCGGTCGGCCAGGTCGTCATGGGTCAACAACACTTGCGCGGTGTGCAGGCCGTAGCGCTGGAAGCGCGACTCGTAGGCCTGGATCAGTCCCATCTGCCCGACCGCCGCGGCGGCCTGCAGTTCGTGGAGGGCATGCGGGCGCCGCGTCCAGCCCAGCCGCGTCATGCCCTCGGCCACGGCGCCCGACGACACCAGCAGCAGTTCATGGCCGGCCTGTTTCAGGGCGGCCATCTGCTCCACCCAGCCCGCAATGGCATCGGTGGCCAGGCCGCGGCCGTCGTTGGTCAGCAGGGAACTGCCGACCTTGACGACCCAGCGCCGGCACTGACTTGGTTTAAGTTTTTCCGACATGGGGTGCCTTGTAATGAGTGCGCCGCGCGGCGCTGTCCGGACAGAGATTACCCGCCTTGCGCATCATCTGCCAATGCATCCTGTTGCTCAATGAAATCCATCACCGCGTGGACCAGTGCGTCGGTACCGCCGCGGTTCAGCGCGGAGATTTCGAAGACCGGGCCGTGCCAGTCCAGCGCCTGCACCACCTCGCGGCAGCGCTGTTCACGATCCTGCTGCGGCAACAGGTCGATCTTGTTCAGTACCAGCCAGCGTTCCCGCTGTGCCAGTTCCGGGCTGAATGCTGCCAGCTCGCCCATGATAGTACCGACATCCTCCACCGGAGCAGCGATCGGACCCATGTCCACCAGGTGCAGCAGCAGGCGGGTGCGTGACAGGTGCTTCAGAAACTGGATGCCCAGCCCGGCACCTTGTGCGGCGCCCTCGATCAAGCCCGGCACATCAGCCATCACGAAGCTGCGGTGGGCCGACACACTGACTACGCCAAGATTGGGATACAGGGTCGTGAACGGGTAGTCGGCCACCTTCGGGCGCGCCGAGGACACGGCGCGGATCAGGGTCGACTTGCCGGCGTTGGGCATGCCCAGCAGGCCCACGTCCGCCAGCAGCTTGAGTTCCAGGCGCAGGTGACGGCGCTCCCCCGGGGTGCCGGGTTTCGACTGCCGCGGGGTGCGGTTGGTCGAACTCTTGAAACGGGCGTTGCCGAGGCCATGGAAGCCGCCGCGAGCAACCAGCAACTCCTGGCCATCGTGCAACAGTTCACCGATCAGTTCGTCGATATCGTCCTCGTACACCAGGGTCCCGACAGGCACCCTGATAACCAGGTCATCACCTGACTTGCCGGTGCGGTTCCGGCCCATGCCGTTACCGCCGCGCGGTGCCAGGAATTTACGGCTGTGGCGGAAGTCGACCAGGGTATTGATGCTACTGACGGCCTGCAGGTAGATACTGCCGCCATCGCCGCCATCGCCCCCGTCCGGTCCGCCAAAGGGGATGAATTTTTCGCGCCGGAAACTGACGCAGCCGTTGCCGCCGTCCCCGGCACGGACCTCGATGGTAGCTTCGTCGACGAATTTCATGGCATTTGTATCATCCCGGGAAGACCTGAGTGACTCATCGTTCGTCATTCCGGCGAAGGCCGGAATCCAGTGACTGCCTGATTAGCAACGACTGGATTCCGGGTCGCAGCTCAGCTCCGCCCGGAATGACGGCTTGATCAGACTTTTCCTAGTATTGTGGGTCTGCAGTGGTCTTGTAGCTTTCATCTTACTCAACGGCCCAAACAAAAAACCCCGCTCAATGGCGGGGCTTGATGAATCCCGTGTGTTGCCCGGTTCAGCCGGCAACTACTTCGATAAACTTCCGCTTCTTGGCGCCGCGCTGCACGAAGAGAACCTTGCCGTCCGCCTTGGCGAACAGGGTGTGGTCCCTGCCGCAGCCGACATTCTTGCCCGGGTGGAAATGCGTGCCCCGCTGCCTGACCAGGATATTTCCCGCGAGCACGGCTTCGCCGCCATAGCGCTTCACACCCAGTCGTTTGGATTCTGAATCGCGGCCGTTACGAGTACTGCCGCCTGCCTTTTTATGTGCCATTGATCAATCCTCTGTGCGCGCGGCGGATCAGGAGATACCCGTGATTTCCACTTCCGTAAAGTCCTGACGGTGTCCCATCCGCTTCATGTGGTGCTTGCGACGACGGAACTTGATGATATTGATCTTCTTGCCGCGGCCGTGGGCCTTGACCCGGGCAGTTACCCGGCTGCCGTCCACGTAAGGGGTGCTAATCTTGACGTCTTCACCCTCGCCCACCATCAGGACTTGATTGAACTCGATGGAATCACCTTCACCGGCGTCCAGCTTTTCAACCTGCAGGGTCTCCCCCTGGGAAACGCGGTACTGCTTGCCGCCCGTCTTGATTACCGCATACATGTCAGAAACTCCAAGTACATCATCTTTGTTCAGAAAAAGGCCGCTCATTTTAATGACTGCTCCCATCGAGGTCAATTAAATACGTTCTGGTACAGGCTGGTTAACACCGTTAGACTATTGGGCGCTCCGGGCGGCGGCGTCCGGCGAGCGGAAAATCCTCCCAGATATCAGGCAATCATGAGAGAAGTACTTAAAAATCATAATGTTATAACGGGCGTCGACGCCCTCCATCAACTGGTGGAGGCGGACGTGCAGGCCGTGGATGAGCTTATCAGGGTGCGTCTGACCAGTGATGTGGCCCTGATCAACCAGCTTTCCCACTACATCATCAATAGTGGCGGCAAGCGCCTGCGCCCCCTGCTGGTGCTGCTCGCGGCCCGAGCTTGCCACTACCAGGGTGACCAGCACATCAACCTGGCCGCGGTCATCGAGTTCATTCATACCGCCACCCTGCTGCACGACGACGTGGTCGACGCCTCGAAACTGCGGCGCGGCAACGTGACCGCCAACGCCGTCTGGGGCAACGAGGCCGCGGTACTGGTCGGCGATTTTCTCTATTCGCGCGCCTTCGAGATGATGGTCGAGGCCAACGACATGCACATCATGGAAATCATGTCGCACACCACCAACACCATTGCCGAGGGTGAGGTCCTGCAACTGCTCAACTGCCATGACGCGGAGACCAGCGAGACACGCTACCTGGAGGTCGTGAGCCGCAAGACCGCCAAGCTGTTCGAGGCCGCCGCCCGGATCGGCGCCATCCTGGGCACCCAGCCGGAAGCCACGGAGGCCGCCCTGGCCGATTACGGCATGCACCTGGGCATCGCCTTCCAGCTGGTCGATGACGTGCTCGACTACAGTGCTTCGCCCGAGGATACCGGCAAGAACCTGGGCGACGACCTGGCCGAGGGCAAACCCACCCTGCCCCTGATCCATGCCATGAAAAAGGGTACTCCGGATCAGGCCCGGTTGATCCGCAAGGCCATCGAAAACGGCGGCCATGACAACATGTCAGCGGTGTGTGCCGCCATTGAATCGACCGGGGGCATCCCGTACACTGCGCAGGCCGCGCAACGGGAGGCCGACCTGGCAATCGCCGCCCTGGACCCGCTGCCGGCATCACAGTACAAGGAGGCGCTGTACAGCCTCGCGGAATTTTCCGTCAATCGTACCTATTAATCGGGGTGTAGCTCAGCCTGGTAGAGCACTGCCTTCGGGAGGCAGGGGTCGGAGGTTCGAATCCTCTCACCCCGACCAATTAAATCAAGAACTTATCCCGTCACTCGGTTCTTTTTTCTTTTTGGTGTCAGGCCGCCTGCCAGGCCTGGGCGATCACCGGCTGCAGTTCCTCCTGCAAATCGGGCGGCAGGTTGAGCTCGCCGAAACGCGGTTCGCTGAATGAGGCCATTGCACTTACCAGCTGATCGACCTGGGTGTTGATCAGGATGGCACCCGCGGCGGTATGGAACGCCTCGACCTGGTATTCCTCGCCCGCATACCAGTCGGACACGATCACCGCATCGCGTGTCCCGACAATGCCCACTCGCAGATCATCTGCATCTCGCTCGAACCACAATTGTTCGGGGGCGATATCCTCGCCGAACAGCAACCGGTCGATTGATGACGCGACATCCCCGGCACTGTAATCGACAATCGTATCGACATCATCGCCGCGACCGAAGATGTAGCTGTCGCTGCCGGCACCCCCCTGCAGGTAGTCATCGGCATCGCCACCGACTAACCGGTCATCACCCGGCCCGCCCAGCAGACTGTCGTCACCCGGCCCGCCGTTGAGTCCGTCATCACCGCTGCCACCCAGCAGGGTGTCATCGCCTCGTGATCCGTGGAGGGTATCGTTACCCTCTTCACCGGACAGCACATCATTGCCACCACCGCCATCGGCCACATCATCCCCGTTCCCGCCGAATACCGTGTCCTGGCCCCGCCCGGCCTCGATGACATCATTGCCGGCGTAGGCGTAAATCACATCGTTACCCCGACCGGCATCGACAAGGTCCATCCCGTCTGTTCCGTGCAGGAGATCGGCCCCGCTGTCCCCGGTAATCACATTGGGTGCCGCGGGCTGCACCTCGATCAGGAACTGATCCGACACCGCGGCACCGCTGGCATCGGTCGCCGTCAGGGCCACGTTTAGCACACCGATATCCGCCTCGCCCGGCATACCCGAAAAGGCCATGCTGCCGGCATCAAAGGCCAGCCAGTCCGGGAGCGCCTGGCCATCCGACCGGGTCGCCGTGTAGCTCAGGGTATCGCCTGCATCGGGATCGATGATCGACCCTGCCGCTACCGTAAATGCGTAGTCCTCGCCTTCACGTGCCAGCTGATCCGCCAGCGGTGTAATGACAAGGGGTGCATCATTGGTGTTGTGGATCGTGATCCTGAAGCCATCATCGGCAGAAGCACCGCGACCATCGGTTGCCGTGACGGTGATATCCAGTATTCCGACATCTTCATTGGCCGGCGTCCCCGAGAACTCGCGCGTGTAGGGATTGAAGGACAGCCAGGCAGGCAGGGCCGTCCCGTCCGCCTGCCGGGCTTCGTAAAAGAGCGTGTCCGTGGCGTCCGGATCCTGGAAGGCGTGACCGTCGAACCGGAAGCTGAAGGCGCTGTCCTCATCGGCGAACTGGTCCTGCAGGGGAACCAGCAGGACAGGACGCTGGTTCACGGAACCTTCCAGCAGCTCAAGCGGGGTCAGGGCGGTCCCGTCGGCAAACAGCAGTGACTCCACCCCGTAGGCAGCACCCTCATCGGGCGTCACACCCGCAGGCCGGGTCACGATGTCGAGTCCCTGCCCCTCGGTGATGCGCCCGAGCGCATCCAGAAAGCGGATCTCGAGGATCTCTTCCTCGCCGTTGTCAACCTGCCGGGCCACGGTGTGCAGCGGATCGATGCCCTCGCCAAAGACCAGCCGGTCACCGGCGCCGACGGCCGTGGTCTCTATCCGGTCCAGGCCGTCACCGGTGTTATACACATAGACGTCATCACCGCCGCCACCGATCAGGGTGTCATCACCGCCCTCGCCCCGGAAGATTTCATCGCCGGGTCCGCCCACCAGGATGTCATGCGAGGCATCCCCGACGTATACCGGTGCACCCGAGAGCACCTCCATGGTGGCCGCATTGAGCTGAACCCCGTTATAGAAGTCGAAGACCTCGATACGCTGACCCACAAACCAGCCCCGGATGGTCACACTGTCACTGGCAGAGAATTGCACCCGCAGGTCCAGGTCCGACTGGCTGACGGTCATTCCGGCCGGGTCGATCCCCTGGCCCAGCACCAGCGCATCCACGCCCCCCGCCGAATCCTCGATAACATCGTGACCGTCACCCGGATTGTAGACATAGATGTCATCACCGCCACGGCCCGCGTAGAAATCGTCACCGCCACCCATGAGAAACACGTCATCGGTATCGGTTCCCTGAATGGCATCATTACCCGGTCCGCCATTGAGATACAGCGCGTGCTCGAGAATCTGCTCCGGCAGGAGCGTCTCGCCGCCGGAGAACACAAAACGCTCGACGGCATTGTCCCGGACATAGAGGACATCCGTCGCGCTGAACTGAAAGATGAGGTAGCCACTGGATAGCAGAATGGATGCGGAACCCGGTTCGATACCGGCACCGAAGCGAACGGTATCCGTACCCGAGGAATCCCCGAAGACATCCACTCCATCACCGAGGTTATAGAGGTAGGTATCATCACCGGCACCACCGAAGACACCGTCATCACCCATGCCGCCTGCGAGAGTATCGTTGCCCGCGTCGCCCTGCAGCAGATCGTTGCCCGCGCCACCCAGGAGCACGTCATCGCCTGTATTGGCATACAGGGCGTCGTCATCGTCACCACCGATCAGTGTGTCGTTGCCATCGCCACCGAACAGCTCGTCAGCACCGGCACCGCCGTTCAGATGGTCGTTGCCGGCATTGCCCGATACCAGGTCGTCACCGTCCTCGCCATAGGCCACATCCGATCCTTCACCACCATATAGGCGGTCAGCACCGTCACCACCGCGCAGGATGTCATTGCCTTCATGACCGGCAAGCATGTCCTGACCCATCCCACCCAGCAGTGTATCCGCGCCCCCATGGCCGTAGAGGGTGTCATTGCCCTCACCGCCCGACAGGTGGTCATCGGCGTGCCACTCCAGGGGTATCTGCGAGTTGTCGGCATCCCCGAACAGGGTGTCATTACCGGCACCACCATCGATCCGGTCTGCGCCCGCGTGCCCGACCAGGTAGTCGTCTCCCGCCCCGCCATCCATCAGGTCACTGCCGTGGAGGGCAAATTCAGCCGTACTGTCGTCTCCAAAAATTTCGTCATTGCCGCCACCACCGTACAGGGTGTCCGCACCGCTGTTACCCACCAGGTAGTCATCGCCCTCGTTTCCGAAAATGACATCATCACCCGCCTGGCCATGGATGAAATCAGTGCCCCCGCCCCC
>Ga0224512_10005725_pt1 | contig 10139 bp, 8 predicted proteins | sample SF_May12_sed_USG_4_FD_169103 | JGI IMG/M metagenome (GOLD analysis project Ga0224512, IMG submission 169103) | Sediment microbial communities from San Francisco Bay, California, United States - SF_May12_sed_USGS_13 | ecosystem: Environmental > Aquatic > Marine > Sediment | place: USA: California...
TGCAGCGGGGAGCGACCAGGCGGCGATTGACAGCGTGCTGGTCGGCGTTCTCGACGGCCTGATGAATGAGGAAGAGTTTTATCTGCGTGTCGCGGAGATCTACAACGATCTCTTGCTGACCGATCGGCACGCGAATTCGACTGACAGGCCGGAGAATATCTTCCGAAACATAGAAAATTTCACGAGCGCGGGTTACTTCTCTAGCCGCAACGATGCCGCTCAGCGAGGCGCCAACTATGGTCTCGCCCGCGCGCCGATTGCGCTGATTCGCTACGTCATCGAGAACGGCCGGCCGTTTACAGAAATCGTCACTGCAGACTACACGATGGTCAATCCGTACTCGGCGGTCATCTATGGTGTGAATCCAGGCGGCGCGAACTATCCATTCAGCAGTGACAACAACCCCGCCAATCATCCGTATGACGACTGGCGACGTGTCGATTCACTCACGCAAACGGGAGGAGATCGAGCAATCATTTCAACAGCCGGCGTCATCAGCACGCACGCGTTCCTGGAGCGCTATCGGTCGACTAATACAAACCTCCAGCGCCATCGTTCGCGCACCGTGTTCGACTACTTCCTGGGACTCGATATCGAGAGCCTCGCTCCGCGTGACGGCCTCGACCTGGATACGGTCATTGGCGACGTGCCGACGTATGAGGACCCGCAGTGCACGGCCTGTCACGACGTGATGGACCCGGTAGCCAACCTCTTCACCAAGCGCGACAACGAGGGTCGATATCGTGCTGATTATCCGTATCGGCACCTGTTCCGTACAAACGGTGTGCCGCAAATGGTACCTCCAGGCTACGGTGACACACGCAACAACCCGGCTGTCGAGCTGCCGGCTAGCCAGGAGTTCTCGCCGCTCGACTGGCTCGGCGACCAGATCGCCGCTGATGATCGTTTCGCGCAGAAAACCGTCCGCGTCGTTTTCAACGCTTTCACAGGTAATCAGTCAATCTCGCCGGACGTGACGGCCTTCGTCGAGGCGACGAAGAATGCTTTCGTCGCCAGCGGTTTCGATTTCAAAACACTCGTCAAGGACGTGCTGTTGAGCGACTACTTCCTTGCACAGAACCTGGGGGCTAGCGAGAATCCGAACAACTACGAGTCGATCGGTGCAGGTCGCTTGCTGACGCCGGAGGAGCTTGATCGCCGCATCACGGCGGTGACAGGCAGCGGCTACGTATGGCGCGGCCCGAACAGCAACACCGGATTGCGTGGTGGGCACTACCTGCTCTATGGCGGCATCGATTCCGACGAGATAACGACCCGCGCCACGGGCCCAACGTCATTCTTCCCGGGGGTTCAGCGACGAATCGCGAACCAGGTCTCGTGCGAGCGCGTCGCCGCCGATCTCTACAATGGGGGCACGTTGTTCCCCGTGGTCAATGCGACGGTGACACCCGACAACGGCGGTGAAACCGCGATTCGCGACAACCTGCAATTCCTGCATCGACACTTACTGGGTGAAGACCTGGCGAGCGACAGCCTGGAAATCGACGCCAGCTACCAGTTATTCCTTGATGTTCGGGCCCTGGGCGACACTGCAATACCGACACAATGCCGCGGCGGTGGCGGCGCCTCTGACAGCAACGGCACCGTGCTGCCCTGGATGGCGGTCGTCAATTCCCTGCTGTCTGACTATCGCTTCTTTTATAACTGAGCGCCGGAGACAATCCATGAAACGACGTGACTTTCTTCGCCTGGCGGCCACCAGCAGCGGCATGTTGCTGTGTGGCGGTGTCCGGCTTGCACAGGCGCAGCAGGCATACAGCGGACCGTTCTGGTTGCTCGTCGAAGCGCGAGGCGGATGGGATCCGACGAGCTTCTGTGACCCGAAAGGTTTTGGCCTGGGTGAGAACGGCGACATCAACAACTATGATCAAAACGATATTCGTCAAATTGGCAACATACGATACGCACCGCCGCCCGATTCGTTCGCGAACGATACAAGCTTGTTCAGCAACAGGGACTTTTTCGAGGCACATTACCAGAAGCTCGTCGTGATCAATGGCATCAATCATGGCACGAACGGGCATGCTGCCGGACAGATTGCCAGTTGGACCGGCTCTCTGGCCCGCAACTATCCGAGCATCGCGGCGCTCATCGCCTCTGAGAATGCCGGTGATCTTTCACTGCCCTTCGTCGCCACGAGGAGTGGTGCGATTGCCAGGACGAACGGCCTGGTGCCGGCGACCTTGGTGACCCCTGGTGATCTCAATGCGTTGCGTGAAGTTGCGTATCCGAATCGCGTCAACACCGGGCAGACCACACAGTACAACAGCAACTCGGCACAGGCATTGATCGAAGGAGCCGTGGCCGCGCGACGTCTGCGGCAGCTCAACGCGCAACGTCTGGCCCGATTACAGAGGGCACTCAGTGAGCATAACGCGTCGCGGAACCGCGATGTTTCAACACTGCGTGGCTTCGTCGATGCCATGAGTTCGCCTTCGGCGCCAAACGGCTACGTGAACTCTAGCTCCCGGGCGAGAGCCTTGTTCCAGAATGCACAAATCGCGTTTGCGGCATTTGAGTCGGGTGCGGCGGCGACTGCGCAGGTAACGATGAGGGGATTCGACACCCACGGCAATCATGATGCGGATCATTATCCGCGACTTATGGACCTCTTTGCCGCTGTCGATAACATCATCTCGGATGCCAATGCGCGCGGTATTGGCGATCGTCTGATCATCGTCATGAGTTCAGACTTCGGGCGCACCAACAAGTACAACAGCGACAACGGCAAGGACCACTGGCCTCATGGCAGTACGATGGTATGGGGCGACTCGCGTTACTTCGCGGGCAATCGGGTAGTCGGCGCGACCGACGACCTGCATCGTTCGCTCAAGGTCAACACATCGACCTTGCAGCAGGACAACAACGGCGTCGAGCTGACGCCAGAGTATATCCATCAGGCATTGCGCCGACTCGCCGGGATCGATCAGAATCCGTCTGTCACGTCGAACTTCCCCTTCACTGAGGGCGTGTTGCCAATCTTCGCCTGACCGCGACCGACTGCAAGGCTTCCCCGGGCATTAAGTTTCAGATTTATATCCCTACGCTACCTCTGGATCCGCAATTTGAGGCGCTGCACAGGATTGTGTAGGGTATAAAGAACGTGTGTGACAATCGTGAGGCTTTATGCCACAACTAATTGTGCAAAAGTTCGGTGGCACCTCTCTTGCTACTGCCGAGTTACGCAAAATAGCAGCCGCGCGCGTGCTATCTTGCCACAGCAACGGTTTTCGGCCGGTTGTCGTGGTTTCGGCCATAGGTCGAAGCGGAAGTCCATACGCCACTGATACTCTGTTGGCGCTCGCGAACGAAAGCGCTGACTTGAGCGGCCGAAGCCACGATCTGATCGCTTCCTGCGGCGAGATCATCTCTGCAGTAGTTTTCTCGCAGGTCCTGAGATCACTGGGGATCGACGCCGTACCCCTGACCGGCGCGCAAGCAGGCATCGTTACGAACGGCGTATTCAGGACGGCTCGCGTCAAAGCGATCGATTGCAACAGAATTCACACGCATGTCGAAGCGGGTCAAATTCCCGTAATAGCCGGGTACCAGGGTCTTACTGACGATGGTGACATAACGACGCTTGGTCGAGGCGGCAGCGACACGACTGCTTGTATGCTGGGAGCGGCATTGCAGGCGGCGCGGGTCGATATCTACACGGACGTTGACGGGCTGATGACAGCTGACCCAAGATTGGTCCCCGAGGCGAGACTGATCACCGAAGCCGAGTACTCGGAGGTTCGTGCACTGGCACTAAAGGGTGCGAACGTAATCCACCCGGAAGCCCTTGAGTTCGCTAGTAACGCCGGCGTGCCGCTACACATTCGGTCAGCTGACCGTTCAGTGCCCGGCACGATCGTGCACTTTGTGAGCGAGGCGAGCCCGGTCACCGGCATCGCGAGTTTTAGCGATGTCGACTTTTTCAGCTTGCCCAGTGCTCAGCAGCAGCCGTACGCTTCAGGCCTGGGTGTTTTTTCCGATATCGCTGATGCAAACATCAGTGTGCATTTCATCGATGTACGGCCGAACGAGACAACGTTCGTCGTTGAAAGAAATTACTCGACCGCAGTTTCCGAGATACTGTCAGCACGAGGAATCGCTTTCCAAACAAGTAGCGACTTCGCGAAGGTCTCGGTTATCGGTGTCGGAATGACTGGCAAGCCCGGGATGATGGCGACGATCGTGGATACGTTATCGGATCGCGATATCGCGATATTCCAGTCAACGGATTCCCAGATTTCAATATCCGTGCTGGTCCGGAGAGAGGATGAACCTGAAGCTGTTCGCAGCCTCCACATGGCATTCGGTCTAGACTCAGTTTAGTTCAGCCCGACGATCAGGGTACAGTTATCGACGTCAATGATCTCTGCGCTTTGCCAATTGGCATCGCAGGTATCCACCGAGCCATCTCCTCCTTATCCGAATGAGTCGGGTTCCTTGTGCCAGGGTAAGTTTCCGCATTGTCGGGAAGTCGGCGTACAGATCGAAATCAGGTCACCATACTCGTGCTTGCATTTCCCGAATCTGTAAAAGAAGATAGCATTGTTCATGATTATGTTTGATTCGAAAATTTCCGGGCGCCAGAGATCATACAGTTAGATACGGGGATCGTATTTTTTCGATCAGCTTCCAAATTCTGCGCGAGTTCACAAAGCAATAATGAAAATCCTCGGGATATCTGCTTATTACCACGACAGTGCCGCTGCGCTTCTCGACAAGGGCGAGATCGTTGCGGCCGCTCAGGAGGAGCGCTTTACTCGCAAGAAACACGACTCGCGATTTCCACAACACGCGGTTCAATATTGTCTGGCTGAGGCTGGCATTTCGATGAGCGACGTTGATTTTGCGGTCTTCTATGACAAGCCACTGGTCAAGTTTGAACGTCTACTGGAAACGTACCTCAACTATGCGCCTCGGGGCTTGCGTTCGTTTGCGGTCGCTATGCCGATCTGGTTGAAAGAGAAACTGTATTTGAAGACAACGCTTAAGAAGGAACTGCGCCGATTCTCGGACAGCGATGACCAACCAGGGCCTCAACTGTTATTCGCCGAACATCACCAATCACACGCCGCTTCTGCGTTTTATTTCAGTCCATTTGACCGGGCGGCGGTGCTGTGTCTCGATGGCGTCGGAGAATGGGCAACCACCTCTACTTGGCTTGGCGACGGTCGTGAACTCAAAGCATTGTGGGAGATCGATTTTCCACACTCGCTAGGCCTGCTCTACTCCGCGTTCACCTACTACACCGGGTTTCGCGTCAATTCTGGTGAGTACAAGCTCATGGGGCTGGCGCCATACGGAACACCCAGTTTTGTTGACCACATCCTTGACAATCTGGTGGACCTAAAAGAAGACGGCACATTCCGCCTAGACATGTCCTACTTCAACTACTGCACTGGGCTGACGATGACGAACAGCAAGTTTGACGCGCTGTTCGGTAGCCCCCCAAGGAAACCGGAAAGCGAGCTGACTCAACGGCATATGGATATCGCGGCATCGATACAGGTAGTGACAGAGGAGATCGTCTTGCGGCTCGCCCGGACGCTGCAAGAGGAAACCGGTGAGACGAACCTCTGCCTGGCCGGCGGTGTTGCACTGAATTGTGTTGCGAATGGCCGGATTCTCAGGGAAGGCCCATACGAGAATATCTGGATTCAGCCTGCGGCGGGCGACGCGGGTGGCGCGTTGGGCGCCGCATCGATCGCATGGCACCAGAAACTTGGTAACGGTCGCACAGTCAACGGAAAGGACCGGATGAACGGTGCCTACCTCGGACCTGCCTACAACTCCGACGAAATAAGATCACAACTTGACCAGTACGAGGCCGTTTACCGGCAGCTGGATGATACGATTCTCTTGTCAGAATTGGCAGAATATCTGGAACAGGAAACCGCGATCGGCTGGTTTCAGGGAAGAATGGAGTTCGGACCTCGCGCGCTCGGGGGCAGGTCCATCATTGGAGACCCGCGCAGCAGCAGAATGCAATCGGTCATGAATCTCAAGATAAAGTATCGCGAGTCCTTTCGGCCTTTTGCGCCGTCCGTACTTGCCGAACGTGTGTCGGACTATTTTGAATTGACGGAGCAAAGTCCTTATATGCTGATCGTCGCCCCGGTACGGGATGAGCTACGAATCCCGATGACCGAAGAGCAAAGCAATTTATTCGGTATTGACAAGCTGAATGTACCCCGGTCGGAGCTGCCGGCTATCACGCATGTCGATTATTCCGCGCGCGTGCAGACGGTGCACGAGGACACAGCACCACGATACCACGCGTTGCTAAAGGCGTTCGAGGCTAGAACAGGCTGTGGAGTACTTGTGAATACGTCGTTCAATGTCAGGGGTGAACCTATCGTCGCGACGCCGAGCGACGCTTATCGATGCTTCATGCGAACGGAAATGGATTATCTTGTCGTCGAGGACTTCATCTTGGCGAAGAAAGACCAGCCGCACTGGGACGACGATGGCGCATGGAAAGAGGAATTTGAGCTGGACTAGGCGATGGCATTAGACGCTTCAGAGATTCCTGATCTTGACGGGCCGGGCCTACGCAGGTTTGGACTAACAACTGGCGCAATCGTCGCTGCTATTTTCGGTATCCTATTGCCATACATCTTTGAACATGAATGGCCGCTTTGGCCCTGGATATTGGCTGCGGTCCTTGCCTTGTGGGCGCTGGCGGCGCCGGCAACGCTAGGCCCCGTGTATCACGGTTGGATGCGATTCGGGCTTGTGGCCAGCAAAATAGTCACACCGTTTATTCTGACGCTGGTCTACATCGTTGCATTCATCCCTACATCCATTATCCTTTATCTATTAGGGAAAGATATGATGCGAAGAAGCTTCGATGCAGGACCGTCCTACCGGGTTCAATCGAAACAACCATCTGTAACCAATATGGAGAAGCCCTACTGATGCTCGACCTAATTATAGACCTGTGGGGATTCATGAAGGAGCGCAAGAAGTTTTGGCTGGCGCCTATTATCATCGTCCTTCTTGTGTTGGGTGGCCTGATGGTACTTGCGCAGGGATCTGCGATCGCGCCTTTCATCTATACGCTGTTTTAGGCCACAAATTGTCCGGCGTGCGGCTTTACGGTTCGCTCGCCGGATCTCTGGTTAAGAGTGGCAGAACCTTCTCCGCGACGAACGCGTGCCCGTGTTCGTCCCAGTGCGCATCGTATTCGGAATTGAACTTTATGCCGTCCTTCTCAAACTGTTCCTGCATAAGAGGCCAAAGATTAAGGAACTCTGCACCTGTCTCCTTTGCACCCTCTTCGGCAATCTCATAGAGAAACCGTACCTCCTCACTTGGTGCGGTTCCGGCGTAAATGCTTTGCCTCGGCCCGTCGATGACGTAAATAATGCGTCGGTCCGGGTTCTCTCGCCTAATCTGGTTCATCACGTATAAACTCGCAATGCTTATCTTCTCGCGGCGATGCTGAATTTGGCCGAGATCAGTGTTCTCTTCGTAATTGTTTCTCTTGCTTTTGAGCTGCAGAAGCAGTCTTTTCAATTGGAGGTTGAACATCGCGTACCGAGCCAGCGCGCTATGACGAAGAATTTGCTTGGTACGACTGACGCCCGTGAAAGCAGGATCACGACTTGGTTGGACTTCTTCAGGTCCCGAATCTCCTACTCTCAAGGTCAACCAGTGAGGCGCAGTCCCAGGATAAATGCTTTCCGGGAAGTCATTCGTTATCAAATTAAATATAAGTGTCTCCGGATCGAAGGCGCGGGCTACATGTCTGCTCATATGCAAATAATGCGATAAAGGGGCTCCGGAAAAACCGAAGCTGTAGACGTCGATATCTTCCAAGGCTGCATTAATCAGCGCCGGATAACTCTTTTCGATATCAACCTGAAACGCTTCAATATACGAGTCGCCAATGATAGCGACTTTCGGTTTCCCCCCCGCCGCTTCGTAATCGGCTGGATTGTTCCACCCGGCATTGTTAATGTGCCAGCGGCCGCGTTGCCGAGCCAGAGGGCCGATGGTGAACAGACCCTCGTCTTCCCCGACCATAAACCGATAGATCAACGTTTCGTCGTCAAAGTATGCGAGAGGACGATTGCTTGCGGGTATTCCGATCCGGAAGAAAATCTCCAACACTAGCGCCAGCACAAACAAAGTCGGAATCGTCAAGAAAATAATATTCTTCAGAATCCTGGGCATGAGTTCCTCCGAGTCTCGCTCTCAATACTACTACGCTTTTTTTGGTCGGCGTCGCCGACTTCCTGTCAAATGCTGATTCCGGACAACTCGAGCCAAACCAACCGCGATACCGGCTGCGTGCACACATCTCCGGAATGCAATATAGGAATTCGCGAAGACCGGTAAGCACTCAGTGCGATACGATTTACGTGGGCTCATATCAGCAGGTCGCGTTCCTACGGATCATCCGATAGCTGCAGTTTCAGTAGATCACGCAGCCACTCTAGCCCCGGCAAGCACCTGATTGACAGTGCGTCCCCCAAATGGGGTGAAGCTTGAGCTTATCCCGAATATGGTCACCATAACCGGGACTGGGGCCCCACAAGGGTACTCCGAATTAACCCCAGAACAACCCGAAAACAAATAGTTAGCGATACCCGGTCTCAATTGAGACTATGAACCGCCCCGGGTATAGCGGAGACTCTTTGGTGTGAGTCAGGCAGCCATTGCCTGACCGTGTTCCTGCTCGTAGTAGGTTGCCTCGAACTCGATCGGCGGGATGTTGCCGATCGGCTCTAACAGCCGTTTGTTGTTATACCAGTCCACCCATTCCCGTGTCGCGTACTCGACTTCGTCCAGATTTCTCCAAGGGCCATTCGGCCAGATCTTTTCCGTTTTGTAGAGACCGATGATGCTTTCGGCCATGGCGTTGTCGTAACTGTCACCGACACTGCCAACCGATGACTCGATACCGGCTTCGGCCAGGCGCTCGGTGTAACGGATCGACAGATACTGACTGCCTCGATCACTATGGTGCACCAGACCTTCGGTGCCGGTTCTGGCGTACAACGCCTGCTCCAGCGCATCCAGAACCAGGTCAGTCTTCAGTGAGTTCCAGGCGCGCCAGCCAACGATCATGCGCGAGTAAACGTCGATGACGAACGCGGCGTACACCGGGCCAGGCCAGGTCGCCACGAACGTAATGTCAGCTACCCACAGCCGGTTAGGCGCCGAGGCCGTGAACGCACGCTCAACGAGATCGGCAGGCCGCTCCGCCGCGAAGTCCGGCACCGTCGACTTGTAGCCCTTGCCGCGCACCACGCTGCGGATACCCAGCTTGCGCATGAGGCGCTCCACCGTGCAACGGGCGACGTCGAAGCCGTCGCGCCTCAGCTGCCGCCAGATTTTGCGTGCCCCGTAGACACGGAAGTTCTCGTTCCACACACGCAGCACTTCGAGTTCGAGTTCGAGTTCGAGTTCGAGTTCGGCATCGCGTGTGGCACGCGCCGACCAGCAGCTTGGGTCCGCCTCGCGCTGCTCTTGCTCGTTGTAGGTCGACGGGGCAATCGGCAGCTCGGCACAGATCGGCTCGACCCCGTACACCTCGCGGTGTTCGTCGATGAATGATGTCATTACTTCGGTCGGCGGTCGAGCTCCGCCTGGGCAAAATAGGCTGAGGCCTTGCGCAGGATCTCATTGGAGCGCTTCAGATCCCGAACTTCGCGCTTGAGCTCCCTCAACTCTTCCTGCTCATCGGTCCTCAGGCCAGGACGCTTACCCTGGTCACGTTGCGATTGCCGAACCCAGCGACGCAGCGTCTCCGGCACAGAGCCCAGCTTCTCCGACAATGACTGGATCGCCGCCCACTCCGATGACCCTTCCTTCTGCAGTTCCTCAACCAGCCGTATCGCTCTCTCCCGAAACCCCGGGGAATATCGTTTTCTCGTGTTCATGACTCAATCCTCTCAAAGAATCGAGTCTCCGGGAAACCCGGGGCGGTTCACTAAGAAAGTGAAGGTGCTCAAGCTCATACTTGAGCCTCACCGTTCCGTCGCTGGCCCGACGTGGGCCTGACCACATCAAACGCCGAAATGCCGGACCTCATTCAGTCGCTCCAGCGCTCCCCCCCAAGTAAGGCGTTTGCAACCCCAGCCATCGCCTCCGTGGATGCACTGTATATTTCC
>Ga0224512_10005726_pt1 | contig 10135 bp, 12 predicted proteins | sample SF_May12_sed_USG_4_FD_169103 | JGI IMG/M metagenome (GOLD analysis project Ga0224512, IMG submission 169103) | Sediment microbial communities from San Francisco Bay, California, United States - SF_May12_sed_USGS_13 | ecosystem: Environmental > Aquatic > Marine > Sediment | place: USA...
GCCTCAACGCACTTTCGACCTTGAGCGTCAAGAGCGCACGGCCGCGCGCGGCGGAAGCGCGGCTTGGATCGCCATCATGGCCGGGTCGCTTTAACCGCGGCATCGCGCTGCGTCGCAGTAGCCTCGTCCGCACCCCTTTGGGATGGATCGCCAAGAGTTCGGAGGTGTCGCGGATCCCGGCATGGCGGCCGATCGTCCGCGGCGTCTCGCCCGCCGTGCGCAGCCACGCCGATTGCCCGTTCGCCGCATAGTAGGCGCCGATATGGACAACGCGGATGCCTTCGCGTCGCCAGAGCGATGACAGCCGCCGCGCGACCCCGGCCTGGGCGCGCTGATTGCCGCCGCTATCGCCGAGGAAAAAGATCGTCCGGAAGCCGTGCGCGCGCAGGCTGCGCGCAGTCGCGTCCAGCAGTGCCTCGAAGACCGGCTCGGAAATGCTGATCGTGCCGGCAAAGCGCATGTGCCCGGCGGGCGGATCTATGCGGCCCTCGGGAACATAGGCGATCACCGGGGCGACCAGGGTGCCTCCCAGGGCCCGGGCGATCCGCGTCGCCGTGTACTTGACGATGAAATTGTGCTTGCCGAGCACCATGTGCGGGCCGTTCTGCTCGGTCCCGCCGGTCGGCACGATGACCGCCGTGGTCCCCGAGCGTATGCGTGCGCGTATCTCGACCCAGGTGAGGTCTTCCAGCGTCACGGGATTTGCCGGCGGGGCTTCCGCCCGGGCGCCGGCGGTCGGGCCGCCCGAAAGCAGAACGATGGCCGAAATCAGGAGAGTAATCCGCCGCATGGCGCCCAATCCGTTCGCCCGATTGGTTCACCCAATCGGTTCAGACAGGGTCCAAGTCTAGGCGCGGATGATTAAGATTCTTCCCAGCCCGACCCGGCCACTCATGGCGCGTTGCTCCTAAGTGGTCGGGCGGGGAGATGGCTTGTGCGGTTCAGGGACGCCTGGATCAGCCCCTGGCCGTCGGTCAGTTGCGGACCACCCGCTTGCCGTCCCAGCCGTGGCCGGAATTCTCCAGGATCACGAAGCGACCACCACGGCCCTCCCGCAGCGCCACTTTGTGCCGCGTCCCATCGGAGGTCCGCACGCGCAAGTACTGCCAAAGGCGGCCGCGAATGTAGATGACAAGGCCGGTGTCGCGAACCCGCACCCAGCCGTATCCCTGGCGGCGGTACGAGCGTTCGACCAGGCGCACGGCGTCTCGTGGGTGGATGCTCGGCCGCAGTCCGGCCAGCTGCGCGCGGCCGCAGGGGTTGTTCCGGTGACGCGGGAAGGCGCGCGCGCTCTGCGGGTTGAGATAGGCCGGCGGATAGGGCCGCTTGTTCGAGCCGAAATAGGAGCCGCCGATGCGTCGGCAACTTCCGCCGCGGCGCGCCACCCACTTGTGGAAGGAGGCATTCGGATGGTCGGTATTGTATGTCGGACCGATCGCCCGGCCCTGGCGATCATAGCACTGACCGACGCCGGCCTGGGCCAGGCTCGCGGACACCACGATGGCGCCGGCGAACGTCGTGGCCGCTGCGGCGCGAAGGATGCGGCACATGATTGAGCTCCTCACGAAGATTGATGAGGGGCAAGCTTATTCCGGCAAGTCTTAACGGAATGCAATCAGGAGGCGAGAAACGCATTCATCATTAATTGCGGGTTGCAGGCCGAATTCGGCAGTCTGCGCGGCCGGCCGGACGGTGCAGCGTTAACGCTTGCGCCCGTATGAGCGCCGGTGTCGCGGGGATAGCAGCGGGATGGCGACGCTCGCGGCTATTCGCCGTCGGGCTTGAAGGCGAGCATGGTCAGCTCCAGACGGGCGCCCGGCGAGCTCAGATTGTTGACGCCGAGCAGCGTGCTCGACGGCTTCCAGTCGCCCATATACTCGTTCATCACCGCGTGCATTTCGTCGGCTTCGCGGATATCGGTCAGATATTTCTCCACCCGCACGATGTGCTGCCAGCCCATACCCTCATGGTCGAGCACGAGCTTGATGTTCTCCATGCATTTGCGCGTCTGGGCGGCGATGTCGTCGTCGTGGATATGCTCCTCGGGCACATGGGGGTGGGAGTGATAGAGCGGCGATGCGGTGGCGCCGGAAATGAAGATAAGCTCGCCGCCGCCCTTGACCTTCACGGCGGGCGCGTAAGGCATGAACTCGGCCTGGCTCGGATCGGGGTTCACCATCGTTATGCTCGACATTTCAGTCACCTTTCGACAAAGCGTTCAAAACTCGAAGCGATGGTCCAAGGCGAGGGCTCGCCGCAAAAACAGACCGTCATGCGCGGCGAGAGTAGCAACGCAATCGGCGCCGTGCCAGCCTACCGGCCCGGCGTCTGGACGACGATACCGACGATGGTCTCCTCGCCCAGCGCCTTGCACGCCTCCAGGCGATGCAGCCCCTCCACCAGGACATAGCGCTCGCCGTCGGCGCGCACCCGGATCGGCGTTTTCTGACCCTCCTCGAGCATGCTCTGGGCGATCTCCTCGACGCGCGCGGGATCGAGCGTGCGCAGCCGTTTGACCGGCACGCGGATGTCGTCGATCCGAAGCGTCTGATTTTCCATCAGCATTGTCGTCAGCTCCGAGCGCCGTGGGGCGCAAAAAGGATGATCGCGGCGCCGGCGAGGCAAACCACCGCGCCGAGCAGATCCCAGCGGTCGGGCCGCTGGCCTTCGACGAAGGCGAGCCAGGCGAGCGAGGCGGCGATGTAGACGCCGCCATAGGCCGCGAAGGTGCGTCCGGCAAAGGCGCTCTCGATGCGCGTCAGCAGGAAAGCGAAGAGCGCCAGGCTGATCAGCCCCGGCAGCACCCACCAGGCCGACTTGTCCAGGCGCAGCCAGGCCCAGAAGGCAAAGCAGCCGGCGATCTCCGCCAGCGCCGCAGCCAGCGCATAGAAGGCGGCCGCCACCGTCCTACTCGATCACGATGCCCGACATGTCGTCCTCCAGCGCCGGCCATTCGGGCTCGGTCGCCTCGATGGCCCGGCGCACGATACGGGCGACGCAGGCATTGCGGTACCAGTTGCGGTTGGCCGGGATCACGAACCACGGCGCCTGCTCGGTCGAGCAGCGTTTGATCGCAAGCTCGGCTGCGCCCGCGAACTCGTCCCAACGCTTGCGCACTTCAAGGTCGCCCGGATTGAACTTCCAGTGCTTGTGCGGCTCGTCGAGGCGTTCCTGAAACCGCTCCTTCTGCTCCTCGGGGGAAATGTGCAGATAAAATTTGAGGATCACGACGTCGTTCTCGGCGAGATGCTTTTCGAAGGCGTTGATCTGCTCGTAGCGCTCCTCGATGCGCGCGGCCGGCGCCAGGCCGAAGACCTTCACCACCAGCACGTCCTCGTAATGCGAGCGGTTGAAGATGCCGATCATGCCGCGTGGCGGCACCACCTTGTGGACGCGCCAGAGATAGTCGTGGGCGAGCTCCTCGTCGGAGGGCTTCTTGAAGCTGTTCACCCGAATGCCGGCCGGGTTGACCGGCCCGAAGACCTTGCGCACGGTGCCGTCCTTGCCGCCGGCATCCATCGCCTGGAAGACGCAGAGCAGCGCCTTCCTGCCGCAGGCATAGAACGCGTTCTGGATCTCCACGATGGCTTCGACGTCTTCCTCGAATTGCTTCTCCGCCTCCTTGCGGTCGGGCAGGCAGGTCTTCTCCTGCGGGTCGATCGACGCCAACGTGAAGTCCTTGTCGCCCGGCTTGACCAGGTAGCGCGCGAAAATTGGATCGTCTTGGGCATATGTACTGATTGACGCCGCCATGGGCCGGGCTCCCTCGCTTGAACCGATACGATCCGATAGTGGGTTGCTTGGCGGTGCGGAATCAAACGGTTTCTGCGGCTTTTCGGCGCCCGGGGCAGGGCGCTTGATCCAGCTTCCCGCAAATCCCACATTATTGACAGGGACGGCGCCCCGTTGGGCCGTCCATGCGGCGCCCAGGCAATTGGGGCCGATGGGTTTAACGGCAACTCGCTCATCAAAGGAGGAGATCTGCCATGTCACGACTTTCGCTGTTTAACAGCCCGTTTCTCCTCGGCTTCGATCAGTTCGAACGCACGCTCGACCGGATCGCCAAGACCTCGTCCGACGGTTTTCCCCCCTACAATATCGAGCAGAGCGCGGAGAACCGCTTGCGCATCACCCTCGCCGTGGCCGGGTTCTCGATGGACGAACTCAATGTCCAGGTCGAGAACAACCAGCTTCTCGTGCGCGGCAAGCAGACCGAGGACGACGACAAGGTCTACCTGCACCGCGGTATCGCTGGCCGTCAGTTCCAGCGCACCTTTGTGCTGGCCGAAGGCATCGAAGTGGTTGGCGCCGAACTCGACAACGGGCTGCTCCATATCGATCTCGAACGACCGCTGGTCGAATCCCGCGTCCAAAACGTCGCCATCAAGGGCGCCGGCGGGAGTAAGGCCTCGAAAAGCGAGACCATCGACGTCGACGCCGATACCCAAGGCTCAGCCAAGGCCGGCGCCAAGGCGGGCGCCGCCAAGTCATGAGCCGCGACCCTCACAGCGAAAGGATGGATCCCATGCATGAACATCATGCGCTGCGACACATCACCCCCGACGCGCTCGCCCTGCTGGGGCTGGAGCAGGTCGCCTACGTCAAGGACGTCACGCTCGACGACGGCACGGCCGGCTTCGCCATCCATGCCGCCGACGGCCAGGAGGTTGCCGTAATGGCCGACCGCGAGGTCGCCTTCGCCGCTGTGCGCCAGAACGATCTGGAGCCCGTCAGCGTGCACTAAGCGTGGGTTTTTCTGGACGGATCATCCCCCACCCTCCCATCGCTTTCGCGATGTGCCCCTCCCTCTCCCTCGAGGGGACAGGGAAAAGAAGGGCTCGACCCAGTTCCCTCTCTCCCAGGGGGAGAAAGTTGGGGTGAGGGGAACGCGACAAGAGATCTGGACGGCTTAAGCCGCCTGGTTGGCAGCCGCGTTGGTGATCAGCGCGTAGATCGCCTCGGCGCTGTCGGAGCCGCGCACTTTCTTGCAGATCTGCGGGTCGCGCAGTAGCCGCGAGACGCGGGCGAGCGCCTTCAGATGGTCGGCGCCTGCGCCGACCGGGGCCAGCAACAGGAAAATCAGATCGACCGGCTGGTCGTCGATCGCCTCGAAGTCGACCGGCTGCTCGAGCCGTGCGAAGAGCCCGTAGAGCTTCTTCAGCTCGGCGAGCTTGCCGTGGGGAATGGCGATGCCGTTGCCCACGCCCGTGGTGCCGAGGCGCTCGCGCTCCAGCAACACGTCGAAGATTGTCCGTTCGGACATACCGGTCAGCTCGGCGCTGCGCTTGGCCAGTTCCTGCAAAGCCTGTTTCTTGCTCGTCACCCGCAGGCTTGGAACGACTGTGTCCACGCCGATCAGTTCGGTGATGTCCATGAAAGCCTTTCCCGGATGTCCCTGACCGCGCGGGCGCCCGTCAGGTTTGCTCGCGGTTGCCGCGTGGATCGACCCAGCCGATGGAGCCGTCGGGTCTGCGGTAGAGCATGTTGAGGCCGCCATGGGCGCTGTTGCGGAACATTATGGCCGGCGTGTTGGCAAGATCGAGGCGCATTACGGCCTCGCCCACGGTCAGACTGGGGATCTCCGCCTCCATCTCCGCGACGACGACCGGCTCGTCGGTGGCCGGCTCGGTGTCGTCTTGCCCTTCACCGGCGAGCACGAAGGTCTGGGCGGGGATTGCATCGTCGAGCCGGGCCGAGCGGTGGTGGTCGCGCAGCCGGCGCTTATAGCGCCGCAGCCGTTTTGACATGTGTTCGGCAGCGCTGTCGAAAGCGCCATAGGCGTCGCCCGCGGTGGCATGCGCCTGGATCTGGATGCCCTTGCCGACATGCACGGAGATTTCGGCGTGGATCTCATGCGCCTCGCGCGAAAACACGACGGCGCCGTCCATGGCGTTGCCGAAATACTTTTCGACCGCGTCATTGAGTGTATCGGTCACGTGCTCTTGGAGCGCCTGCCCGATATCGATCTGCTTGCCGGTAACGGAAAGCTGCATATCGCTCGAAATTGGGTGTCCCGACCGCCCCATCCAGCCATTCCCGGTGCCGGCGGCCCCTCAGAGGCGCGGCACCCTAGTGAGTCGTCAAAACCAAGTCAAGGTTACCAGAAAACGTCACAGTTTGCGCGGGCGTTCGTTCGACGTCCACGCGTCACATAACCGCATTCTTGTTGCGCCGGCGTTCCACCGAGGACGGAATCTTCAAGGCCTCGCGGTATTTTGCCACGGTGCGCCGGGCGATATCGACGCCGTCGGCGCGTAGCGCACTGACAAGGGCGTCGTCGGAAAGGACCGCATCGGCCGGTTCGGCGGCCACCAGCGCCTTGATGCGGTGACGCACGGTCTCGGCCGAAATGTCGACCCCGCCATCGGACGAGGCGATGGCCGCGGTGAAGAAGTATTTGAGCTCGAAGATGCCGCGCGGCGTGGCGATGAACTTGTTGGTCGTGACGCGCGAGACGGTGCTCTCGTGCATCTCGATCTTCTCCGCGATATTGCGCAGCACGAGCGGCTTTAGATGCCGGATGCCGTGGCGCAGGAAGGCGTCCTGCTGCAGCACGATTTCGGTGGAAACCTTGAGAATCGTATTGGCCCGCTGGTCGAGCGCGCGGACCAGCCAGTTGGCGGACTGAAACTGCTCGCTGATATAGTTGCGGTCGTCCTCGGAGCGCGCGCGCGCGTCGACCTCGGCGTGGTAACTGCGGTCGACCAGCACGCGCGGCAGGGTGTCGCTGTTGAGCTCCACGATCCAGCCACCCGCGGCGTCCGCGCGTACGAAGACATCCGGCGTGACCGGCATCGCTGTCTCGGTCGAGAAGGCGAGCGCCGGCTTGGGATTGAGCCGTTTCAGTTCGTCCAGCATGTCGGCGAGATCCTCGCCGTCGATGCCGCAGAGGCGCTTCAGACCTTGGAAGTCGCGCTTGGCGATGAGATCGAGATTGTCGACCAGCGCCGCCATTGCCGGATCGTAGCGGTCGCGCTCTTTGAGCTGCAGCGCCAGGCATTCGCTCAGGTCGCGTGCGAAGACGCCGGTCGGCTCCAGCGACTGCAGCCGCGCAATAACATCCTCCAGCTCGGCGCTCGGGCAGCCGAGCTGCTCGGCGGTCTGTTCGGTGTCGCCGGTCAGATATCCTGCCTCGTCGAGAAGCGAAATGAGATGCGAGGCGATCACCCGCGCGCGCGGCTCTTCGATATCGGCGTCGATCTGGGCTTGCAGGTGTTCGTTCAGCGACAGCGTGCCGGCGATCGTCTGCTCGAGTACGTTGGTGTCGACGGCCGTGCCCTGTCCACTCGCGGCACTGGGCAGCGCCGTTGGCGGGGCCGGATCGGTGCCGCCGTTCCACATATTCTCGTAGTCGGTGTCGAGCGGTGCTTCGTCGGGGGTGGCCATGCCGTCGCCTGCCGACAGGCCAAACGTCTCCAGCGCCGCCGCATCGCCGTTCACCGGCTGCGGCGCCTCATCGCCATCGTCGCCCGCACCTACCTGGCGGTCCCCGTCAACCGTTCCGTCGCTGCCATCATCGCGTTGCAGCAGCGGGTTCTTCTCGAGTTCCTCGTCCACATACTCGGAGAGTTCGAGATTTGAAAGCTGCAGCAGCTTGATAGCCTGCTGCAGTTGCGGCGTCATGACGAGGGCTTGGGCCTGTCTTAGATCGAGCCGCTGATTGAGTGCCATAAGGGATATCTAGAGACTAAACGTTTCACCCAGGTAAACACGCCGAACGTCTTCATTTTCAACGATTTCAGCGGGCGTTCCATCCATCAGCACGACGCCCTCGTGGAGTATGTAGGCGCGGTCCACGATGCCGAGGGTCTCGCGCACGTTATGGTCTGTGATGAGCACGCCGATGCCGCGGTGTTTCAGATGCGCGATCAGATCGCGGATATCGTTTACAGCGATCGGATCGATGCCGGCAAGCGGCTCGTCGAGCAGCACGAAGCTCGGATCGGAGGCCAAGGCGCGGGCGATTTCCACCCGCCGGCGTTCGCCGCCGGAGAGCGCGATCGCCGCCGTCTTGCGCAAGTGATCGATGCCGAATTCGCCGAGGAGCTGGTCGAGCTTGGTCTCGCGCACCTCGCGGTTGGGCTCCACGACCTCGAGCACCGCGCGCACGTTGTTCTCCACCGAAAGCCCGCGGAAGATCGACGGCTCCTGCGGCAGATATCCAACACCCAGCCGCGCCCGCCGATACATCGGCAGATCGGTAATGTCCTGACCGTCCAGAATGACTACCCCGTACTCGGCGCGGATGAGCCCGGTGATGATATAGAAGCAGGTCGTCTTGCCGGCGCCGTTCGGTCCCAGCAGGCCGACCGCCTCGCCGCGCTGAACCGACACCGAGACGCCGCGCAACACGGGCCGGCGGCCGAAGCGCTTGCCAAGGCCTTGGGCGATCAGTCCGGTGCCGACAGGTCCGGTCGTTTCCCGCGCCGCGGCGTCGGGGCCATAGCTGGTTTCGCGATTGATGCTATCGCCATCACCGCTGTCGCCGTCGCTACTGTCCTGAGCGCGGCTTGCGTCGTCCGACCCCATTGTCGTCATTCGCCCTGCCTTAACCCCCGAACCGGTCGTTCTTAGGGCTGCTTTCCACCCCTGGTCTTCTTCTTGTTCTTGTTGGGCGCCTTGCCGCCGACGCCCGGAAGCGCGCCCTTGGACAAACCCCCGCCGACATCGCCGCCGGGCACCACCAGCACCCGGACCCGGCCGTCACGGCCGCGCGTCGCGAGCAGGCGGCTGACGCCGGTCTTCAGATTGACCTCGGCACGGTCGCCGTTCAACTGGTTGTCACCACGCGTCAGCCTGACCGAGCCGACGAGTTGCGCGATGCCGGATTTGTGGTTGTAGATGCCGCGGTCGGCCGTGGCTACTTCCGTCGGCGTGGTGATCACGACATTGCCTTCGGCGATCACCCGCTGGATCTCCAGCTTGCCGTCCTTGCCGTTGGCGAAGAAGGCGGTAAAGCGGTCGGCGCGGACCTTCTTGTCGTCCTTGAAAGCGATCGCGTTGCCCACGACGATCGCCATCTTCTGCCGCGTGCGATATTCGATTTTCTGATTGGCCGTTATCTTCTCCTTGGCGGTCGCCATGGAGACGCGTTTGCCGGTGAGCCGGAAGATGCCGCTGTCGAGATTGTAAACCCCGTAATCGCCGGCGATCTTCTTGTCGGCCTGGGTGATGCGCACATTGCCCGCCGCGGTCACCATGTAGACGTCGGCGCCGCCGCCGCCGCCGAGCGCTCCGGCGAAGCCGACGGGCTTGGCCTTGGGTGTGGCCTTGGCTTTCGCTTTGCCGATTGCCGGGGCGCCGGGCTTCTTCTTATCCTTCTTGGTGCGGTAGTGGGCGGTCAGCGTCTCGGCCTTCACGGTGATGTCGCCGCGCTTGACGGTGGCATTGCCGCGGGCGACGTAGACCTTCTTCTTCTGGCTCCACTCGATGCCCTTCTCGGCCTCGATGTGGACAGGCTCGCCGCGCTTGCCCGGAACCGGCAGGCTCTGACCTGTGGCCGGCGCGGCCGCAACCGCCAGGGTCGCGGCGCCCAGCAAGAGGCCGCGCGCGCGCTTCAGCTCGATCATTTTCCGCCTTTCGAGGTTGCCGTCTGGCCGCCTTTTGCACTGGCGCCGCTGCCGCCGTCCGCGCCGTCGCCGAGACCGGGGATCGCGCCGAGCGGCCCGGTCTTGCCTTCGTCGAGATAGATCGTCAACCGCGACTTGCCGGTGAACAGCACGGTCTCGCCCTTTGCCAGGATCTTGAAGCCGTTCGATCGCAGCAGGCCGAGCGGCCCGTGCGCGACGACGGGCTTGCTTCCGCTGGCCGTACCCTTCTTGAGGTTCATCTCGATCTCGCCGGTGCGCACGGTATAGCCGTCGTCGTGGAAGATGTTGACGTCGCCGAACAGGACCAGCGATTGCGCCTTGCGATAGAAGGCGCCGGCATTGGCCTGCAACGCGACCCAGTGGCCGTCGCCGAGCGCCACGTCCGCCTTGGGTCCTTCGAGCGCCACTAGGTCGCTTTCGGTGGAGACCTGGCGCGCGGAGTTGGCGGTCAACGTGTAGGTGCGGTTCTTGTCGTCGGTGCCGACATAGCGCGCATTGACCATGTAGAGGTTCTCAAGGTCATGGGCCTTGATCTGCTGGCCAGC
>Ga0224512_10005727_pt1 | contig 10132 bp, 7 predicted proteins | sample SF_May12_sed_USG_4_FD_169103 | JGI IMG/M metagenome (GOLD analysis project Ga0224512, IMG submission 169103) | Sediment microbial communities from San Francisco Bay, California, United States - SF_May12_sed_USGS_13 | ecosystem: Environmental > Aquatic > Marine > Sediment | place: USA: California...
AGCGCGAAGCAATCGTCGAATCAGTGCATGACGGAGCAGTCCGAAGTCGGTCCCCAGCACGGTAATGACGGCAGGCGTGTTCAGCCCCCACAGCGGCAAGGCATTTTGCAACCAGTTGACATGCGCAATATCGAGCGAGGCGCTACGACGGTAGACCTTGCGCAGTCGCCAGAGCAAACCCAGTGCGTCTTTGACCGCTCGCAATGGGCCGACGCGCAATGACGCGGCGATGCCACCGCGGCCAGCGAGTGCATGAAGCCACGCTGACTCAGTCTTGGTTGTTGCATTCGCGACCGAATCTGGCAATTTGCCTGGTGGTGCCCACAGAGAGAGCTCCAGATCGGAACGGCGCGAAATGGCGGTAACGATGTTTGCAATAAAGCGACCGCGCCAGTCCCGTTCATCTTCAGGATAAGATGTGCTTACCATGAGAACACGAATCTTCTCACTCATGCCCGTGCGTTCCCACTTGACCAGGTTTTGTCAACACGGCACGGTAGACAATTGGCATCGAGTCGTCTTTGGCCACAAGCGCAAGCAGGCGCGCGAAAATGTTGATACCAGCAATGATCACGGGCAACGGTACCGCGAGAATCACCAGCGGATTACGGTTGGCAAGCAGCCGCAAGATCGCCCGAGACAGCATCAAATTACAGAGAAGGCCGATAGTTTCGGGCGCTTTGCCGATTGGCACCAGTGAGGTGACCTGCAGGCCGGCACGTGCCGCGCTTGTCTTGAGGCCATGTCTGGTCCAGCGTTGGTAGTCGAAAGGCTGGTCATGAAGGGGGTAAAGGAACGGTACTTCCAGCAGGCATTTTCCTCCGGGTTTCAGCGCACGCGCTACTTCACCCAGTGCCTTGTCGGGCTCAAGCAGATGTTCCAACACGTTCAGGATCAGCACGGTGTCGGCCGATTCCGAGCGCACGGGCAGGTTGTGCGCATCCCCAAAGATGTCCGGACGTGTACCATACATGGCAACGGCTGTGCGTGGATAATCGAGGCCCACATAAGTGGCGCCCAGGGCGATCACGGATTGGCGTGCGGTTTTGCCGGCACAACCGATATCAAGCACGATCCCATGCAAATTCGGTTTATAGAATTTATCCAACCGGCGTTCATGGCGCAGAAGAAGCCATTGAGGATGAAGTATCGTGTGGCGGAGAGGGCTGACAAGCTTGCGCGCAGCATGACTGTCCATGTTGTCTGCGCGCCGTTATTCCTTGTAGATGAGCGTCGTGATCTGCTCTGACACCAGCCCAATAAGAAATACCAGTATCGATGTAATGAAGAGCAATCCACTCATGTTCGTGAACCGGCCATATTCCAGGAATGTATAGGCGTAATAGCCGGTGCCCAGCAGGAAGAAACCAAAGCTGGCTGGCAGGAAAATCTTGAGCGGTGAGTACAAGATGCCAATCTTGAAGATGATGATCAAAAAGCGGATTCCGTCGCGCATCAGATTGATATGGCTGTTGCCGTCCCGCGGTAACGCATGGATAGGGATATAGGCTACTCTGTAGCCGGCGCGGAAGAATGACATCGTGATCGTTGTGGGGTAGGAAAAGCCGTTGGGAAGTAAATATAAAAAATCACGAAACTTTTCGGCATTGGCCGCCCGAAAGCCGGATGTTAAGTCTTCGATCTTTCTGCCCACCATCCAACTTGCAAGCAAATTATAAAGCGTATTGGCGATAGAACGCCCAACGTTAGCTTGTGATTTTCGGCTCCTTGCGCCGACAACCATGTCGTATCCCTTTTCAATCTGAGTTGTCAGCGTCTGGATATCATCAGGATTATGTTGTCCATCCGCATCCATGAAAACGAGGGTTTTACCTTTGGCGACACGTGCGCCGGATTTTATCGCCGCACCGTTACCTGCACTGTACGGGTGAGATATCAATACAACATCATGCGCCAGACAGACATTCTCCGTATCGTCCGAAGAACCGTCATTGACCACGATAATTTCCGCGTGTGGCATTAATTGGCGCAGGCGAGGGAGGATTTTGCTCAACCCTGGTCCCTCGTTCTTCGCCGGAATAATGATTGACAATGAATTCATGATCTCAGGTAATTATTCTAAGGTTCGCCCTGATTGGAGTGACGCTGAAACAAATTGAATATCTTGTTCGCAAAAGACCTGCACAAGCTTGCCTGTGAGCTGCTATAACGCGCCCCCACGACTATGTAACAGCCTTCCGACAATTTAGACAGCAGTCCAGGTATGTCATCTGGATAGTGCTGTCCATCTGCGTCCATGTAAACCAGGATCTCGCCTTTCGCCGCTCGGGCGCCGGTTTTAATTGCCGCTTCGTTCCCCATAAAGTATGGATGGCTTATAAGCCTCACATTGAAAGATTCGCATATTTTAGCAGTTTTGTCGGTAGAGCCATCATCAACAATAATCTCTGCGTTGGAATACTTATTACGGATGACAGGAAGTTTCCGACTTAATCCCGTTTCTTCATTTCTTGCAGGAATGACAATCGAAAGTGATTCAGCCTGGCATGTCACATTCATAGATAAACTCGCATAGAGCCGTTACGACGATTGTTATTTGTTAGTTAATTATAGGATATGTTATAGAGTAGCAAGGGGAATTCAGTCTTATTTCATACCTGATGGGACGCCGGTTTTTGTTTTTATCGCCTTCTCATACATTCTTGACAATTTTTCGAGGGTGATTTTATTGGCAGAATATTGGATAAAATCCTCCGATTCCGTTTTCTCGAAACGATCAAGCATTGTTCTGGCCTCTGCGAGCCGGCCGAGCCGAATGAGATATTCGGTCTTTGCAAGCTGGTAGGAAGGCATGTTTGGGGAACCGTCCATGGCTTGGCTAGCGTAGTCTAGCGCACGCTTATTGTCGCCTGTACGCGCATACAGTTTTGCGGCTTCAATTTGCATTATGCTTCGGTATGTCGTGGATGTCCGTGGGTTCTCCGCAGCAACGCTGAACCAAGTTAATGCTATATTTTCCAACGAGCGGCAAGTAGAAGAGGGGCTGAGAATGCAACGGCTCAAGTTCTCCAGCGAGACAATACCGTGCACAGAAATGGGTTGGGTTTTTAATAGCTGGTGGATCTGAGCATCTGTCGACTTATGATAAACCAGATGAATTTCGTTATTTTCCGCCTTTGATTCGATGCCTTCGGGTAGTCCCTGAACATTAATGCTGAAAGTATCTAACAATTGTGCGTTTTTGGTTCTGGCCAGGCCGTCATTGATTTCCGCAGCCAGAGTTGCCAGCAGAATCCTCAGGTCTAGGTAAAATCCAACTTCTCGAGGGTCTGCGTTCAATCCCTTTAGGGTATAACGAACAGCTAAGAAGATATCGTTTTTTTCAGCCAAGACCACGCGTGACGCGAAATCATTTGCCCGGGGCGAAAGAGGATGGCGTTCTGCCATGCTTTCGGCTAACAGCACTGCATCTTTCCAGGTGTTTGCCCTGCTCCAGGTCGCGAAACCAAGCATTATAGTAGTTGCACAGATTAGAAGAATCCAAATCTTGTTAGTCGAGTTAGCTTTGGGAGGACGAGAAATAAGAAAATAGCATAGGGCAAATACAATACTGAAACTTGGCAGATAATTTCGATGCTCGTAAACCAGCTCAAGGCTAAATACTGTGGACTCAAGAAGATGCCCAGCTAAAAACCAGAGAATGGCAAAACTTATTATTGGGTAGCGTTTGATTTTTATCAGAGCGAATATCAGAAGAGCGAGAATCCCAGCAACTGACAGGAATGTCGTGTACGGTGTAAACAAGTTTGTACTAAGAGTAATGTCATCGTGAAAAAGACCCAGTTCGTTGACAGAGGGAATAACTAACAGGTGAATGTAATACCAGAGAATGCGCATTTCCGTCAGCAGCCGCTCGCTGACGGAGAAACTGCGTAAAGCATATGAATTAGAAAAATAATCAGGATGTACTGCTATATACGCCAGAAATAAAATAGCCGGGATGGCTAGCGCTAAAGAAAATAATAGAAAGAGATGCCGGCGAGTAACGATATCCAAGTGAGCCCGTTTGAAAAACACAAATTCAATCGTCAGTGCGAAAAGTGAAAGTAATACTGCATTTTCTTTTGCCGTAAGCCCAAGCATCATTCCGGCAAATACTCCTATGCTCATCAGAAGAAATCCTCTGGACCTTTGAGTCTCCAATAGCTGTCGGCCGTACACATACGTCAAGAGCCCCGCAACGACGAATAAGGCCGAGAGACTGTTCATTCGCTGCACGACATAAAGTACGTTCGTTAATTGTATGGGGTGGATTGCCCACAAAGCCGCAGAAAAGCTAGCAAGCTGTAACGCTTGAGTATTGGTGAGCGCTGCCAGCGCTGGAGCCCTGGTAAGCCAAAATGCAAGGAAGTAAATCAGGATTGTGGTAATAGCATGTATGGCGAGATTCGTGACTTTGAAAGGCAGAGTGTTATCAAATCCCCCGGCAAAGTAGTGATTCAATGCAAAGCTGATAGATGCAAGAGGCCGCTTAAGTGGCCCGCTATTGCCTGCGAGCAATGCTTGTTTGATGCTATTTGCGTTTAATTCCTTAAGTGCTATTCCCGGATGAAACGAGATATTCTCGCCGTCATCTAATACGAATGGTCCTTTTAAACCAGGCTGGTATATCAGTACGACGACGAGCAGAATGGAGCAGAGAATCCAGAAGTGAGTCGATTGTTTTATCATGTTCTGATATGTGCGTTGAGCCACACCTATCTTTGTGAGAGGGTCTTGAGATAATCAATTAATACTTTATTTCACTAGGCGTTTTTTTTGAATCGAAACAAGCAGCGCATCAGCAATATTCCTATCATCCGTTGACATGTCTTTTTCGGACTGTCTGACAGATAAGACTATCCTTTCTGCATCATCTAGCTGATTCAGGGATATGCGAACGTCAGCTTCCATAAGTGAATACGTGCTGTTGAATGGGTCGGATATTTTTCCGTTTTCTGTAGCTTCGAGAGCAAGCTTGTAATCGCCATGCCACATGGCGATGTTGAAAAAATATATTATTGTATTTATTCGCGCAGTGCCGGTGACATCACGGTTTCGCAGGGCTGCCCTGTACCATTTCACCGCTTCAGGATAAAGAGCTTGGCAATGATTCGGATATTGCGAGATGCAAGACGAAAGTAATCCTAGGGTCCGTTTCGTTGATGGATTCAGCGCTTTGTGTTCTAAGAGATTCTCTATCGTGGCAGAAATTCTTTTTTCCAGCGCCATCCTTGATTCATTATCATATTTATGAGCAAGGATGTCCTCGGGTACCGTGCCAACACCTGATGTCTCCTTTGGATTCTTGAATGGGGTATTATCGTTATCGGCCTCGACTTCTTGTGACGGGCCGGGATCATTAGATTTCTCCAGCGTGATTCCAGTTACTACCATCGCCATTTTTATCCAGTAACTCGCGTCATTGGGGGAAAGTGTTGCAGCCACGTTGTAAAGTTGCAGGGCCTGTAACGGGTGATTGTTATGCAAGTACCACTCGGCGAGCATAGCCTGTGCCCTCGCTGATTTGGGGTGGTACTTGGCCATGGAACCAATAATCCCGCTTTCGCTTGCCCATGTGTCAGCACGCACGTATGTCACAACCCCAAAACAAGTGACGAGAGCAAACCCCGCGATAATGGGAAGCATGGTTCTGACAGCACGCTTTAGAAGCGTCAACAGGCCGTACATTCCTCCCGTCAGCAGCCCAATCATGGGAAGATAGTTACGGTGCTCGTGTGCAATTTCGAGTCCGATAAAACTCGATTCCATGCTGTGTCCAACTAGGAACCAGAGCACGGAAAAGCTGAATATCGGATATTTACGTTTTGTTAATATTGCCAACGCGAAAACCGCAATCAGGCCTATCAACGATAAAGAAGTCGTCCAAGGTGAAAATATACCAGTACTGATCGCGATGTCATCGTGAAACAAGCTGAGTCTTGCTATGTCGGGTATCGCTATAAGGCTTACATAAAACCAGAGGATGCGCGGTTCCGTCAGTAATCTTTGTGTAATACTGAAATCACGCCCCACATAAGCGGATAATATCAATTCAGGTCGGATGAGTAGCCAAAAACAAATCAGTGTGAGCGGTGCTAAGACAGTAAGAGTGTAAAACCATTTGAGCTTGGTACGTTGTGAGTCGTTCAGCTTTGACCGATCGTAAAATGTAAATTCGATTATAAGCATGAACAGCGGTAATAACGCGGCATTCTCCTTATTCAGCAGACCGAAGGTCAGTGTCGTGACCAACCCCACGCCCATGATAATAAAACCATACAGCCGCTGTTGTTCTATGCGTTGCCTACTGTAGACATAAATAATCAGGCCAGCCAGTACAAAGAGGGCGGCAAGGCTGTTCATGCGTTGCACCGTGTAGAGAACCGTTGTGAGATTCAGTGGATGCAAGGCCCAGGCAGCAGTAATTAAAGCGGGCAACCATTCATCCAGCGGAGTTGCCAGGCGCGAGTGATTCCTTTTCAACAGCAGCAACACAAGCCAATAAACAAAACCGGCGTTGAAGAGGTGTATCGCTAGATTAGTGACCTTGTAGGGAAAGGTATTTTGATATCCACCAGAAAAGTAGTGATTCAAAGCGAAGCTCAGTGTCGCGAGCGGACGCTTCAATATACCGCTTTCGTTTGAATAGGCCGCTTGCAGCAAACCCTGGCTGCTAAGATCTGATATCGCTACACGAGCGTTATAAACAATATTGGTTGTGTCATCAAAGACAAATGGGCCTTGCAGACCTGGGTAATAGATAAGAACAGTTGCTATGCCAATCAGTGTAAGGATTAGAAATGCCCTAAGCGCTGGTGTAATCCCCTTTATACTCATATTGCTCTTTTCACTCAGCGTGATCCCTGGCATGGGCCAGTTCAATTTCCAGTTTCTTTATTTCGGCGTCTCTGGGGTGAAGGTTGTTCCTGTTGGCCTTGTACAATTCGGCAATGACACGTTCGGCCACAGCTATCTGTTTCAATTCGATGAAAATCTTCGCCAGATTGAGCAAGGGGTGAAGATACAGCGGATCATGCTCATAGGAATGCTTAAATGCGACTATCGCTTCGTGAATCCGGCCTTGAGCCGCGAGGGAAATACCCTGAATATAATAATAGTATGATTTATCTATCACATCAGTCCTTTCAGTCAGAATGACGTTCATCCAAGCCTCCATAGGGATTTGCAGGGATCGGCAAGAGGCCTGAAGACAGGATGCGATGTTCTCGAGCGCAAAATACGCCGTGGGCGTCAACGTGGCCGTGGCGAGCAGCTTGGATGTCTCCTTGATTTCATCAGAACTTAATGGTTGGCCTTGTTTTGAAACAAGCTGATGCAGGCTTAACAAGAATCCGATGTCGTAGGGAGCCAGTTCCCACGCCCGTCGCAGCGCTACGATTGCCTCTTCACGCCTGCCTTGTGCTTCCAGCACTATGCTCATCCCCGCCTGAATACGTGGAGAATTCGGATTATGGCTAACTTCATAGCGGTAAAAAGAGTTGTAATCGGACCACTGTGAGGCACGTAAGTAAGTAATACCAGAGAAAACCAGCGCGATGCCTGCAGATAACCCGATTAGCTTTTTCAGGGCATAGGGGCGAGCCGCTCGCTGAATAAGCTCCAGTATGACAAAAAACATGCCTAACGAGGCGAGGTAGTTCCGGTGTTCGTGCGCAATTTCAAGCGCCAATGTGGTTGATTCCAGAAGATGGCCAGCAAAAAACCAAAATATACCCAAAGAGAAGAAAGGTGTTTTTTTCCGATAAACGAACGCCAGAACCAAAAGCAGGCAAATTCCAATCAAAGAAGGCAGCGTGGTCCAAGGGTCGATCAGGGAATGTGAAATCTCAAAGTCATCATGTTGATGACTGAACTGGTTAATACGCGGGATGAGGATAAGCGACAGGTAGAATATAAGAACGCGGCCCTCGGTCATTACCCGCTCCGTCAGGGTAAAGTGCCGGATAGAGTATCCGGGCAATGAGTATTGTATAACCCATAACAGAACGAGAATGCCCGCTCCAACCAGACCTGCGTAGATAACGAATCTGATTCTGCTCGAGAGTCTATGCCATAGCGTCCATGGCTTTTCTTTTGGAAATAAAACAAATTCAAGCACGGCAATATAAACTGGGATAAGTGCTGCTGTTTCCTTGGACAACATTCCGAGATAGCCGAAGATAATAGCGGCAAAGACGAGCAACCAAACACTTTTATTAAGTCCTGATAGAAATACCAGTCGTCCCTTTAAATAGCAAATCAGCGCCAGCAAAGTGAACAATGCTGAAAGCGATGTCATACGCTGTACGACATATAGTACTGACGTGATCTGGATAGGGTGTACCAGCCAGAATAGAGAAACTGCGCCGGCGAGAATTATGACGCTGTGTTTATTTTGAAGCGACTTGAAAAGTTTCTTTTTCCGATATATCTGAGCAAGACGACCAATGATCAGATATGAAAACCAGAAAACCAGTAACCCATTGATGACGTGAATAACAAGATTGGTAAGTTTATAGGGAGTAGTATCGTGAAAGCCACCAGCGAAATAATAATTCAGCGCAAATGTCATCATGGCCACAGGCCGGTTCAAAGGACCGGCTTGCAGCGAGTAAGCGGCGTGCTTCAGTTCCTCTGCGTTAAGCGTCCCCACTCTCACATAGCTGTTTTGGAGCAGGTTACTGTAGTCGTCGAAAATCCAGGGGCCAGAAATTCCAGGCAGGAAGAGTGTTCCCGCGGTCACCAACAACAGGCAGAATATGGCGGGGAGCGTGATTCTTTTGAGTAAGTTGGACATTATCCCGAACGCGACAGTGATCTTGAAGGAAAGGGGATTCCTTGTCTTGTCATGGATTGCTTCGCGCCGTTCTGGCGCCCTTAATCGGCTATAGCTTGCCGCCTCCTGTTCCTTTTACTGAATAGATTTATCTACAAAAAAAGCAAGGGCGGCTAAAGCCGCCCTTGGAAGGTGTTTACTTCAATACATTAATTCTTCGGACGATATTTGGTTGGCACTGTGCTACCGGTGGAGACAATCCATGACAGATTTCCGCCTCTATTGGTTGGCAGATAGATTACGGTTGCGCTTTTGGCAGCACCCAATGACTTTTCAGCGGTCGTCCTGACGGTGATTACGCCAAATGCGGTGTATGCCACCGATGAGACATACTTGCTTTTATAGCTCGCTGATGCTGAAAGATTCAGCGTGGCCGGGGTGACAGGAATTGAACCTAGCGCATAGCCTTCACTAAAAGCCACGTCCATGGCCGTACGCACGGCACCAGACAAGCTCGCCGCTTCTGAAACACGTGACCGGATTGTGTAGTCCTGATAAGCCGGTACCGCAATCGCGGCCAAGATGCCGATGATCGCAACCACGATCATCAGCTCGATGAGTGTGAAACCCTGTTGCAACTTCTTCATAAAAAAACCTCCAATTGGATGATGTTGCGAGGGTGCCCCGGAAATAACCGGCCCTGTCTTTCCTTAAACGGGGACCGTCATGCCAGCATGGGGTCCCGGCTCCCTGCCAGGCCGATGCTTTCCGTGGCATCCTCAGTACCTAATTAGCAGAGCCCCTTGTGAAGTCAATTCAGTCAGGACCCGGCGCACTACTGCACTGCTGTCAGCCCATAATGCTGCATGAACTGTGCCAAAGGCTGGCCTCTGCCAGCCCTTAGAAATCGCTCATGACCCATTGAAATCAAATAGATTTCTGTAAAATAACATCTCTGAATTACAAATTCCAGCCCTGTTTATTTTAGAGAAATTGACGTATTTCGGCAAACCTGACCAGTCTCGGCAGCTATCACATTATTCTATACCCAGCTTCTCGAGTTTGTAGCGCAGGGCGCGGAAGCTGATCCCAAGCAGCTTGGCGGCAGCGGTTTTGTTTTGCTGGGTGTGGGCCAGGGCCTTTTGAATCGTGCTGCGTTCCACCCGCTCCAGGTAGTCATCCAGTGATTCCTTGCCGTCCATGACGGTTTCTTCCTCATTCTCGGGGGTGATCTGGAGCTGCAGATCCTGCGCCGTGATTTCCGTGCCATTACAGAGGGTCAAGGCCCGCTCGAGGATATTTTCAAGTTCACGCACATTGCCCGCGAAGGCGTAGTCCTTGAGAATATCTTTT
>Ga0224512_10005729_pt1 | contig 10131 bp, 9 predicted proteins | sample SF_May12_sed_USG_4_FD_169103 | JGI IMG/M metagenome (GOLD analysis project Ga0224512, IMG submission 169103) | Sediment microbial communities from San Francisco Bay, California, United States - SF_May12_sed_USGS_13 | ecosystem: Environmental > Aquatic > Marine > Sediment | place: USA: California...
CGAAGGAAACACAAACGACGAGGGAAGCCGCGAGGGATATGAAGTTTGCCGCCGGATCCGTGCGCGCTCGAAAAAAGACTTTGTGCTGCTCGCCTAGCTTGCCTGGGGGAAGGTTGAAGTTCAGCTTCAACGAGTAGCCGATCAGGGATCGTAATTTGAGCTTTGCTCATCGGCCGGATAAACCGGTGGGTGCCGGTTTCTACATTTGTCGCGGGATAATGGGAGTCCATTTCAGGTAGAGCATACCTGCTCAAAGTCTTTGCGGCAGGGCGACACCGGGTGCCACGGCTGATAGCGAGTGGTCGGTAAAGAAACTGAACATTCCGCCGTTTGACGCAACGACGACATCCGTGCCGGGGTTTCTTCCGGGCGAACGGCTGACGAACTCGGCATTCGCTATGTAATTTGTGATTTGCGCATTTGCGCCGAGTGCTCCGAAGGTCAAAGCTCCGACTAGTGGGGCAGGATTGATCGTGCAGGCGGGACATCCGATCCGGACGGAACAGTACGCAGCCAAACCGCCGCCAAGCGAGTGGCCCGCAAGAACCAGTTTTGAACCCTCGGTGCTGAATACGGCCCTCGCCCAACGCAGCGCCTCGTTGTATTGCGGAGGTAATCCGCCCGTCGCCTGAGCCAGGTCTACCACGGCGTCGAGAGGCGAATCGGTCCCCGCAAAAGCGAGGACGACCAATTCATCGTTGTCTTCCGGCGCCGCGATGATCCCCTTGAATCCCGAGAAACGATTTGCCCTGTGTTCGCGGATGCCCCATACGGAATTATCGGGAAACCGATAGCGTTCGTCCTCGACTCCATCATATGCGATCTCAGAGACACCTTTTGTTTGTCCAACATCCATTGCCGGCATAATTTCCTCCTGCTGTTGACGAAAATCAGATTTGGTTTGAGGACCAATCTAAACGAATTGCATTTCGGAATCAATATTTTTCGGGTTGGGCAATAAAATCGTAAACCTCCGGAAGCTAGCTTGAAATCTTCCAATTGACATGAACGGCAGGGAAGTCGAAAATTGATGAAATCTATGAAACTGGCCGTTTCAGGATCACACCAAACCGGGAAGACAACGTTGATCGGGGACCTGGCCGACTCTCTTCCTTTGTTCAACCCCGTCAACGAACCCTATTACCAGCTTCTGGAAGACGGGCACATTTTTTCGGAGATGCCCGGCCGCGAAGACTTCGAACTCCAGCTCGAGCGCTCGATAAAGTCCCTGTCGGAGAGCTCGGGAAACTTGCTTTTTGACCGTTGCCCATACGACATAATAGCTTACCTGCTCACTCTCGAAGGGTCGCCGGTTTTTGACCAGGGCAAATGGCTTAAAATGGTTGAAGGCGCCATACAGTGCGTTGATCTGGTCATCTTTGTTCCAATTGAAGATCGCGATCGAGTGCCCGTTCCGGCTTCGGAGTATGCGGGCCTGAGACGCCGCGTTGATCGCGAACTCAGGGAGATCGTGCTTGAGGACCGTTTCGACTTCGGCGTCCCTGCGATAGAAGTAACGGGATCAACTAAGGAACGCGTCCGCCAGGTACTGGAGGCCGCGCAATTGAAGTAGTCAGGCTCTGAGGTTCGGGCATTTGGGAGCTTATATGAATAAAGAAAAGATGTTTGAGAGTGCTTCGGCGTATCAAGACGATATTCTTGCGTTGCCGGTAATTGATCTTAACGCCGCGTCAAATTGGTATTGCAAGCATTTTGGAATGGTCGAGGTTGAGCGGTCGGAAGCACCGGTCCCCACGGTCGTACTTGAACGCGACGGTGTTCGAATCGGATTCGCGCTAAATGGCGGGGATGCTTCGCAGGACGGTGCGGCGTTCGCCGTGTCGGATATTCGGGCGATTCGAGATGAGCTGGAATCAAATGGCGTCAAGATCGGCAACTGGCGGATCGACGAACGCGATGGAAAGAAGTACCAGGTATTTTTTGTCGTCGCACCAGACGGACTTTGCTACTACTTTCATCAACTTCTTTCGGAGTAGAAGCAGAAACCGCCGAGATAATCCTCTTTCCCAAGTAAGGATCATCAAATGAATGAATCAAATACGGCCGCTGAACTCAGCCGCAATTGTTTGCCGGCCCTAAATCTCCAAATACGTTCTCGCTTCCCAGATCTCGGGAAAAAACTTTTTCGATAGAGTGGTCCTCAGGTATCCGGCCCCTTCGGAACCTCCCGTGCCGCGTTTCATTCCGAGCATCCGCTCTACCATCAGGACATGGTGACCGCGCCAAAGCGCGATTTGTTCGTCGTGCTCGACGAGCAGGTCCTGCATAATAAACAGCTCCGGGTGAGCTTCGGGTCTCTCAAGGATTTTTACAATTGATTCCATCCGGCCCGCGCGATCGTTGACTTCAAAGCCCTCGCGTTCAAGCAATGCCCAAAATGCGTCGCCCAGGGTTGGAGATTCAAACCTTTTCTTTAGTCGGCCGTGCGCAAAATCGTCAAACTCAAAAAAGTCGAGGATCTTCCTGTCCTTGCATCCCGATACAAACTCGAGCTCGCGGAACTGCATCGACTGAAAGCCGCTCGCCGGATTCAGCTTGTCGCGAAACTCCAGAAACCCGATCTGTGCCATCGATTCGAGGATATGGATCTGCGAGACCATTATCCTTTCGATCGAGGTCGCGGCCTTAAGCGAATGATTGACGCGGAATTTGCGTCCTTCGCCGAGCCAGTTGATGGTGGCATCGATTTCGTGAAGTACCTGTTTAAACCAAAGCTCGTAGGTCTGGTGAATGATTATAAACAATAGTTCGTCATGGCTTGTCGGATCCGAAAGCGTCTCCTGGAGTTTTGTCAGCTCCTCGACCTTCAGGTATTGGTTATACGAGAGTTTTGGATTCTTACCGTATTCTTCCATTAAATTATTCTAAGTCGTCGGTTTGTTGGATGCCCTATCGCTCTCAACAGCCGAAGTTTTCGAGTGGCCGGTAGCTTATTGGTCTCTCTGCGAACTATTACGGAGGAGCGCAACTTAAATTGCATTGCAGTTTTTCAAATCTTGATGTTCTCCGAAATCTGCCCCGACATTCCCTGTGTCTTCATTATCGCTTTGCGAAAAGCTGGTAATCGAAACGAGGAAAGGGTGACCGTGAATCATGATAAAGGAACGCACATAATTTTCATCGAAATAAACGGATCGTGACCATGATCATAGATATATTTTGGAGTGTCAATCTGCTCGGCAAAACGCATGAAAACAAAAAAACCTTGACAAGGACTAAGCGATTGGTTAAATTTCCCGTCAATCTGTCAATAAAACTACTCAACAGACGTTAACCCCCAAAAATCTTGCGTTTTAAGATTTGTTACTTATTCTGAAATGAGTGAAAGCACATTTCTCGTGTTCTGTGTTTCCCTGGCTTGTTTTTGTTTGCGCAAACCGGCAGATGTGCGCCGGTTTCGGTTTGAGGAACGATTGCGGAATCCCGCGTCAATTCACTGAGGTTTGTAGGAGGAATTACTAAGTTATGTCTAAAGAAATGGGCACGGTTAAATGGTTTAACAACGCAAAAGGCTACGGTTTTATAGAGCAAAATGGCGAACAGGATATCTTTGTTCACTACAGTGCGATAACCGGCGAGGGCTACAAGACTTTGATCCAGGGACAAGAAGTCGAGTTCGAAGTGACAAACGGACCGAAGGGTCCGCAGGCGGAAAACGTTATGAAGGTTTAGTGTCCGAAAAAGATTATTGGAACGGGCCGCCCGGAAGGGCGGCTTTTTTCATTATGGAGCGATAAGAACCGACAAGTGGGAACTGAAAACGGGTAATTGGTCGATATAAAATGAACAGTGACTTAGTAGATTTCTTCGCCTTTCGCCTTTAAACGGCGTCGCCAGAGTTCGCGGTACGAGGTGTATCTCGAGATGAGGTTGTTGAGCTTGTAGCGTTGTGCGAAAGACAAATTCCGGTTGCCATTCAAACGATTCGAGCGGGCTTCAAGCGCGGCACGTGCCTGGTGGGGTGCCTTTTTTGAGCCGTTGTTAAAGAATATGTCGAACTCGATCTTGAGTTTGCGAATGTCTTCCTCAAGCCGTTCGATTTGTTCATCAATTTCGACAACCTGATCGGAAAGTGTCTGCGAGCGCCGTGTAATTGAGTTGTTTAAATATGCCATAGGTAGGAAGGGTCCATTGGAACCCTACTATTAATAAATTTCGAATCGGCCAATATTCCGTTTTTTTCTCGACTTCCATGTGGAATAATAAATAAGTACTTAACGATCGAATTGATTTATGGACAATGTAGCCGATAAGACCACAGTACTTCGCAATCTCCCGGGCATCGATACCCTGTTGCGAAGCGAAGTCTCAGCCCGTCTTTTGGGTGCCGTGGGAAGCAAGCATCTGACAGGTTTAGCGCGACTTGTGACCGATTCGTTGAGGCTGGAGATCGAGGAGGAGATCGGGTCCGGCAGGGACATAAACCCCGATTCATACTCGGCTGAAAACCTTTTGAAAGAAGCCGAGATCCGGCTTGAAAACGCATGGACCCAGGAACAAAACACAAGCCTTCAGCATGTGATAAATGCGAGCGGGGTCATTGTTCATACAAACCTCGGCAGGGCACCACTTTCAGAGGCCGCCCGGAAGGCAATGTTTGAAGAGGCGACCCGTTACTGCAACCTTGAATACAATATCGAAACCGGGAAAAGAGGTAAACGAGGCGCCCGAGCCGAACATCTTCTTGCCGACATCACCGGAGCCGAAAGCGCCCTGATCGTGAATAACTGTGCCGCTGCGTGCGTGCTTGTTCTGACCGCGCTGGCGAAAGGGGGGGAATCGATCATCTCAAGGGGCGAACTCGTCGAGATCGGGGGCGATTTCAGGGTGCCCGACGTGATGAAAGAATCGGGGACCGTTCTCGTCGAGGTCGGTACGACAAACAAGACGAAGGCGGCAGATTACGAGCACGCCGTCACTGAAAACACACGCCTGATAACACGTGTCCACCCTTCAAACTACCGTATCGTCGGTTTTACAGCCAAGCCAACGGTAGCAGATCTCGCCGCCGTCGCGCATCGAAACGGAATCCTGCTCTATGAAGACGCCGGTTCGGGGGCGATTGCGGATATGTCGCAATATGGCTTGACGGACGAACCCGTTATCGGGGATTCGATAAGGGACGGGGCGGATGTGGTCACATTTAGCGGAGACAAGCTTATTGGAGGAATTCAATCGGGCTTGATTGTCGGTCGCGGCGAAGTGATCGAGCAGATCCGTAAGCACCCCCTTTACCGGGCGTTGCGGGTCAGCAAACTGGTTTACGCGGTCCTCGAAGCGACTCTTGAGTCTTTTCGCAGGGGCGAAGCTGTGAGCGAAGTCCCGGTATTGCGAATGCTCTCTATGTCGAAGGCCGAGCTAAAAGACCGCACGTGGCATTTTGCACACAAGTTGCGTGAACGAATCGGCGAGAATAGCCACCTGAAATTCGAGATTGGAGAAGGAAATTCCGTTGTTGGCGGCGGATCGGCGCCGGCAATCCAGCCGAGGACGATCCTCGTGGCGCTGAGCCACCCAGGAATTTCTGCATCCGGGATCGAGGAAAGGCTTCGTTGCTCGAAGCCCCCCGTTATCAGCCGTATTTTTAACGAACGCGTCGCGATAGATCTGCGGACCGTGCTTCCCGATGAAGAAGAAGCCCTCGTCGGCGCGGTGGCGGCACTTGATGAGGTCATGGGCTGAAACGATTCCGGCGCCGGGATAACTTTCAATTCGTATAGATCTCGACGCCGCCTTCCGATTTAACCCCGATGCGGCCTTCGCTCTCGGCGTAGTCCAAATGCGCCACCGATTCCGAGATCGCCAGAAACTCATGAACATCCTGACCGATCGCGTCGGGGAAGACCCGTTTTGCAACTTCCCAGGCGGTCGTTCCGCCTTTCGAAAGACCCCCGACTATTATCCGTTGTCTCTCGTCGATCGCCCTGATGTAGCGGTTGTAGATCTCCTCGTAATCGTAGATAGGTTCGCCATGTCCGCCGTAAACCTTGGTTGGTGCAATTTCTCTCAGCCTCCGAAGGCTAGCCAGATAGTTGCTCAGGGATTTGAATCGCCGATGCGGCTCGATGGGATCAGTCGATATAACGGGGTTTGGGGTAATCCGCTTAAGGACGCAGTCTCCACAGATCAGGGTACGATCTGCCTCGCGCAGGAAAGAGCATGACCCGGGCGTATGACCGGGCGTGTGCAGAACCTTGAGTACGCCGTCGTCGAAGATCAACTCATCTTCATCTTTTAGACTCGAAAACTCGGATCCTGCCAGTGAATCGGTCAAAAGGCTGACTTTTTCATAGGTCCTCCTGAGCTTTTCGACGACTTCACGAGGCACCCCGGCACGAAACATCAATGCGTTTTGGCCGTCGTCGGCGAGCCTTCCGAACAAATGCCCCGTCTCCCAGACATGGACAAAGATCTCCGCATTCTTCGCGCCGTCGCGCACCCGTTTGGCGAGGCCGCAATGATCTTCATGTGCATGGGTCAGGACGATTCTTTGGACGTCACTGATATCGATGCCGTTGTTGCGAAGTTTCTTTTCAAGTACCAGGGCCGCATCATCGGTCTTTGGCCCTACGTCGATCAGAGTCAGCGGATCCGATTTGATGAGGTAAATATTGACGTCACCGACATAAAAAGGCGTCGGAAGAGAAAGAGGAATTATCTTCATAAATCATAAAACCAATAGCACGAAATTGCTTCCGGGCGAAACGTACTGCCGCCGAAACCGTTCAAAAGATGTCGCTATGCGGACGTGTCGCCAGGGTTCGGTTTCTACCGGTTTCAAAAGGGCCGGGCAAATAACAGGCTGCAAATCTTCGCTTAACTCAAAAGCGTAGATTACCTCCGAGAAATAAAGTAGATCACCTCCGAGAAATAAAAATGAGCAAAAAGTACAAGTTTTGCTTGCGTTTACGGCTTTTAAGCGAGTAAAATTCGTCAGTAATATAAGCAATTCACACAACGCTGACGGTCAGCGTCGAAGAGTCTTTTCTCAGGTTCTGCATCCGCAAGTGATAAATGCGGGGATTGCCTTTCGACTAGACTTTTTTGGAGAACATGAGAAATGCACTAACAGGAGTATAAGCAATGAAAGCGTTTTCTTCCCGATTTTCGGCCATTTTTTTAGTGACACTCGTCGTTGCAATGATGGGTGCTTTTAGCTCGGGCGTGCAAGGACAGGCACAAGCGAGTTCTGCAGATCTTGTTGGTACCGTGGTTGACCAAACCGGCGCGGTAATTCCCGGCACCACGGTAACCGTTAAGAATTCCGCCACCGGCATCGGCCGGAGCGCGATCACGAATTCGAGCGGAGAATATCAGTTCATCGGTTTGCCGCCAGGTAAATATCAGGTAACAGCCGAAGCGGCCACCTTCAAGACGATTGTCATCGATGACGTCGTATTAACCGTTGGCCAACGGGCTGAATTAAAGATACCGCTCGAAGTCGGCGGACAAGACGTGACGGTAAACGTAAACGTCTCGGAGGTTGAGCTGGTGGAAACCACAAGTTCGACCGTGTCCAACACGATCAATCAACAGTCGATTGAGAATCTTCCGATCAACGAAAGAAGCGCAACCGGTTTTGCTTTGACGCTTTCGACAATCGGCAGAGATAACGGCCGCCCGATCGGACCCGCTCCGACTTCCGGCTTGAACGTCGGTGGACAAAGGGGACGCTCAACGCTTGTTCAGGTCGACGGCGCTGATTTTACAGATAACTCCGTAAATGCCGCCCGCACGACCGTCAGCCAGGAAGCGGTACAGGAATACCAGGTAGCAACCAACTCATATGCGCCCGAATTCGGACGTGCGACCGGGGGAATCGTAAATGTCGTCACGAAACGCGGCGGAAATGATTTTAACGGAAATGTATTCGGTTTTCTCCGCGACAAGAGTATTCAGGCAAGGAATCCGTTTTCGCCCGGAGCCAAGCCCGACTTCCGCAGAACGCAATGGGGCGGAACATTCGGCGGCCCGATAAAAAGGGACAGGACCCACTTCTTCCTTTCGTTCGAGCGCCGGGACAGAGACGAGACAGGATTTTTTACGAGCGATCCGGCGAGAGGCTTGGGTGCTTCCGCGACGATTCCGGTGATTCCGGGATTGAATCCGTTCGCACGCACCTTTACAAACCTGACGGCCGCACAAGCGGCGGTGATTAACCAGCTTGTCGCTAGCGGCAATCCGGCTTTGATCTGCGGCGCCCGCGCCTATGCATTTTTTGCATCTAGCGGGGGAACGACCGCCCTCACCGGCAGCAACCCCTTGCTGAGTCCCAACGATGGCAGCGGTTGTCCCGCAATCACTCCGATTCTGCCAGGTTTAATCGGTCCAAGATTTATTCTTTCGGGCGCTCCGGTTCCGTCGTCGACGATGGGTACGAATGGATTGCCTATTGCGTTCCGGCCGCTCAATCTCCTGGACAAGGAGTTCCCGGTTACAGAGAACACGAATTTCTTCTCGGCCCGCGCCGACCACAGCATAAACAACGACAATCAGCTTACGTTCAGGTTTGGCTACAACACAAACGATGTCACCGGCATTCAGGTTGAGTCTCAAAACCAGTCGCTCGGGCAAAACGATGTCTCAAGAACCGGTGTGCAGGACCTGACCGACTACTCTTTTGGCGCGCAGCTGACATCCATTTTGAGTCCGAATTGGGCGAACGAATTCAAGTTCAGCTTCGGACGCAGGGAAACGACGTTCCGTTCAGAGAATGGCGAAGCCGTGGCTTTTAACATTTCGGGTACAGCCTTTATCGGCAGGGAACTCTTCTCGCCGGTGGTGCGCTCGGAGAATCGGTATCAGTTTGCCGATAACATCAATTGGGTTGCCGGCGATCATATATTCAAGTTCGGAGGAGATGTTAACTACATCAGCATCCCGAGCTTTATTTTTGAGCTGAACTTTGCCGGTCTGTTCAATTTTGGTCCATTTGATGCGAGCAACCTGAACCCTGCGTTCGCCGGGCTGCCCGCGTTCACCCCCGTGCAGGCTTACGGGCTTGGACTGCCCTCGACCTATATCCAGGGCTTCGGCGATCCTACTGGAAACATGACCAACAAGCCGATCGCGTTTTTCGCCCAGGACACATGGAAGGTTCGGCCGAACTTCACGTTCAACTACGGCATTCGGTACGACGCTGAGTTTACAAGGCAGATTCCGCCGGTTGGGTTTAACGATCCGCTGTCAGGAATCAATCTTTCGGCGGCTGATATACTCGCCGCCCAGGATGCGGTCAACGTCCAGCAGGGTATTCCGAGAGATCTCAATAACTGGGCTCCCCGCGTCGGATTTGCCTACGATTTGAACAATGACGGTAAAACGGTAATCCGGGGCGCGATCGGTTTATTCTTTGATCATCCGCTTCTGGCAATCGCGACAAACTCGGATATTGGCGACGCCGCACAACAGCAGCAGGCGGTGCTAACAGCGGGCAGTCCTTCGCCGACCGCTTTGCTGAATGCTTCGCAGGTCTTTCATGGATCGGTCTGCGTCCCCGGTTCGACGACGAATCCTTATTGCAACTCGATAGGCAATCCGCCAACGCCTGGCGTGGCGGCAAGTGCCAACTATCAATTCGGCAGACAGCGTTTTGACGACCAGACGTTCCCCGGTTTCGGAACAGTCTTGCCGTTTACGCTTCCTATCGCGAAGGATTTTCAATATGCCTCCGCGATCCAGGGCAACTTTACGGTTGAGCGTAAACTGACTGAAGACATGGCGTTGAAGGTGGGATACATCCATGTGGGTGCACGTCACTTGCCACACCCGACCGATCTAAACACTCCGAATGTCGCAAATCAGATTGCAAACTTTGTTCGTTGTTTCGGCGTTCAGCCAACGAATACCCAGGCGGTTTCGACGGTTAATCCGGCAGCCTGTAATGCTCCGGGTGTATGGGTAAATGTCATTCCGGGCATTATTTCGTTTAATACGACAACGGGTGTAGGCGTCATCTCCCCGGCGGTTGCAAACTTCTTCCGGCCTAACGCTCCGAACTATTTCCTCGCGCAGGCGTTGTCGGGCGGAGCTGTTACCCCGGCTGTATTGAATGCCGCACTCGCTGGCTCAAACACATTGCGGAGTCCGGGTGTCGTTTCGCCGTTTGGC
>Ga0224512_10005730_pt1 | contig 10130 bp, 8 predicted proteins | sample SF_May12_sed_USG_4_FD_169103 | JGI IMG/M metagenome (GOLD analysis project Ga0224512, IMG submission 169103) | Sediment microbial communities from San Francisco Bay, California, United States - SF_May12_sed_USGS_13 | ecosystem: Environmental > Aquatic > Marine > Sediment | place: USA: California...
CATCGTCGAGATCATCCGCAACCCGCAGGTCTCGGCGGGGGTTCTCGACCGGATCACCCGCGAGACCCGCTGGCTCGCCAATCCCGAGATCCAGAAAGCGCTGGTGCGCAACCCGAAGACCCCCTCGGCGGTCGCCCTGCGGCTGGTGGGCGGCCTGCCGACGGAAGAGCTGCGCAGGCTGGCCAAGATGCAGTCGGGGGTGCGAGAGGACCTGCGCAAGGCGGCCCTGCGGGCGTACCTCAAGCGCAGCCGCCGGTGACGGTCCCTCGTCGCGGCCCCGAGTAGGAAGAACGCAACGAAGCCTCGTCAACTCCGACGCCTTCAGCCGCGCTGCGGATCGTCGCCTTCGAGCCGGCCGAGTCGGCGGTGCTGTCGGGCGGGCTCGATGGCCTGCGATGCCGGGATGAAGTATCTGAGCACGCCACTCCACGCCGCGCGGTGAGGTCGGCCGGCCCGGCGCCGCCGTTCGCCGCTGGAGCTCGACCACGGTCTGCTAGGGAACCGCGTCCGACCAGGCGGACGTATCGCCGGACTCGAAGCCGTCGGCGAAGATCGTCGGCCCCAGGTTCCACAGCACCCGCACCGGCGGGTTGCCGATGAAGTCGCAGGCCCACACGTCCGGGGTGCCGTTGCCGTCGATGTCGCCCGCCACGGCATTGTGGCCGGAGGCCGAGAGCAGCGACTGCTTGACGAAGGTCGGCGGCGAGGAGCCATCGTTGAGATAGATCGCGATCTCGGTCAGCTCGTGGCCGATCAACAGATCGGGGAATCCGTTGCCGTCGAAGTCCGCGGCCTTCAGGTGGTGGCTCGCTTCGCTGGCCGCGATCGCGTGCTCGATCCAGGGGTCGTTCACCGGGTCGAGGGGATGCTCGTACCAGGCGAGTTGCCCCGCGGTGTGCTGGCGGACGGTGACCAGATCGACCAGGCCGTCGCGGTCGATGTCGACTCCCAGCGAGGCGGGACCGTCGCCGGGATCGGAGCCGGGGATGTCGCGCCGCGTCCAGGTGCCGGTACGCGGGTCGCTCGGCGCCTCGAGCCAGGCGCCGCCGGCGAAGAGATCGGGTCCGTGGACGTCGTCGACGTCGGCGACCACCGCACCGGCGCCAGCCAGCCCGCTCAGATCACGACCCGTCCAGACGGTCGGACTGTCCTGGAACCATAGGTGGAGCCGGCCGTGACCCGAGGTCACGACATCGGTCTTGCCGTCCCGGTCGAGGTCGCCGACCGAGAAGTCGTGGGCCCACTGGCCGTGAGTACCGATGACGTGGTGCAGCCAGTTGGAGCCCACCGTGGGGTCCGGATCCGTGCCTGGAGGCGGCTCCAGGCGGGGGTTCTCGAACCACAGCACGTTGTCGCCGCCGCCACCGTCGCCGAGCACCAGGTCGATGTCGCCGTCGCCATCAACGTCCGCCACCTCCATGTCGGTGGAGAACTCCTGGTATACCGGGTTGGCGCGGATGACGAATCGGGTGAAGCCGTGGGCCGGCCCGTCGGAGCGGTACCAGACGAGGGCCGTCCCCGGCACGGAGCCGCCGATGATGCCGTCCATCCAACCGTCGCCGTCGATGTCCGCCACGGCCTTGTCGTCGCCGGAGTTCTGGGCGTCGACGATCTGGTCGTCGAACGGGACCTGAGCCGCGGCCGGCGGCGACCCGATCGACAGCCCGACGGCGAGGAAGCCAACGGCGAGGACTGCTGGCCACCAGGGGCTCCGGCGCCGCACTGCGATGCGCATCCTGTCGCGAGATCCTCTCGAGACGACGCGGAAGATCTACTCGTCGCCACGGTGGCCGGCAATCGCATCCTCCACAGTCGCGCCCCGGCCGCACCAGCGACTCGCGGAGCCTTGCTTTGCCGGGGCATCTTCGACGCGGGCGCGCAGGAGCGTTTGAAAGCGCGGCTCGGAGCGGACGTTGTCGAGGTTGGGATCGTGCTCGATCCAGCTCTCGAGGCCGAAGTTCCCCACCAGGGCCCGCTCGAGGCAGTCGAGCGCGCGGTCGGGCTCACCGGCGACCGCGAAGAAGCAGGCGACGTTGTAGAGCACGGTCGGATCCGCGGGGGCCAGCTCGAGCGCCCGGGTCGCCCGCGTCCGCGCCTCTTCGTGCCGGCCCAGCCGCCAGAGCTGGGTGGCGCTCAGGTAGAGCGCGCGGACGTCCTTGGGATTGAGCTCGAGGGCGCGCTCGGCGCGCTCGTTGCCGCGCTCGGCGGCCGAGCGCGCCGAGTCCGGCCGGTCGAGCTTGCTGTAGAACTCGGCAGCCAGGAGGAGCGATTGGTAGTCCTCCGGCCGCACCGCCGCCGCCTGCTCGAAGAGCTCGACGGCGCGCTCGAAGTTGCCATCGGCCACTCGATCCCGCCCCCAGTAGTAGTAGGCCTCGAAGAGCCGCGGGTTGAGCTCGATGGCGCGCGCGAAGTCGGCGCACGCCGCGTCGCAGTCGCCGCGCAGGGAGCGCACGTAGCCCCGCGAGGCGTAGGCCTCGGCCGACTGCGGGGCGAGCTCGACCGCCTTGCTGCTGGCCCGCTCCGCCTCGTCCAGGTTGTCCTCGCAGGAGCCGTACCAGGCGAAGAGCCAGCAGTGGCTCTCGGCGATGCCGGCCCAGGCCGGGGCGTAGCCGGGGTCGATCTCGATCGCGCGCTGGAACATCTCGAGGGCGGCGAGCATGCTCTTCTCGCTCGGCTGGCCGACCAGCCGCCGGCCGCGCAGGTAGAGCTCGTAGGCCTCGAGGTCGGCGGCCCGCCGCTGCTTGAGCGACTCTTCCTCGCGCGGCGAAAGCGTCAGCTGCAGGGCGTTGACCACCGCCACGGCGATCTCGTCCTGGATGGCGAAGATGTCCTCGAGCTCGCGGTCGAAGCGGTCGGACCAGAGGTGGTAGCCGTCCGCGACGCTGACCAGCTGGGCCGTGATCCGCACCCGGTTGCCCGCCTTGCGCACGCTGCCATCGAGGATCGCCTGGACGTTGAGCCGGCGGCCGATCTCGCGCACGTCGAAGGCGCCCTCGCGCGACTGGAAGCTCGACGCGCGGGCCGCCACGCGCAGCGATTCGAGAGCCGAGAGCGCGCTGAGGATCTCCTCGGCGATGCCCTCGCAGAAGTACCCCTGGTCGCGCTCGGGACTCATGTCGACGAAGGGCAGGACGGCGATCGAGCGCAGGTCCGGCGCCCGGGTCACGGTCTCGGCGCGCAGGTCCTCGAGCGCGTTGCGCAGCCCCTTGGCGCTCTCGTAGCGCCGCTCCGGGTCCTTGTGCAGGCAGCGCTGGATGACGCGGCCGAGCTCGCGCGGCAGCTCGGGGCGCAGCTGATCGACGGGCGGCGGCGAGTCGCGCAGGATCGAGGAGATGACGTCGGCCGCCGAGGCCCCACGGAACGGGCGCTCTCCGGTCGCCAGCTCGTAGAGCATCGTGCCCAGGGCGAAGACGTCGGAGGGCGCCGTCGCCGGCTCGCCGCGGACCTGCTCGGGCGACATGTAGGGCAGCGAGCCGACCAGCATGCCCTCGCGGCTCAGGGTCCGGGCGCCGGAATCGAGGCCCCGAGCCACGCCCGAGCGGGCGAGCCCGAAGTCGAGCACCTTGAGCTTGCCTTCCGCGGTGACCATGACGTTGGCCGGCTTCAGGTCGCGGTGAACGATGCCCTTGTCGTGGGCGGCGGCGATCGCCTGCGCCAGGGGGATGGCGATGGCGAAGAAGCCGTCGAGCAGGAAGCCCCGGCGCGCCAGCGCCTGCTCGAGGGTCTCGCCCTCCACCCACGTCATGGTCAGGAAGTGCTGCCCGTCGACGTGGTCGATCGAGTAGACGGTGACGATGTTGGGGTGCTCGAGGCGGGCCAGGACCTCCGCCTCGTGGCGGAAGCGGGCGAGGCGCGCGGGATCGGAGGCCACGTCCTCGGGGAGCAGCTTGAGCGCCACCGTGCGCTTCAGCTTGCCGTCCTCGGCGCGGTAGACCTCGCCCATCGCGCCGCTGCCGGCCGGGGCGACGATCCGATAGTGCCCGAGCGTGCTGCCGACCATGACGAGGGGTATTCTGGCACGGTCGGCGGGGCGAACGAGGACCCCCGGGCCGATCAGAGAGAGAGGGCGCGGGACTCGGTGGACGACGGAGGGTGGCCGAGGCCCGCACGCTCCTCGAAGCGGCCCGCCAGCCGTGAGCCGCAGGAGGGGCAGCCGCCGCCGGGGGTCACGTTCCAGGTGGTGATGCGGTAGCCGTCCCTCCCGATCAGCCGGCGGCGGCAGCCGGCGCAGCGCGTCGTCTGCCCCTCGGGGTCGTGGACGTTGCCGGTGTAGGCGTGGCGCACTCCGTTGGCGAGGGCCGTGGCGCGTGCCCGCCGCAGCGTTGACGCCGGAGTCGGCGGCCGGTCGAGCATCCGGAAGGCCGGGTGGAACGCGGTGAAGTGCAGCGGCACGTCCGGCCCGAGCTCGCGGACGACCCAGCGGGTCAGGGCGTCGATCTCCTCGGGGGAGTCGTTCTCGCCCGGGATCAGCAGCGTCGTGATCTCGAGCCAGACGTCGGTCTCGCGAGCGACGTAGACGAGGGTCTCGAGGACGGTGCGCAGACTGCCGCCGCAGACCCGGCGATAGAAGGCCTCGCGGAACGCCTTGAGGTCCACGTTGGCGGCGTCCATCTCCCGGAAGAGCTCCCGGCGGGGGGCGGGGCAGATCTCGCCGGCGGTGACGGCGACGGTGCGGATCCCCAGCTCGTGGCAGGCGCGGGCGACGTCGACGGCGTACTCGAGGAAGACGACCGGGTCGTTGTAGGTGAAGGCGACGCTGCGGCAGCCCAGCCGCTGCGCCGCCCGGGCGACCACCTCGGGCGCCGCCCGTTCGCCGAGGGTGTCGACCTGCCGCGACCTCGAGAGGTCCCAGTTCTGGCAGAACCTGCAGAACAGGTTGCAACCGGCGGTGCCGAACGAGAGCACCGAGGTCCCCGGCAGGAAGTGGCTCAGAGGCTTCTTCTCGATGGGGTCGACGCAGAGGCCGCTGGAGCGGCCGTAGGTCGCGAGCACCACCCGGCCGTCGAGCCGGCCGCGCACGAAGCACGAGCCCCGCTGGCCCTCGCGCAGCCGGCAGAACCGCGGGCAGAGGTCGCACTGGACCCGGCCGTCCTGCAGCTCGTGCCAGTAGCGGGTGGGAACGACGTCCGGCCCGCGGACGATCTCGACGTCCATGAAGCCCCCGTCCGGCGCCCCTCCGGGACGCTCCGAGGAAAGTCTATCCCGCCGCACCGCCGGCCCCGCGCGATAAGCTCGCTCCCCGGAAGGTCTGGATGCCCGCGACGACCCATCAGCGCACCGTGCTCGCGGCGTCCCTGGTCGCCTCTCTCGCTCTCGCCTGCGCCGGCACCCGGCCGGTTCTGCGGGCGGTCGACTACGACGTAGACGTGCGGCTCGATCCCGCCGCGCACCGGCTGAGCGGCGAGGCGGAGGTGACGCTGGAACGGATCGACCCGGAACGGCCGCTCGGCCGGCGGGTGGTCGTGGAGCTGCGGCTGCACCCCGACCTCGCCGTCGAGTCGGTGCGGCTCGACGCCGGGAAGCTGCGCTCGCACCGCGAGCGCGCCGGGGAGCCGGGGCCGGGCGAGGTCGTCGCGCCGACGATCCACCGGCTGGTGATCGGCAGGCCGGCGGCGACGATCCGCGCCACCCTCGCCTATCGGGGGAGGCTCCAACAGGACGTCGCGGCCGGCGAGAGGGAGGGCGAGATCCACAACTTCGCCGTCTCGGCCCACGTCGGCGAGGAGGGCGTCTACCTCGACGCGGGCGGCTACTGGTATCCGCGCCTCGAGCTGCCGGCGGGCGGCGACCCGGACCTCGGGCTCTCCGGCTTCGAGCTCGTGACCGACCCGATCGCGGGCTTCGAGCTCGTCGCCGGTCTCGAGAGCGTGGGGCAGGAGAACGGGAAGGGGGACGACGGCCGCCTGCGCTGGGCGAGCCCGTTCCCGCTCGACGGCATGGTGCTGCTCGGCGGTCCGCTCGAGCGCGCGAGCCGGCGCCACGGCGACGTCGAGCTCCACGCCGTGCTGGCCCCGGGCAAGGCCGCCGTCGCCGCCGACATCCTCGCCGCCGCGGCCGAGATGCTCGATCGCTACACGCCGCTGCTGGGTCCCTATCCGTTCTCCGAGTTCACGGTCCTCGAGGCGTTCTTCAGCTCGGGCTTCGCGTTTCCCACCGCGACCCAGATCGCCGGCAGCCAGCTCAGCGAGTACCGGCAGTACCGCCGCCACGGCTACCTCGACCACGAGCTGCTCCACAACTGGTGGGGCAACGGCGTCTTCGTCGACCCGCGCGACGGCAACTGGTGCGAGGGGCTGGCGAGCTATCTCGGCAACTACTACGGCTTCGTGCTCGACGGCGACGAGGAGGGGGCGCGCAAGCAGCGGCGCAACCATTCGAACTTCCTGAGCTCGATCGAGCCCGCGGACGACAAGCCGCTGGGCACGTTCCAGCTCGCGGGCGGAGCGGCCTCGGGAATCGGCTACAACAAGGGCGCCGCCGTGTTCCACATGCTGGAGCGCAAGATCGGTCCCGCGGCGATGAGCGCCGGCCTGCGCCGGCTGGCGGCCGAGCGGATGGGCCGCCACGCCTCCTGGCGCGAGCTCGAGGAGGCCTTCGAGGGCGCCGGCGGGGAAGACCTCGGGGCCTTCTTCGACCAGTGGGTACGGCGCGGCGGAGCGCCGCTGCTCGAGCTGCGGGAGGCGCGGTGGCGGCCGGGCGACAGCCTCGTGCAGGTGACCTTGTCGCAAGGACCCACGAGCTTCGTTCTCGACGTGCCGCTGCGCCTCTACTACGGCGAGGAGTCGGAGGACGTCACCGTCACGATTGCGGAGACGGTCGAGGCCGTCGAGGTCCCGTGCCGGAGGGAAGGGCTGACGGCGATCGAGCTCGACCCGGACTACCACCTCTTCCGCAAGCTCGCGCCCGAAGAGGTCATGCCCACCTCCGCTCTCACCCGCCACGCCGCGGCGCTGACGGCCGTCGTCCCGGACGGCGAGCTGGCCGCGGGCTACCGGACGGTGCTCGACGCCTACACCCGCGCCGTGCTGGGCGACGAGGACGATCCCCACGAGGATCACGAGCTCACCGTCGTCGCGGCCTCCGGGCTCGACCCGTCCATGCTCGACGAGACGAGCGTGCTGATCCTGGGCGACGCGATCCTCGACCCGAAGGTCGCGGCCTTCGTCGGCCGCACCCGCAGCCCCGTCACCTGGGGCGGAGACGGCTTCGCCGTGGAAGGCGGCCGCTACGCCGGTCCGGGACAGGCCGTCTTCCTCACCGTCCACCACCCGTCGCGGGCCGGGGACGGCGTCACCGTCTACTACGGCAACAGCGAAGCGGCGCTCGCCAACGCGCGGGTGCTCGGCTACTACCCGAACAGCCTGCTGGTCTTCGAATCGCCCCTCGACGCCCCGGCCGCCGAGTCCGAGGCCGGCATGCCCAGGAGCGAGGTGATCCGCCGCCTCGACTTCGAGCTCCACGAGCGCATCGAGCTCGAGCCCGAGGAGAAGGCGGCGAAGGAGGGCTGAGCAGGGCGTCAGGGGCCTCGGGACGGCCGTCTCGCGGGCAGGCGAGCTTCCACGGGCCCGGCAGCCTTCCATCCGCGGATGGATCGCGGAGGCCGCGAGGAACGGGTATCCTGTCACCGGGCTCCCGAGGCAATGCGGATGGCGGGCTTCGAGATCAGCGTCAATGGCGACCGGCGCCGAGGAGAGCTTCCGCGGTCCCGAGCTGAGCTACGACAACCGTTGGGTCTTCAGGAGAGAGCGAGAGGTGGCGGAGTGAGAGAAGGAGGCGGGAGCCGATTCGCATCTCGGGATGGCGATCGGCCGGCGAGCTCGAGGAGCCCGAGCCTCGAGCACCAGATGGGCGGCGAGCATGACGGCTGACGGTTTGCTCGAGCGGATCGCCGGCGGCCGTACCGACCTCGTGTGGGAGCAAGTGGCGCGGGGTGGCGCCGTGACCGCCAGAACCGCCGACGGCGTGCGACTCCTGCAGTGGTGCGCCTACTACGGCGACGTGAGCGCGATGCGGTTCCTGCTCGGTCACGGGGAATCGCTCGCCTCGCTGGGCGAGGAGCTCGGCCTGCGGGCGGCGGCGTTCCACGGTCACTGGCGGCTCTGCGAGTTCCTGATCGAGGCGGGCGCCGACGTCGATGCGCGGGCGCAGGACACGGGGGAGACGCCGCTCCACTCGGCGCTGTGCACGCCCGATCGCGCGGCGCACGACCTCGTCGTCGAGGTCCTCCTGGCCCACGGCGCGAACCCCAACCGGGAGACGAACCCGGCGGTGGCGACCGGGGCCTTCATGCGGGACTGCCGGACGCGGGGCGAGACGCCGCTGCACCGGGCCGCGGCGTTCGGCACCGAGGACACGCTCGACCTTCTGCTGGCCGCGGGCGCGGACCGCGAGGCGCGGGACGCCCACGGCGACACCCCTCTCGGCTGGGCGAGCTGGTACGCCCGGCCGGACGCCATCCTGAGGCGCCTCTGCTACGGGACGCACTCCCTTCACCCGGACCGGGTTCCCATGAAGGCGGCCCTCCTCGGGAGACCGCTGGAGCGATCTCGAGCGGCGAGGCCGTCAGCCGGCGGGCGAGCCGCCGCGGGGCCGGGTCCGTCCACGGAGCGGGAAGCATGACCACCTGCGTCGCGCTGCTGCGGGGCATCAACGTCGGGCGCGCCAAGCGCGTGCCCATGGCCGAGCTGCGCGAGCTATTCGCATCTCTCGGCCACACCGGCGTGCGCACGCTGCTCAACAGCGGCAACGTCGTCTTCGAGGCGCGGCGGCCCGACGTCGCCGCGCTCGCGCGATCGATCGCGGCGGCCATCGAGGGCCGCTTCGGCTTCTCCGTGCCGGTCGTCGTTCTCACGGCCGCCGAGCTCGACGCGATCGTCCACGAGAACCGGCTCGTCCGCGCCGGAAACGATCCCGCGAAGTTCCTCGTCGCCTTCGTCGCCGGCCCGGCCACGCTCGCCCGGGCCGCGCCGCTGCGTGCCGAGTCGTGGACCCCGGAGGCCGTCGCCATCGGCGAGCACGCGGTCTATCTGTGGTGCGCCGGCGGCATCCTCGAGTCGAAGCTCGCGAAGGCGTTCGGTCGCCTCACGGGCGACGAAGCGACCACCCGCAACTGGGCGACGGTGCTCAAGCTGCAGGCGGCCACTGCATCACAAAGTACTTGACAAGGAAGAATTCAGAGCCTAGTCTCGGGGCGGCCATGAACGGGACCACCGCCGAGACCGCCCCGCCTCCGGTCGCCGTGAGCGAGCGGGCGCTCGATCATCTGGCCTTCATCCGCGCGACGATGGAGTCTTCGCGGTCGTTCACGTCGGTGCCCGGGTGGGGTGGGGTGGCGATGGGACTGTCGGCGCTCGCGGCGGCTTTCCTGGCCCACCGGCTGCCCGAGCTGTGGCTCTCGATCTGGCTCGTCGACGCCGGCGTCGCCGCCGCCATCGGCGGCTGGAGCCTGCGCCGCAAGGCGGCGGCGCGGGGCGAGAAGATCGCCAGCGGCGTCGGGCGGCGCTTCCTGCTCAACCTGAGCCCCGCGCTGCTGGCGGCGGGGGTGATGACCGTCGTCCTGCTGCGCGGCGGCCGCCCCGAGCTCGTCCCCGGGACCTGGCTGCTGCTCTACGGCGTGGCGGTGGTGTCGGGCGGTGCGTTCTCTGTCCGCCTGGTGCCGGTGATGGGCGTCGGCTTCATCGCCCTGGGAACGGTGGCGCTGCTGGCGCCGGCAGCCTGGGCGAACTCGCTGCTGGCGGCCGGTTTCGGCGGCCTGCATCTCGTCTTCGGGCTGATCATCGCGAGGCGGCACGGTGGCTAGGCCGGCGCCCACGCGCGGCTCCGGGGCCCCGCCCTCGCGCCGGCGGCGCCTGGCCACGGTCGCCGGCTACCTCGCGGACTCGAGCGCCCGCGACTTCGATCGCCTGGTCTACGAGCGGGTGCGCCTCGGAATCCTGAGCGCCCTCGCCGTCAACACGTCGATGTCGTTCTCGGAGCTCAAGGACCTGCTCGCGACCAGCGACGGTAATCTCAGCGTCCACGCCCGCAAGCTCGAGGACGCCGGCTATCTCGACTGCAAGAAGAGCTTCGCCGGCCGGACGCCGAAGACGGAGTTCTCGATCACCGCCAAGGGCCGCCGCGGCCTGGAGCGC
>Ga0224512_10005732_pt1 | contig 10130 bp, 8 predicted proteins | sample SF_May12_sed_USG_4_FD_169103 | JGI IMG/M metagenome (GOLD analysis project Ga0224512, IMG submission 169103) | Sediment microbial communities from San Francisco Bay, California, United States - SF_May12_sed_USGS_13 | ecosystem: Environmental > Aquatic > Marine > Sediment | place: USA: California...
CGGTCCACACCCTCAGCGAAGGTTTCGGCGAGCTGATCGAGGCCGAGGCTTTGGAGACCTCGAGCCTGGTCGGCGTGCCGATCCGCGAAGCCAAGCTGCCTGCCGGGGTGGTCGTCGCCGCCCTAGTGCGTGGTGAATCGATTGTCATCCCGCGCGGCGATACGGTGGTGCGGGCAGGCGATTTGGTGGTCATTTTCGCCTCCACGGAGGCGGTCAAGAAGGTCGAGAAAATCTTTTCCGTTAAGCTCGAATTTTTCTGATTCGGGACCCGGGAGAGCGGGCAGGAGGAAGCCGAAACATGCCGCGTCTAGCTTACGTCAACGGGCGCTATTGTCCGCACGGAGCGGCTGCCGTGCACATCGAGGATCGGGGTTATCAATTCGCCGACGGGGTCTACGAAGTCGTGCCCGTGGCCAAGGGCGCCGTGGTCGACGAGGATCCTCATCTCGACCGCCTGGAGCGCTCCCTGGACGAGCAGCGCATCGACATGCCCATGTCGCGCGCGGCGCTCAAGCTGGTCAGCCGCGAGCTCATGCGTCGCAACTGTCTGTCCAACGGCTTTCTCTATATGCAGGTCACCCGTGGGGTGGCGCCGCGCGACCACAAGTTTCCAAAGGCGGCGAAGCCGGCCCTGGTGATGACCTCACGCCAGCTGAAGGCGCCAACCGCCCAGACCCTGGCCGATGGCGTGGGCGTGATTACGGTCCCGAATATCCGATGGAAGAGATGTGATATCAAATCCGTGTCGCTTCTTCCTAATGTATTAGGAAAACAAAAAGCGGTGGAGGCGGGCGCCTACGAAGCCTGGATGATCGATCCCGAGGGGTACATCACCGAAGGCACTTCGACCAACGCATGGATCGTCACCCAGGATAACGAACTCGTCACCCGGAATGCCAGCAGCGCCATCCTCAACGGCATCACCCGCGTGCGTCTGCTGAAGCTGGCCGAGGTGCAAGGAATCGTCTTCAAAGAACGGCCTTTTACCGTCGACGAAGCGCGCGGTGCCCGCGAAGCCTTCATTACCTCGAGCACCAACTTCGTCATGCCGGTCACACGGATCGACGGCGAACCGGTGGCCAACGGCCATCCCGGATTGCTGACCTGCGAGCTGCGGGAGGTTTACGAGAGCTTCGTTCAGGACGCCAAGGTGAGCGCGTGACCGCGGATCGACCGCACGCCCTGTTGTTCGACTGGGACAACACCCTGGTCGATACCTGGGGACCGATCCATCACGCCTGGACCGTTACGCTCGAGGCTATGGGGGAGCGGCCCTGGACCTACGAGGAAACGCGCCGGAAGGTGAGAAATTCGGCCAGAGATGCCTTTCCCCGGCTGTTCGGCGCGCGCGCTGAGGAGGCCATGGAAATCTTCTACAAGACCTTTCGGGCCGACCACCTGGACAAGCTGAGCGAGCGAGCCGGCGCCGGGCAGATGCTGTTACGCCTTGCCGACGCTGGTTTCCTGCTCGCCGTGGTCAGCAACAAGCTGGGCGATTTGCTGCGCGAGGAGTCGGACTATCTCGGCTGGACGCCCCTGTTTCATCGCTTGGTCGGAGCTAACGACGCGGCCCGTGACAAGCCGGCCGTTGAGGCCGTCGAGCTGGCGCTCGAAGGCATCGGCCTTGTTCCGGGGCCGGAGGTCTGGTTCGTCGGGGACACGGATATCGACATTCTCTGCGCCGTCAACGCGGGCTGCGTGCCGATCCTGCTTCGCCCGGAACCGCCGAAACCGGAGGAGTTCGGCGCTGTCCCCCCGACACACCACATGACTTCTTGCCGCGCCCTGGCTGAATGGATTGCTACCGACTAAGTTTTTCTTATTGGACAATTCGTGCTACAGGTGCAGGGTGGCGTCGTGCCCAGGAAGGTGAGGGGTCCCGGCGTAGCGAAGCCTCTGGGCTTGCTCTGGTGGACAAGGAATAATGTGAAGGGCCATGCCGAGCTCAAAAAGACAAGAAGAAGGGGGAATTGATGGCTGCAGAAAAATCCCAGAACGTCCAGGACGTGTTTCTAAATCACATTCGGAAGAACAAGGTTCCTGTCACTGTATTTCTCGTCAATGGCGTGAAACTGCAGGGCATCATCACCTGGTTCGATAACTTTTCCGTGCTGCTACGCCGCGATGCACATTCCCAGCTTGTATACAAGCATGCTATCTCGACGGTGATGCCGGCAACCCCGGTGCAGCTCTTTGAAGCCGCCAAGGAGGAAGTTGAGCAAGACTAACCGAACCGGCACGCGCGGCAAGACCGCAGCCGGAACCGACCTGAACGGATCGCTGGATCGCGAGGCCGGAAAGCTGCGCGCTGTCGTCGTGCATCCCGAGCAAAGGCGCGATGGTCGGCCGGCGCGCAAAGCCATGGCTCGCCTCGAGGAGGCCGTTGGCCTGGCTCTCGCCATCGATCTGGAGGTGGTGCACAACGCGGTCGTACGCCTTACCCAAGCGCGGCCCGCGACCCTGATCGGGAAGGGCGCGATCGAAGCTCTGGGCCAGCTCATCACGGAGCAGGAAGTCGGTCTCTGCGTGATCGATGGCGCTTTGACACCAATCCAGCAGCGCAACCTTGAACGGGCCTGGTCGTGCAAGGTGATCGACCGGACCGGTTTGATCCTGGAAATCTTCGGCGAGCGGGCCCGGACCAAGGAGGGTCAGCTTCAGGTCGAGCTGGCGGCACTGACCTATCAGCGCTCGCGCCTGGTCCGCTCCTGGACCCACCTGGAACGGCAACGCGGCGGCTTCGGCTTCCTCGGCGGGCCGGGCGAACGCCAGCTGGAAATCGACCGGCGCCTGACCTCCGAAAGAATTGCTCGCATCGAGCGCGAGCTGGAAAAGGTCAAGCGCACCCGGGCGCTGCACCGCAAGGCGCGGCAGCGTGTTCCCTTCCCCGTGGTGGCACTCGTCGGCTATACGAACGCGGGCAAGTCCACCCTGTTCAACCGTCTGACGCGGGCTGGCGTTGTTGCCAGGGACATGCTCTTCGCCACGCTCGATCCAACCATGCGGAAACTGGTTCTGCCCGGCGGCCGGGAAGTCATCCTGTCCGACACCGTGGGCTTCATCTCCGAGCTGCCGACCGGTCTGGTCGCCGCATTCCGGGCCACCTTGGAAGAGGTCTTCGAGGCCGGGCTCATTCTGCACGTGCGTGACGTGGCCCATCCGGACAGCGAAGCCCAACGCCACGACGTACAGCGGGTGCTTGAGGAGATGGGCCTGGAAGAGCGGCTCGAGACCGATGTCATCGAGGTACTTAACAAGGTCGATCTGCTGGATGCCGAAAGCCGCGGGCTGGTCGCGGCACAGGCCGCACGGCGCGCGGACTCCGTGGCCGTCTCGGCGGTCACCGGGGAGGGTCTGGACGACCTCCTGACGTTGATTGAGCGGCGGCTCGCCCGGGACCAAGAGGTCCATGAGATCTCCGTGCTGCACAGCGACGGTGCCGCGCTGGCTTGGCTTTACGAGCACGGTTCGGTCGTAAGCCGCGACGACGAAACCGATTGCGCCCGGCTTCGGGTCGCGCTGAATGCCGAGGACTGGCGCCGCTTCCAGCGCCAGCACGGCTCCAGGTTGCGAATTCACGCCTGATATTCAGGGCATTTCAAGCGTCTGGATGGCGTTGACAGGACCTCCGTCGGCGCCTATATGCCCCTTAGCACTCTGGGGAGAAGAGTGCTAATATGGGTTGTCAGGCCAAAAGTGGACCTGGCGGTAGTTCGATGGTTTCAGGATCAGGGAAGGAGCGTGGGGCATGAAATTCAGGCCATTGCATGACCGTGTCGTGGTCGAGGCTCTCGATCAGGAAGAAAAGACCGCAGGCGGTATCATCATTCCCGATACGGCTCAGGAGAAGCCCATGCAGGGCAAGGTCGTTGCGGTCGGGCCGGGCGCCCGCGGCGAGGACGGCAAAATCGTGCCGCCCGATCTAAAGAAGGGCGACCGGATTCTTTACGGCAAGTGGTCGGGGACCGAAGTCAAGGTGGACGGCAAGGACCTGCTGATCATGCGCGAGTCCGATGTCATGGGTGTTCTGGAATAAGGAGGGCTTTCTGAGATGGCTGCGAAGGACGTCAAGTTTTCTGCCGATGCCCGTGACCGCATGCTGCGCGGCGTCAATATCCTGGCGGATGCGGTGAAGGTTACGCTGGGGCCCAAGGGCCGTAACGTCGTGCTCGACAAGGCCTTCGGCGCGCCGCGTATCAGCAAGGACGGCGTGACCGTCGCCAAGGAAATCGAGCTTGCCGACAAGTTCGAGAACATGGGCGCCCAGATGGTGCGCGAAGTTGCGACCAAGACCAGCGATCTGGTCGGCGACGGCACGACGACGGCGACGGTGTTGGCTCAGTCCATCGTCCGCGAGGGCTTTAAGGCCGATGCTGCGGGCATGAACCCAATGGACCTGAAGCGCGGCATCGATATCGCGGTCAGCGCTGTCGTAGAGGAGCTCGAGAAGAAGTCCAGGAAGATCTCGACCTCGGAGGAGATTGCCCAGGTCGGTACCATCTCGGCCAACGGGGACACCGAAATCGGCGGCATGATCGCCGAGGCCATGCAGAAGGTCGGCAAGGAAGGGGTGATCACGGTGGAGGAGGCCAAGTCGCTCTCCACCGAACTCGACGTGGTCGAGGGCATGCAGTTCGACCGCGGCTACCTCTCGCCCTATTTCGTCACCAATCCGGACAAGATGCTCTGCGAGCTGGAGGAGCCCTATATTCTGCTGCACGAGAAGAAGCTCTCGGGCCTGCAGGCCCTCCTGCCACTGCTCGAAAAGGTCGTACAGTCGGGCCGGCCGCTCTTGATCGTCGCCGAGGACGTCGAGGGTGAGGCGCTGGCGACCCTTGTGGTCAACAAGCTGCGCGGCGGCCTCAAGGTCGCCGCCGTCAAGGCGCCGGGCTTCGGCGACCGCCGCAAGGCCATGCTCGAGGACATGGCGATTCTGACCGCCGGTCAGGTTGTTTCCGAGGACCTGGGCATCAAGCTTGAGAACGTCTCGATGGAGATGCTGGGCTCGGCCAAGAAGCTGTTGATCGAGAAGGACGAGACCACGATCATCGATGGAGGGGGCGAAAAGTCCGCCATCGAAGGCCGCTGCACGCAGATCCGGGCACAGATCGAGGAGACCACCTCGGACTACGACCGCGAGAAGCTGCAGGAGCGTCTGGCCAAGCTGGCCGGCGGCGTTGCGGTGATCCGCGTCGGCGGCGCCACCGAGATCGAGGTGAAGGAGCGCAAGGATCGGGTCGAGGACGCCATGCATGCAACCCGGGCCGCGGTCGAGGAGGGTATCCTGCCCGGCGGCGGGGTGGCCCTGCTCTATGCCGCCAAGGCGCTCGACAAGCTGTCGCCCGCCAACGACGACCAGAAGGTCGGCATCGACATCGTGCGCCGGGCCTTGCAAACTCCGGCGCGCCAGATCGCGGAGAACGCAGGCGTCGACGGTGCCATCGTCGCCGGCAAGCTGATCGAGAGCAAGAATCCGAAACTCGGGTTCGACGCCCAGTCCGGCACCTACGTCGACATGGTGAAGGCGGGGATCATCGATCCTACCAAGGTGGTACGGGCCGCCCTGCAGGACGCGGCCTCGGTCGCCGGCCTGCTGATCACGACCGAAGCGATGGTCGCCGAGAGGCCGGAAAAGAAGGAAGCCGGGCACGCGCACGGTGGAATGGGCGGCATGGGCGACATGGACTTCTAAGCCCTTCGGCGCCATATCTTGGACGATGGGGGGGCCGTGGCCTGTGCTGCGGCCCCTGCCGTTTCCGCAACTGCCGTTCTCCTAACTCGAAGCATGCTGCCTGATCCCGACCGCGTAACCGAGATCCTCGCCGAAGCCGCCGCCGAGGAAATCCTGCCGCGCTTTCGGGATCTTGAGTCGCACGAAGTTTCCGAGAAGGAGTCGGGCGAGCTCGTCACCGTGGCGGACGTGGCGGCCGAGCGGCAGATCAGCCGGCGCCTGCTCGATCTGCTGCCCGGCTCCATGGTGGTGGGCGAAGAGGCGGTGGCTGAAGACCTCGCTGTCATGGATGCCCTGCAGGGCAAGACGCCGGTCTGGGTCATCGATCCGATCGACGGCACCGGCAACTTCGCCGCGGGAAGGAACGTGTTTGCGGTCATGGCGGCCCTGGTCCGGAATGGGCAGATCCTCGGCGCCTGGATCCACGACCCGCTGCGCCAGCGCACGGGCGTGGCCCAGGCGGGCGAGGGCGCCTTTCTCGACGGCTGGCGCCTGCAGGCGGCCATTGGAACCCCGATACATGCGCTCACGGGGACCCTGCACGCCGGCATGTTCGCTACCCCCGAGATGAGCAAGCTCATCCAGGTCCGGCGGGAGGATGTGCGTACCGTCAAGTCGCTGCGTTGTGCCGGCCAGGAATACCTGCGCCTGGCTGCCGGCCAGCTCCACTTCTCCTTGTTCACCAAGCTCATGCCCTGGGACCACGCGCCCGGCGTGTTGATCCATCGCGAGGCAGGGGGGCTGGAAAGGACGCTGGACGGCAAGGCCTATGACCCGGCGCGGCGCGGCGCTCCGGCACTCTTGATCGCTCCGGATGAAGCGAGCTGGCAGGCGCTTTTCCAGTCCCTTTTCGGCGGCACCCGCTTCGCTGAGCTCGCCAGGTAAGCCTTCGCCGGGCACATTTTCATTTACCTTGTCGCCCGGGGGCGCTTTCCTGTACATGCGGATTGTTTGGGGTAATGCTGGGATCCGGGGAGGGCCGCCATGTCCAAGACACTGCCAAGCGAAGCTCAGGTCGTGGTCATCGGTGGCGGTATCGCGGGCTGCAGCGTGGCCTATCACCTGGCCAAGCTGGGCTGGCGCGATGTCGTCGTGCTCGAGCGCAAGAAGCTGACCTCTGGTACCACCTGGCACGCTGCCGGCCTCGTGCGCGAGGTCCTGGGCAGCTACACCCTGACCCGCCTCGCCCGAGAATCCATGGCCCTGTTCAGGACCTTGGAGCACGAGACCGGACAGGCTACCGGCCTCAAGCAGAACGGCAGCATAGGCATCGCGGCCAACGAGGGCCGTTGGGAGGAGCACCGCCGTGGCGCCGATTTGGCGAAATCCTGCGGCGTCGACGTGGAGTTGCTCACGCCCAAGCAGGCGCAGGAGCTTTATCCGCTCCTCAATATTGATGACCTCTTAGGTGCGATCTATTTCCCCAACGACGGCCAGACCAATCCGGCGGATACCACCATGGCGCTGGCCAAGGGCGCCCGGATGAATGGCGCGCAGATCTTCGAAGACACAATGGTCACCGACATTCTCACCGCAAATGGCCGGGTCACGGGGGTTCGTACCGACCAGGGAGATATCAAGACCGAGGTCGTTGTCAACTGCGCCGGCATGTGGGCGCGGGAAGTGGGTTTGATGTGCGGCGTCAATGTGCCCTTGCACGCTTGCGAGCATTTCTATGTGGTCACCGAGCCGATGGAAGGAGTGACGCCCGACCTTCCGGTGCTGCGCGATATGGACGGCTGCGCCTACTATAAGGAAGACGCCGGAAAGATTCTTCTCGGTGCCTTCGAGCGCAACGCCAAGCCCTGGCATGTGGAGCGTATCCCGGAAGATTTCGCCTTCGACGAGCTGCCCGAAGACATGGACCACTTCATGCCGGTGCTCGAGGGCGCCATGCACCGCATCCCGGCACTGGAAAAGGCGGGGCTGCGCACGTTCTTCAACGGACCGGAGAGTTTTACCCCCGATGTGCGCTATCACCTCGGCGAGGCTCCGGAACTCAGGAACTTCTATGTGCTCGCCGGGTTCAATTCGATCGGTATCCAGTCGTCCGGCGGAGCCGGCAAGGCCCTGGCGGAGTGGATCGTTGGCGGCGCGGCGCCGTTTGACCTGTCCGAGCTTGACATCAGGCGCATGCAGCCGTTCCAGAACAACAAGGCGTACCTGTTTCATCGGGCGCCAGAGGCGCTCGGCTTGCTTTACGACATGCACTGGCCCTACCGGCAGTGCCAGAGCGTCCGTGGCCTGCGGCGCTCGCCGCTGCACGACCGCCTCGAGGCGCGCGGCGCCTGCTTCGGTGAGGTGGCGGGCTGGGAACGGCCGAACTGGTTCGCGCCGGAAGGCGTCGAGCCCAGGTACGAATACAGCTACAAACGCCAGAATTGGTTTCCCTACGCTGCCGCCGAGCACAAGGCGGTGCGCGAGGCCGTCGCGCTCTTCGACCAGTCTTCATTCGGCAAATTCCTGGTTCAGGGACGCGACGCCGAGGCCGTGCTGCAGCGGATCTGCACCAACGACGTGGCCGTACCGCCGGGCAAGGTGGTCTACACCCAGTGGCTCAACGAACGTGGCGGCATCGAGGCTGACCTGACCGTCACGCGGTTCGGCGAGGACAGCTATCAGGTTGTCACGGGCGCCGCCGTGGCCGGGCGCGACTTCGACTGGTTGAAGCGGAACATTCCCGAGGAGGCGCACTGCATCGCCACCGATGTGACCTCGGCCAGCGCCGTGATCGGCGTCATGGGACCGGAGAGCCGTGCCCTTCTGTCCAAGCTGACGCCTACGGACCTGTCCAACGAAGCCTTTCCCTTCGGCACGTCCCGGGAGATCGACCTGGGCTACGCGCGGGTGCGGGCGCTGCGGATCACCTATGTGGGCGAGTTGGGCTGGGAGATTTACATGCCCAGCGAGTTCGCACCGGGGGTCTTCGATGCGCTCGTGGCCGAGGGTGCGGCGCACGGCCTCAAGCTGGCCGGCATGCACGTGCTCGATTCCTGCCGGATCGAGAAGGCCTACCGGCACTGGGGCCATGATCTGACCGACGAGGATACGCCGCTCGAGGCCGGTCTCGGCTTCACCTGCCGCTTCGACAAGAACCTTCCCTTCATCGGGCGGGACGCCCTGCTGCGCCAGAAGGAGGAGGGGCTCAAGAAGCGCCTGGTTCAGTTCGCCCTGGAGGATCCGGAGCCGCTGCTCTACCACAACGAACCGATCTACCGGGACGGCGAGATCGTCGGCTACATCTCCTCGGGCAACTACGGCCATCACCTGGGTCGGGCGGTCGGACTGGGCTACGTGAGCCATATCGAGGGGGTCGACGCCGACTTCGTCAAGACGGGCCGATACGAGATCGCGGTGGCCTGCGAGCGGTTCCCGGCCCAGGCCAGCCTGCGGCCGCTTTATGACCCCAAGAGCGAGCGGATAAAGGTTTAGGCGTGTCGTTGTGGCTTCAAGGGTCGCCCGCAGCTGGAGCTGGAAAGCCGGTCAGGACGGTTCTAAGGTCAGACCAGAGGCCGTCCGGCCACGGCCATCGGGCTGTGCACGGAGGAGAGGGCTTGCGGCGAAACATGCTATGATAATCGAACGCTAGGCGCAGCCTTGGACGGCCGCGCCGCTATCCTTTGGGGAGCAAGGCGATGTTGATTGGGGTTCCGAAGGAGATCAAGAACCACGAATACCGGGTCGGCCTGGTACCGGCCTCGGTGCGCGAACTGGTTCACCACGGCCATCAGGTGGTTGTCGAGACCAAGGCGGGTGGCGGCATCGGATTCGACGACGAAACCTACCGGGCCGCGGGCGCGGAGGTGCTCGGCACGGCCGACGAAGTCTTTTCTCGGGCGGATATGGTCGTCAAGGTCAAGGAGCCGCAGACGGTCGAATACGGCAAGCTGCGCGATGGTCAGGTGCTCTTTACCTACCTGCATCTCGCCCCGGACGAGCCCCAGACCCGCGGCCTGATGGACTCCGGCTCCATCGCCGTGGCCTACGAGACCGTGACCAACATCCATGGCGGCCTGCCGCTGCTGGCGCCGATGAGCGAGGTCGCGGGACGCATGTCGGTCCAGGTCGGCGCTCATTGCCTGGAGAAGGAGCAGGGCGGGTCGGGCATGTTGCTGGGCGGCGTGCCGGGCGTGGCGGCGGCGCGGGTCGTGATCATCGGCGGCGGCGTCTCGGGCACCAACGCGGCGCGCATGGCCATGGGCATGGAGGCTCATGTGACGGTGATCGACAAGAACCTGGAGCGGCTCTACGCCCTCGACCTTCAATTCGGGCCCATGCTGAACACGATCTATTCCACGGTCGACGCCATCGAGCGCCACGTGGAGGGCGCGGACCTGGTGATCGGTGCCGTACTGGTGCCGGGCGCGGCGGCGCCCAAGCTGGTGACCCGCGAGATGGT
>Ga0224512_10005733_pt1 | contig 10129 bp, 7 predicted proteins | sample SF_May12_sed_USG_4_FD_169103 | JGI IMG/M metagenome (GOLD analysis project Ga0224512, IMG submission 169103) | Sediment microbial communities from San Francisco Bay, California, United States - SF_May12_sed_USGS_13 | ecosystem: Environmental > Aquatic > Marine > Sediment | place: USA: California...
TGATGCCGCCCACAGACTTGGAAGGCGCCGAAACCTAGAATTGGGCCAGGTTCTGGCGTTTCTGCGCCAAATGGGCATATCGAGCATGACGAAAGGTGGGCGCGCAGTGGTTCAGCTGCAGCATCAAACGACGCTTCGCGAGTCGGCCGAGCGGCGGTCGCGTGGCTTTACTTTGCTCGAGCTCATGGTTGCCTTAGGCGTCGCGGCGCTGCTCGTGACCGTGGGCGTGCCGAGCTTCAATGGCTTCGTGCAAAACACGCGCGCCACGACGCATACCAACGATCTCGTGACGGCACTCAATCTCGCGCGCAGCGAAGCCACCCGGCGCGGCGTCCCGATCACGGTTTGCAGCTCGACGGATGAGGCCACCTGCAGCGCCGCTAACGATTGGAGCACGGGATGGATCGTGCTTACTCCGGGTGGCCAGGTGCTGCGGTCGTGGCCCGAGCGGACCGGCGGCGCAGGCGTGCTGACCTCGACCGTCAACCAGGTTCAGTTCCAGCCTCGAGGCTCGGTCGCGGCGGCAGGCATTACGTTTCAAATGCGGCTCCCCGACTGCACCGGGGATCAAGGCCGCGACCTCACAATCAATGTGGCCGGCCGGATATCGGTGGCCAGAGTCTATTGCCCATGAGCCGGCTCATGACCCAACGCACGCGCCCGATCGCGGACTTGGAGAAATACACTGAATGTCGTGGTGTGACCTTGATCGAGGTGCTCATTTCGCTTGTGGTCCTGTCGTTCGGGCTGCTTGGTCTGGCGGGCTTGCAGACCACCTCGTTGCAATTCAACACCAGCGCGTACTATCGCACCCAGGCGACGGCGCTGACTTACAGCCTGGCAGATCGCATGCGCGCTAATCGGCAGGGTGCGTTGAACAACGTCTATAACGGCGTGTTCGAGGACCCGCCGCCGGCCTGTAACCCCGTTCCCCCGGTAGGAGGGACACCTGCCCAGGATCTCGCCGCATGGCGTAACGAGCTCGCCTGTCAGCTTCCGCTTGGGACCGGGCAAATCGTTCGTAACGGCCTGGAATTTACGATCACCGTGCAGTGGGACGACACCCGCGGCGAACAGCCGCCTGAACAGTTCGCGTTCACCACAGGGCTATGAAGCCAACGCATTACATCTCGGCCGCCGACCGCTCGCGCCAGCGCGGCGTCACGCTCATCGAGCTCATGGTCTCGATGGTCATCGGTCTCGTGCTGACCGCCGGCGTCATCCAGATGTTCACGGGCAATCGCACGACCTACGCATTTCAAGAAAGTCTGTCCTGGATTCAGGAAAACGGCCGCTTCGCGGTAGAGCAGATTTCCAACAGCACGAGAATGGCGGGCTACCTTGGGTGCCTGACGAATGTGGCCATGTTCAATCATTTGGCCGGCGCCGCCAATAACTTCCGCGACGATCTCACCAACGGCCTGCAAGGTTTCGAGGCCAATGGCACGGGCGCGGGTCAGCTCTTTGCCGCTGCGGCCACGGACCCGTTTCCGCTCGCCAACCCCAATGCATGGACGCCGGCACTACCGCCCGAGCTCGGCAATCCGGCGCTGGTTATCCCTGGCAGCGACGTGCTGGTCGCCCGCTACGTGTCGGGACAATCGAACTCCCTGGTCGCGCCCTTCAGCAGCTCCACGCAGCTTTTCGTCGGCAATGGACCCGGGAATTTCCAGGCAGGCGAGCTCTTAGTGGTCACCGACTGCCAAAAGGCCTCGCTCTTCCAGGCAACCCAGGTGCAGCCTACGGCCTTCGGCGCGACCATCGACCACACCACCGCCGCATTCACGCCGGGAAATGCCCTGCCAGCTGCTTGGGGCCCCAATGAGTCCTACGGCCTCGGCTCGGAGGTGGCGCGCATGCAGGCCTTCGCCTTCTACGTCGGGCGCGGCCAGAATAACGCGCCTTCACTGTTCCAGTTGCGCTTGGCGCTTACCGGAGCCACCACGAGTCAGTTCCAACCCGAGGAGCTCATCGAGGGTGTGGACACGATGCAAGTTCGCTACGGACTGGACACGACCAACGATCAGCAGGTCGACGTCTGGCAAAGCGCTGCCCTGATCAGCGCGGCCAACAACTGGCCGAACGTCCTGAGCGCCGAAGTCACACTGCTGATGCGGGGCGCCGAAGAGTACGGCACCGAGGTGGACACCGTCGTCTACAACGCCGGCGGTATGCAATTCAATCCCATTGACGACCGTCGCCTGCGGCAGGTCTTCTCGACGACCGTCGGCGTGCGCAACCGATTGCCATGATCGGGGACTATCTCATGCACCTAAGACATTCCCGTCAAAGCGGATCCGCGATGATCATTGCGATGATTTTCCTGCTGCTGATGACGCTGATCGGCACGACCGCGATGCGCGGCTCGACCATGCAGGAACGGATGAGCGGCAACTCACGCGACTGGAATCTGGCGTTTCAATCGGCCGAAGCAGGCTTACGGGAAGCCGAAAACTTTCTGCTCACGACGGCCGTGCTACCGGACTTCGACGGCACGGCCGGTCGCTATCAAATGAACTCGCCGCTTACGCCGGTCTGGGTCGGCAATGCACCGACCGACGGCAACGGCTTCATAACCTACGCCGGCCCCCTACCGGGCATTACTGCCCCGCCAAGATACTACATGGAAGAGCTGAGCTCGATTACACCAGCCGGAACGGAAACCGAGACCGGTACACCACTCGAAGAGATATTTTACTTTCGCATTACCGTGATGGGCTTTGGAGCCGCATTGGACGACTTCGGTAATCCAGTCGCGTCGGTGGTGCTGAGCACAGTCTATCGCAGTCGTTAGAGGCGGTTCGAAGCTCGAATCCGCCGAGCCGTTTTGCTAAGGAAGGTGAGAGAATGAAAACTAGATTGACGCGCAGCGTGGTAACGCGAGACGCAATCTACAGAACATGGCACGTGCTGCTGGCAGCGGCATTGACGCTGCTGCCGCTTTACGCCGCGAATGCTCAGGTCTCTCAGTCACCGCTTTATCTTGGCGGCGGCAACGTACCTGGCAACCTCATGCTCGTGCCTTCCGTGGAGTGGCCGACTATCAACAGCGTAGCCAGTCTCGGCGACTACACGGAGAACCGGAAGTATCTCGGCTACTTCGATCCGGAAAAATGCTACGTCTACGTCTATGACGCCACGGAAAGCTTGCGCCATTTTTATCCCGTCGGGTGGGCGGCCAACCACCTCTGCGCCGGCAATCAGTGGAGCGGCAACTTCATGAACTGGGCCGCGACCCAGACCATCGATCCGTTCCGCTGGGTACTCACAGGTGGCTACCGTGTTCGCGACACAGCAACCGAAACCTGGCTCGAGAAAGCGCGCCATAGCGGGCAAGGCGGCTCGAACATTTTTCCCGACAGGCGCCTGCCGGCTTCCGGTGATAACTCCTCGATGCTGCAAAACGCGACGCCCTTCAACGCCAATTGGATGCGCATGCAGGTCGATGGTCTCGGCAACAAGATGCGCTTCAAGCTGGAGGATGACGACACCAGCGCGAACGTCAACGCCTACGACCCCGCTGCACCGCTTGTCGTCAACACAACATATGAGGTCAGTGTCAGGGTTGCGGTTTGCGTGCCCAACCTTCTCGAGGCCAATTGCCGCAGATACTCCAATGGCTGGAAGCCCGAAGGGCTGATCCAGCAGTATTCGGAAGATCTGCGGATCGGCGTGTTCGGCTATCTGAACGATCACAACCAGGAAAGAGACGGTGGTGTCCTGCGCGCACGGCAGAAGTTCGTGGGTCCGACCAAGGTCGTGCCCGGCGTTCCCAATAAGGTGGCCAACCCCGCCGTGGAATGGGACCAGACCACGGGTGTCCTGATCCGCAACCCGAACCCGACGGATGCGTCGGACACCTCGAGCGAATTCACACTGAGCATATTCGACAGCGGCGCGATCAACTATTTGAACAAGTTCGGCCAGATGACGAACAGCCTGCACAAGAGCAAAGACCCCGTCAGCGAACTGTATTACTCGGCATTGCGCTATCTGAAGAATCAAGGCAACGTGCCCGAATATACGAGCATGGCCGGCGCGAGCAACGCGAATCGTATCCAGTATGCGGACGGCTTCCCGGTCATCACGAACTGGGAAGACCCAATTCAGTATGCCTGCCAGAAAAACGTGATTCTCGGCATCGGCGATGCCTACACGCACCGCGACAAAAACTTACCCGGCAGTAGCTACACGCTGGACGAGCCGCCGAAGCCGGCGGCGGTATCCGCCGACAACACGCTCGACGTCGTGGAATGGACCAACCGCGTCGGGCAACTCGAGGGGCTCGGCAACATCGGCAGCAGCGGCGACTCTTGGTCCGGGCGCAACAACTCGGCCTTCGTCGCGGGCCTTGCCTACTATGCCAACACCCAGGACATTCGCCCGATCATGCCGGGCACGCAAACGGTCTCGACCCACTGGGTTGACGTGCTGGAAGCACAGAGTCTCGAAGCACCGGTCGAGAACCAGTATTACCTGGCCACCAAATACGGCGGCCTGCGAGTACCCGACGACATCGATAACTTCGATTCCACGACCTTCGCCGGACCGGTCCCACTGGAATGGTGGCACACCAACGGCGATACGCTGGTTTCGTTCGGCACGAACGCGAACCCCGCCGGGCTAGCCTTTCCCCGACCCGACAACTACTACACAGCCGGTGAAGCGGATCAGATGGTCCAGAGCCTGACGACCGCCTTCGCACGGATCGCCGCAGAGCTCAGAAGCTCGGCGTCTTCAGTGGCCGCGAACTCGACCCGCGTCGACACCGACACGGCCGTGTTCCAAGCCGCCTTCGACAGCCATAGATGGAGCGGCGAGCTGCAGGCGTTTCGCATCACCGCCAACGGCACGATCGTAAGCACGCCCGACTGGAACGCAGAGCTCGAGCTCGATGCGTTGACCGAGGCTAACCTCGCTAACCGCAAGATATTCACCGTGACACCGCCCATCGCAGCCGCCGGCGGCTCGCTCGTGTCAACCAGCGGCATCGACTTCACCTGGGGCTCACTCAGCGCCTCCCAACAAGCCGCGCTCAAGCAGCAGCCGGGTGCCGCACCGCCCGTCAGTGACGCGGAAGGCCAGCTGCGACTCGACTATCTGCGCGGCTCCCGACTCCTAGAGCAGCCTCTAGGCCAGTTTCGGCAGCGCGACAGCCGGCTCGGGGATATCGTGAACTCCGACCCGCAGTTCATTCACAAGCAGGACTTCGGCTATAGCTTGCTGTCGCAATCGGGGGCTTTCCCGGCCGCCATCGCGTCGGCTTATACGACCTACCGTCAGTCCGGCGTCTATCAGAACAAGCCACCCGTCGTCGTCGTCGGCGCCAACGACGGGATGTTGCACGTATTTAACGCCGCGCTCGGCGCCGGCGGCGGGACGGAGCTGTTCGCCTTCATCCCACATACGGCATTCGACGGCCTCTATGAGCTCACCCTACCGGCCTATGCTCACCGTTACTTTGTAGATGGCACGCCACGCGTCGCCGACGCTTACCTCAGCGGCGGCATGGGGTGGCGGACCCTGGCGGTCGGTGTCGCCGGAGCGGGCGGACCGAGCGTCTTTGCGCTCGATATCACCGATCCGCAAAGCATGACGGGCGGCGACGTGCTATGGGAATTCACTCATCCGGACCTCGGCTTCACGCTCGGACAACCGGCCATCGTGCCGCTGCCGAACGGCGAGTTCGGCGTCGTCGTGACCAGCGGCTACTCAAACGCCGCTACCGGGAAAATCTGGATCTTGGATCCCGCGGACGGAGACATCATCAAGACCTTCGACACGCAGAGCAACGGCGATCTCGGTGCGCCGCTGCTGGCCGACCTCAATAGCGATCGCGTCGCCGATCGGATCTACGTCGGTGACACAGAAGGCAAACTCTGGCGCTTCGATCTCGAGGGCAGCAACCCGAGTGGTTGGGAGCCGCCCGCCGGGCTGCTCTCGGGCGGAACGCCGTTGCCGCTGTTTGTCGCCGAGGACCCGAGCGGCGTGCCGCAGGCCATCACCGCGCCTCCGGCCTCGGCGTTCAACGAAGACGGCGACCACGCCATATTCTTCGGCACCGGAAGCTTCTATCGGGTGACCGACAATGTCGTGCCCGCGAACCCGTCGGTCGATTCGTTCTACTCGATCATCGACCGAGGCGAGCCGATCACGGGCCGCGCCGATCTCGTCGAGCAGGAAATCCTGACCGAGCAAGTCGTCAACGGCTTGCGGGTGCGTGCGGTCACGGACAATGAGATGCAGCCGGGCCAAAAAGGCTGGCATGTCGATCTCGTATGGAAGGGCGCTTACGGAGGCCCCGGGGCGCAAGGCGAGCGCGTGGTATCGCGTGCCATTGTGCGAGGCGATCGCGTGATTTTCACCACGCTCATTCCGGATCGCGACCCCTGCGCCGCCGGCGGAGATAGCTGGCTCATGGAGCTCAATGCCTTCAACGGCGGTCGGCTCGGCTACACGGTGTTCGACATCGAGGACGACGGTGACTTCGATGAGGACGATTACATCACGGTCACGTTGCCCGACGGCACGGAGATCGACGTGCCCGTATCCGCGATTGCGCCCGAGATCGGCATCATGGACACGCCGGCGGTCATTGCCGATATCGGCCCTGACCGAGATGAGATCAAAGTCGTCAGCGGCTCGACCGGGCAGTTGATCCGAATCTCCGAACGCGGCGCCATCGGCATCGGCCGACTATCCTGGCGTCAACTGAGGTAGACCCAATGCACGCTTCGTTCTCACCCAGACGTCACCGGGTACAGGGTGTCACGCTGATCGAGCTCATGGTCGGCATTGTGATTGTCGCGATCCTGTCCTCGATCGCGTACCCGATGTACTCGGAACAGGTCCAAAAGGCGCGCCGCACGGACGGTAAGAACGCGCTCATGGATACCGCGCAGCGCCTCGAGCGCTGCTATACGCGCTTCGGACGTTACGACGCTCCCAATTGCAACGTGGTGCTGCCGATGAATTCGCCGGAAGCGTTCTATGCGTTATCCGCCGTCGGGGCGATCACCCCGGCCTCGTTCACCTTGGCCGCAACGCCGCAGAACGCGCAAGTAACCGATACCAAATGCGGCGTGCTCAGGCTCACCAACAGAGGCCAACAAGGCTCCCAGAACATGGCCACCGACGCCAACAACTGCTGGTAGCCGGCGGCCCCGCGCCGCAGGCCGGCGCTCTCGGCGAACTCGGCTCCGGGGTGAGCGTGTCGCAGCTAAGGGACCTCGCCGGAGCAAAATGCGCGCGATTGCGACGCCTAGCGTACCGCCAAGCGTTCCTCTGCCTCGCTGAATTTGCGCAGGATCCGGTCCTCGACCCACTGCGCGCTCCACCAGTCGATCGGCGTGACGGCCCGGCCGTGCAGCAGCATCGTGAAGTGCAGGTGGTCGCCGCCGGCAAGCCCCGTGGAACCGCTACGCCCAAGCTCGGCATCCGTGTCGACCATGTCGCCGACACCGACGTTGATCGACGAGAGATGTGCATACAGCGACTGCAGCCCCATACCATGATCGATAATGACGCAGTTGCCGTAGATCCCAAGCCAGCCGGCATGCACGATGCGGCCGCGATTGGCCGCAAGCACGGGAGCCGCCGCCGTCGAGGCCAGGTCGAAGCCCAGATGGGTCTGGTGATCCACGACTTCGCCGGCATAAATATAGTCGCGCTGATCGGCGAAACCCGATTCGACGGCCGTGTTGATGAGCTGCTTGAAGGGACCGCGCCACAGAATCTCCGGCGCTGTGTCACGGCTCAGCTCGGCGATATAACGATCGTTCTGGGCACGCATGTCCCGGTTGATGCTCAAATAAGCAGCCAGCATGTCGGTAGGATCGGCGACATTGAAATCAGGTGTGTTCTGCAAGATAGCTGGCACGACGCGCTGCAGAAAATTATCGCTGAGCCCGATTCGGCTGGCGCGAAATTCTTTCGCGAAGATGCGGAAATCGAACGCTGCGCTGCCCTCGTTGCCTAAGGCATCGCGCGCAAACACGGTGATCGGCGTATCGCGATCCTGATCCCACTGCAGCGAGAAGAAGGCCACGTGCAAGGCGGGATCGGCGCCGGCAATCCCGGCACCGGCCGCGGGAAAGCCGGGGTATTCATAATCACCAACGCGCACCCCCGATTCAGCCTCGGCGGGCGTGACACGATAGACAACGACTTCCGAGCCGCCGTGGTTGACGTAGTGAAATTGCGATTGCACACCGACTAGCGGCGGACGCAAGTTGACCTCGATGTTGCGCGCGGCAGTGGCCGCCGCTTCGCGATAACCGAACAGCACGGGCCTGACGGCGCGAACGGCGATACTGGCTGCACCTTGGACGAGCTCGCCATAACGCTGTTTGCCGATGGTTTCACGGACGACGAGCGCGTCGGTGGCGCTGCGCTCGAGCGCGCTGAGCTCGGCCCCTTCCAAGCTCACCACAGGCAAGATGGCGTCGCCCTGCTCGAGGTCGACTTGCAGCGAATTCAACAGACCGCGCGGCGCCTCGATCCTGATCTCGAGCTGACCGATCTGGCCAATGACCTCGGGCTCGACAATCTCGATGACCGGGCCGGGCGCGCGCCCGGCCATGACCCAGGCCGTGCCGGCGCCGACGGCGGTGCCGAGCACGATGAATAACACGACGTATTTGAGCATGCGCGCGATTGTACTACGCGCTATTGCTTGAGAATATCGACCGCCGTGATCGCAGCGACGGGCACGTGCACAGCCATGCAGGGTGACGTCAACACTTGCGGGACAATATCGGCCGGCCCCGGTATGTGCCAAGTCACGCTGATCGAAAGCACACCATTAACGAACCGGGCACGGTCGTCACCCAAGGCGAGTCCGTATCCGGCCGTCCGCTGCTGACCCATGGCGATGACAACGATACGGCCTTGGGCAAAGTCGAACTCGGCCGTGTCGCTTGTACCTGAGGGCTGTTGCTCTCGCCACGCGCGCCAAGCCGCTCGGCTTGCGATGACATGGGCGCGCTCCTCGGGCTCGCCGCACTGCGCGCCCTGATACACGAGCTCGACGGGCACGCTCGCAGCGATCCCCGGCTCTTGGCCGCGGCCAGGGTCGCAGGCCGAGATCGCCACAACCGCCGCGAGTGCGCCCGCGCCGCGCGGCATCCAATGCACAGTGCGCAGCCGGGATATCGCGGTGCGTAAAATGCAGCCGCCAGCCTCGCATTCGATCCACATTCCGCGTTCACCCCGCCGCCTCTGCCCAAACATGATCTGCGCTCGGCTGCCTCCAAGCAAGCCGCTCGGAGGCCATTGATCGGGCGCAGCCGGAGGCCCGGCCCCGTGACGGACCTCGGCCGCAGCGTTTAAACTAGCCGTCAGCTGTGTACATCGACGGGCCTCGAGGGGAACAAAAGTCATGAGAATCAGTAGCCAAATTGCCCTGCTCGCAGCGTTGGCGGCTGCCGGCAGCTCGACGGCGCTCGCACACCATGCCTTTAGCTCGGAATTCGACGCCGACACCGAGGGTATGGTGGAAGGTGTCGTGACGCGCGTCTGGTGGGCGAACCCGCATATTCGCTATGACGTCGACATGACCCTGGCCGACGGCAGCATCGAGCAATGGTCTTTGCATCCACCGGGCAACTTGCCGACCTATCGGCGCCAGGACTGGACGCCCGATACGCTCAAGGCCGGTGACACGGTCAACGCGACCGGCAATCTGGGCCGCGATGGGGCCAAAAAGCTCTACGCCACCTGCATTAACCTGGCAAGCGGCCGGAAGCTCGGCCGCTGCAGCACGCCCGGCAGCGAAAGCCAAGTGACTGCCGATCCCGAAATCAGCTATGGCTATGAGGCCAAGGATTACGAGATCGACATTACGGGCTTTTGGACGAACCGCTACAAATTTCAGACCACCGTCGATGATTTTCAGCCCAAGCCCATGCCGATGACGGCCGCGTCACGCGAGATTTACGAGTCGCGGCGCTTTGGCGACGATCACGTGCTGCGCTGCCTGCCGGCCGGCCTACCGCGTATCTTCGGCTCACCCTATTCCATGGAGATCGTCGACGCGGGCACGCATTATCTGATGTTGTTCTTACAGGACAACACGCCGCGTTGGATCTATATGGACGGTCGCGACCCCCTACACGATCAACCCTTGGCC
>Ga0224512_10005734_pt1 | contig 10127 bp, 12 predicted proteins | sample SF_May12_sed_USG_4_FD_169103 | JGI IMG/M metagenome (GOLD analysis project Ga0224512, IMG submission 169103) | Sediment microbial communities from San Francisco Bay, California, United States - SF_May12_sed_USGS_13 | ecosystem: Environmental > Aquatic > Marine > Sediment | place: USA...
GTCAAGGAAGAGCTGGTGGACTTCGAGATCAGCCGGTCACCAACACACGAGCCCACGAGGCTCTCGAGCGACGAAGTCGCTGACGTCATCGGCTACCTGCTTTCACTCAGGGGACTCTAATGAAGATCATTCGACGCGCGGTTCTGACTGTAACCGCCCTGAGCGGATTCATCGCGCACGGGTCCCTTGAGGCCCAGGTCTCTTATGAGCGCATCCTGGGGGCGGCGAACGAGCCCGGGAATTGGCTCACCTACAACGGCACGTACTCCAGTCAGCGCTACAGCCGCCTCGATCAGGTCACGAGCGCCAACGTCGACGATCTGGAGCTGAAGTGGATGCTCCCGAATCAGGTTTTCGGCGCATGGCAGTCGAACCCGATCGTGGTCGACGGCATCATGTACGTGACGCAGCGGCCGAACGACGTCATGGCGGTCGACGCTCGCACGGGCCGTGTGTTCTGGGTCTATCGCCATACGAATGCAGCGAATGCGCTGGTATGCTGCGGCGCTAACAATCGCGGCATAGCCATCCTGGACGACAAGGTCTTCATGGGGACGCTGGACGCGAACCTCGTCGCGCTCGACGCGACGAACGGGAAACCCCTTTGGAAGGTCGCGGTCGGAGACGTGAACCTCGCGTACTCGATCACCATGGCCCCCCTGGTCGTGAAAGACAAAGTCCTCGTCGGCGTGGGAGGCGGCGAGTTCGGGATTCGCGGATATGTTGCTGCTTATGACGCAGACACCGGCGAAGAGGCGTGGCGTTTCTACACGATCCCCGGGCCCGGCGAGCCCGGTCACGACACCTGGGAGGGGGATGACTGGGAGCACGGTGGCGCCCCGGTATGGATCACAGGCTCCTTCGATCCGGATCTGAACCTTACCTACTGGGGCGTCGGCAATCCCGGGCCGGACTGGAACGCCGGTCAGCGCCCCGGCGACAACCTATACTCCGACGCCGTCGTCGCGCTCGATGCGGACACGGGCGAGCTCGTTTGGCACTTCCAGTTCACGCCAAACGACGGCTACGACTACGACGCGGTGCAGGTACCGGTCCTCGCGGATATGCAGTGGGAGGGGGCGCAGAGGCAGCTGATGTTCTGGGCCAACCGGAACGGCTACTTCTACGTGCTCGACCGGGCGACGGGTGAGTTCCTTTCGGGTGAGCCTTACGTTCGCGTGAACTGGTCGAGCGGCCTGGATGCGAACGGTCGCCCGATCCCGACCCCGCAGCCGGATGGCATGCCCACGTGGCCAGGTAACCAGGGTGGGACCAACTGGTATCCGCCGTCGTTCAGCCCGCGGACGGGCCTCTTCTACTTCGCGGCCTGGGACGACTATGCGACGATCTACCGGCCCGAGGAGTCCGAGTACCAGCCGGGTCGCGCGTTCCTGGGTGGGGGCTTCGATGTGCTGGCGCCCGTCCCTGGTGCGCCGACCATCGGCATCGGCCGGACCAACCCGATCAACAACTGGACGAACGAGGTAGGCCACGGCCAGGTGATCGCCATGGATCCCCTGACGATGGAGCCGCGCTGGTCCTACGACCAGTTCGACGTGAGCGACAGCGGCATGCTGACCACGGCGTCGGATCTGCTCTTCACCGGCGGACGCGAGGGCTACTTCCAGGCGTTCGACGCCCGTAATGGGCAGCTGCTCTGGAAGGCGGCGCTGGGCGGCCAGATCGTGATGGCTCCGGTCACCTACGAGGTCGAGGGCCAGCAGTACATTTCGGTGATCTCTGGGAACACCATGGTGACGTTCGGGCTGCCCGACTGACGGGAGCGCACTCGTCGCGCCGATTCGCCACCTCCGGGGTCTGCGGGTGACCCCGGAGGTGATCGAGCATCCCTTCGACTGTCCCTACTGCGGTGAGGGCATCACGATGCTTCTGGATCCGAGCGCGGCCGACCAGGACTACGTCGAGGACTGTGAGGTCTGCTGCAATCCCATCGGACTCCACTTTTTCATCGAGGACGACGAGGTCTTAGCGTTCGCGGCTCGCACCCTGGAGTAGTTCATGCGTGTGCGGAACAAGGTGGTCGTGGTGACGGGAGGGGCGAGTGGCATCGGGCGTGCGTTGGCGCTCCGGTTCGCTGGCGAGGGCGCGAAGACCATTGTCGTCGCCGACGTGGACGCAGCAGGCGCGGCGGCAGTGGCGGGTGAGATCGGTGACGTGGCGGTCCCCGTGACCGTGGACGTGGCGAGCGAGTCTTCGGTGCTCGACCTCATCGAGCGTACCGAGGCGGACCAGGGGCCGATCGACCTCTTCTGCTCGAACGCGGGGATCTTCACGCGGGGGGGGCTCGAAACGCCTCAGGACACCTGGGAGCGGATGCTCGGGGTGAACTTCATGTCGCAAGTCTTCGTCGCGCGCCACCTCGTGCCGCGCATGATTGCACGCGGCGGTGGGCACCTCCTCATCACCGCATCAGCGGCGGGACTGCTCTCGCAGATCGGATCGGTGACCTATACGGTGACGAAGCACGCGGCGGTGGCTCTCGCCGAGTGGATCTCCATTACCCACCGCGAGGAGGGCATCCGTGTCTCCGTGCTTTGTCCCCAGGCCGTGCGGACCCCGATGCTCACATCCGGAGAGGGCAGCGTGGCCACCGTCGACGGCGTGATGGAGCCGGAACAGGTGGCCGACGCGGTCATCGAAGCGTTGGACGCCGAGCGTTTCTTGGTATTGCCGCATCCGGAGGTCGCGGAGTACATAAGACGTAAGGGCGAAGATCCAGAGCGCTGGCTCGCGGGCATGCGTCGGCTCCAGGCCAGATACGTTGGCGCGTAGCGGCTCCGCTGGCACTCGTCGCGAGGCGGTTGAGGCCGTTGCCGAAGCGGTCGGCGGGTCGTTTCGCGAGGGGAAGTGGCTGGGCGGGTTCGGCGTGAAGCTCGAGTGCGACCCGTGGACGCTCCATCTCGATCTCAAGATTGTGAACTCAGGTGGCTCGAATACGACGTATACGCGGGTGTCGGCCGTCTTCTTGGGGCGCGAGCGGCTGCGGTTCACCGCGCGGCCGAAGACCTTTCTCGACCGGATGGCGGGCAAGATCGGGTTTGGCGGCCTGCCCGTGGGGGACCGAGAGTTCGCACGCCGATACGTGGTCCGTGGGCGGCCCGCCTCGCGGGTGCGCTCGATCCTGAGCGGTGGTCTCGCCAGCGCGTTCGCGGCCCCGGTTTCGTTCCGGATCGGGGTGGGCCGGGCCGGGCGCAAGCACCGCAAGAGAATGGGCCCGACGGCACACCAACTGCAGGTACTGGCGCCCGGGGTCGACACCGATGTGGACCGTATGGTGAGCATGTTCGCGGTCGCGCGAGAGGCATTGGACGTCCTCCGTCGCATGGGAGCCGCCTCGGGTGAACCTGCCGGCTGACGGACTCCCGATTGACGGGGTTTCCTGGCGTTACCTACGTTGGCGCCCCGCATCGCCGTCGCGATGCTCGGTCCGATCCGGAACAGGAGCACCCATGAGGAATCCACTGCGATCGCTTCTCCTGTTGCTACCACTGGCGTTGCCCGCTGGTGTGGCAGCGCAGCAGTTCGAGATCAACGAAGCCACGTACATCACAGCCGAACAGATCCAGCAGGTGAACGCGATTCCCGGAACCGATCGACAAATCGTGAGCCGGGACATCGGCAAGCTCAATCTGTCCGTCGGCATCATTCAACGCGGCGCCCTGACCCCCGGTGCTGCCGGCCGCGGCGCAGCAGCTCCGCCGGCGCGCCCGTGCGGGGTGTCGAGCGGCCCGCCCAGTGGGGCACGGGGCATCGCGCACGACCATCAGACGGAAACCTATGTCGTGGTGTCCGGGGCTGGCACGCTGGTCACAGGCGGCGCGATCCTGAACGGCAACCAATCGGCCCCGGAGAGCGGCGTCACGACGCTCCTCAACGGACCGTCCTGCAGCGGCGTGATCGTGGGCAACGTGAAGGCCATCGACGTGAAGGTCGGGGACGTCATCATCATTCCCGCCGGTGTGCCGCACGGCTGGTCGAGCATCCCGGACCACGTCCATTACCTGAGCGTCCGCCCGGATCCCGATCGCGTGCTACCGGACGACTACGTCAACCCGGCGGTTACGCTCCGCTAGAACCCGTATCCTGACCGAGGAGCGGACATGGAGCGGTCGGCGGCCATGGCCCTTTCGGTCTCGAACGCGGCGCTCATCCGAGGCATGACGCCGTCCGAGGTGGAAGTCCTCGGACGTGCGCACGCGCTCGCCATGGAGCCGAGACTCGAGGCGGTCGATGACGATCACCATCCGGCGTATCTGCATCCCGGGCGCACCATGTTGGTGTTGCTACAGGATGTGGGAACGGTGTCGATCACCGCGCTTTGTGCGGCCGCCGTACACGAGAGCGAGGATCGCAACTTGCGACTAGGCAGCGCGGCGGTCCGCGGTGCCCTCGGTGACCCGGTGGCGGACATCGTGGACGCTCTGCCCCTACCCGGCGATCCGCGCTTGCTCGAGCAACTGGTCACGCTCGCGCCGGAGCCGCTCCTGGCGGCTCTGGCGGAGCGGCTGGACCATCTCAGGCACGCCCATCTGCGCGAGGACCCCGACTGGTGGCGGGCGATCCACGAGGAGGCCACACGCGTCTGGGTGCCCGTTGCTGAGCGGGCTCACTCCAGGTTGGCTGATCGCTATCACCACTGGCTGCGCACCTTCGGCCGACGACTGGATAAGCGCGCCGAAGTCTGAGGGTTTCCGGTCAGCCCGTCCGGTTCCAGAGCCGTCCCAGCTGGTGCCCTGCCGCGAAGACGGCAAGGTCGAGTAGTGCGTTCGGGACGACTTCGGGCCCGCTGACATCGAAGAGCTCCTTCCCCACGTCCGACTCCTCGATGTAGTGCTCCGCCACTTCGTACGCCGCCGCCACCGGGAGCCACCAGCGCAGAGGAGCGTTGATCAATCCGAGCGCCAAGCCGGTCGCGAAATGGACGACGGTCCACGGGTCGGCGACCGCGCGGTTCTGCTCGGCCTTTTCGGTCGCGACGAGCTTCATCGGTTCTTGAACTCGGGCCGGCGCTTCTCCAGAAACGCCGAGGCCGCCTCCAGGTGGTCCTGGGTCTGTGAAGCTTCGATATGGCGGGCTGCTTCGCGGTCCAGCAGTTCGGAAAAGCTGAGGCGGAGCGCGTCGTTGAGGTTGGCCTTGATGTTACGGACTGCGATCGGGGCCGCATCAACGATCTGCTCGGCGACCGAGCGAACGTGAGCCAGTAGCTGTTCGACATCGGGGAGCGTCTTGGAGACGAGCCCGATGCGCTCGGCCTCGACGGCGTCGAACCGGGGACTGAGGAGGTAGAGCTCCCGCGCCTTGGCGGGGCCTACGATGCGGGGCAGCGTCCACGTGCCGCCGAAGTCACCACTCAGGCCGGCATCGCGGAACGCTACGTTGAACTTGGCGCCGGCTGCTGCGTAGCGGAGATCACAGGCGCACGCCCACGAGAATCCCGCGCCGGCGCACGCTCCATTGATCGCAGCGATGGTCACCTTGGGCATCTCGTGAAGAAGCTGGGAGCTGCTCATCATCCGGCGGAGGTGCTCGGCCCGGGCACGGGGACTGGAGCCCGCGTACATCGGGTCGCTCTGCCGCTCCTTCATCGCATCGAGATCGCCACCTGCGCAGAAGGCGCGGCCAGCGCCCGTCAGGATGACAGCCCAAACGTCCGGGTCGTCGGCGGCGCGATGGAGGGCGTCGAGCACCCGTTCGTTGAGGTCGCCTCCCATCGTATTCATACGCTCGGGCCGGTTCAGCGTGATTGTCGCGACCCTTCCATCCTGTTCGTACAACACCGTACGCGACATCGTCTCCTCCGCGGGACCTGGCTAGGCGCGGACGGCCTTCACGCTCCAAGCGGCGGCGCTACCGTGCCGAAAGGCCCGGCTGTTGGTCTTCCGAGACACCTCGTACCGCAGGATGGACGCATCGTCGCCATATCGATCGATCGATCTCAGGATGCCCTGGGTCGCTTGGTCGTTGCCGGTATGGGATAGGATCTCTTCGCGGAGCTCCACATCGGCGACGTGCGCGTGGCTGGTTCGGCTGAGTGTGAATTCGTCTGACACGAGGACTCCGGGACTGAGCACCTTCAAGGCCGCCGAGTGGGCGTACATGAAGCTAGCGGCAGGCGGCCTTTGCAGCTTGGCTTCAGCCCTGTTGGTCGCCACGCTTCTCTGGCACGCCAAGGGCCATCCCCACACTTTGCCCGATCAACTCCTTCCCGCAGGCCGGGAACCCAGCACCGTGAATCCGAGGCGCTTCATGAACACGTCACTGACCCGTAGTCTCCGTTCCACCCTGACGCTTGGGCTCTTCGCCGCGCTGGCCCTCGCTCCGGCGGCGGCCGAGGCGCAGGCCCGCGGCTCCTCGGGGCCCGCGGAGCACGCCAACGTCGAGCCAGTCAACTACCGGCCCAACCCGTACGAGACCCAGCGGAACTGGGGCCACCTCCCGAATGGCCGGACCTGGGGATCAGTGAGCGCGGTCAACGTCGACATCGACGGTCGGCACATCTGGGCGGGTGACCGTTGTGGATCGAACTCGTGTGCCACGTCCAACGTGGACCCCATGGTGAAGCTCGACCCGTATGGAAACGTGGTGCAGAGCTTCGGTGCCGGTCAGATCATCTGGCCACACGGCATGGACGTGGACCGACAGGGCAACATCTGGGTCGCGGACGCCCGCTCCGCTACTGCAGCCGAGCTTGCACAGAATCCCGCAGCGGCGGGGAAGGGCCACACCGTTCTGAAATTCAGTCCCCAGGGACGGCTGTTGATGACGCTGGGCACGGGTGGCGAGACCGGTGATCCACCCACGCACTTCACGGAGCCCAACGACGTTCTGGTGGCGCCGGACGGAAGCATCTTCGTGGCGGAGACCCACGGTGCCCAGTTCCAGGATGAGCCGGGACCGACGTCGAAGAGCCGTATCACGAAGTGGGCCCCGGACGGCACCTACATCATGAGCTTCGGCGAGTGGGGCTACGCCGACGGACAGTTCCGCTCCCCGCACTCGCTCGCGATGGACTCGCAGGGGCGTCTCTTCGTGGCCGACCGCGGCAATCGCCGGATCCAGATCTTCGACCAGATGGGCAATCACCTGGACACCTGGTACCAGTTCAGCCGCATCAGCGGACTCTTCATCGACAGTAACGACGTACTCTACGCCATCGACTCGGAGTCGGACGACAACTACAACCCGGGTTGGCGGAAGGGGCTACGCGTGGGGAGCGCCCGTACCGGCGACGTGTGGTACTACGTGCCCGAGCACTTCTCCGCGCGCGCCTCGGGAATGGGGGGCGTCGGCACGATGGGCGAGGGCGTCACCGTGGACTCGCAGGGGAACGTCATCGCCGGCGAGGTGGGGCCGGTTCAGGGACTCACGCGGTTCTTACCGCGCCTGCTGGGTCGCTAGGTCAGCTAGTCGATCGGGTACCACGGGAAGCCGTGGTACCCGAGTCCTACCACGGCCCGCCGGGATAGGCTTGGCCGGCCCACCACGCCACGTCGGGCCGGTGTGACCACAAGAGCCCTCTGATGAGGGCTTCCGGCTCGTCACTCACCCGCGCGAGCAAGGTGGCGGCGTCGATCGGGGTCATGGGTCCGGGGTCCTGCGTGGCCCAGGCCTCCCGCGCTCCTTCTCGTGGTCCTTGGCGCGGACCGGTGTTGTCCGCTTCTCTGGCATCCTCCGGCTCGGCGCCCGACTCGGCTTCGGCCGTCTCGGAGCGCGCCATCGCGGGGTCGTTCATGGGAATCTCGTCATCGCTCTCGCCTGAGCTCTCTCGCCCTCGGTTCGAGCCCGGTGGCTGCATGGCGTCGAGCGCGCGCTGCGCCAGTGCGAGGTTCCAGCGAGCGGCGTCGTCGGACGGATCGAGCCGCAGGGCCATGCGACCGTTCTCGACCGCGCGCATCAGTACTGATGCCGCCGAGTCCGGCGTGATGGGTCGCGGTACCTGTCCGGTCATGAAGAGCGCGTATCCAAGGTTGTAGTAAGCGCGCTGCAGGGTCGACGGGTCTGCGGATTCGATCACACCAGTCAAGACCGCATCGGCCGAGTCGAAATCGAGCGCGAGCACGGCTGTGCCCAGGTTGTAGTGCGCCCCACGTGCGCCACGGTCCACCGCAGGGCCGTAGATCGAAACGGCCCCCTCAGCGTCGCCCTCGTGGTAGAGGCGGTTGCCGTATTCGACGCTGCGTGAGTGCTGGCGCAGCAACAAGGACACGCCGGCGGCAGCGATCAAGAGGGTCAGCACGACCCAACGGAGGTCGGTACGTCTTGGGGTCATGTGGCCTCCCGGGTCCGCAGCCAGACGAGCCTCGGAAGCGTCACGTCGAACAAGCTCTCCAGGGCGATCAAGGCCAGGGCCAGCGCGCCCAACAAGAACGGGAGGTCGTATCCGGCCCACGCGGGCGCTGCGTCACTCGGGGCCGCCTCCGGGGGCACGGTCGGCGCCCTCAGCTCTGCGCCAAGGGCGTCGAGGTCCTGAACGACTTCAGCGTTGGCGTACCGGCCGTCGCCTCCTGCTGCGAGGCGCTGCAGACGAGACGGATCGAGGCTGGATCGTCCCGGGCGGCCGCTCGCATCCAACACCGGGCCTCCCATTTGATACGTGCCTCGGGGCATGACCATGCCGCCCCCCGCCTCGGTTCCGATGCCGACCGCGTGGACCTCGATCCCGGCCTCACGAGCCCTGGCCAGCGCCTCGTCGAGCGCTGAGTCGGGCTCGTCGGAGTCTCCGTCGGTCACGAAGATGATCATCTGCTCCGGCGGTGGGGGTGCCGGCAGCGCCACGACCGAATCGGCGCCCCATGCCAAGAGCGCAGTCGACTCGTCGATTGCCACCGACATGAGTGTACCCGGATCGTACGAGCTCGCGATGGTCGGAGCCACGCCGCCCAACAGGAAGCGGATCGCATCGACGTCGCGCGTCGGAGGCGCCAGCGGATAGGAGCGGCCGGCATAGAGGAGGAGGCCCACTTCCTGACCCTCGAGATCATCGATCAGCTGGCGCGCTACCGATACGGCTCGTGCCAACCGAGTGGGCGCTGCGTCGGCTGCCTGCATGGACGCGGATACATCGATGGCGATGATGGCGCGTTTCACGGGAGCAACCGGCTGTGGCGCGTCGGTCCAGTGCGGGTCCGCCGCGGCGCCGGACAGCGCGAGGCCGGCAAGGCCGAGCAAGAGGGCGCGCCTGACTCCAAAGCGGTACAGGTCGCCGCGCGAGACACGGTCCAGTGCGCGGCGGCCGCCTAGGAAGTGAGCCAGGCGCCGACGTCGGGCGCCATGGCTCCACAGGCCGACCAGAACCAGGGCGGTCAGCGCGGCGCCAATGACGAGGAGGGACGGATCGGTGAAGGTCAATGCAGGAGCCCCCACCGTGATCCCCGCAGGAGCGCATCAAGTGAGAGAAGGCTGAGACTCAGAAGGAAGAACCAGCCCGCCAAGGGGTGCCGTAGCTCGACATCCTCAACGCGCGGGCGGGGCGTCTCGAGGCGATCGATCTCGTCGTAGATCGAATCGAGCGCGGCGGGTCCCGCGGCCCTGAAGTACCGCCCCCCTGTGATGTCGGCGATTCCTTGCAGCACCGTCTCTCGCTCTCCACCGAAACGGTCCCTCACGATAGATCCGGCCAGGCCGACCTGCGCGTTAGGGGGGGCAAGCACACTGATCGCATGGATGCGGACGTCGACGGCCGCGGCGGCCCGCGCGGTCACGAGCGGAGGAATCTCCGGTCCGTTGTGGGCACCGTCCGTGAGGAGCACGACCACGCGTGGGTCACGCTCCGATTCCAGGAGCCGCGCGACCGACGTCAGGATGGCACCGGAGATGTCGGTTCCGTCCCGCACGAGCTGGATCTCGAGGGACTCTACTCCCTGGACGATGAGGTCTCGGTCGGTGGTCGGCGGGACTCGCGTGACCGCCTCGCTTCCGAAAGCCACGAGGCTGAGCTCGTCGTACACCCGACGGCGTGCGAAGCGTACAGCCGCCTCCCGGGCCAGCGAGATACGGCTTTGGCCCTCGCCCATGTCCTCGGCCAGCATGGAGCTGGAGAGGTCGACGACGAGACCGATGCCGCGCCCTTCGAGGACGGTCTCCTGCACGGTGTCGACACGCTGGGG
>Ga0224512_10005735_pt1 | contig 10127 bp, 12 predicted proteins | sample SF_May12_sed_USG_4_FD_169103 | JGI IMG/M metagenome (GOLD analysis project Ga0224512, IMG submission 169103) | Sediment microbial communities from San Francisco Bay, California, United States - SF_May12_sed_USGS_13 | ecosystem: Environmental > Aquatic > Marine > Sediment | place: USA...
GCAGCAGCGAAGCGGCCTTTCGCCGCAACCGCCGCATCGAACTGAAGTTCACCGAGCGCTGAGGGCGGGGGTGGCGGCGCTTGCCTCGCGCCCCCGGTCCTGATCGAACTGCAATTCCGCAAGCCGGGCATAGAGCCCGCCCTCGGCCATCAATTGGTTGTGGGTGCCCTGGGCGACGATCCGCCCTTCGTCGAGGACGACGATGCGGTCGGCCTCCAGCACCGTCGCCAACCGGTGGGCGATGATCAGCGTCGTGCGGCCGGCCATCAGCCGTTCAAGCGCGTCCTGCACCAGCCGCTCACTCTCGGAATCCAGCGCGCTGGTCGCCTCGTCGAGCAGGAGGACGGCGGGATCGCGGAGGATGGCCCGGGCGATGGCGATGCGCTGGCGCTCGCCGCCGGAAAGACGCACGCCCTTCTCGCCCAGGAAGGTATCGAACCCTTCCGGCAGCGCATCGAGGAAACGGTCGGCGGCGGCGGCCTCGGCGGCGGCGCGGATCTCGGCATCGCTGGCATCGAGACGGCCGTAGCGCAGATTCTCGGTGCCGCTCGCCGAAAAGATCACGGGGTCCTGGGGCACCAGTCCGATGCGCGCGCGCAAGCCCGCGGGATCGGCGTCGCGCAGTTCGACGCCGTCGAAGGTGATGCGCCCGGCCTGGGGATCGTAGAACCTGAGCAGAAGCTGGAAGACGGTGGACTTTCCCGCGCCCGATGGGCCGACCAGGGCGATCTTCTCGCCGCTTGCGATGTTCAGGCTGAAATCCTTGAGCGCCGCTGCGCCGGGCCGTGCGGGATAGTGGAAGGTCACGTTCTCGAACGCCACCTCGCCGCGGGCCGGCGCCGGCATCGCCACCGGATCGGCGGGCGCCGCGATGGTCGGGCGCACCGCGAGCAGCTCGGTCAGGCGCTCGGTGGCGCCGGCGGCCCGTTGCAGGTCGCCCACCACCTCGCTGATGGCACCGGTCGCCCCCGCCACCAAGGCGGCATAGAAGATGAAGGCGGAAAGCTCACCGGCCGTGATGCGCCCGGCCAGGACATCGTGGCCGCCCATCCACAGGATGGTGCCGATGCCGCCGAACACCAGCAGGATCACCACCGCGGTCAGCGCCGCCCGGGCGCGGACCCGCCGGACGGCGGCACCGAACGCGCCCTCGACCTGGCGGTCGAACTGCTCCCGGTCCGCGTCCTCATGGCAGAACGCCTGGATGGTGCGCGTCGCATTCAAGCTTTCCTCGACATGGGCGCCGACATCGGCGACCCGGTCCTGGCTGGTCCGCGACAGCCGGCGGACCCGCCTGCCGATCAGCACGATGGGCGCCACCACCACGGGGACGAACACCACCACCATCAGGGTCAGCCGGGGACTGGTCACCGCCAGCATCACCAGGCCGCCGGCGAGCAGCAGCACGTTGCGCATGGCGACCGACGCCGAGGAGCCGATCACCACCTGCAACAGGGTGGTATCCGTGCTGATCCGCGACATCACGTCGCCCACCCGGGTGGTCTCGTAGAAGGCGGGGTCCAGGGTCAAGGCATGGGAAAAAACCAGCTTGCGCATGTCGGCCACTACCCGTTCCCCCAGCCAGGAGACCAGGGAATAGCGCGCATAGGTGGCCGCCGTGAGGATCACGATCACCACCAGCAGGCCGATCAGGGCGCGGTCCAGAAGGCCGCTCTCGCCCGACGTGAAGCCCTGGTCCACCAGCAGGCGCAGCCCGATGCCCATGGTCAGCACCGTGGCGGCGGCGACGCTGAGCGCCAGGACGGCGCCCGCCACGGCCAGCTTGTAGGGCGCGACATAGCGCCACAGCCGGCCGAGGGCGCCCAAACGCCCCTTGGCGGGGCCGAGCCCGTCGCCGTCGGCGGTCGGCGTGCTGGGAGTAGCGCTGGTCATGAGCGATCCGTCCACGTTGGGGGCAGCGCTCGGCGGTGCCCGATTTGGGCCGGTAATGTAGCCGGATGGCGGGTGCGAATACAGCCCCCTTGGCGGGCCGGCGCCGACGGCGGCTAAGGCCCTTTTCCTTGCATTCTTGCCGCTCTTTCGATATTAAACCCTCCGCGCTTGGCCATGATCGTGGCCGGGGCGCCAGGACTCGGGTTCAGCCGCGGCCTTCGGGCCATGAGGGAAAAGCCATGAAGAAAGACACCCATCCCGAATATCACGAGATCACGGTGATGATGACCGACGGCTCGTCCTACAAGACGCGCTCCACCTGGGGGGAGCCCGGCGATACCCTGAAGCTCGACATCGATTCGAAGTCCCATCCGGCCTGGACCGGCGTCCACCGCCTGATCGATTCCGGCGGCCAGCTTGCCAAGTTCAACAAGCGGTTCGAAGGGTTCGGCCTGAAATAGGGCGCCGACCGCGCGCCGTTTGGGACAAGGCCGGCCCCGGGGGCCGGCCTTTGTGTTTCCGGGGCCTTGCGGGCGCCTGGATCCCGGGTCGGGATCAGGAAAAAAACCGCGGCGGCTGCGCGCCGATCCCACTCTGAACCAGCTCATCGAGGCGCGTGACCCGGACATAGAGCCGGTGGCTGCGCGCCATCAGATCGCTGAGCAGTTGGGGCAGATCGTCGTAGGCCGCGGGGTCGCCGTCGGCCAGTGTCTTGTTGCGTTCGAGAACATAGGGCGGCCGGGCGGCCTCGGCCTGGGTCAGTTCCCCCGCCAGGACCGCCTTGCGGGCCAGCAGCCACGCCATGATGGTGGTCAGCCGGGCGGTCAGCCGGGTGGTTTCCCGGGTCAGGCGGAGCCGGTCGCTCGCGATCATCTGGTCAAGGTCCGCCGGTTCCTCGATGGCTATGTAATCCCTGGCTTCGACCAGCAGATTGGTGGCTTCTTCATAGGTTTTCTCGAAGAACGCCGTCGCCGCATCTCCCATCATGACTGTTCTATCCTTTACAAAAGCTACTCTACCAAGCGTGACCGGCATCTCCCGATACCGTTGAGGGCAAGATATCACGGCCCTCCTCGGGCGGCCCGCGGGCATCGGTCGGGCGCTACATTTGCTTGATAAGGTATTGTTTTTCCCTTCATAAATTTTTCCATCTTTTTAGATTTTCCGACCTTGAAACCGCTTGGCAGGGCCCTAAATGAAGGTCCAGCGGTGCCCCAATGGGGCCGCTCCCGGGGTGCGTCGCTGATGACGGCCCGGGCGATCCAAAGACCCCGTATTGCTTGATTGGAGGATATGGACATGACCGGTTTTGATTTCTCTCCCCTGTTCCGTTCAACCGTGGGGTTCGACCGCATCAACCGCCTGATGGAAAGCGCGCGTTTGCCGGAAAACGACAGCGCCTATCCCCCCTACAACATCGAAAAGACCGATGAAAACCACTACCGGATCACCGTTGCGGTGGCGGGCTTCGGCGAGGACGACCTCGACGTCGCGGTCAAGGACAACAGCCTGCTGATCTCCGGCAAGATCCAGCGCGGCGAGGAAGCCGAGGCCAAGCGCCAGGTCCTGCACCGCGGCATCGCCGGGCGCGCCTTCCGGCTCAACTTCGCCCTTGCCGACGCGGTGGTCGTGCACGGTGCGAAGCTCGAGAACGGCCTGCTGCACGTCGCCCTCGAACGGGTCGTGCCGGAAGAGGCCAAGCCGCGCAAGATCGCGATCAACGGCGGCGACCAGGGTCGCGTCGTGGAAGGCAAGGCCGCCTAAACTCGGCCCTGCCGCGGCCCGCCCTGGGCCGGAGAGAAACACGCCGCCCCGGCGCATCGGCCGGGGCGGCGGCATTTGGGGCCGGTGCCCGCGGCGCCTTCAGCCGCGTGGAGACAAAAAAAGAGCCGCCCCAAGGGGCGGCTGAAAGTTTAACAGGGAGGCGTCAAAAGGATTGGACTGTGTCCAATGAACAACCCTGACGAGGAATTGTCTGAGCACGAAAATAGGCGCCAATGGTTAACCCGAGGTTAATTAAAGCTACTATTTTCGCGAAAAATTATGCCAATCAAATGAGGGGCCTAGCTGCGAAACACGTCCTCGGCGCTGTCGCGGAACCCCTTCTTGGCCCCGATCGCCGCTTCGGCGCGGGCGATCTCGGCCCTGAGATCCGCAATATAGGCCTCAATCTCTTCTATGGAACAGGTGTCGAAGACCTTGGCTTCGAAGCTTTTCGCCTTGACCGGTTCGAGATCGTCTTCGTTCATGCATTCGCTCCACCCGGTTGGGCGGGACCGAGCCCCGCGAAAGATTTTGCCCTTTTTCACCGAAACTATATGATTGGAACTACGTTATTGCCACAATCGTGGTGCGGCCCGGGCGAAAACCAAAGCCCGGGCCCATCACTTTCCTGGCCGACAAAACCTGAATGCGCAAGCAAGGAGGACAGATGGTTGTCCCGTTAATGCCCAAAGCGACCGCCGTTTGGCTGATCGAGAACACCGGCCTAACCTTCGAACAGATCGCCGATTTCTGCCAGCTTCACGCGCTTGAAGTGCAGGCGATCGCCGACGAGGAGGTGGCCGTGGGCATCGTCGGCATCGACCCGACCACCAACGGCCAGCTGACCCGGGAAGAGATCGAACGCTGCGAGCAGGATTCCGCAGCGCGCCTGCAAATGGCCGAGGCCACCATGCCGCGCCCGGCGCCCAAGACCAAGGGCCCCCGCTATACCCCGATCGCCAAGCGCCAGGAACGGCCCGATGCCATCGCCTGGCTGCTGCGCCATTATCCGGAACTGTCGGACGCCCAGATCTCGCGCATCGTCGGCACCACCAAGACGACCATCAACGCGGTGCGCGACCGTACCCATTGGAAGGGCGCCAATATCTCGCCGGTAGACCCTGTGGATATCGGCATCTGCAGCTACGAGGAGCTGCTTGCCGAGGTCCAGACCGCACGCAAGCGCAAGGCCCGGGCCGAGGCTCGCGCCGCCAAGGAAGCTGCCAAGCAGGAACAGGGTACGGCCAAGGAAGGCGCCCTCGCCGGAGTGACGGAAGGCGCCGCACCCCCAGCGGCGGGGCCCGCGGCGGGCGGCGCCGTCAATCCCTATCACGAGCATCTGCCGATGGCGCAACCCAAGCCTTCGGTGCCGGACGCGCCCAAGGTTGAGGACGTTTTTCCTGCGGCACCGGCGAAAGACGGCGGCGGCAGCGGTGCCAGCGAAGACGACGATCCGGACCGTCAGCCCTAGCAGAGGACAGGGCCCGGCGCGGCGCCACAGCCGGCGGCCGGGAGCCACGAACGGCAAGAAAGAACGCGCCCCGAGGGGCGCGTTCCGCGTTTGGACCTTAGGCGTTCTCTATCTTGAGAAGTTCGTCCTTTATTCGCAACTTCTGCCGTTTCAGGTCCGCGAGATGTTGGTCATCGGGATAAGGTCGCGATAGCTCGTCTTCGATCTCTTGTTCCAAGCCGGCGTGGTCGGCTTTCAGTTTCTCGATCTGCGCATCCTGATCTTCCAAGGACATTCCTATCTCCTTCGTGCCAACAGGCAAGGTCTGCACCAACACGGGGGATTTGGCATCGGTCGATTGGCCCCCCAGGCATTGCCCGTCGCCGATGCGGGATTGGGCCCCGTATCACCGTGAAAATGCTACCGCAAACTGCGCCGAAGTCCAAGGACCGAGCGACGACGGCAACCTCACATCAGGGTTTCCGCGATGTCCAGCGCCGCCTCGGGCGCGATGCCCGGGAAGGCCTGGCCCAGGACATGGGCGAAATGGACGCAGTCGGCGGGTTGGAACGCGATTTCGAGGCTATCCAGGTAGAGCCCGAAATTGCGCCCGCCGTCGGCGGCCCGATCCGCAAGCGGCGCATCCCCGGCCCCGGCAGGCCGGTCCACCGCCGCCGCAAGCAGCAACTGCTCAAGATGCTCGGAATTGATCTCCGCCGCCTGAATACTGCCCCTGAGCGTTTCCCGCAAGCCCTCGGGGGTCTCTTGAAATCCGGTCTTGAGGCTGGTCCGGATCTTGCGCAACCCCCTGACCACCACCTCGTGCCATTGATCCGTCGCGGCCCTGAGGGCGCGCAGGTCTTGGTCCGTCATCACGCCACGGCCGGAATGGCCGAGCCACAGGCAGAACAGCATGACATTGACGTCGATCCCATGGCGCGCCTGCAGATGGAGGCAGGCCGCGCCGACCCCCTCGCGGTGATAAACCTCTAGGGAGAAATCCCAGAACGGATGGTCGGGAAAGTCCATCGCACCTACCCTGCCTCAATCGTCGCCGAACGAGATGCCCAATCCCCGGGCCGTCCGCATCACCGGACCGTTGATTTCGACCTTGCGCGGTGCGCCCGCGACCTCGGCCAGCGGGAGATCGGTCACCTGGCGGTTCTGCCACACCACCACGCGCCCGAATTCGCCCCTGCTGATCAGGTCGACCGCATGCACGCCGTAGGCCGCACCCACCACCCGGTCGGTGGTCGACGGCCGCCCGCCGCGCTGGACATGGCCGAGGATGGTGAAGCGGGTTTCCCACCCGGTCGCCGCGGCCAGCCGGTCGGCGAGGTAATGGCCGATGCCGCCGTAACGGGCCTGGCCGTCACTATTGCCAACGGTGAAGCGGCGGCCGTCCTCGGCGGCGCAGCCCTCGGCGGCGACCACCAGGGCGAAATCGCGCTCCCATTCGGAATCGATCTCCTTGATCTTGCGGGCCAGCGCCGCCATCGTGAAGGGAACCTCCGGGATCAGGATGATGTCCGCGCCGCCGGCGACACCGGCGGCCAGCGCGATATGGCCCGCGTCGCGGCCCATCACCTCCAGGATCATGATCCGCGAATGGGACGCCGCCGTGGTCTGCAAGCGATCGAGCGCCTCGGTCGCGACATTGACGGCGGTGATATAGCCGATGGCGTTCTCGGTGCCGGGAACGTCGTTGTCGATGGTCTTGGGGATGCAGACGACCTTGAGCCCGCCTTCCTGTTCCAACCGGCGGGTGATTTTGAACGACCCGTCGCCGCCCACGACGATCATGCCGTCAAGCCCCAGCGCCCGATAGCCCGCGTAGATTTCTTCCGAGCGGTCCTTGCGGCTGCCGTCGGCCATGGGAAAATCGAACGGGTTGCCGCGATTGGTGGTGCCGATCAGGGTGCCGCCCATGCGCAGCACCTCGCCGTGGAACTTATCGAGGGTGAGCGCCACCGCGTCCGGCGGCGATGTCATCAGGCCCAGGGTGCCGCGCTTGATTCCCATCACCTCCCAGCCGTAGCCATGGACGGCGCGGAACACCACGGCCCGAATCACGGCGTTCAGGCCGGCGCAATCTCCGCCGCTTGTGAGGATTCCAATTCGCTTGGGCTGCGCCATGACATTCCCGGCCGGTGGGTAACCGGGTTCCAGCATTACCCAAATGGCGGCGCGCCATCAATAGGCATCACCGGCCATGTCCACGCGGGAGGCAAATAACTTGGTTTGATGGGCGCCCGGCGGGAAAGCGCCGGGGTTCAGGAGGTGCCTTGGGACGTGGTCGGCTTGCGGGCGTACATCGCCCGGTCCGCCTCATCAAGCATCGCGGACGCGTCCTCACCCCCCTTGAGGGCATAGGCGCCCGAGGAGATCGACACGGTGAGCTTTCGGCCCTTCCATTCGAAGGGCGTCCCGGAAATGGCCCCGGCGAGGTTTTCCGCGATCTGGATGGCTTCCTCCTCCGGCGCATTGGCCAGAATAATCCCGAACTCGTCGCCGCCGAGCCGTCCGACAACGTCGGATTCTCGGATATTGGCGGCAAGCAGGTCGGCGACATGGGCAATCGCCGCATCGCCCGCGGCATGGCCGTGGGAATCGTTGATCGACTTCATGTCGTTGATGTCGAAGTAGAGCACGCTGATCTCACCGCCGTAGCGCTGGGAATAAGCCAGCATGCGCGACAATTCGCGCACGAAGGAGCGGCGGTTGGAAATCGGCACCAGGGCGTCTTCGTCGGCCAGCTTCTCGAGATGGGTGATCCGCTTCTTGCTGTCTTCCAACTCCTGGCGCAGCTTGCTGACTTCCTCAAGAAGACTGACGATCGCCTCGCGAACCTTGGGCGTGAATTCCTGTTCGGGGATTCCCATCACCGAAGCCGAGTCGTTCACCGGCGCAGCCCGGGTCACGGTCGCAGCTTTGGTGACCCCGGCGGCCGGACGCAGTCGGGTCACCCCGGCGCTGCCGCCAACGGAGCGCGTTTGGCCGATTTTCATCGCTGGACTTCTCCTATCAGGGACTTCCCCCCATCCGACGCCCTTTCCCGGCGCCAATGGGAGCGCCGCCGAAGAGAACGGGGAGAAAACACTTAGTGACCAATCCTTAACCACCGGTTAACGAACGCCCGCGCCCGTGGGACCGATGCGGCGGCTTTGCGCCCAACCGCCACCGCCCTGGCAGGTTGCCTTGAGGGCGCGCCTACCTATAATGTCGGCTTCCTTCGCGGGGCGCGGGGTCTCCCGCCGCGCGCCTCGGCATTCGAAAGCGACCAAATGGCAGACCTAACCCCGCCGATCGCCATCATCATGGGCAGCCAATCCGATTGGGCCACCATGCGCCATGCGGCGGTTACCCTGGATGGTCTGGGGGTGGCCTATGCGGCAAAGATCGTGTCCGCCCACCGCACGCCGAAGAGGCTCTACGACTTCGCCGCCGGCGCCCGGGATGCCGGGTTCAAGGTCATCATCGCCGCCGCCGGCGGCGCCGCGCATCTTCCGGGCATGGCCGCCTCCATGACGCCTTTGCCGGTGTTCGGGGTGCCGATCGAAACCGCGGCGCTCAAAGGCATGGACAGCCTGCTTTCCATCGCCCAGATGCCGGGCGGCGTGCCGGTGGGGACGCTCGCCATCGGCCGGGCCGGGGCCATCAACGCAGCCCTTCTGGCCGCGGCGGTACTGGCACTCAGCGATCTGGGCATCGCCAAGGCGCTCGACGATTACCGGGCCGCCCAGACCGACGCCGTGGCGCTGGAACCCAGCGACGACTCCTGAACCCAGCTCCCGTGTCCGAACCTCCCTTCCCTTCCCTCCTTCCGGGCGCCGCCATCGGCATCGTCGGCGGCGGCCAACTGGGGCGCATGACGGCCCAGGCGGCGGCCCGGATGGGCTATCGCGTCCACATCTTCACCCCGGAAGCGGACAGCCCGGCGGCCCAGGTCACACCGGACGTAACCATCGCCGCCTATGACGACCTGGACGCAATCGCGGCCTTCGCCCGGACCGTCGACGTCGCCACCTTCGAATTCGAAAACGTGCCGGCGGCGACGGCCATAGCGCTTGCCGAACATGTGCCGCTTCGGCCCGGCGTTAACTGCCTGGAAGTCGCCCAGGACCGCATCCGCGAGAAAACCTTCCTGAATGCCAACGGCGGCCCCACCGTCGCCTTCGAAGCCGTCGATTCGGCCGCGGACCTGGCCCGGGCGCTGGAGACGATCGGCCGCCCGGCGGTGCTCAAGACCGCCCGGCTCGGCTATGACGGCAAGGGCCAGGTGCGAATCGAGCCCGACACCGATGTGGGCGAAGCCTACGCGGCGATGGGTGCCGCGCGCGGCATCCTCGAAGCCTTCGTCGATTTCGATTCCGAAATCTCGGTCATCCTGGCGCGTCAGGACGCCGAGCGCGTCGTCGCCTTCGAGCCGGTGGAGAACCGCCACCGCCACCACATCCTGGACACCACCATCGCCCCGGCGCCGATCCCGGCGGATCTCGCCCGCCAGGCCGTCGCCATCGCCGAGGCCATCGCCGAAGGCCTCGACCTCATCGGGCTGCTGGCGGTGGAACTGTTCGTCACCGCCGACGGCAAGCTTCTGGTCAACGAGATCGCGCCCCGGCCCCACAATTCCGGCCATTGGTCGATCGACGCCTGCGTCACCAGCCAGTTCGAGCAGTTCGTCCGCGCCATCTGCGGGTTGCCGCTCGGCAATCCGTCACGCCATTCCAATGCGGTGATGCGCAATCTGATCGGCGACGACATCGACGAAATCGCCGCCCTGATGGCCGATCCGGACATCAAGATCCACCTCTACGGCAAGGCCGAGGCCCGGCCCGGGCGCAAGATGGGCCATGCCACCAAGCTCTATCCGCTGGAGGCCAAGGGGCCGCCGCCCAAGATGCCGTTTTTCGGGATGTAGGGTTAGGAGCGCGGCGCTGCGCCGGGACCGGCATCCTCCGGGCCGCCGTCGCCGGGGGCATTGCCGCCGCCGCCCGGCGCGCCGGAACGGCGGGCCGCA
>Ga0224512_10005736_pt1 | contig 10127 bp, 7 predicted proteins | sample SF_May12_sed_USG_4_FD_169103 | JGI IMG/M metagenome (GOLD analysis project Ga0224512, IMG submission 169103) | Sediment microbial communities from San Francisco Bay, California, United States - SF_May12_sed_USGS_13 | ecosystem: Environmental > Aquatic > Marine > Sediment | place: USA: California...
GTTTGGGGTAACGCATGGGGTAACAATCAACATCGCCGTGGGTCCGCGTTTCGTACCGATAGCGCGTCGTCGACAGAAGAGGAGGTGCTTTTTGGTACTTGTGAGTGCGATCTGACCGAATATAGGACCCGTGACTAGCCAGCGGGCGAATCAAAGTCAGCGATGTCCGCTTTGGACCCATTGCGGACATAAGCGGGCCACGTGCATTTCGCAGGACTTTGTCAAATGGCGGCCGCCGCGGAAGACCGCGCAGCAGGGTTGAACGCCGCATCTTGACGGCGCTGCCGCCTTTCCGTCCGAGTAGGCTCGGTCGCCTCGCTATTGGCTCACAGCTTTCGCGCGACCAGCACCGAGCAATGGGCGTGGCGGACAACGCGAGCCGCGACGGAGCCGAGGAAATAATCCGCCACGCCAGGGTCATGCGAAGCGATGACGATCATGTCAGCGCTGATCTTCTTGGCGAGTTCCAGGATCTGGACGGACGGATTGCCTTCGCGCAGGAGGACCTCCGCGGTTCCTGCGAGCCCATGTTTGGCCGCGAATGCGTTGATGCCGGCCGCCGCGTCCTCCAGCGCCTTGGCGTGAATACCCGCAGGCAGTTGCGCCTTAACGAAGCCCGGCACCTCCTCCAGAACGTGAAGCAGTATCAGCTTGCTGCCGTACTTTTCGGCCAAGTCACGCGCCAGACCGAGGGCGGCGGCACCGGCCTCGGCCTTCGCCACGTCGATGGGAACGAGGATGGTTCTGATAATTGTCACCTCCCCAGCGTGATTGCTGCGCATTCCGAAAGGGTTATCCGGTTCTGATCTCGATCTTTTTCGCCTTGTCCGGACGTGGTCCCGCCTTGGGCACGTGCACTGTCAGCACACCGTTCTCGAAATCCGCCGCCACATTATCGACGTCGGCGTCCGCAGGAAGCCGGAATGATCGTTGAAACGCACCATATTCGCGCTCAGAGAAGTAGTAGGTTCGGCCCTTCTCCTCGTGCTGGTAACGCTTCTCGCCCCTGACCGTCAGCTGGCCTTCCTCGACTGAAATGTCGATCGCGTCTGCCGCCACCCCGGGCAGTTCCATGTTGATCTCGTAGAATTTTTCGGTTGCAGCGGCATCCGAGGGCGGTGCAAACCAATTCGCGATCTTCTCGCCGATGTTTCGCAACGGCTCGTAGACCTGCGGCCACCATCCCGCCGTGTGGGATTTTTCAACCATGTCTTGGCTCTCCTGGGACGATGCCAAATTCTGAGACATTGATGCGCGAAATCGCCTTATCGGGCATTGACCCGGATCAACATGCGCGGACGGATAGAGGCTCCGCCGAGCCCACCGAGTCCATGCCTTGGCGCTTGAAGCAGCGGGTCTACATCGTTCGTCGATAACTCATGGCCTTGCGGACGCGGGCCTCGGCCATTGCAACCGCCGCCTTGCGCGGCGACACGGCGCCGTCGCGCGCCGCCTCCAGCACCTCGGCCGTGTTGTAGCGCAGCTTCTCCTCGATCGTATGGAAGGCCGCCGTTTGGGTGCCGCCGGCATATTCCACGGCGGCACATATGACGCCGCCTGCATTGGCGATGAAGTCGGGCACCGAAAGGATGGCGCGGCTATGCAGCATCTGCTCCGCTTCTTCGGTCACTGGGATATTGGCGCCCTGGAGCACCAGCTTCGCATTGAGGCGGGCGACGTTGTCGGCCCGGATGACATCGGGACGCGCGGCAGGTATCCAGATTTCGCAGTCGACATCGATGATCGCCTCGCGGTCGCCCTTCTGCCCATCCTTGAGCTCGGCAACGCTATTGCCGGCTTGCTTCAACTCGTCGAGCGCATCGAGGTCGAGGCCCTTCAGGTCGACGATGGTGCCGCGTGAATCGGAGGCGGCGACCAAAACCGCTCCTTTTTCCCCCAGGAACCTTGCGGCGTGCCGGCCGACCGAACCATAGCCCTGCACCGCGACGCGGGCGCCGTCGAGCGTGACATCGCAGAAGTCCTGCGCCACCTCCGCCGCCGCGGCGAGACCGAAGCCGGTGGCGCCGATCTCGTCGAGCGGGATGCCGCCGACCTCGCGCGGCAGCCCGACCGAGCGGCCGATCTCGTCCCGAGCCCAGGCCATGCAAGCCTCGTTGGTGCCCATGTCGGGGCCGATGATGTAGTCGCGGATATCGCCGATGGCGCGAGCGAAGGCGCGGATAAGTCGCTCCTTGTCGGCGTCGTGCATGGCGGGATCGCCGAAGATCACCGACTTGCCGCCGCCATGGGGCAGTCCGGCGGCGGCATTCTTGAGCGTCATCGCACGGGCGAGGCGGAAGCATTCGTCGACGCTGACGTCGGAGGCAATCCGGCAGCCCCCGATCGACGGACCAGCGGCGACGTTGTCGACCACTAGAATACCGTGCAGGCCGAGACCCGGCTCGGTGACATGGAGGATCTTCTCCGGGCCCAGATCGTCGGCCAAGCGAAACAGGTTCTGCTGCGGGGCGGCCGTGTCAGCCTTCGGCATCGAGGGCCTCCCAATAGGTGTCGACGCGGTTTTGGATCTCAGCCAGCAGCGCCTCGTTGCGCTCCGGCTCGAACAAATGCGCGAAGCGGCCCTGCAGTTTCAAATACTCCTCCACCGGTGTGCGCGGATGGGGGATGCGCGTGTGTGTGACCTTGCCATCCGCATATTCCTTGAGCGGCCAGACGCCGGTCTTGACCGCCAACTTGGCGATATCGACCGAGTGCTGAGGCTCATAACCCCAACCCGTCGGGCACGGGGCCAGCGCGATGATCAAGCGCGGGCCTTCAATTAGTTTGGCTTTGTCGATCTTGCGCGCGAGGTCGAGCGGCTCGCCGCCGATCACCGTCGCGGCATAGGCCGGCCTGTTCGCCGTCCAGATCGCGAACAGATCCTTCTTCCAGCCGGGCAGGCCGGCATTGGCGGCATCGGTCGCGGTCCGCGCACCGTGTGGCGTCGCGGCCGAGCTCTGCTGGCCGGTATTGCCGTAGCCCTCATTGTCGTAGCAGAGATAAATAAAGTCGAGGCCGCGATCGATCGCAGCCGAGGTCGCCGAGAGCCCCATCCCATTCGCCGAGCCATCACCGGTCAGCACGACCACCTCGAGATCCTCCTCCGCCGTCATCCGGCTTTTGGCCTTGAGCACGTCGAGGGCGTCGCGCACCCCTTGCGCGCCGGCGGGTGCCGATGCCATCGCGGTGTAGAGCCAGGAGCCGCGGAAGGGCGTGAAGGGATAGACCGACATCAACGTCATGCAGCCGGCAGCATTCACGAAGACCGTGTTCGGCCCGAGCACGTCGTAGACTTCCTTGACCGCCTCCAGCCCGCCGCAACCGGCGCAAAGCGCGGTGCCGGCGCCGAGCAGATGCGTCGATGGCAGATCCTTCATGCGCTCGAAATGCTCGTTCATGGCGTCTCTCCTGCCTCTGCATGTTCGACATGCGCGATTGCCTGCAGCTTGCGCATCTCGCGCAACTCGTGCCCGGTGTAGAGCAGGCGCGGCGGCGGGGTCTCGCCGGTCTCCGCCGCCTTGGCGGCGACAGCAGCCATCTCGAAGAACTCCTCCGCACCGATGTCGCGGCCGCCCAGGCCGCCGATGAAGCTGAGCAGTGCCCCGGGCGCACCCTTCTGGCCATAGAGCGCGGAGGCAAGCTCGCAGTGCAGCACGCCGCCTTTGCCAATCGAGATGTTCTGGTCGACCACGACGGCCGCCTTCTTGCCGCGAAGCGCCGCGCGCAGCTTGGCCTCCGGGAATGGCCGCAGCAAGACGGGGCGGACCAGGCCGGCAGCGGTGCCCGCCTCGCGTAGCCGGTCGACCGCCTCCCTGGCCTTGGTGGCGAAGGAGCCGATCATCACGAAGACGATCTCGGCATCATCGCAGCGATAGGCCTCGACAGCGTCATGGCGGCGGCCGAACTGCGTAGCAAAGGCTTCCGCCACCTCGTCGTAGACATTGAGGGCCGCGCGCGCCGCCAGTTCGACCTCGTAGCGGAAGTAGGAATAAGGCGCCCCGCCCAAGACCGCGACCGCTTGGCTCACAGGCTTGCCCGCGCGGAAGCGGGTCGGACCCGGATCGAATGGCGGCAGGAAGGCGTCCACCGCAGGCTTTTCGGGCAGGTCGACCGGCTCACGTGTGAAGGAGAGGTAAAACCCGTCGAGATTGACGATGACCGGCAACCGCACGCCCGCATCCTCGCCCATCCGGTAGCCGATTAACATCTGGTCGAGTACTTCCTGGCAGGTGGCGCAGTGGATCTGAAGAAAGCCACTGTCGCGCGCAGCCATGATGTCGTTGTGGTCGGGCTCGAGCGTGATCGGGGCGGCAAGCCCCCGCGAGACGTTGACCAGCACGAAGGGCGCACGCCAGCCGGCAACCGCATAGAGCATCTCCATGCCATAGAGCAGTCCCTGGCTCGACGTCGCAGTGAAGACCCGCACCCCGGTCGCCGCCGCGGCACCGGCGGCGGTGATCATCGAGTGTTCGGATTCGAACATGGTCATGCGGGCCGCGAGTGCGTCCTCGCCGATCCACCGCGACAGCGTTTCGATGATCTCGGTCTGCGGCGTGATCGGGAACGCCGGCACGTAGTCGATATCGGCGAGGCGCGCACCCCAGGCCGCGGCCGCATTACCAGTCATGAGCTGACGGGTCATGCGCTCTTCTCCTTCCGCTCGGCAACGATCGCGTCGACCTCGGGGATCGCTTCGATCGCATGCGGTGGACATTGGGCGACGCAGATCATGCAGCCCTTGCAGTGATCGAGATCGATGATCGGTCGGCCGTCCTCGGCGACGCTGATCGCGTTGTCGGGACAGAACGAGCCGCACACCCAGTTGCAGCGCCGGCAGCGTTCGTAGTCGATCACCGGGCGCATGGTCCGCCACAGCCCGGTGCGTACTTGAACGCTGGTCGCCCCACCATGGACCGCGGGGCCGGAAAGACTCACGTCATCGACCGGCATCTCGATCCAGTCGGGCACCGCGTAGTCGCGTGCCGAGGCGAGCGTGCCTTCCGTTATAACCCCCTCTTCGGCCGCCATGCTGTCGAAGGCGGAAAGCGCGGCCCTGGCGGTGCTCTCCACTACGGCTCCCGGCATATCGGCGAGTTCCTGGCGCACCGCCGCCTCCAGGCTAGCCCGGGCGATGACGCCCACCAGCCGGGCCGCCGCGCCGGCGCATTCGGCGCCCGCCTGAGTCACTTCGGCTCCGGCGCTTGCGGCCGGCAGAATGATCACCCGGGCCGCTACATTGAGCCGCCGGTTCCAGGTCTCCGGCGGCTCGGCGCTATCGATTAGCAGGACCGACTCGTCGCCAAGCCCGACCAAGACGCCCGCCGCCGGCACCGGCACCAGGCTGTCATCGACCACCACAACGAGGTCGGGCTGGGTGATGACACCGCGTTCATTGATCGGGTCATTCGCCGCGCGGACGTATGCGAAGATCGGCGCGCCTCGGCGTTCAGCGCCATAGCGCGGTGCGTCCTGCACCTCATAGCCCTCCAGGAAGAAGGCAGTCCCGAGGATCCGGCTCGCGGTCTTGATTCCCTGTCCGCCGCGGCCATGGAACCTGATCCGGTACATCGCCGCCCGCCCCTGCCGGCCTAGCTGGACTTGGCTTTGTTGGGGCTCAGTTCCTCGGCCATCGCTTCGCGCATGATGTATTTCTGCACCTTGCCAGTGACAGTCATTGGGAACTCCTCAACGAATTTGATGTATTTCGGGATCTTGAAATGCGCGATCGCGCCCTTGCAGAAGGCGCGGATCTCCTCCACCGACGCGCTTTCGCCCTCGCGCAGCTTGACCCAGGCACAAACCTCCTCGCCGTATTTCGGATCGGGCACGCCGAAGACTTCCACCTCTTCGATCTTGGGGTGAGTGTAGAGGAATTCCTCGATCTCGCGCGGAAAGATGTTCTCGCCCCCGCGGATAAGCATGTCCTTGATGCGCCCGACGATCTGGAAATAGCCAGCCTCGTCGACCACCGCGATATCGCCGCTGGCAATCCAGCGCGCCTCGTCGATCGCCTTGGCGGTGCGCTCGGGATCGTTCCAGTATTTCGGCATTACGCAGTATCCGCGCGTCATCAGCTCGCCGGGAACGCCGCGCGGCACGATGCGGCCGTCGCCATCGACGATCTTGATCTCGGTATGCGGCAGCACCCGGCCGACCGTCTCGACGCGGCGTTCGATCGGATCGTCGACCGAGGTCTGGGTGCTGACCGGCCCGGTCTCGGTCATGCCGTAGGCGATGGTGATCTGCGTCAGGTGCATCTCCTCCATCACGCGCTTCATCAGCTCCACCGGACAGGGCGCGCCCGCCATGATGCCGGTGCGGAGGCTGGTAAGGTCGAATTCGGCGAAGTCGGGGTGATCGAGCTCGGCGATGAACATGGTCGGCACGCCGTGGAGCGCTGTGCATTTCTCGCGGGCCACGGTTTCGAGCACAGCGCCCGCGTCGAAGCCGGCCGACGAGAACACCATCGCTGCCCCATGGACGACGCAGGTCAGCGTTCCCAGCACCATGCCGAAGCAGTGATACATCGGCACCGGGATGCAGACCCGGTCCTCCTCGCCCAGCTTCATCTGAAGGCCGGTGAAATAGGCGTTGTTGACGATGTTGTGGTGGGTCAGCGTCGCCGCCTTCGGCGTGCCCGTGGTGCCGCTGGTGAACTGGATGTTGATCGGATCGTCGAACTGGAGCGTCGGCGCGAGCGCATCGAGCGCCGCGTGGTGCTCGGCCTCGGCCATTCGCGGGATGTCGTCGAAATTAAGCATGCCGGGCGAGCGCTCCTCGCCGAGTCGGGCGATCAGACGCAGGCTCGGCAGCGTCTTTGCCTTGAGCTGGCCCGGCAGCGATTTACCGAGCTCCGGCAGCAACGTATTCAGCATCTCGATATAGTTGCTGGTCTTGAGGCTGGGCGCGGTGATCAAGGCGGCGCACTCGACCGTCTCGAGCGCGTATTGAAGCTCGGGCAACCGGTAGGCGGGATTGACGTTGACCAGGATCAGCCCCGCCTTGGCGGTGGCGAATTGCGCGATCACCCATTCGGCGCAGTTGGGCGCCCAGACGCCGATGCGCTCGCCCGGTTCCAGACCCAACGCCACCAGCCCGGCGGCAAAGGCGTCGACCCGCGCCTTGAGCTCGGCATAGGCCCAATGGATGTCCTGGTGGCGTATCGCCAGCGCCGAGCGGTTCGGCCAGCGCGCGGCGGCGCGCTCGAAGGCCGTCGCCACCGTCAGGCCGAGCAAAGGCGTCTCACTGACGCCGTGGAAGTAGCTCGGTTCCTGGGTGGCCATGTTAGGTTTTACCGCCTTAATCGGTTGCCTGCGCCCGCCGCATCTCGCCTGGGCGGAACGCTCGCGCCGCACCAGGAGAATCCCCCAACAACAATCACGCTATCACTAGAACTATCATTCCCACCCAGAAACCGGGCATTGATGTGCGTCAACGCCGAAGACCAGGTGCCGGCAGAGGTATGAGTCGACGCAGATGCTCCACACATTGTGCGGTGAGGCGCGGGGCTATCTGTACCCACCGGGACCCTAGAAATGGCGCATAAGTCCCCATTCGTCGCCGAGCATCAGGCACCGCTTGCCATACAATGGCACAGCGTTCCGGCCGACACCGTCCTGGAACACATCGCGGTCGGTCCTGACGGCTTGAATGACGCGGCGGTCGCCCGCCAGCGCGCTGCGTACGGCACAAACGAACTGCCGCCGCCCAAGCGCGACCGCCCGCTGGTGGTCTATCTGCGCCAGTTCATGAGTCCGCTCATCTATCTGTTGCTGGCTGCCGCGGCCGTCTCCGCCGCTATCGGAGAGTGGAGCGACGCCGGCTTCATCTTCGGCGTTCTCCAGGTCAACGCTGTGATCGGTACGGTGCAGGAATGGCGCGCAGCGGCAAGCGCGCAGGCGTTGATGCGGATGACGCCGAGCACCGCGATCGTTCTGCGTGAGGGCCGCCGCCAACGCGTGGACAGTACGGAACTGGTGATCGGCGACATCGTCGATCTTGAGTCGGGTGTGCAGGTGCCAGCCGATATCCGGCTGCTTTCAGCGCAAGATCTGGTCGTCGACGAGTCATTGTTGACCGGTGAGTCGACGCCTGTCGTCAAGGACCCGGCTGCCCTGGTGGCCGCTACCGCAATGTTGGGTGACCGTGCCACGATGGTCTACGCGGCCACCAGCATATCGAGCGGCCGGGCGACCGGCGTGGTAACCGCCGTGGGTATCGCGACCCAATTGGGCGCGATTGCCGGCACCCTGTCCGGAGGCGCGATCGCGCCGCTGCTGATCCGCTTGCGACGCCTGGCCCGCCAGATCGCCATCCTCATGACGGGCGCCATCATCGCCATCGCGGTTGTCCAGATCCTGCAGGGGATCTCGGTGACGCAAGTGTTCTTCGTCGCGGTGGCGCTTGCCGTCGCGGCGATCCCGGAAGGATTGCCCGTGGCGATCACGGTGGCGCTCTCCGTCGGCATGGCGCGGATGGGCCGGCGCAACGTCATCGTGCGCTCGCTGCCCGCAGTCGAGGGGTTGGGCGCCTGTACGCTCATCGCCTCCGACAAGACCGGGACGCTGACCTGCAACGAGCTGACGGCCAAGCGGTTGTGGTTGCCCGAGATCGGCGCGGTGGCGGTCGGCGGTGAAGGTTACCACATAGACGGCCAGCTCACGCGCGAGGGGCAGCCGCTCGACGCCTCAGAACGGCGGACCGCGGAGACGCTGGCCCGGGCCGGTGCGCTGTGCAACGAGGCGCATCTCTACCTGGCCGACGGCAACGTCCACCATCTAGGCGACACCGTCGACGTCGCTTTCCAGATCCTCGCCAGCAAAATGGGGCTCGAGCGTGGAGCGTTGCTTCAACAGGCGCCGCAGATCGGGCTCATCCCTTATGAGCCACGCCGGCGCTTCGCCGCATCTTTTCACCGCGAGCCGGACGCTGAGGTTCGGGTTTACGTCAAAGGGGCCGCGGAGACGGTGCTGCCGATGTGCGCCAGGACCGACGAGCGTGAGCGCTGGCTCGCGGTAGCGGATGAAATGGCGGCAGAAGGCCACCGGGTCCTCGCGGTGGCGTCGGGACCGGCCGACGAGGCGGCCGCCGGCTATCCCAGTGAGGCCACGCTGACGGATCTCAAATTCCTCGGCTTCGTCGGGCTGATCGACCCGGTCCGCCCCGAGGCATCGGCAGCGATTGCGGCGTGTCGCTCAGCCGGCGTTGAGGTGCGCATGATCACCGGCGATCATCCGGCGACCGCGCTCACCATCGCATGCGAGCTCGGGCTTGCGCGCGAGCCCGGCGAGGTCATGACGGGGGCCGAACTGGCCGAAATCCTGAGCGGCAATACCAGCGACTATACGCCGGCGCAACGCGAGGCGATCGCACACCCCAAGATCTTCGCCCGCGTCGACGCGCTGCAAAAACTTCATATCGTGCGCGCGCTTCAGCAATCCGGGCATTTCGTTGCGGTCACCGGCGACGGCGTGAACGATGCGCCTGCGCTGGAGGCGGCGCACATCGGGGTGGCGATGGGAGAAAGCGGTACCGACGTGGCCCGGGCTGCCGCCGATCTGATGATCGCCGACGACAACTTCTCCTCGATCGTCGCCGGTATCGAGGAAGGCCGGATTGCCTACGACAACGTTCGTAAGGTGACGATGCTGCTGATCGGCACCGGGATCGGCGAGATCGTCCTCTTCGTGCTGGCGCTGGTGGCGGGCCTGCCGATCCCGCTCTTCGCGGTCCAGCTCCTCTGGCTCAACCTCGTCACCAACGGTATTCAGGACGTGGCGCTCGCTTTCGAGAAAGGCGAGGCGGACGTGCTGAGCCGATCGCCGCGGCCGCCCGATCAGCCGATCTTCGACCGCCGCATGATTACCCAGACCGCGCTCGTCGGCGGCTATATGGGTTTCGTCGGTTTCGCCTATTTCCTGTGGGCGATCCGCTCCGGCATGCCCGAGGACCAGGCCCGCACAACGCTGCTGCTGCTGATGGTCTGGTTCGAGAACGTGCACGTGTTCAACTGCCGCTCCGAGACCCGCTCGGCCTTCGCCGTGCCGCTGCGGGCCAACCCCTGGGTCATCCTCGCGGTCGCGGCGGCGCTCTGGCTGCATCTGGGGGCCATGTACTGGTCGGACAGC
>Ga0224512_10005737_pt1 | contig 10126 bp, 8 predicted proteins | sample SF_May12_sed_USG_4_FD_169103 | JGI IMG/M metagenome (GOLD analysis project Ga0224512, IMG submission 169103) | Sediment microbial communities from San Francisco Bay, California, United States - SF_May12_sed_USGS_13 | ecosystem: Environmental > Aquatic > Marine > Sediment | place: USA: California...
CTTTGCTTTGCCGAGGTGAGCAGCAGGTTCCGTTCGACCGGAGGAGCATACACTTACACCAAAGAGGCGTACGGCAACGTCGCCGGTTTCCAGGTGGGCTGGCTTTTCTGGATAACGCGTTTCACGGCGTTCGCGGCGAACTGCAACCTTCTTGTGAGCTATCTGGGGTTCTTTTACGAACCGCTTGCGTCCGGAGCGCTGAGAGTTTTTATCATCGCGCTCGTGGTTCTCGGCCTCACCTACATAAACATCATCGGCATCAAGGACTCGGTCAGAACGACAAACGTCCTTACCGTCGGCAAGCTGGTCCCGCTTTTTCTCTTCGTCGTGGTCGGTGTTTTCTATATCGAGCCGGCGAATTTTGATTTTGCCGTGAGTCCCGGGCTGGATGTATTTGCCAACGCAATACTCGTGCTGATCTACGCCTTTGTCGGTTTCGAATCGGCCGTCATACCGGCGGGCGAAATGAAGGACCCGAAAAAAAACGCACCCTTTGCCCTCATGACCGCGATCGGGATCATCGTCGCCTTTTACATACTGATCCAGGTCGTTTCAATCGGGACATTGCCCGAACTCGCCTCATCGGAGCGCCCGCTTGCCGATGCCGCTTTGAAATTCGTAGGTGCTTTTGGTGCGACATTTATCGTTATCGGCGCGCTCATATCGATACTTGGAAACCTGAATGTCGGGCTTCTGGCGACGACGCGTCTGCTCTATGCGATGGCCGAGCAGGGGGATATGCCAAGGTTTCTAGCGGTCACCGGCGAGAAATACAGGACCCCGCATTTTTCGATACTTCTCACGGCGGGCGGGATTTTTCTGTACACTGCGTTCAGTTCATTTATCGCCGCCCTCACGATTAGTACGGTAACGAGGTTGATCGTCTACGGTATGACCTGCGCCGCACTCCCTGTATTCAGGTTTCGAAAAAATGCCCCCGAAGCGGGTTTTAAGGCACCCTTTGGTATTGCTGCGAGCGTCTTATCATTGTTGCTGATGATCTGGCTGATGAGATCGGTCGGATACGGGGATTTGTTGCAGCTGCTTTTGTTTCTGGTTATCGGTTTTGTTTTTTATTTCGTATTTCGGTATCTTAGTGGAGGCGATGACACCGTCGCCGCTTCAGACTAGTCCTACTGCGGGCGCATCCTGCGCAATTTCATTCATCAAAACGTTTTAAATATATGAAAACAGCATCTGACAAGAGTCGTATTCTTTTCACGTCAAGTGTCTTGATTTGTACAATTTTGTTGGCCGCATTCGTGGTTACCGGAGGTACGATAAAAAATGGTTCGCATTCGACCGTTGGCTATGTTGATTCGGATGGAACCGTAAAGAACTCCTCGCACAGCACGATCGGCTATTTTGACGGGGGAACCGTGAAAAACGCCTCGCATAGCACGATCGGATATATCGACCCCGACGGGACTGTAAAAAATTCTTCCCATTCGACGATCGGGTATGTTGAAGACGGCACCGTTAAGAATAGCTCTCACAGCACTATCGGATATTACGAAGAGGTCGAGCCGGTTCATGCGGCGGCCTTTTTCTTTTTCTTTTTTAAGGACACGGCGGGAGGCGGGGAGTGAAAATTCTATTGATTGGCGCCGCAGCTGGTCTGCTTGCGTTCGGTGCGGCCGCTCAGGAAGGAGCATCTCCAACGGGTGACGTGGTAATCCTCGAGACAAAACTCCAGGGGGTGTTTGGCGGGATAAGGGATGGGCAGTTGATCGACGCGAAAACGGCTTCGATATCGCTGGGTTCGAACAAATCGTTCCTTCGCTACGGGCCCCTGGACAAAACGGGTACCAAATACTCGATCGAAAGCACAGACTCGCCGGAGCTTCCCTGCGAAGAGTTTTTTGGATACAGGTCTCGCAGCGAAGCCGGTACCGGGATCGCTTTCGGTGCGAATCTCAATTGGAATCCCGTACCGCGGAAGGTTGTTGCAATCAGTACGAAGAGTCCCGTTTACCGGGACATCGTTCGCAAGTATCTGAGAACAAAGGGTATTACGAGGCCAGTTGTCAAAATAAAAGAGTCTTACCGAACGGACCTCGAGGGAGATGGACGGGATGAGGTCGTGATCCTCGCGGAAAACTACTCGGATTTCGGGCCGGCCGCAAGAAAGGGCGAGTATTCTTTCTTGATGGTTCGGAAGATCGTGGGGAAATCAGTCCGCAACATACTCATCACCGGCGATTTCTACAAAGAAGCGATCGAGTTCGGCGCACCTAACAGGCTCGAGATCTCGGGCATTCTCGACCTCGATGGCGACGGTATTTTGGAAATTGTCGTCTACGGCCAGTATTACGAAGGCGTTTGGGCGGAGGCCTATCGCCTCGAAGCAGCCAAGCCGAAGGTGGTCCTTCAGACCGGCTGCGGAGTTTGAACAAGTTCAACGCTGTTTTGCCTTGATGGGTCGAAGGCAGAGCTTTTCCGCACATAATGGCGGGGGAGGGCGCTGCCGAGTAAGTTGCAGGTTCCAGGTTTCATATTGGCTTACAAGTCCTGAAACCTTGGACTTCATTTGTTTCTTTGCCAGATATCGTGGAGGCCGCGGTGGATGAGATCGGGATCATGGGAGTCAACGTAAGAGGATTCCCCGGCGATCAATTCTGCGTATCCGCCCGTCGCGACGACGGGCGCGAGGCTTTCGAGTCCGGATTGCATTCTTGAGATAATTCCATCGACGAGACCGATATACCCGAAATAGATTCCGGACCGGATCGATCCGGCGGTCGAATTCCCAACCACTTTAAGCGCCTTTCCAATTTCGACTTTCGGAAGTCTAGAAGTGTTGTGAAATAGAGAGTTGGCCATCGTCTCGATTCCAGGTGCGATCGTGCCCCCCGCATATCCATTCACCGTAACCAGATCGATTGTCGTCGCAGTACCGAAGTCGCAGACTACTACCGGAATTCCTGCGGCCAAAACCGCGGCATGGGCAGCCACGAGCCGGTCGGGGCCGCAGTCGGAGGGCGGATCGTAATTGATTGAAAATCCAAGGTCGGAGTTATGATCGACAAACATGACCGGCGCTGCCAACGATTCTGACGCCAACTCTTCGTAGGTGTCGCGTAATTCCCGCACGACGCTTGAGATCGCGACGCCTTCAATATCCTCGTTCAACAGGTCAGCGACTTCATCGGCGAAATCGGAAAGAACGGCGTCGCGTATGGTCGAAAAACGCCGCCGCCGGACAATTTTACCGCCCTCGAAGAAGGCCAGCTTGGTCGCGCTGTTTCCGATGTCGATCGTTAATAGCATCTCAAAAACTAAAAAAGGAAAACGGATCGGTCGTCCGTTTTCCGCCCCTGGATCAATTAACTCGTGCCCTAGCCCTCAAGCGGCAATCCGTCGTAAACCACCAGCCAGCCGTTCTTTCGACTCGTTTGAAGACTCTTGGTATACCAGTCGAGCGCGTTTTCGGCATCGTCGTAAACCTGAACCGCAGGGTTTGCCTCGCGCGGGTCTACCCTGCAAATCGCACCGCCCTTGTCGGCCGTTTTGAGACACAGCAATGCAATCATATCGTTCTTGGAAAGTACCGCGGTTCTCGTTTTGATGTCATCCAGATTAAACTCGATCATTTCCTCAACGGGAAAATCCGTTAAATCCTCGATCGTGTCGTCATCGGTTGCGCCGTCGTCAAGCTGGCGGTTCAACTCTTCCAGGTCCTGTTCAAAGTCTTCAAAATCGGAATTCATAATGTTTACTCAAATGCCGCAAAACGGCGGATATTGTTATTTTCGCATAATTGGAACGGTTTGACACCTCTCCCAACGGGACAATTGATTCTTTCACAAGGGTCTTACCGACTCTATATCCCCCGCGGTTAGCTTCCGAACCCGTCCATCCCTTGCTTCAACCAGCAAGGAGCCATATTCGTCGAGCCCCCTCGTGACCCCTTCAAATGACTCATCTCTGAGCTTCACGATGATTTCCCTATCCTTTGCAAAACTCGATCTCGCACTCCATTCGCGTAGGATTCTCTTGTAGTCCGATTTCGTATTCAAGGTTTCATAACCGGCCCGCAGGAATCCGGTCAGAGTCTTGAGTAATTCGGAAGTCTCTGCCGCCCGGCCGCAAATATTTCTCAGGGAAGTCGCGTTCGCGCGCACCTCGTCGGGCAGATTTTCGGATGTCAGATTAATGCCAATTCCCACGACGACCGCCGGTCTTTCGGGGCCATAGCCCGTTTCGGCAAGGATTCCCGCAATTTTCTTACCTTCGACCAGCACATCGTTCGGCCACTTGATATCGGGCACAGCTCCGGTCAGGCTTCGGATCGTGTCATAAACGGCGACCGCGCTCATTAGGGTGATGAGCGGAAGAAACTCGGGTCCAATCCGGGGCCGCAACACGATACTAAAATACAGGCCATCCCCCTTTGTTGAATGCCAGGAACGCCCTTCTCTTCCACGGCCCTCAAGCTGTTCTTCCGCAACGACGCAAAATCCCTCGTGTATTCCAAGTGAGGCCTGTCTCAACGCTTCTTCGTTTGTGGACGAAATAGATTCAAAACTTTCGATGTGGATTTTCATTTGCCGTATCTGTGAGCATTCAGGCAGGCGTCGGCTTCCACAGTGAATCCACGTAAAAGCCATGGCTGTCGAAGAAATTTCCGACAATTTCGTAACCGCTCGAAGAGGCCATCGATTGAATCGTCTCAAGATCGTATTTTTGCGAGATCTCCATAAATATCGGTTCCCATTGACCAAATTCAAAGCTTTTATTCAAAGCCTCTATGTCAACCGTTTGCTCACGTTGGCTTATCAGGAACGACCGGGCCGTTTTCTCGATTGGATGATACGACGCGTAATGCAGAAATTCGTCGAGATTGAAATTTGCACCAAGTTCGCGGTTGATTCGCCGCAGAAGATTGAGGTTAAACCTTGAAGTGATTCCCTGAGCATCGTTGTAGGCGTTAAGAATGGTTTGCGGATTCTTGTGCAGATCGAAACCTATAAAGAGCAGGTCGCCTTCGTTCAAAGTCCCGCGTAAATCACGAAAAAACTTTACCGCCTGTTCATCGCTGAAGTTCCCGACGTTGGAGCCGAGAAAAAGGACGATCTTCCGGCGTTTGGACCTCGCGCTCAAGGTCTCAAGCGTTTGAAAGTAGTCCCCTTTTATAGAGCTTATTTCGAGACCGGGAAATTCATCGTCAAATTTCGATTCAAGGTAATTCAGAGCTTCCGAGGAAATATCGACGGGAATATACCTGAAGTCCGAACCCTCTTCCAGGAAATGCGCGACCAGGAGTGAAGTTTTTGAGCCGTCCCCGGCACCCAGTTCGAGAAGGTCGAACGGCTCGTCGAATTCGCCGAATGCAGCATAAATTTCTGCTGCGCGATCTCTGAAAATCTCCAGCTCGCTTCGCGAGAGGTAGTATTCGGGCAGTTTCATGATCTCGACAAAGAGCCTCGATCCCTCGTCGTCGTAAAAATACTTGGAGGAAAGCTTTTTTGGACTCGCCGACAAGCCTTCGAGTACGTCACGCGCAAAAGAATCGGTCTGGGACTTGGTTGAGTTATTCATTCTAATTCCCGGGCGTTTAAGCTGCGAGGCGAATCCCCGTAAACTGCCACCTCAAATGCGGATGAAAGAAATTGCGATAAGTCGCCCGGCTATGCCCGGCGGGGGTCGCGCAGGAAGCACCGCGCAGGACCATCTGATTGATCATAAATTTCCCGTTGTATTCACCGACGGCGCCCTCGGCGATTGAAAAACCGGGATAGGGAAGATAAGCGCTCGAGGTCCACTCCCAACGCGTGCCCCATTCAAGGTGTTTACTTGCCGTTTCCCACTCAAACTCGGTCGGAAGTCTTTGCCCCTTCCATTCTGCAAAAGCGGAGGCTTCGTAAAACGAGATGTGGCAGACCGGTGCCGCCGGATTCAACGCCCGGCGTCCGCCGAGAGTAAAATTGGAATAAGAACCGTCCGTCTCCTGCCGCCAGTACAGAGGGGCGGAAACATTTTCTTGGTTGACCCAGTCCCACCCTTCCGAATGCCACAAACGGTGGTCCTTGTAACCGCCGTCATCAATAAAAGCCATGTATTCCTCGTTGGTAACCAGTGAATTCTCTATCTCGAATTCGTCGAGGTAGACCTTGTGCCGGGCGAGTTCGTTGTCAAAGCAGAAACCCTTGCCGTCGAATCCAACATGATAGACGCCGCCTTCGATCGCGGTACGGCCGGGCGCCGAATCAACCGTCTGGTCGACGAGTGCGTAGTCCTCACGATAAACGGGGTCGATAGGATTCTGAGCAAATGTGTACTTGAGGTCCGTCAGAAAGAGCTCCTGGTGCTGCTGTTCGTGGTTGATCCCGAGTTCGGTCAGTTCCAGGACGGGTCTGTCCCCGTGTTTTTCCAGCAAAACAAGCAGATGTTCGTCGACATGGCGACGATATTCGAAAATTCGTCTGACGGTCGGTCTGCTGAGGTCCCCGCGCTTATTTCGACGGATCCTTTCTCCGATCGTGTTGTAGTAACTATTGAAGAGAAAACTAAACGCGGGATCGAATTCGCGGTAGCCACCGGCGTAAGTCTTGAGTATCAGTTCCTCGAAGAACCAGGTCGTGTGAGCAATGTTCCAACGCGCCGGGGAGACCTCCTCGACGGGCTGGGGAACAAAATCCTCCGGCTCGAGCGGTTCGCAGAGTTCCATCGTACGCTGGCGGGTCAAAATGTACTTTTCCGAAAGACTCGAGCTATCTTCAGTCTTCAGCCTGGTTGAATGCATAGGGTTATTAAATCAAATTGGCGTTGGAAATAGAAACCCGTCGTTCCGGGCATTTGAAAATGCTGCACATAGTCGTGCTCGATTTATCGGCCTTGCGACAACCTCAGGAGGGCCTCGCGGCAAATCTCGGCAAGAGACGAATCTTCAACCGACGCAAAGCGCTTGAGGACGGATGAGGAAGCGGGGTTTCCGATGGCGCCAAGTGCAAACGCTGCTTCGCGACGCGTGTCTTGCGCTTCCTTTGGGTTGCCGAGTACGTTTTCGAGAACTGCGGCAGCTTGCTCAAATTCGATGCCGGTGGAGCGGGCACCGACCGAAGTTTTATATTTTTCGGGAAGGTAATTCTCGGGAGTTGTCGCCATAAATTCGCGGCCCGTAACGGCCTCGGCGATTTGACCAATCGAACGGGCGGCAGACCGACGAACAAAGGAACGAGACTTTTTTGGCTTTCTTCTCAAAACTTCCGTCAAATGAGGGACGGCCGTTAGGCTTCCGGATTTTCCGAGCGCAAATGCGGCGGCCGACCGCACTTCGGATCTTTTGTCTTTTGTGAGGACATCGATCAGCGCGGGGGCCGCTTCGGGCGTTTCGACTTCTGCCAGCGCGTGGGCGGCTTCCTTTCTCAGGAATGGAGATTTTTCACGTAGGAACGGGATCAGAATACCGGAGGCCTCGGATTTGGGCAGAAAAACGACGGCGGATATTGCCGTAGCGCGAACGATTTCGGAGGGATCATTCAGCGCCTTCGCGGCGACTCTCGAAGCCTGCTCGGTTCCCAGCCTGCGTAGTGATTGCAAAGCGTCGCGTTTTACTTCCGACGTCCCCAACTCGATACGTTCCCGGTAGTAATCCAATTGATCGCGATTCTGGGCCGAGACAAAGCAACAAAACGAGGCAAGGATAACTATGCTCGTCATGGTCCAAATGGCGTCTATGCAGGCGGCTGATAAATCTTTCGCCGAATAATTTCCCATTCGTAAACCTGTCTTGCGCGCCTGTTCTCGTACGCATTGGCAAGGGACGCGATTAACTCGTCGTTTGGACCAAACTCATTGGAAAAATCCGAGATTTCTCCCTGTAGCGGTTCATTCGGAGACGATTCCTGCTCTTTTTGGGTTGTTGGCTCGACCATTGCTGCCTCCACGGCGCATGGCCAAACCCAATTAACTACCGGTGGCCATGCGGATTGCGAATAGTGGCATCGTTTTTCTCTTTGATGATTCTATCATGCACGCCGCAATTATTAGCGGATACCGAAAGAGTACCATAAGCCTTATCGCCCTTGCAATCATTGGTCGAACTGGACATACCCCAATAATTCAAATAAGATTCGAACGTGGTTTTTGTAGAAGACATTCTCATCCTTATTTAGCCGCTCGCCCCGCGCGTCAAAAGGGGACGAAGCGGCTTACCTCCGTTTGGTCCAATTAAAGTCTCGTTAAATCGTAAGAACAGCTCTTAACTCTTAGTGTTGAGGCGGGTTCGGTGGACAATAGAAACCGGTTCAATCGATGGAGACTTGAAAAAAAGGACGAGAAATTTGAAAGAATTCGGATACCTCAGGAAAACCCATAGACATTGAAACAATGGACGAAAAGTATTTTGCGGCAAAAATTGAAAGGAAATGGCAGCAGCGCTGGGCCGACCGAGGGGTTTATGAGGTAACTGCGGACGCGAGTAAGGAAAAATTTTACTGTCTCGAGATGCTCCCCTATCCTTCCGGCAGGCTGCACATGGGCCATGTCCGGAACTACTCGATCGGCGATGCATTGAGCTGGTACAAGCGGCTTCAGGGTTTCAACGTGATGCACCCGATTGGTTGGGATTCCTTTGGCCAGCCGGCCGAACAAGCGGCCATCAAGCAAGGCGTAAATCCCCGCGCGTGGACCGAAAACAACATTGCGCAAATGCGCAATCAGCTGCAGGCCCTTGGAATCGGTTATGACTGGTCCCGTGAAATTGCCGCCCATCGGCCCGAGTACTACAAGTTCGATCAGTGGTTTTTCCTGAAGATGCTCGAGATGGGACTGGCCTACCGCCGGGATTCAGAAGTCAATTGGTGCCCCAAGTGCGAGACGACCCTTTCAAACGAACAGGCGTCAGGCGGCATTTGCTGGAGGTGCGGAACCGGTGTCGAAAAACAATCGCGCCCCCAGTGGTTTCTCAAGATCACGGATTATGCCGAAGAACTGCTGGAGGGTATGGAGCAGATCGAAGACGGCTGGCCGGAAAGGGTCCTGACGATGCAGAAGAACTGGATCGGCAAGAGCTCCGGTGCAAATATCCGATTCGAGGTACCGGACTGCGACAACGCGGAGATCGAGGTCTTCACAACCAGAATCGACACCGTGTTTGGAGCGAACGCGATCGTTACCGCTCCGGATCATCCATTTATTCGTGATGTTAAAGAGTCTCTCGACGAGTCCGTGGGGGCGGCGATTGATGCGATCCAGGCCGAACAATCGAAGCCCGTCGATTATGGCGAGGATGTCGAGAAGAAAGGAGTCGACACCGGCATCAAAGCACTCAACCCGTTTAGCGGTGAAGAAATACCGGTTTGGGTTGGCAACTACGTTTTGATGAGCTACGGAACCGGCGCGGTGATGTCAGTCCCCGCCCACGACGAGCGTGACAGCGAGTTTGCGCAAAAATACGGGCTACCGGTAAAGACCGTTGTGGTCCCGGCATCCGACCGTGGATTAGAACCCGTTTCGGCGTTTACAGATTACGGCGTGCTCGTCGAGTCGGGCCGCTGGTCGGGGATGGGATCGGCCGAGGCGATCGAGTCGATGTCTGCCTATGCAGAAACCGAAGGGTTTGGCGAGGCTGCGGTTACATTTCGATTGAGGGACTGGGGTATCTCAAGACAACGTTTCTGGGGTGCTCCGATTCCTATTATTTACTGTGATGGCTGCGGCGCGGTCCCGGTCCCGGTAGACGAATTGCCGGTTGAACTGCCTGAGTCCGCCCCTTTTACAGGTGTCGGCGAGTCTCCACTGGCGAAGGTCCCGGAATTTGTGAACACTAAATGTCCCGCATGCGGCGAAGCGGCAAAGCGCGAGACCGATACGATGGACACCTTTGTCGATTCGACATGGTATTACTTCCGTTACCTCGACCCTGCCAATCCGGATGTTCCGTTTGATTACGAAACCGCCGAATACTGGATGCCGCTCGACTTGTATATCGGGGGTATTGACCATGCCGTGATGCATCTGCTTTACACGCGTTTTTGGACAAAAATGATGCGCGATATCGGGCTAGTCGGATTCGATGAGCCGATTTCCAGGTTGGTGACTCAGGGGATGGTGGTTGGTGAGTCGTACTATTCGAAATCGGCAGGATCTTATGTAAATGCCGAGGATGTCGAGATCGAGCGCG
>Ga0224512_10005739_pt1 | contig 10123 bp, 6 predicted proteins | sample SF_May12_sed_USG_4_FD_169103 | JGI IMG/M metagenome (GOLD analysis project Ga0224512, IMG submission 169103) | Sediment microbial communities from San Francisco Bay, California, United States - SF_May12_sed_USGS_13 | ecosystem: Environmental > Aquatic > Marine > Sediment | place: USA: California...
GCCGCACGTGTCCTCGAAGACGAGACCGATCGCGAGTTGGTGACCGCAGCACTCCGCCTTCTCGCGGCCATCGGCCGTGAAGAGCACCTCCCCTTGGTTCGCAAAGCCGCGAAGTCTGACGACTTCCTAGTCCGCGCTCAGGCAGCGACGGCGTTGGGCCACCTCGGGCAACGAGAGGACATGGCGTTTCTGCGTGACGCCTGCGAGGACGATTCGCAGTGGGTTGCACTTCGTGCCGCTCGGGCACTCAGAGACGCGGGTGAGGTCGAGCGTCTCACCGAGCTGGCAGACTCTGACCGACCGCACGCCGTTCTCGCACTCCAAGTGCTGTCGGAACGAGGAAGCTGATGTTCGACGCTATCATTGTTCTGCTCTTTGCGTTCAACAGCGTCGTCCTGGTGTATTTCGTGGTTCTCAACACCGCGTATCTGATCACCAGCTTCCTCGCGTTCCGTGACATCCGCCGTTACATCGGACGTCTGCAGTCGCTCGACATCTCGGAGTTCTTGTCGTCGGAGGCGTCGCTTCCGGTCACCATCATTGCGCCGGGATACAACGAGGCTGCCACGTGTGTCGCGTCCGTACGCTCCCTGCTTACACTCGAGTACCCGCAGTACGAAATCATCTTCGTCAACGATGGGTCACGAGATGACTCGGTCGAGCGCCTCATGGAAGCGTTCGAGCTGGTACCGGGAGCACGACTCCCAACCGCCGTGATCCCGTCCGCCCGGATCTGGCAGATCTACCAGAGCAAGAAACACCCGAATCTGTGGGTGATCGACAAGGAGAACGGCGGCAAGGCCGATGCGCTCAATGCAGGACTCAACCACTGCGTGACCCCCCTCTTTTGTGCGGTAGATGCGGACAGCTTGCTGGAGCGCGACGCGCTTTCGCGCGTCGTGCGACCGTTTCTCGAGGATGCGCGGACCGTCGCGATCGGCGGCGTGATTCGCATTGCCAACGGGTGCGCGGTTGAGAACGGCGTCGTCACGAAGGTGGGGTTTCCGCGAAGCTTGTGGGCGCGGTACCAGGTGCTCGAGTATCTCCGGTCGTTCCTGGCGGGAAGAATGGGGTGGTCCGTGCTGGATGCCACGCTCATCATTTCGGGGGCGTTCGGCGTCTTTCGCCGCTCGATTGTCGTCGAAGCGGGCGGGTATGCCACGAGCCGCACGTCCGGCGCCACCGTGGGAGAGGACATGGAGTTGGTCGTCCGGCTCCATCGGCATTGCCGAGAGCACAAGATCCCCTACAAGATCGCCTTCGTCCCCGATCCCGTCGCTTGGACCGAATGCCCCGAATCGCTCCGGACCCTCGCTCGGCAGCGCGACCGCTGGCAACGGGGAATGGCGGAGACGCTCATGCGCCATTTGCGGATGTTGTTCAACCCACGCTACGGCCGCGTGGGCATGCTTGCCTACCCGTACTTCTTTCTCCTCGAGACCTGGGGCGTGGTCATCGAAATCGCGGGCTATTTCGCGTTCATCGTGACGCTGATCCTCGGCATTGCCGCGCCATTGTACCTGCTCGGCTTCTTCATGGCGGCGTTTGCGTTCGGGATGGTCCTCTCGATCGCCGCCGTTGGTCTCGAAGAGCTCGGGTTCCGCCGGTATCCGCAGGTTTCCCATCTCGTGCATCTGTTCGGCTTGGCAGCGCTCGAGAACTTCGGGTACCGTCAGCTCATCTCCTTCTGGCGGCTCCATGGCATGTACTCCGCTCTCCGCGGTGTCCAAGCATGGGGTGAGCAGGAGCGCAAGGGCTTCGCCGATGCCGCCGGCAATGTCCCGGTTCCCCAAACGGACTCGTCCAGCGAACTTTCACGCGATGGCTGACGACCCGACACGACTCGACGAGTGGGGGCTGATTGCGAAAGTCAGCCATGACCTCCGCACGCCCATGAACGGCATTCTCGGCCTGGCCGAGCTGCTCCAAGACTCCGGTCTGACCGCCGAGCAGCGACGTTCAGTCGAGCTGATCCAGATCTCTGCCGAGTCACTGCTCACCATCACAAACGATCTCCTGGATTTCAGCAGGCTCCGGGGCGAACGCATCGAGCTCGAGCACATTCCGTTTGATCTCGTCGGACTGATCGATTCGACCACGCGGCTCCTCGGCGTCCGAGCGTTCGAACGGGGTATCGACATCAGCTACCAGGTGGCAGAAGATGTGCCGCGCACCGTGCGCGGTGACCCCAGCCGAATGCGTCAGATCCTCACCAATCTCATCGGCAACGCCGTCAAATTCACTCATGAGGGCGGCGTCTTCGTCTTGGTGACGCTCGACAAGATCAAGGGCGGCAAGGCAGCACTCCGGTTCATCGTTCGCGATACCGGTATCGGCATCCCCGCTGACAAGCTAGACGCAATTTTCGACGAATACGCACAGGTTGATGCCTCCACTTCACGCAAATACGGTGGTACCGGGCTCGGTCTGTCTATTTCACGTCGGCTCGCCCGGATGATGGGTGGTGACGTCGAGGTGACCAGTGAAGTGGACAAGGGAAGCGAGTTCACATTCACGGCCATGCTCGAGCCGACCAAGGAGCCGCCGGGCGAGGCGCCGACAGACGTTACGCTGTCCGGTGCGCGCGCCTTGGTTGTGGATGACAACCCAAACATTCGGGGGCTCGTCCAGGAAACATTGCAGTCGGCAGGTGTGCAAGTCGACGGCGCCGCTGGGGTGGAAGAAGGCATCCAGGCGCTCCAAACGGCAGCGGACGAAGGCACACCCTATCGATTACTCATCATGGATGCCTGGATCTCCCGCAAAGACGGCTACGAAATCGCCAAGACCGTTCGCGACGACCCGGTCTTTGCCGATACGCACATCATGATGCTGACATCCGCCGGGCGACGCGGTGATGGCCAACGCTGCCGCGACGTCGGCATTCAGGCGTATCTGACAAAGCCTGTTTCGGGCGATGAACTGCTCAGTGCCGTCGCTGTGATGCTCGGTGAAGTGACGACACGATCACTCACGCTCGTGACGCGACACTCACTCGAGGAAGCGCGACGGCGGCTGTACATCTTGCTGGCTGAAGACAACGTCGTCAACCAGCAAGTCGCCACGGCCGTGCTCCGAAAGCGTGGACACACCGTGGACATCGTCGACAACGGTGCCGCGGCGGTGGAAGCCGTGACGCAGGCCGAATACGACGTCGTGCTCATGGACATCGAGATGCCGGAGATGGACGGTCTCGCTGCCACGGACGCCATTCGCAGCACACCAGAAGGGGAGACGCTCCCCATCATCGCGTTGACGGCGCACGCCATGGGTGGGGAGCGGGCACGGTACCGCGCGGCAGGCATGGACGATTGCCTCACCAAGCCGTTTCGCCCTCAGCAGCTCATTCAAATGGTCGAGCGCCTGGGCGCTGCCACGCTGGCAGCGACCGCTGTCGAAGACCCGCCACCGCCGCCGCCACCGGTCAACCTGACCGAGTTTCGTCGTTCCATGCGCGAAGCCGGAATGGAGGAGACCGTCGAGACGATCCTCGGTGTCTTTCTCGAAGATGCGACCGAGCGCCTGACCGCACTCGAAGCCGCCGTGCAAGCAGCAGACGGTGACGCGGTCCGCATGGCAGCACATGCGTTCCGGTCTGCCGCTGCCACGGTGCGTGCCGGAAACCTCGCCGAGCTCCTGCATCAGGTCGAAGTCGCTGGCGAGGGGAGCGACATCGAGCACGCCGCCGAGTTGATGCCGCAGGTACGGGAGGAAAAGGCGGCCGTGGTCGACTTTCTCAATCAGACCGCCGTTTTGTAAGATCCTCGCTACGCTGCTTACGCGGCGTTCGAGCTTGGCTGCAAGAGATGCACGTCCCGCTGCGGGAACGGGATCGAGCACCCCGCCGCCTCCAGATTCTCTTTTAGCCGACGAGTGAGGTCGAACCTGAGCGGCCAATAATTCTCGCGTTTGCACCACGGCCGGACGACAATGTTCACCGACGAGTCGCCCAGTTCGCTGACGGCGATCGTCACAGGTGGATCGGTGAGGATTCGCTCGTCTGCTTGCAGGGTTTGCTCGATCGTGCGGAACGCCAGTCCAATGTCATCGTCGTACGCAATACCGACGATGAGGTCGACCCGACGGGTGGGTTGCGCTGCAAAGTTCTTGATCGTCGCGCCCCATACCGCCGAGTTGGGTATCACGATACGGACGTTGTCCGGTGTGTTGAGCTGCGTTGTGAACACCGTGATTGCTTCTACCGTGCCAGCCACACTGGCCGCTTCGACGAAGTCACCGACCCGAAAGGGCCGAAACACCAACAGCATGACGCCAGACGCGAAGTTGCCGAGCGTGCCCTGCATCGCGAGTCCCACGGCGAGCCCGGCTGCACCCAACACGGCAATGATCGATGCCGTCTGAATGCCGATCATACCAAGAACCGCAATCAGCACGAACGCGAGCAGGAGGTAATACACGAGCCCGGTGGCGAACGGAACGAGCGTGTCGTCAACACTGCTCCGATGCATCAGCTTACGCATCGCTCGCCGCGCCCAGCCCGCAACGATCCGACCGACGAGAAACACTGCGATCGCGCCGATGAGCTTGATTCCCCACGCCGCGCTCAGATCGATCGCTTGCGACAGAATCGCTTGGAAATCGAATACGGATTCGTTCATGGCAGGCCCCTCTTGGATCGGAAGACGTTGTAAGCGGTGGGGTGAGGCAATAAGGTAATCGCGTCGTACAGGAGCGGGAGCCCGCTTCACGACGGTGACGTGGACGGTCCCGCGTCCACGTCACAACAGCACCCCCAAACGGCTGTCTCTGCTGAGCGCAGGACTCAGCTCGAAACGGGTTCGTCCTCGATTGGGACCCAGGCGGTCACGACCGTCCCCCCATGTGCGCCATTCGCGAACGTCACCCGCCCGCCAAGGGCCCCTACCCGCTCCCGCATCCCGATCAGCCCAAGCGATGTTCCGCTATCGAGCTCGTTGCCGCGCATCCCCTTGCCGTTGTCCGCAATGGAGACAACCACCGTGCCTTCGTCCACGCGAAGACGGATATCCACTTTGCTTGCTTCGGCGTGGCGCACGACGTTCGTCAGTGCCTCCTGCACGATTCGGAACAACGCCGTTGCACGCTCGCGATCCAACACCGTATCGCTGAGTGCGGTTTCCAGAACAACCTGCAAGTTGGTTCGACGCTCGACATCGTGCGCCAACCACTCCATCGCCGCGTCCAATCCCAAATCGTCGAGCACTGACGGCCGCAGTCTCGCCGACAGGTCACGCACCGACTCGATTGTACTGTCGATCAGGTTCTGCAATGCATCCGCGCGGACGTGGGCCCGCTTCCAGGTCCGCGGGAGCCTCCCAATCAGCCACGAGAGATCCATCTTGATACCCGTCAGCGCCTGACCGAGCTCGTCATGAATCTCGCGAGCAATGGCTGTGCGCTCCTCCTCCCGCACGTCCTGTAACCGTGCCGCAAGGCGCCGCAGTTGTCCTCGCGAGCGGCGCACAGCATCCTCGGTAGCGCGTCGCTCGGTGACGTCGAGCTGGATACCGAACATGGACGAGGGTTCGCCGTGCTCGTCGAATCGGAGCCGTCCCACATCGTTGATCCAACGAACGGTGCCGTCTGGACGGACAATGCGAAGCTCGAGGTTGAGATTCTCTCGGCGCTCCAACGCCTCAGCCACTGAGATCTCTACTGCCTCCCGATCGTCTGGGTGCACGGCATTAAACCACATTTGGTAGCTCGGCGGTCCAACGCTCGGATCAAGACCGAGGACACGGTAGTTTTCGTCAGACCAGCTGACCTCGCCGGTTGCAATGTTCCATTCCCACGCACCAGCCTCTGCCGCAACCAAAGCCTGCCGCAGGCGTTCCTCCCGGTTCTGTAACGCGTCTTCAGCACGCTTGCGCTCAGTGATGTCGGTCATGGCTCCGATCCAGTACGGCGTCTCGCCATCGACATCGGTCACCAATGTGGCGCTGAGCTCGGTCCACACTACTGAGCCGTCGGCGTGGATATACCGTTTCTCAACGGAGAAGGTCGACTGTTGCCCCGCGAGCGCTGATTCGAGGTTCGCTTCGTCAGCGGCACGATCGTCGGGATGCGTCACGTCAGAAAGCAACATCGTTTTCAACTGATCGTCGGTATAACCGAGCAGATCGCAGAAACGCCGATTCGCGCCTAGGAACCTCCCATCCGGCTCTGCCTGCACCATGCTGATCGCCGCCTGCTCATAGAGTGCCCTAAATCGTGCCTCGCTGGTCTGCAGCGCCCGCTCGGCACGCGCACGAGCGGAAATGTCTTGTACGATGGCGAGCGCGCATTGCTGTCCCTTGACCGTCACCATGTTGACACTCAGGAGGGCTTCGTAGAAGCCACCGTCTTTGCGCTTGAACTTCACCTCCTCGTCTCGGACGAATCCTTGTCCTTCCAGAAGTGCTCTTACGCGGACGATGTCGTCAGGGTCGTAGTAGAGATCATCAACCTTGGTCGACGGAGTGATGTCACTCCGCACAAAGCCACCCGGCTCGAGGATGGCATCATTGAATGCGAGAATGCGCCCGCCCAGCTCGGCAAAGCCCATCCCGACCGGTGATGCCTCAAACAGCATTCGGTACTTGTCTTCGCTTTCCCGTAGTGCCTCCTCGGCACGCCACAGTTCGGTCACGTCTTGGGCGAACCCCACCATCTCGACTACCGAACCGGCAGCGTTCTCCACCGACTCCCCTCGTACGTGGATCACGCCAGTCGTTCCGTCCGGTCGAACGACCCGGTGGTGGATGTCGAGTGGCACTCCTCGCTCCACGACCGCGGCCACTGCCTGATCCACCATCTCGACGTCTTCCGGATGGAAGTGCTTCTTGAAGCCCTCCAACGACGGGGAATCGTCTCCCACGCCGTACATGCGACGGAATTCGTCGGACCACTCAACGGTGTTGTCCTCGACATTCCACTCAAAACTGCCTGTCTTCGCAATGCGCTGCGCCTCAGCAAGTTGGTGTCGGCTTTGTGCGAGGCGCTCCTGTGCCGCTCGCTGCTCGGTGATGTCGGTGATGGTTCCCACGAGGCGCACGGCGTGCGGCGCTCGCAACTCAGAAGCCTCTCCGCGTCCGGCCACCCACCGTACAGAGCCATCCGGTCGTCGAATACGGTGATCCATGGCGAAGGGCACGTTCTCCTCAATGGTGGCACGGAGGGCCCGCTCAACCGTCGCCCGGTCGTCCTCGTGAACGAGATCGAGATACGAGGAGTGGGAGCCGTCCAGGCTGGTGCGCCGGCGTCCTGTGATGGCATCCACGTTGTCCGACCAAAGGACACGGTTGCCGTCCACGTCCCATTCCCACGTGCCAACCTGGCCAGCTTCCAATGCTAGCCTGAGACGAGCTGCCGTCGTGCGCCGCTCCTCATCCGCCAGAAGACCGATATGCATGAACAGCGCGACGCCGGCCAAGCCGCCGGTAACTGTGACCCAGCGTTGCATCAACGTCGGGGTGTGCGTGGACAGAATTTGTGCACTCTCAGCCCATACGAGACCCGCAGCAGCCAGCACACTGAGCAATGCGGCGGCCACGGCCTCCCGCCGACCAAGGAAGAACCCTGCCATCAGCACGACGATTGGGTAGCCGACTAGCGACGGCGCTCCGATTCCCCCGTCGATAGCCGCCAGGAAGGTCACCACTAACCATATGAGCGCCGCAAAACCGACGCTCACCACCAAGATCTGGCCCGACCGAACGAGATACAACCCGATCACCGCGCCCAGCATCATCAGACCCTGCAGCAGTAGGATTGCCTGTGGCATCGGTGTAACCAAGGCCGTCAGCACCATCACCGGCACCAGGATGAGGAACGAGCCGCCGAGGATCCACTGGAGCATCCGCGCCGTGCGTTGGCGCTCGGGATCGTCGAAGACTGGTGCGCTGAACAACCACGTAAGCGGCTTCCAGAAATGCGTCATGGTTGACCTCAATCCTCGTGCGATCTTTCACTCATTGTCGGGAAATGACCTGCCTGGGAGGCCTGTGCTCAAACACGTCGTCACTCGGCCTCCGTGCCGGTCGCCTGTCGAAGCAAGGCTTTTTTGGCCAACTCCATCGCATGATACACGGCACTCACCGCTTCGCGCATCCGATAGAGCATCGTGCGACTGGGCATACCTCGCGCGAGGAGCACGAGCTCTTGAACTTGTTCTCCGACCTCCGTGAACGGTTGCTCCGACAACAGGTTGGCCACGTCAGTGGCAACGCTGCGGATCTGCTCGACGACCTTGCGAAGGTGCTGCTCCGGGGTCCATTCCTGCGACGAGCCGCTCGCGCCACGGAATGCCCCACCCTGGCGGGCATTGGCCTGTTCCACCAGGGCGCGCGCATGATCCCATTTCCGCTCGGCCTCTTTGAGGATCGCGAGGCGCGAAAGAGCCCGGGGGTCGAGTTTGGTTTCATCAGATCCCATGCCCAGTATCTCCAGACGCTCGTTGTGACACAGGCTGCACTCCACTGCACGGAGCCGCACAAAAAAGCGATCTCTCCAGGCTCAAGCTATGAGACAAGGGCCCCTCAATCCAGCCGTGGCTGGCTGCTCCCAGCACGATGCTTCATCTTTCGAGCGCGAGAACCCCGTCGTCGAGATCAAAGGAGCCGTCGCGTGAAGCACTGCCTCGTATCCGACAGCAGCGCTGTGAGCAATCGTGCCTGTCGGCTCACACCTCAATCAGGGTAGGACATCGAGATGACGGCGCGCAGTACGATCTATCACTGGATCACGTTCTGGCTGCTTCTCCTTCTGCTCGCCGTGTTCGGGCCCTTTCTGCTCTGGATCGGGGAACCAACGAAATCGCTCAACGTCCTGATCATCGACAAGACCGTGCCGACGATGTCATACCGTGAGCACCAGGGGCTCGTGTGGGTGCTCAACCATCTCAAGTACCGCGACTCGACGGTGGGAGGCACGTTCAACGCCGGGCGGGACTACGTAGGTTTCTTTCCGAACCAGGACGGGCCGCTCCGCATGATGCCCGTAGCGCCCACCGGGCGGGATTTGGATCTCCTGTACCTCGCCGATACCTACGGGGTGTACAGCCAAGACTTCACCGAAGCGCCCTCTTCAGAGCGCGCGGAACTCATCTTTGGCGGCCTCAACGCGCCAGAGCTCGAAGCGCTCGAGCCCGTGTTTTCGTCTGCTGCGACGGTGATCGCCGAGTTCAACACCCTGGCAAGTCCCACAACAGCACCCGTCCGCGAGCGGCTCGAAGAACTCTTCGGGGTCACGTGGACTGGCTGGACCGGACGCCGCTTTGCGTCACTGAAACGGGATTCGGACGTCCCCGGCTGGCTGGTGCGGAACTGGGAGCGACAGACGGCACGAGACTGGACGTTCAGCGCCCCGGGGTTCGCCATCGTCCATGACGACGGCCGGATCGTACTGCTCCTGGAAGGACAGGACGTCGCGCGCAACGGTTTGCGGGTGGATTTTCCCGAGAGCCTCGTCGACGAGGTCGGCGTATCGGATGAGACGCCGTACGGGTACTGGTTCGATGTCGTAGAACCGCGGCGCGACGTGTTGGTGGTGGCCCAGTATCAGCTTGCCGTCACCGATTCCGGTAGCCGGGTTCTTCAGACCGCCGGTCTGCCTGAGCGTTTCCCTGCGATCGTGCATCGCAAGATAGGACAGTCGCGGCGGTACTATTTTGCGGGCGACTTCGCCGATCTGAGACGAGTCCCCTGGGTGTTCCGCGTGCGGGGCGTATCATGGCTCCGGCGTTGGGGGGTTCGGGGTGAGTTGCAGTTCTTCTGGAACGTGTACCTACCGTTGATGCGCTGGATTCTCATGCTCCAGACCACGCGGTAGATCGATCGAGTTGGGGGGAGTCAGAACGATGGGACGGCGTGCCAAGCAAATGAACGTCTTTGAGCGCTACCTCAGCATCTGGGTGGCGCTCTGCATGGTACTGGGCGTTGCGGTCGGCAGAGCGTTCCCCGAGGTGGTGGCTGCGTTCCGCGGGCTCGAGTTCGGCGAGGGAAGCCATATCAACGTGCCGATCGCGGTGCTGATTTGGCTCATGATCTACCCGATGATGCTCAAGATCGACTTCGCGTCGATCAAGAGCGTCGGGAAGCGACCCAACGGGCTCTTCGTGACCCTATTCGTCAACTGGCTCGTCAAG
>Ga0224512_10005740_pt1 | contig 10123 bp, 9 predicted proteins | sample SF_May12_sed_USG_4_FD_169103 | JGI IMG/M metagenome (GOLD analysis project Ga0224512, IMG submission 169103) | Sediment microbial communities from San Francisco Bay, California, United States - SF_May12_sed_USGS_13 | ecosystem: Environmental > Aquatic > Marine > Sediment | place: USA: California...
CAGGACTGGGCTGGTGGATTCCGTGCGCGGCGCCGAGGGCGGTTATCGGCTGGCGCGCAGACCCAAACTGATCAATGCGGCGGAAATTCTCGATGCACTGGAAGGTCCGGTGGCGATCACCGAATGCAGCACGATTGAGAGCAACTGTGAATTGGAATCCATGTGCCAGGTCGGCGATGCCTGGCAGAAAATCAACCAGGCCATCCGTCTTGCATTGACGGAAATCACGCTCGCGGATCTGGGGCACCCACCCCGTGTTTTCCCACCGCTGAATATCGAGCGCATCGTTAAAGCCGGAAAGCCGGCCCATTGAACGAATTTGAAAGCGAATTAAGTCAGCGAATCGTTAAACGAGACACGTCAATGTCAACCAAGAATCAGGAAATTGAGAAACTCGTCGAGCAGAAATATCGCCACGGTTTCGTGACGAATATTGAAAGCGACACGGTGCCGCCGGGTCTCGATGAAGATGTCATCCGGCTGATCTCGCATAAAAAACAAGAGCCGCAGTTCATGCTGGACTGGCGATTGAAAGCCTATCGTCATTGGTTGACGCAGCGCTCACCTGACTGGGCCAAGTTGAATCTAAAGCCGATCGATTACGACGACATCTCTTATTATTCGGCACCGAAATCCCGGGATGACGGTCCGAAAAGCCTCGAGGAGGTCGATCCCAAACTGCTCGAGACCTATGAAAAGCTCGGCATTCCCCTGCACGAGCGCGCGGCACTGGCCGGCGTTGCGGTTGATGCCGTTTTCGATAGCGTCTCGGTGACCACCACCTTCAGAGAAAAACTCGCCGCAGCCGGCGTGATCTTCTGTTCATTTTCCGACGCGGTTCTGGAGCATCCGCACCTGATCGAACAGTACCTGGGCAGCGTTGTCCCCTATCGTGACAATTTCTTCGCCACGCTGAATTCTGCCGTTTTCAGCGATGGGTCCTTTGTTTATATCCCCAAGGGCGTGCGCTGCCCGATGGAGCTGTCGACTTATTTCCGCATCAACGAAGCGAAAACCGGTCAGTTCGAACGCACCCTGATCATTGCCGAGGAAGGCAGTCACGTCAGCTACCTGGAAGGCTGCACGGCGCCGATGCGCGATGAAAACCAATTGCATGCCGCGGTCGTAGAGCTGATTGCCTTAGACGACGCCGAAATAAAGTACTCCACCGTGCAAAATTGGTACCCGGGTGATGAAGAAGGTCGGGGTGGCATCTATAACTTCGTGACCAAGCGCGCCGATTGCCGCGGCGTCAACTCGAAGGTGACCTGGACCCAGGTGGAAGCCGGCTCGGCGATTACCTGGAAATACCCGAGTTGCGTGCTGCGCGGTGAGAACTCGGTGGGCGAGTTTCATTCCGTGGCGGTCACCAACAACCTGCAGCAGGCTGATACCGGCACAAAAATGATTCACATTGGCCGGAATACGCGCAGCACCATCGTATCCAAAGGTATTTCGGCCGGTCGCGCACAACAATCGTATCGCGGCCTGGTCAAGGTTTTCCCGACGGCTGACAATGCCCGCAATTACACGCAGTGCGATTCGCTCCTGCTGGGCAAGAAATCCGGTGCGCATACGTTTCCCTACATGGAAATAAAAAACGCCACGGCGATCGTGGAGCATGAGGCGACGACCTCGAAAATCGCCGATGATCAACTTTTTTATTGTCGACAGCGCGGACTTTCCGAGGAAGACGCCGTCAACATGATTGTTAATGGCTTCTGCAAGGACGTATTTCGCGAATTGCCCATGGAATTTGCGGTCGAAGCACAAGCTCTTTTGAACGTCAGCCTGGAAGGCGCGGTGGGTTAGAAAATCAAATGATGTTAAACGTTGAAAATTTGCAGGTAAGCGTCGGCGAAACACCCATCCTCAAAGGTCTGAGTCTGGCGGTCAATGCCGGTGAAGTCCACGCAATAATGGGCCCGAATGGCTCCGGTAAAAGCACCCTCGCCCACGTGCTGGCCGGGCGCGACGGTTATGAAGTGACCGGTGGATCGGTGACCTACCTCGGCCAGGACCTGCTCGCCATGCCTGCCGAGAACCGCGCCTGGCACGGATTGTTTCTCGGCTTCCAGTATCCCGTCGAGATTCCCGGGGTGAATAATGTTTACCTGCTAAAGGCTGCATTGAATGCACGTCGAAAATTTCTGGGCGAACCGGAAATCGATGCGATTCAGTTTTTGAAGCTGGTCCGGAAAAAAGCGAAGTTGATGCAAATGGACCAGAGCTTCCTCAATCGCAGTGTCAACGAAGGTTTTTCGGGTGGCGAAAAAAAGCGTAATGAGGTTTTTCAAATGGCCGTGCTGGAGCCGAAACTGGCGATTCTCGACGAAACAGACTCCGGGCTGGATATCGATGCGATGAAAATTGTGGCTGATGGCGTCAACTCCCTGCGGACCGGCGAGCGAAGCTTCGTGCTCGTGACGCACTACCAGAGGTTGCTCGATTATATCGAGCCGGACTTCGTCCACGTTCTGGCGGATGGACGGATCATCAAATCCGGCGACAAGCAACTGGCTAAAGACCTTGAAGCGCAGGGTTATGACTGGGTTCTGAAAGAATCAACGGCCCTGTTAGCTGCGCAGGCAACCGCGCCATAAAAATGACGACCGAATCAACGAACGCCGCCCAACAGGACGTCTTGCTGGCCCATCAGCAGGCTTACGCTAATTTTAGCCAGAGCGATGGCGTCGCTGATACCGGCTGGTTGCAACCGATGAGGGAGCGCGCGATGCAGACTTTTGCACGCACCGGCTTTCCAACAACGCGTGATGAAGACTGGAAATATACGAATCTGACGAAAGTGGCGGATCGCAGCGCGGCCTACCTCAAGCAATTACCCACGGCCGCCAACCCGGATACCACCACTGCACTGCTGGCGCGATTGGCCGGTATATCCGGCTGTTACTCGGTGGTTTTTGCCAATGGTCAGTTTCAGCAGAACTTATCTAAGCTGCCAGAGCCCGATAGCGGCTTCAAAATCGCAACACTGCGCGGTGCAGATGATGAGGTTCGACAGGAGGTTCAGGCGCATCTCGGTCAACAGGCGCAAATCGATGCATTTCGCTTAGCCGCCTTGAATACGGCATTTCTGTCTGACGGAGTCGTCATCACCGTGCCGGCCGGCCAAGCAGTATCCAAGCCGATGCATGTCGTTTTTGTTGCCACTGGTCAGCAGGCCAGCAGTCAGCCACGCGTGCTGCTAAGCATGGGCGAAAACAGCCAGGCAGTGCTGATCGAGCACCACCTTGGACAAGGCCCGGGGCTGACCAATGCAATCACCGAGATCGATTGTGCGCAAGGCGCGCGGATCAAATACATCAAGATCCAGGAAGACGACGAGGATGCCTACCACCTGGCCGCCCAGCACGTCAGTCTGGCTGATGACTGTTCCTTTGAGTCTCTGCACCTTGATCTGGGCAGCAAACTTGCGCGCAATGATTTACAAGTCACTTTGAATGGCACAGGTTCCACCGCCAATCTGTATGGATTGTTTCTGGTCGATGGTGAACGCCATATAGATAACCATACACGTATCGATCATCGTGCCGAACACACCACCAGCCGGGAAAGCTATCGCGGTGTTATCGATGATCGAGGCCGGGGCGTTTTTAACGGCAAGATCATCGTCCATTCCGGCGCCGATCAGACCGATGCGCAGCTTAACAATCGGAATCTCTTGCTGTCGCCCACCGCCGAAGTCGATACCAAGCCGGAACTCGAGATTTACACGGACGATGTGAAATGCAGCCACGGCACGACGACCGGGCAGCTGGATGCCAATGCGATTTTTTATCTCCAGGCGCGCGGGATACCGAAAATGGAAGCCCGGCAAATGTTAATCGGCGCATTTGCCCGCGAAATGATCAGTCAGATCGAGGTGGAGGCATTGGGTAAATACATCGAAACAATCGTGACGCAGAGGCTGCCAGACTAACCCATGGTCATGACGACATCAAAAGCAGAAAAGCCGGCTAACGTCGGTTTTGCAGTCGAGCAGTTCCGTAAGGACTTCCCGATACTGCAGCAGAGCGTCCACGGTCATCCGCTGGCCTTTCTCGATAACGCGGCCTCTTCGCAACGGCCCGGTGTGGTTATCGACAGTATTCGTCACTATTACGAACACGATCATGCCAACGTGCACCGCGGCGTGCATACCTTGAGCCACCGGGCGACGGAGGCTTATGAAGGCGCACGCGAAAAAATTCGCGCCTTTATAAATGCCGACTCCACGCGTGAAATCGTATTCACCCGCGGCACCACCGAGGCCATAAATCTTATCGCCACCAGTTTCGGCAGCCTGCTGGGTGAAGGCGACGAGATTATCATTTCACACCTTGAACACCACTCAAACATAGTGCCGTGGCAGATGTTGTGCGACAGAAGCGGTGCGGAGCTCAAGGTCATCCCGATGAACGATCGCGGTGAAATACTTTTTGACGAATTCACAGCCCTGCTGGGGCCGCGAACTCGCTTGCTGGCGATTGCGCATGTCTCAAATGCACTCGGCACGATCGTACCGGTTGAGAAATTTATCGCCGCGGCCAAGGAACGCGATATTCCGGTGCTGCTCGATGGCGCACAGGCGGTGCCGCACCAGGGTGTCGATGTGACGGCGCTGGGCTGTGATTTCTACGCTTTTTCGGGGCATAAGATGTTCGGCCCTACCGGTATTGGCGTGCTTTACGGTCGCGAGCAATGGCTGGAAAAATTACCCCCCTATCAAGGTGGCGGTGACATGATTCTGAGCGTCAGTTTCCGTGGCACGATCTTTAACGAACTCCCCTATAAATTCGAAGCGGGCACACCGCATATCGCCGGCGCCATCGGGCTCGGGGTCGCCGTGGATTATCTGCGGGATATCGGTATGGACCGTATCAACCAGTATGAAGCGAGTTTATTGGACTACGCAACGAAGGCGATCAGCGCCGTCGACGGTGTTCGTTTGTTTGGCACGGCGGAGAAAAAAGCCGGCGTAATCTCATTCAATCTCGACGATATTCATCCGCATGATCTCGGGACGGTGCTCGACCATCAAGGTGTTGCGATTCGCACTGGCCATCACTGCGCCATGCCGGTCATGGAATATTTCGGCATTGCCGGAACGGCCCGCGCGTCGCTGGCATTTTACAACAATGAACAGGACATAGATCAGCTCGTAAGCGGCCTGCATCAGGCGATCAAGATGTTTAGATGATGAGCAGTGAACAACAACTCCAGGACCTGTACCGCAATACGGTGCTCGAGCACAGCCGGCACCCGCGGAATTTCCGCCGGTTGGAGCCCGCGGATCGAACGGTACAGGGCCACAACCCGCTGTGTGGCGACAAGATCACCGTATATCTGCGCCTCGATGACGATGACATCACGGACGTCGCTTTCGAAGGCACAGGCTGCGCTATCGCGATGACCTCAGCGTCCATCATGACGGAAATTATTGAGGGCCAATCAGTGCAGGCCGCGAACGAGGAAGTCGATCGCGTCATGTCACAATTCCGCGGACCAGCGGCGGGTGGTCCGGACAGCACAGAGGATTTCTCGACGATGGGTGAGATGGCGGCGCTGGGTGGCGTTCGCGCCTACCCGTCGCGAATCAAATGCGCCACGCTGGCATGGAAGACCCTGGAAGCCGCCCTGCATGGTGAGGCGGTCCCGGTGACTACCGAGCTTAACGGAGGAGAAAATGTTCGGGCCCGACAGTGAACCCGTGGTGCTGGCGCGGGATTGCGATGCGATCATCGTGCCTGACGGCTACTCGGTCACTCTGGAAAAAGACTCACTGGTCCACATCACGCAAGCCATGGGCGGCTGCTTCACGATCTATTTCGAAGGCAGTCTTTTGCGTGTCGCGGGCCGCGACGCCGATGCACTGCGCAAGGAGCCGATCAAGCCGCCGGAACTGCCCAGCGATGCTTCGGACGAAGAGTTTGAGCACCTCACCTGGGATCAAATGAAAACTGTCTACGACCCCGAGATTCCCATCAACATTGTGGACCTCGGGCTGATCTACGATTGCCGCATCTCGAAATTACCCGATGGAAATCGCTACGTGTACATCGAGATGACACTGACGGCGCCGGGCTGCGGCATGGGCGATATATTGGTTCAGGATGTGCGTGAAAAAGTTGGCATTATTCCGACCGTCGGCAAAGTCGATGTCGAACTGGTACTCGACCCGCCCTGGAATCAGGCGATGATGTCCGAGGCGGCGCAGCTCGAAGCGGGTTTGCTCTGAGTCATGAAAAAACGACTGACCTTACTAAGGCACGCAAAGTCAAGCTGGAACAACCCGTCATTGGACGATCGCGATCGCCCGCTCAACAAGCGTGGAGAACGCGACGCACCGATGATGGGACAGCGCTTGCTGAAAAAAAGCACGCGCCCGTCGCTGATCCTGACCAGCCCGGCCAAACGAGCCCGTCAAACGGCCCGGCTGATTGCCCGGGAAATCGGTTAACCAATCGAATTTCTGCAGACGGAGCCCGACCTCTATCTTGCGGCGCCGGGCGACATGCTGGATGTCATTGCCCAGCAGGACAATGCGTTTAACGATATCGTGCTTTGCGGCCACAATCCGGGCATTACCGAACTCACAAACCGCCTCAGTGGGCGGGCGATAGACAACGTCCCGACCTGCGGCATGGTTTTTCTGGAAGCGGATATAACCGGCTGGGATGAACTCGGACAAGCACGCTGCACGCTGCAAGAATTTGACTACCCAAAGGCAAACCAGGACTGAAGCTTCAACCTGAGCAGCCTGTAGACTGATGAGTCAATGAAAGGCAGGAAACCAACCACAGTTTTCGTCTCGCTCATGTTCACCGCAACGGCCGCGTGGGGCGCTGCGCCCGGATTGTACAAAGCGCAGACAGGCCCCTCTCCGACCGGAGTCGCCACACCCGTCGAGATCGACATTCCGGAGCGCAACCGAAATCTGATATTACGGATCAGCTATCCCACCAGCACCGGCGTCTTTCCACTGATTGTTTTCTTTCATGGTGCATTATGTTCCGGCGATGGTTATGCAGCCCTTGCAGACCATTGGGCAAGCCATGGCTATGTGGTCATCCTGCCCTCTCACCCGGACTCGGGACGTCCGGGAAGCGTTGATCGGGATCGGCAAAATAGGATCTTTCTGGAACAGGTAGCGGACATGTCATCTGTGCTTGATGCGCTTGATGCGATTGAAACCCAGGTGGAACCACTGCGGCATGCAATCGACCCAACGCGCGTGGCAGCCGCTGGTCATTCCATGGGTGCTTTAATCGCAACCATAGTATCCGGCCTTGCGCGGCTTGATGCCGATGGAGGTCGTCTGAGCCTCAGGGATGATCGTTTCGACGTCGCCGTGCTGTTAAGCGGTCCGGGTCCCTTGCCACTGACTCCCCAGGATGCCTGGGCGTCTGTCACCCTGCCGACCCTGGTGACGACCGGCACCAGAGACCACGCCAACCGGGGTGCGGAAGGCGCAACTTGGGAATGGCGGTTGGGTGCGTTTAGATTAACGCCACCGGGGGATAAATTCGGCCTGGTTATAGACCAGGCGGATCACTTTCTCGGCGGCATGCTATGCGCAGAACGGGCGGACGGCCCGCCAGACCGGGCGGCATTTGCCATTGTAAAAAGTGTATCCACGGCATTTCTGGATGCTTACCTGAAACAGGACGCAACAGCGCGCGCCTATCTCCGCGATAGCAGGGTAGCGGATGCGACGAACGGCAGAGCAGAACTGCTTTCAAGATAAACAATTACTGCCTCGATTCTCACCCTCCTTTCTTAGGCGTCTACGAAACTTGCGCGCGACCAGCCAGATGCGACTGCGAAGAGGAGCGCGCCCCTCGCGGCGACGCCACCAAAAAAACGCGATAAAACTCGGGAGCTTGGCGTCGATGCCGGATTAGACCAGCCGCCTTTCACGGAGCCAGAAACCGCCAGATGGCGAATTTTTGGGCCAAAGTAATGTGTACTAAGTTTTGATTGCGATTCGTGCGGAGGAGTCGACGCGATTAAGCAACAAACAACTCTTGTGCTGGGCGAGGTACTCGTCGACTGCCTTCCTTGACCCGGGGTACGAACCGTAGTCATCGAATATTATGACGCCATTACGGACCAATTTAGGGTAGAGATGCAACATCTCCTGCCGGGTCGATTCATAAAAGTCTGTATCGAGGCGCAATATGGCAACGGCTCCTGACGGCGCCTGCCCCGGAAGCGTGTCCTCGACTTTGCCCTTGATAAAGTGCACCTTTTCAGCTGGGTAGCCGGTGCTTGCCAGGTTCACCTTGACTTCATCGATCGGCGATCTGCACCAGTCGGAGGAATCCGCAGTCAGGCGCCGGTGACCAAATTTCCTAATTACTGCCTGACCGTCTTGCGCGACGGGCGCATTCATACCCTCGAACGTATCGTAAAGGTATAGATCGCGACTTTCGTCACCCATTTCTCTTAACGTCAACGCGACAGCCATCATCGAACCGCCGCGCCACACGCCGCATTCCACGATATCGCCCCCTATATTGTTCGTCACTACATAGCGAACCGCATTTATCAAGGCGTGAACCCGTTCCGAGGAGGTCATGGTGTACTCGTTCACCGCGTTAAAGATACGAATCGTCTGTTCGTCGAAATCTGGCGGAAACCGCTTCACCCGGCGTGATCGGCTTGGCTTGATGCCGATCGCCCGACCAATGCGCTTGATCTGTGGACGCACTCTTGTAGTGTAAAAATTGATCATCAGCTTGCCTCGTAAGTCAGAGTGAACGCGGGTACTTGTGTCAAGCCCATTAAAGCCAAGGGTTAAGTATTTTAGCTACGGTTGTTCAATACCAATCCTCGGCCATCGCTAAATAGCTACTGACGTACCCGCGGTTGTTCAATGCAGACTTTCGTTTTCACCGATTGACGGGCGGTTTTGGGTCGATTTCTGCCTGTCGTAAGCATAACAAGCAAGCGGCGGCTTTTGCGGGGAATAGTGTTGAAAAACTCTATTGCGCTAACAGCAGACAAAATAATGCGTCTTATATCCCGCTGCTATTCGGCAGGAGACGGGACGTACCACTATCGCTGACTATTGCTTCACTATACTGATTCGGTTTACCACCAACATTTTTAGAATTGCGTTTCCACACAGCCTCGACCATAACCGGACCTTCCAGCCAATCAGGACCGCAGTTCCCGGAACAACAATACTGCGCTGGATCACTGGCTCAATTCTGCCCGCAGCCGGGGCAATTTGTCCGGAAATTCATCGCGCAAATAAGCAATGAGCTTCTCGCGCACTTCGCAGCGCAAATCCCAAGCCGTGCCGCTGTCTTTCGCGCTCACCAGTGCACGCAGCTGCACAGTCTGCTCCGTGGCGTCGGTTACCTGCAGGCTGCAGACGCGGCCATCCCAGTGTGGCGATGCCTTGGCAATGCGTTCGAGTTGCGCGCGGACCTCGTCGACCGGCGTGGTGTAGTCGACGTATAGAAAAACCGTACCGAGGATCTCAGCGGTCTGCCGTGTCCAATTGGTGAAAGGCTTTTCGAGGAAATAACTGATAGGCAGAACTAGGCGTCGTTGATCCCAGATGCGCACGACGACGTATGTTAGCGTGATCTCCTCGATCCGGCCCCACTCGTTCTCAACGACGACCACGTCGTCGATCCGGATGGGTTGCGTAAAGGCGATCTGAAATCCGGCCAACAGGTTGGCGATGACCCGCTGCGCCGAGAAACCAATGATGATGCCGGCAACCCCTGCCGAAGCCAGCAGTGCAGTCCCTAGCTGCCGCATATCGGGGAACGTGGACAGGACCATCATGGCGGCACCGAACCAGACGATCGCCGCTGCTATGCCCCGGATTACGAGTAACTGTGTTTGAATTCGACGTGCTTCCAGGTTGTCAGACTGATCGACGCCGAGCTGGCTGGAGATGATCTCGTATGTCGCGCGCAGCGCCCGCAACAAGAAAAACGCAAAAGCGACAATCAGAAGGATGTAGAGGGCCTGACCTAAGCTCCCGAGCAGCCAGTTCTCAACGGCGAGCGGCAGGACAAGCCTGGCGCCGAGCAAAGGCAACAGCAGCCGCGCTGGTGTCTTGCAACACTCGAGGTATGGATCGAGCCAATTGGTTTTGTGG
>Ga0224512_10005741_pt1 | contig 10121 bp, 6 predicted proteins | sample SF_May12_sed_USG_4_FD_169103 | JGI IMG/M metagenome (GOLD analysis project Ga0224512, IMG submission 169103) | Sediment microbial communities from San Francisco Bay, California, United States - SF_May12_sed_USGS_13 | ecosystem: Environmental > Aquatic > Marine > Sediment | place: USA: California...
ACCAGTGCGCAGCGCCGGCGCGCCACCCTCAGCTCGCGCATGAGCTCGGCCTCGGTGGCCGCCGCTTCGGCTGATACGCGCAAATCGTCTAAAATCTGTTGGAAAGTCGGAAACAATCCGGTCTTGCGCCATGCCACGGCGGTACCGATATCGTTCAATAGACACTGTGTCAGAAACGGGCTATTCCCAAATATGACCTCTAGGAGCAGGCGGCTTGCCGCGTCGTCCGCGAGTGCCTCGGCGCGCCCCGCAACCGCGGGGTCTTCGAGGTTCACAATCGCGTCATTCCAGCGTTCAAGCCCGATTTCCGCCGATTCCGGGCTTCCGGGGCGCGCTCGTCGTTCAGACTTTATGAAGGCGGATAGGTCGATCATGAGCCTCAGGTCGCGTGGGGGCGTCAAACTGGGCGATGGGCCGAACCGGGTCAATACCAGAAGGGAACGCCAGCGCCGTGCTCCTTAGGGCGACCAAGATTACCGTCGAGGTTTTCGCCGTTCTGTTGACCGGCGTTGCCATAGTGATCGCGGCCGCCGCCTGGCGCTTGTCGACCGGACCGGTCGCTTTGGAAGCCCTGTCGCCTTACGTGGAGCGTGCGCTGACCCCGGCCAGCGGCGAGTTTCGGGTTCGGATCGATAAAACGATCCTGACCTGGGGCGGGTGGCAGCGGCCGGTGGTGGTCCATGCCGTCGGTCTGCGCGCTATCCGGCCCGATGGTGATCTGATCGCCCGGGTGCCGCGCGCCACAATCCGTTTCAGCGCGCGAGCGCTGTTACGCGGAACAATCGCGCCGACCAGTTTGGAAATTCGCCGGCCAAGCCTGATCGCCGAGCGGACAAAGGACGGCCGGTTCACCTTCGGACTGGGCGGCGCGGCGGATGGCAAAGCGTCGAGTGAGGCGCACCCCGTTCCCTTGCCGCGCGCAGTGATCGACGGGCTGCTGGCCGATCGGCGTCAAGGCGCCTTGTCCTATCTGACCTCGGTGCGGATTGCGGCGGCGAAGATGACCATCTTCGATCGGCATCTGGCGCTGGCCTGGCAGGCGCCCGTCGCCAATCTGGAATTCGTCCGCGGACCGGCCGGTATCCGCATGACGGCGGACATGACCGTGATCATTCGCGGCCAGCAAATCCAGCTTCGCGGTGCCGGTGTGTACGGCAAGGCAAGCCGCACCGCCGAAGTGACGGTGTCCTTCTTTGGGCTCAAGCCGAGCCTGTTCGCGCAACGCGACGACACAGCCAAAACCCGCACCGGCCTCAACCATCTGAGCGCCCTCCGCATTGCTCTCGACGGGCAGGTCCGGTTCGCGTTGCAGAGTGGTGGACGCCTGACCCGCATGGGCTTCGAGATCGAAGGCAAGAAGGGCACGATCGTCCTTCCCAAGCCGCACCAACGCTCACTGATTATCGAGTCGCTGGCGCTGCGCGGCCGCGTCGGCGCCGATTTCAGCAAGGTCACGGTCGACGGGCTGACCGTCCAATTCGGCCGGGGGCCGGTGCTGCAGGCTTCGGGTACTGTCGAAAACCTCGGCGGCCGCGCCAAGGCACGTGTCGCCGCCGCGATACAGAACGTCAAGGTGGACGATCTGCCGGTTTATTGGCCGGCCGGCGTTGCCGAGAGCAGCCGGCGCTGGATCCTGGCAAACCTTTCGGGCGGTGTCCTGCCCGAGACCCAGGCCACCGTCGAAGCGGAGTTTGGCGACGGTCGCGAGCCGAGCTTCAGCAATGTGCGCGGCGCCTTCCTCTACGGCGGGTTGACCGTACGTTATCTGAAGGGCTTGCCGCCGGTCCGGGCAGTGACCGGCAGCGGCACTTTCTCCGAGGACCGGATCGAGTTTCGTGTGGCCTCGGCCCGACTTGATGGGCTCACCGTCTATGATACGACCGTTCATGTCACGGGCATGACCAACGATGACCCGCGGAAACAACGCATTGCGATCGACGGCGCGCTGCGGGGCCGCTTGACTGAAGCGCTCAGGATCATCGATAGCGAACCGCTGCAATATGCCAAGAAGGTTGGGGTGACGCCCGAAGAGGCGACCGGCGAGGCGGTGATCCGGCTGCATGTCGATTTTCCGTTGCTCGACGCGTTGACGTTCGACGAAGTGTCGATCAAGAGCCATGCTGAGCTTCGAAACTTTGCCTGGCGCGGCGGTCTCTATGGTCTCACTCTGAAGGGCGGCTCGCTTCGCCTCGATGTCGACAAGAACGAGATGGCCGTGAAAGGCCGGGTTCGGCTGGGCAACAAACCTGCCCTGGTCAACTGGGTCGAAAAATTCGGCGAGAAACCCAATTTCCGCCGTCAGATCACGATCGACGGGTTGGCCGACGAGGAGATCAGACGAACGTTCGGTCTGGTTATCGCACCCTTCGTGCAAGGACCTTTGCGGGTCAGGGTGCGACTGACCAAGCGTTCGGAGCGATCGGCGGAATGGGTCGAAGCCCGCTTCGACCTGCGCGATGCGGCAATGGACATTCCCTTCCTGGGTTGGCGCAAGCCCGCTGGCACGCCGGGCAAGGCAGCGATCACGGTGACCGTCGCCCGTGGCCGGGTCATTGCGGTGAAAGCTCTTTCGTTCGAAGCGGCGGGCCTCAAGGCAAGCGGATCGGCCACCATGACCAAGGATGGCACCCGTCTTGATGTGCTGACGCTGAAGCGTGTTCAGCTTGGCCGCAGCGACGTGTCGCTCAAGGTCTCGGCGCGCGAGAGCGGCGGTTACATCGTCCAACTGGCTGGCCGCAGTGTCGACGGCGAGCGCTTCTTCAAAGGCGAGATCACCACCAAGCCATCAAGTCGCCCCAAGGGGCCACGTCCCGATCTGGCGCTCCAATTCTCGGTCGATCGTGTCTATTTCGGCAAGTCGAACTACCTATCCAATCTCCGCGGCCAGGCGGCCCGCATCGGCGGCCTGTGGACCGTGGTCCATTTCGACGGGCAGGTGCCGTCTGGCAAGCCGCTGCAGGTTCGCTTCGCCAAGCGCGGACCCGGCCGGGCGTTGTTGATACGGTCGACCGATGCCGGCGGCACCCTGCGGGCACTGGGTATCATGGACAATGTCGTCGGCGGGACACTGCTGGTGAACGGCGCCATTGTGGACAACAAGCGCGAGCCGTTTGCAGGCCGCATTACGATGAAGAACTACCGCCTCATCAAGGCACCGATATTGCGCCAGATCACCAGCGAGGGCTCGCTGGACGCGACGGCCGGCGCGCTTTCCAAGCCGCGCGGCGTCCTTTTCCGCGAGTTTGTCGCGCCCTTTACCTATCGTCACCCGCGCGGCGCCCTAAGGGTCAAGAACGGCCGCGCGATCAGCGCCAATCTGGGCGTCACCTTCGAAGGCGCGCTCGATCTGCGCCACCAACGCCTCGAGATCGACGGAACCGTGGTGCCCGCCTATTCGCTCAACAGTGTGTTGGGCAAGGTGCCGCTGGTTGGACAGATCCTGGTTGGCGGCAGGCATGGCGGCATATTCGCTGCCGCCTACACGGCCGAGGGACCGCTCCGCAAACCGAAGCTCAAAGTCCACCCGCTTTCGGTGCTCACACCGGCTTTCCTGCGCGGGTTGTGGCGGAAATTCCGCGACGATGCACCGCAGGGCGCGTTGAACAGCGAGTTCGGCGTCCGCTAGAGACCGCGAAGGCTTGGCGTGCCGGCTGATGCGGGATTTGGCTATACGGCCCTGAGCAGAGCGTGGCGCTTTTTGCCGGCGGAAAGCTTGATGACCCCGTCTCCATCGAGATCGGCGCTTGTGATGCTGTGGTCTTCCGCACCGATCTTCTGATCGTTTAAGCGCGCCCCGCCGCCCTTGATGAGGCGCCGTGCCTCGCCGCCGCTGGCAGCCAATCCGGACCTGCGAAATGCATCGAATGCGGGGATGCCGTTATCGAGGTCGCCGCGCGGCACTTCGATCACTGGCAAGCCCTCTGACGCGGCACCCTCCTCGAAGGTCTGGCGCGCGGTTTCGGCCGCCTCGCTCGCCGCGCCTTCGCCGCGGCAGAGCTTTGTTGCCTCGTTGGCCAGGATCTTCTTGGCCTCGTTTATCTCAGCGCCTTCGAGCGCCGCGAGCCGGTCGATTTCATCGATCGGCAACTCGGTAAACAGCCTCAAGAAGCGGCCGACATCGCCGTCCTCGGTGTTGCGCCAGAACTGCCAGTAATCGAAATGCGAGAGGCGGTCTTCGTTGAGCCACACCGCACCTTGTGCGGTCTTGCCCATCTTGGCGCCCGACGATGTGGTGATCAGCGGTGTCGTCAGCGCGAAGACCTCTTCGCTGGCGATCCGGCGGGTCAGCTCCATGCCATTGATGATGTTGCCCCATTGGTCGGAGCCGCCCATCTGCAGCGTACAATCGTAGCGCTTGTTGAGCTCCAGGTAGTCGTAGGCCTGGAGGATCATGTAGTTGAACTCCAGGAAGGTCAGCGGCTGCTCGCGCTCCAGGCGCAGCTTGACCGAATCAAAGGTCAGCATGCGGTTGATGGTAAAGTGCCGGCCAACCTCGCGCAGGAAGGGGATGTATTCGAGCGCGTCGAGCCAGTCTGCGTTGTTAGCCATGATCGCGGCATTTGGAGGTGCGCTCGCCGTCCCGTCGCCGAATTCAAGGAATCCCTCGAAGATCGTTCGAATGTTCGCAATATTGGCGTCGATCTGCTCGACCGACAGGAGTTGACGGCTTTCATCCTTGCCCGAAGGGTCGCCGACTTTGGTGGTGCCGCCGCCCATCAGCACGATCGGGCGATGCCCGGTCTGTTGCATCCAGCGCAGCATCATAATGGAAACGAGCGAGCCGACGTGCAGGCTGTCGGCGGTGGCATCGTAGCCGACATAGGCGGTCACGACGCCTTCGGCTGCCTTGGCGTCCAGCGCCTCCAGGTCGGAGCACTGATGGATGTAGCCGCGCTCCTGCAGCACGGTCAGGAATTCGGATTTGAGCTTGGTCATGGCAGATCGTCGCGCGTGTGCGGTGTCGTCCGGGCCGGCGCAGAGGAACCGCCTAGGCGGCGCGCGTGATTAGCACAATCGCGGAGAAGCCACAATGAACCGCGCCGATCGTCGCCCGGAGCGTCAGCCGGCAGCTGGAACCGCGCTCACACCGGCGCCTGAAATCTCCAGGTAGTTCTCGACATGCGCGACGAGCTGATCGAGATGCTCGCTGAAGAAATGATCGGCGCCGGGAACGATGCGGTAGTCGATCTCAATGCCCTTTTGCAACGACAGCTTCTTCACCAGCTTGTCGACCGATTCCTCAGGGATCACCGTGTCCTGGTCGCCGTGCACGATCATGCCCGATGACGGACAGGGCGCGAGGAAGGTGAAGTCGTACATGCTGGCCGGCGGGGCGACCGAGATGAAGCCCTCGATCTCGGGCCGGCGCATCAGCAGCTGCATGCCGATCCAGGCGCCGAAGGAGAAGCCGGCGACCCAGCAGCCGGCGGCATTCTCGTTGTGGCTCTGCATCCAGTCGAGGGCCGAGGCGGCATCCGACAGCTCGCCCTCGCCGCGATCGAAGCGGCCCTGACTGCGGCCGACACCGCGGAAATTGAAGCGCAGCACGGAGAACCCCCGGCGCGCGAAGGTGTGGTGCATGTGGTAGACGACTTTGTTGTTCATCGTCCCGCCATGCTCGGGATGGGGGTGCAACAGCAGTGCCAGCGGCGCATTCGGCCGCCTGGAGTGCTGATAGCGGCCCTCCAGCCGCCCTTCGGGACCGGGAATAATGACTTCAGGCATTTGAGGCCTCGCGCATTGTTGCGCGCCTTGCCGCGCGCTCGGCCGAAAGGCAATGGGCGGGGTCCTTGTCGAAGGACAATATCTTGAGGACTGTTATGACCCGGCCGCCTATTCTTGACTGTTTTTGTGGGGCATCTACACTCCGCCGGCTCGCGTGCCCGAACAGCGGCTGGGCCCCAGATAGGTGCGGACGCCGCCCAAACAAGCGCGTCCGCGTGGCTGAATATCGCGATCAGACGCTTGGGTTTCAAGCATTTTCCGGTCTGCCGCGTGGGTTTCGTGCCCGGACGGGCTGCGTGAGGGCGATCGAACGGCGCTGTGAGCAATGGTTGTGGGCGACATACGGATGAAATCACCAAGACTGGCCTAAACCCGTGACGGAAAAGGTTTATCTCGACTACAACGCCACCGCGCCGCTGCGACCGGAGGCGCGCGCGGCCGTCGATGCGGCCCTCGACACGGTGGGCAATCCATCCTCGGTGCACGCCTTCGGACGAAAGGCGCGCAAGGTGGTGGAGGATGGACGCGAGGCCGTCGCCGCGCTTGTTGGGGCCAAGACTACCGAAGTCGTCTTCACCAGCGGCGCCTCCGAAGCAAATGCCCAGGCGCTCTTGGCCTGCGGCCGCACGCGGGTGCTGGTCTCGGCCGTTGAGCATGCCTCGGTGCTCGACGCCGTCCCCGGCGCGATTCGCATACCTGTCGACGGCGAGGGCCTCATCGATCTCGATGCCCTCGACGCTTTGCTTGCCATCGACCGTACCCCGGCCGTTGTCGCGGTGATGCTCGCCAACAACGAAACCGGGGTCGTCCAGCCGGTTGCCAAGACGGCCGCCATCGCCAAACGACGTGGTGCACTGTTGCTCTGCGATGCGGTGCAGGGCGCGGGCAAGATCGAGATCGATCTCACCAGCCTCGGCGCCGATATGATGAGCTTGTCGGCGCACAAGATTGCCGGGCCGCAGGGCGTCGGCGCGCTGATCGTGTCCGAACGCATCACCATCGACGCGCTGATTCGCGGCGGCGGCCAGGAACGCCAGCGGCGCGGCGGCACCGAAAACATGCCCGGCATCGCCGGCTTTGGCGCGGCAGCGGAGGCCGCGGCCGGTCTGCGCGATCATGCGCGGGTGCGCGGCTTGCGCGATCGGTTGGAACGCGAAGCCCGGGCCCGCGTTCCCGAGGCGCGTATTTTCGGCGCCGGCGCGCCCAGAATTGGCAACACGACCTGCATAGCGATTCCCGGGCGGCTCGCGGCAACCCAGGTCATGGCGCTCGATCTGGACGGGATCGCGGTGAGCGCCGGGGCCGCCTGCTCGTCCGGCAAGGTCAAGTCAAGCCACGTCCTGGAGGCGATGGGGGTCGGGCCGGACTGGGCCGATCACGCGATCCGGGTCAGCCTCGGCTGGGCGACCAGCGAGGCCGATATCGAACGTTTCCTGGATGCCTGGGCCGCCATGGCGCGACGACCGGTTGCTGCGTGAGGCCCACAACTCGATTACTTTGCCCAATCACTTCGCCCAATTACTCAGATAGCATGATGACCAAGCCAGCCGCGACTAACCGACCGATCTACCTCGATCACCACGCCACCACACCGACGGACCCGCGGGTTCTGGAGGTGATGCTGCCATACTTCTGCGAGCATTTCGGCAATCCGCACAGCATCCAGCACGTGATCGGCCGCACGGCGGCCGCGGCGGTCGAGGCGGCGCGGGAGCAAGTGGCGGCGTTGATTGGCGCCGATCCGCGCGAAATCGTGTTCACGTCGGGCGCCACCGAATCGAACAATGTCGCGATCAAGGGCGCGGCCTGGTTCGCGCGCGAGCATCAGGGCAAGGACCACATCGTCACGGCGGTGAGCGAGCACAAATGCGTACTGGAAAGCTGCCGACGGCTCGAGCGCCAGGGGTTCCGCGTAACGTATTTGCCGGTCGATCGTCACTGCCAGGTCGATCTCGATGCGCTGGCGGATGCGATCGAGGACAAGACCATCCTGATATCCTTGATGGCGGCCCAGAACGAGGTCGGCAGCCTTGCTCCCATCGAGGCGATCGGGGCGTTGACGCGCGAACGCGGCGTGCTTTTTCACACCGATGCGGCCCAGGCAACCGGCAAGATGCCGCTCGACGTGAACGCGGCCAATATCGATCTCATGAGCATATCCGGCCATAAGATCTACGGTCCCAAGGGCGTTGGCGTGCTCTACGTCAGGCGGCGACCGCGCGCACGCCTGGAGCCGTTGTTCGACGGCGGCGGCCAGGAGCGCGGCTTCCGCTCGGGCACGGTCGCGCCGGCGCTTGTGGTGGGGCTCGGCGAGGCGTGCGCCGTCGCTCAGGCCGGGATGGCGGAGGAGAACGAACGGCTGCTTGCCTTGCGTACCCGGTTGGCGGAGCGAATCGAGGGCGCGCTGCCCGACGCAATCGTCAACGGTGATCCCGAACAGCGTTTGGCGGGCAATTTCAATGTGAGCTTTCCGAAGACCGACGGCACCGCATTGATCGAGGCGCTGGCCGAGGATGTCTGCGTCTCTTCGGGCTCGGCTTGCACATCGGCGTCGGTGGAATCGTCCTACGTGCTGCGCGCCATGGGATTGAGCGACGCCCTCGCGGGCTCGAGCCTGCGCATCGGCCTCGGCCGCAGCACGACCGAGCATCAGATCGATGCCGCCGCCGATCGGATCGTCGCCGAGGTCCAACGATTGCGCGGCGCCGAGGCCAATGATGGGTCTGGGGGCACGGCGGAATAGGGCGGGTATTGTCCGATAGGCCGCTAGCGGCCGGCCCTGCGTCAACAAACTGCACAAAATCGGTCTTGATTATTCCGACATACGGGTTAAGTAAACCGTACGGATACGGTCCGGTTTCCGAATCTATAGGGAATCAGGGGCGAAACCGGGGGATTTATCGAGGCAACGCGATGCTGAGACTGAACCGGATAACCGATTATGCCGTGGTTGTGCTCTCGCAGATGGCCCGCGAGCCGGACCGGCAGGTCACGGCGCCGCAGCTTGCCGAGGACACGCAAGTACCTCAGCCGACCGTCGCAAAGGTGTTGAAGACGCTGGCTCGGGGCAAGGTGCTGATCTCTCACCGCGGCGCCAATGGCGGCTACACGCTCGCCCGCGCGCCCGAGGCGATTTCCATGCTCGAGATCATCCGGGCGCTGGAGGGACCCGTGTCGCTCACCGACTGTGTCGATGGCGCCGAGGGCGATTGCAGCGTTGAGAATTTGTGCCCGATGCGCGGCAACTGGGACCGGGTGAACGACGCGATCCGCAGCGCGCTGGAAAGCGTGTCGCTGGCCGATATGGCGATGCCGGCGGTGATGTTCGGTGTGCCGCTCGCCGGTGCGCCAGCGCCTTCGCCGGCGCGCTCTTGAGCACATTTGAGAACTAAAGAGCGTCGACGGACGCTCCGGCACGGGAAGTCTTGAAGGGACAGCATGGTCGCAACGGTCGAAACCGCTGAACAGGTCCGCGAGGCGACGGAGCAGAAGTACAAGTACGGCTTCGTCACCGATATCGAAGAGGACAGGGCCCCCAAGGGCCTCAGCGAAGACATCATCCACTTCATCTCGGCCAAGAAGGACGAGCCCGAATGGCTGCTCGAATGGCGCCTGAAGGCCTTCGCCCATTGGCACACCATGCCCGAGCCGCAATGGGCGATGGTGTCCTTCCCGCCGATCGACTACCAGGACGCCTACTACTACGCGGCGCCCAAATCGCAGGCCGACCGGCCCAAGAGCCTCGACGAGGTCGACCCGCAACTCTTGGAAACCTACAAGAAGCTCGGCATTCCGCTGGAGGAGCAAAAGGTGCTGGCCGGCGTTGCGGTCGATGCGGTTTTCGACAGCGTCTCGGTCGCCACGACCTTCAAAGGCGAGCTCGAAAAAGTCGGTGTGATCTTCTGCCCGATCTCAGAAGCCGTGCGCGAGCACCCCGAGCTTGTGCGCAAGTATCTGGGTTCGGTCGTGCCCTACGCCGACAACAAGCACGCCTGTCTCAACTCGGCGGTCTTCACCGATGGGTCCTTCGTCTACATCCCCAAGGGCGTGCGCTGCCCGATGGAGCTGTCGACCTATTTCCGCATCAACGCTGAGAATACCGGCCAGTTCGAGCGCACGCTGATCATCGCCGATGAGGGCTCGTATGTGAGCTACCTGGAAGGCTGCACCGCGCCGCAACGCGACGAGAACCAGTTGCACGCCGCCGTGGTCGAGCTGATCGCGCTCGATGACGCGGAGATCAAATACTCGACCGTGCAGAACTGGTATCCCGGCGACGCGGACGGCAAAGGCGGCATCTACAATTTCGTCACCAAGCGCGGTGCCTGCCGCGGCCGCAACTCGAAGATTTCCTGGACCCAGGTCGAGACCGGCTCGGCGATCACCTGGAAATATCC
>Ga0224512_10005742_pt1 | contig 10120 bp, 5 predicted proteins | sample SF_May12_sed_USG_4_FD_169103 | JGI IMG/M metagenome (GOLD analysis project Ga0224512, IMG submission 169103) | Sediment microbial communities from San Francisco Bay, California, United States - SF_May12_sed_USGS_13 | ecosystem: Environmental > Aquatic > Marine > Sediment | place: USA: California...
GCTGCCAGCCGGCGCGGCGTCGGGCCAGGGTAGCACACGAGCCGTTTCAATGGGCAGGTCGGCCAGTGGTTTAAAGTCGCTTAGCGCGCCGAAGCTACTTTCCCGAGCAGTGCGGGCCTCATTGGCGCCTGTTTCAGCAGGCGACAGGTCGCCGCCAAAGTCGTTTGTCAATTCGCCTTCAGAAAGCAAGTGTGGCGGTTCGGGCTCATCGACCGCCAGCGCGGCGTTTGTTTCAACGCGCACCTCGCTTGCGGCAGGGGAAAAATCCAATGCCGGAAAATCGCTTTGCTCATCCGCCACCGACGCGTCGGTAGGGCCGAGCGCGCGCATGCGCAAGCTGGCGTCTGCTTCGTGCGCGCTCAGCCGGGCCAGCAATTCAGCGGGTGGCGTTTTCAGAAAACCGGCAGCGAATTGGTGCAGAAGGCGGCGAACTTCATCTCCCGTGTCTATGAAAAGCTGCGCCTCTTCGGCGGTACCATGTCCCCGTTCCTGCGAGAGCGACAATGCATGTTCGAGCATTCGCGAAATTTGCGACAAATCTTCGAACCCCACGGTGGCCGAACTGCCTGCCAACGAATGGGCCAGCGCGACAGTTGCCTCACCAACGGGTCGGTGCAGTTCCATCGCCCACTCTGCCAGCTTGGTGCATAGGCGGCGCGACAACTCGTCGGCTTCGTTGAGGTAGATATTGAAAAGCGGAATGCTGATGCGTAGCGGCCCGATCAACCGGGTCTGCTCGTCGTGCGCGTAATCGGCGGCAAATTCGAGCTCCGACTTGGTTTCTATTTCTGCTTCGGGTTGCTCCGTGGTGGTGTCGCGCTCGGCCGTATCGTCGTCGAGAACAGGCGCGTGCTCGGGCTCGCCATCGCGCTGCGCGGTGGCCGCAGCGGGAACAGCGGCATCCTCCGTTCCGAGATCGAACGTAGCAAGGTCACTGGTCGGTGGCGTCGTGCCATCCCCGGCCGAATCGCTGAGGGGCGGGTGCAATGGCTCTGACGCAGTCGTTGTGGCCACGTCAATGGGCTGGTCCACCGGTGGAAAATCGCTGGGTTCTTCGGTGTGTTGCGTCGGCACAGCTTCGAATGACACACCCCAATCAGGTGACAAATCGAGGTCGGAGGCCGCGGGAAAATTGGGAGGAAACTCGAGATGAGTACTGATGCTGATCGCCTCGTCGGTTGCCGTGGTCACGCCCGAAGGCAGCTCCTCCAGCGGTGCGGCCAGCGCATCGGCGGCTGCCTTCAGGCTGGAAGCGAGCCGATGATCGAAAGGGGCCGCGTCGGCGATGGCCTCTACCCAGCGACCCAGTTCCTCTAGCGCACGCGCTGAAAATTCGAGCAATGGCGGGTCGGCCCTGCGTTGCTCAGCAATGCGCGTGTTGTATACCTGTTCGCAGACCCATGCGGCGTCGCCAAAATCGTTCAGGCCGACCATGCGCGAACTGCCCTTGAGCGTATGGAACGCACGCCGCAAAACCGCGAGTTGCGTGAAATCGGAAGGCGCGTGGTCGAGTGCATCGAGTGCAGTGTGGGCGTCGGCGAGGACTTCACGCGCTTCCTGGAGAAAAACATCGCGCATGCCGATGTCTTCTTGCTGCGCATCTTCCTGCTCAACGACCACTGGGGCTGGCACAAAGTCGTCGGCGAGTGCCACCCGCAGTGGCTGTCGGCTTGCGCCGTCGGTGGTTGTGCAAACGTATTCGACCAGTGCCTCGGAGAGCTGCGTTCGCGCCGCGCTTACATCAGCGTTATCGCGCGCGGCCTCAAACGCGGCCTGTGCATCGGACACGACCGACACCAGCGCAGGCTGGTCGGTGACTTGCGCCTCGTGCAGCAACTGCCCGAGTTCACTGACCACCTCCTGCTGGGAAAATTCGTCGTGCGCTATGTTGAGCGCCAGCGCTTGCACCTGTTCAACCAGACGCGGCGCCACATCGCGGGTCGCTGCCGGTTCACCATACTGAACGGGCGCGGTGGTTCGCCCCATGACCGGGCGCAGCGTGCCGGCTTGCGGGTCGTACACGAACAACGACTTGGCCATGTCGGGCTGCACGCTGAACATGTCGATCAAAAATCCTAGCGCTCCCATGTTGCCGGCCAACCGGTCGAAGGTGCCGGTACGCGCCGCGCGCTCGGGGTCGATCTCGGTGGCAATGAGGCCGTCAACGTCGTCTCGCATACGCAATACGGCCTGCGAGGCGTGATCCAACCCCAGTACCGACAGTACGCCGCGCATGGCCGACAACTGCGCCGGTACGGGAATCAGAACTTGTTTATCACTCGGGTTGCGAAAGAACTGATCTATCAGTTTTTCTGATTCAGACAGAGACGTACGTAACTCTTGCACTACGCTGCCCAGCGTCTGTCGGTCGGAAACACGGCGATACAACTCCTCCACCCAGGCTTCCAGCGGCTCGGGGGAATTGCCGGCGCATACCGCCGCCATACGGTCAGCAAGGCGGCTTGCACGCGCTTCTTGCTGCGGACCGTCAAAATCTGCGTCTGCCAACGAAGCATCGAGATACAGCAAGCTTGTCGCCACCTCCATTGCCAGCGACGGTGATGGTGACGTGCCGCTGCGCTGCGTCTGCCCCACGGCGTCGAGCAGCCCCTGGGCCAACAACTCACCCGAAGGGTGGAGGCGCCTGAGCGAATCGCCAACGAGCGCGAACTGTTCGGTAAGCCCTGCCAAGCGTTGCCTCTCGCCGCCGGCCGCCGCGGCCCATGCGTCTTTGGCGCTGGCCACTCGTTTGCGCGCTTGCGCGATCAAAGCCGGATCAAAGCGTCCCAGGATGCTGACGGTGTAATCGGCTGGCGTGATGTCGGTCGAGTGATACGCCCGGCGTACTGCCGCGAGGCGCGGCGCGGGGCGGCCGTCACCGGGTGCAGCTGATTGCGTACAGAAAAATAGCAGATCCCGTGCCAAGCGTTCAGACACGCCGGACTCACCGCGCTCAAGCATGCGCAGCTGGGCCAGCAAGCGCGAGCCCAAGCGCTTGACGAACACATCGGTTTGCAACAGTCCCTGGGCTTGTGCCTCGTAGACCGCAGCAGCCAGCTTCCACAACGTCGCTGTCTGCGTTTGAGTAGCACCTGCGCCCAAGTCAGCGCAAATCTGACTCATTCGGTCGTGAGCTGACACCAGCTCGGCCTCGGTGCCAGCGCGCATCATCGTCAACAGCTGCTTTTCCATCGCGCGATGGACGGCGGTATTGGGCGGGAATTGTTGTGCGCTTGGATCTGGCGGTAAATCAACCCAGTGCCAATCGCCACTCCACAACTCTGCCGGGTGTATACGGTCAGATCCAGCCAGCTCAAGCACCGCGCGGTACTGCGGAAACAGCATCAGCGCCGAGACACACTTGCCGGCCAACAGTCGACTCAGGTAGTCGAGCAGCGCGAACGAAGCTCGTTCAATGGTATCGACCGCTGATTCTTTCAGTAGCTTGGGTCGGCTGGCGGCGCGCTGTACCAGTGATTCGCTCGCCTGAAGCACCTGTGCTGCCGCCGACAGTCCAATCAGCTCAAGCGCTCCAGCGCCCTGGTGAAACTGCTGGCGTGCAGCGCGCAACACCGACGGATCGACGGCATCAACGTCGGAAGCAGCCAACACCGCAGTTTCCTTGGTAAACCGGCGCAACGCCTTATGCGCCGCGTCGAGAGAGCGGCGTAACTCATCCTGTATCCAGGCCAATGCGCTCAGGTCGATGCCGTTTCCCGGCGCTGTCTCCAATTGTTGGCTTTCCATGAGACCCCTATGTCAAACCCTCAGCGGGGCTTGAGGTAGCCGTGCGGTTGAAAATAGATCTGCCATATCTCAGGTGATTTTGAACCGCGCTACGGACTTCTTCAATTCTTCGGCCATTTTGGAGAGTTCTCGCACCATTTGTGCCGTCGAGTGCGTGCCCTCGCCAGTCTGTTCCGTTACCGCGAAGATGTGCCGAATGTTGACCGCCACCACATTGGCTGACTGAGCTTCGCTCAGCGCTTGATTCGAAATGTGTTCGATCAAGTCCGCCAACTGCCGCGATACGCGGTCAATCTCACCGAGCGCCGCGCCGGCCGCGTCGCTCAGGCGGGTCCCTTCTACGACGCCCTGTGTGCTGCGCTCCATGGCGGCCACAGCGTCCTGAGTATCGGTCTGGATGGCTTTGACCAACGCCGCAATCTGCCGCGTGGCGTCGCCAGAGCGTTCAGCCAGCCGTTGCACCTCTTCGGCCACCACCGAAAAGCCGCGACCGGCCTCACCCGCCGAGGCCGACTGAATCGCGGCGTTGAGCGCCAGCACATTGGTCTGCTCGGTGATGTCGGAAATCAACTCGGTGATTTCGCCGATTTCTTGTGAGGATTCACCCAGTCGCTTGATCCGCTTGGAAGTCTCCTGTATGTGGTCGCGAATCGAGTTCATGCCGCCGATGGCGTTTTGCACCGCATTCAAACCCGACTCGGCCGCTTCTAACGACTGACGCGCAACCAGCGCGGTTTGCTGCGCCTGCGCCGACACATCGTTGATGCGGCCGCCCATCTTCAACACCGATTCGCCCGTTTCGTGAATCTCACGCAACTGCTCGCTCGAAGCCGCCAGCAGTTCGGTCGAGGTGTCCTCTACCTGTTGGGTGGTCTCAGTCACGCGGCCCACGGTAGCCTGTACTTGCGAGACCAAGCTGCGCAACTCCTCTACCGTGTAATTCACCGAATCGGCAATGGCACCCGTGATGTCCTCGGTCACCGTCGCCTGTTGCGTGAGGTCACCTTCGGCAACGGTCTGCAACTCATTGATCAGACGCAGAATGGCCGCCTGATTGGCGTCGTTGACACGTTTTGCCTCTTGCGCGTGACGCTTAGCCTCTTGGCGTTGGGTTTCCGCCAACCCGGTTCTTTGCCTCTGGTCCTGAACGTAGCCATGCAAGATGCCCACACCGCCGACGATCATCAAGCCGGCCGATAACAACAGCAACAGCAAATTGGTGCCGCTAAAACCCGTTTCGTTGGAAAGAATCTCTTGAACTTTCTCCAAGCCCTTGCGCAACGGTTCGCTGTCGGCGAGGATGGTGGCTTGCGCGTCGCGCGCGGCCGCCAGTCCGTTCAGACTGCCTAACACGGTGTTCGCATGCACACGCGTTTCGTCGAACAGTTTATTCAACGCCACCAAGCGCTCTTGCGTTTGCGCGTCGCGAGTCGCCGGCAAGCTCAATTCTGCGCTTCCGGCAGCCAAGCCCTGCGCAAGATTGCCAAACGTCTCCATGTCCTTCCTGAGCAGGAACGCAGCCTCGGGGCTCCCCCCGTCAACGCTCAGAAACTCATTCGCGCTCTTGGCGATACGTTGGGTCCGCATAACGAGCTGGCTCGCTGCGGATATTTCGGCAGCCGACGCACCTTGCTGCAATTTCAACGACGCCACCGTCGCCGCGATTTCCAGCAGCTCCGACGACTGTCGGTTGATTGCACGCAACGCCTTGCCCAGTCGAGTCAGCACGTCTTGCTGTGCGATCACGACGCCAGCGCTATTTTCTGCGCGAGCTACCAACGGCAACATCGGGTCGAGCGCTGCCTGGACACTGGGCGGTGCAATTGCGATGTCGGCGGCACCGCTTTTCAGGCCACGCACCATATGCGATAACACGTCGGAACTTTCACGTACCTCCGAAAATGCCGCGGCGCTGCCATTCATGGCTTGCGACACCGACTTGGCAAGCCGTTGGGACTGCATCAGCGCCTGACCGCTGGCGCCGACCTGGGCCGACCCCTTGTTGACCGACACCAGCGACAACAACACAGTGGCTAGCAGTCCGATAGTGCCAACAAGGACTAAAACGCCCATAATACGCCGCCTATCCGCCACAGGCCGTTGGCCGATCAACGGCAAGCTGCTCGAAGTGGGCGGCATGGCCTGAACGGGATCGATGCGCGATTCGGCAAAGCCGCTCACATTGACTTCCGTGCGTGCAAAGGTGCTCGTATCGGTATGCGCTGCCTCGGAGTTGAGCGCTGAGTCCAAGTCGGTTGCCGGATGCTTCGAGCTGTCGCTGAGTGCGGAATCGCGCGCGCCCGACCCGGCCGTCGGCGCGAATCGCGACGCAGCAAATCGGTCGCCGCCGGAGGACGCATCGTCTCGGCCCTGGTCGGAGTGACGATCGCCCTTGCCCCAGGCTTTGATCTTGTTCAGCAAGCCCATAAGTTCCTCATACAGTCTCTCGTCGTTAGGTGTGATCGTTGGCCTGCAGTTATTCAGGCCGCGACCTTCAAAAATGTCTCGTCTCGGGCCAGCGCAGACAGGTTGAGCTCTTGCCACGCTCGACCTGTCTCATCGCGAAAGCGCTCGCCGACGAACGCCGGGCGGTGCTGCGCAGCGCCGATCTGGGGTATGAGTTGCGCTGCGCTGCGCAGGCCGGCCAGACGCCCTACCAGCAACGCGCTGTTGGTCTCCAGCTTTGGATTGAACGCTACCAGTCGCGCCCGCTCACGAGTTGTCTCTGGCACCTTGATGCCGAGAAATCCGGCAAGATCAACGACACCGTGCATTCCACCGCGCAGATTGGCTACACCAAGGAACCAGGGCTGCGCGTGCGCTACCGTCGCGATCGTGGTCATCGGGAATATCTCTCCTGCATCGGGCAGTGGAAACAAAAAGCCGTGCCCGCCACACTCGACCGCCAGCCAGGACAGACCAGGCGCCTGCGTAAGAGCCGCTTGCATACGGTCAGCCAAGCGGCTTTGTAGCTCGTGCAGAGCTTTCTTGTCAGCCATGGAGACGCTGCATGTGCAATGTGAAAGTCAAGAGTAAGGAAAACGACGCGCGCCGGTTGCTACTCAACCGAGCGCTTGAATCTTGGCAATCAGTTCGTCGGCGTCAACGGGTTTGACAACGTAGTCGCGTGCACCCTGACGCATTGCCCACACCTTGTCGGTCTCCTGGTTCTTGCTGGTGCACATGATCACGGCAATATCGGCAAAACGCGCGTCGCGCGTTATGGAACGAGTGAGCTGAAACCCGTTTTGTCCCGGCATCACCACATCCATCAAGATGAGATCGGGCTTGCTCTCGCCGAGCCTGCGCATCGCCTCTTCGCCGTTCTCGGCTGTTCGCACCTCGTAGCCGTGCTTGGTCAGCGCCTGCGACAAAACGTAGAGTTCGGTTTTCGAATCGTCCACCACCAGTATCTTTTGTATCGGCATTCGTGTCTCTCAATATTTGCTGAACCGGTTTGCACTACTCGGCGGGCTCGCCGATACCCCCCCGGCGATGCTGCTCGACAGCCTGCAACAACTGGTCTTTCGTGAACGGCTTGGTCAGGTAGTCTTGGGAGCCGACCATGCGACCGCGCGCTTTGTCGAAAAGCCCATCTTTGGATGAAAGCATGACGACTGGTACACCCGAAAACTTTGGGTTGCGCTTGATAATTGCGCAGGTCTGGTAACCGTCAAGTCGGGGCATCAAAATGTCGCAAAAGATCAAATCCGGGTTGTGATCGTTGACCTTGGAAAGGGCGTCGAAGCCATCTTCTGCAAGCAGTACCTCGTGGCCACCTTGACGCAAGAAAATCTCCGCACTGCGCCGGATGGTATTGCTGTCGTCGATAACGAGCACACGGACCTGTCCGGCCGGCTCAACCACGTTGTAGTTGCTCATCGTCGGTCTCCTTGGCAATGGTGTGGTGGGCGGGGGAGGGGCGCTTTGTCGGGCTGGTACCGGGGCGTCTGGCTATACCTGAACCATCTCAAAGTCTTCTCTGCGCGCGCCGCATTCGGGACAAGTCCAATTCATCGGCACATCGGCCCAAGCAGTTCCGGGGGCGATACCATGTTCGGGGTCGCCAGCGGCTTCGTCGTAGACCCATCCGCAAATCAGGCACATCCAGGTTTGCGGCTTACTCACGACGGTTTGACGACTCCAACACGATGAGCAAAGATTGTAGCCACGCCTGCTGGCACGCTATCGATAATGACGGTCACCTGTAGGCACATACGCCACATACTTGGCTTGCTGAACAGGGTCTCGCGCGGCGACACGCACCGAGGTGCTTGAAGAGCGCTTTCGGGCGACGGTAGACAACCGCGCGCGCCTGGAGGGAGGCGCCAGCATGAGCGGGCACCACTCTGGGTTTGCTGGTAGCGCGCTGATGACCTATCGCTTTTGTCCTCAGGGATGCCTGGATGGCTGCAAAATAGGCCTTCTCAACGGCCAGTGCCCCTGGGCCCGCCGCGCGGCTATCGCGCCGCAGGCTTCGGCTGGCCGCTTACTTGAGGCCCATGCCATGCCTGCACCAGTACCCACTTCTACCGCCGATGATGCCGAGATGCCGCTCGAGCAGCCTGCTCCGGTGTGTGTGATGAGTTTCAACGCCAGTGATCCAACGGGGGCTGGCGGCATTGCCGGCGATGTGGTTACCATCGCTGCCATGGGCGCGCACGCGCTTCCGGTCGTTACGGCATTGATGTTGCGCGACACTGCCGAGATTTTCGAGCACAGCGAGCTCGACGCCGACTTGGTGGTTGAGCAGGCCCGCAGCGTGCTGGAGGACGTAAAAGTATCCGCATGGAAAGTTGGCTTCCTCGGTTCGGCCGAAGGGATAGGCGCGGTGGCGGAAGTGCTGTCCGATTACCCCGAAGTGCCTTTAGTCGCCTATTTGCCCAACCTGACATGGTTGGAGGAAGATGAGCAACTGGCCTACATCGACGCGTTTCGAGAGCTGGTGTTGCCTCAGACCGAGGTTTTGGTGGGTAGCCAGCAGACGTTGACCGATCTTTTGTTGCCCGACTGGAGCGGGGAAAGACCTGCTTCGCCACGCGAACTCGCTGTCGCCGCAGGGGAGCGAGGCACTAGTTTCGTGCTCGTGACGAGCGTTCTCGCGGCAAGTTCAGGCGGCAGTGAGCAATTCATCGACAACGTGTTGGCGTCCGCCCAAGGCGCCATCGCAGGCGAGAAGTTCGAACGTTTCGAGACCAGCTTTGTCGGTGCCGGTGACACCCTATCGGCGGCGCTTTCGGCGCAACTCGCTTCGGGAACCGATGTCGCCGTCGCAGTCGGCGAGGCGCTGGCTTTCTTAGACCAAGCGCTAGACTCGGGTTTTCGGCCCGGCATGGGCAACGTGATTCCCGACCGCCTTTTCTGGGCGTTGCAATCAGGCGGGGAGGAGGCAGAGCAGGGCGAAGGCGGTGAAGAGATGGCCCCGTTAAACCCGCGTTATGTCCACTGAGAAGCAAGGCAGCGAGGGACTGTTCCAGCCTCGGCCCATTAAAAGCGCGCAGCTCTTCGAGCGCGCTGCGCGCGTCATTCCCGGGGGCGTCAACTCGCCCGTGCGCGCTTTTCGTGCTGTGGGCGGCACGCCGCGCTTTATCACGCGCGCGCAGGGCGCAACGTTGTGGGATGCTGACGGCAACCGCTACATCGACTACATCGGTTCGTGGGGACCGATGATTCTCGGCCATGGTCATCCGGCAGTAATCGATGCCGTGACGAAGGCGGCGCACGAGGGCTTGTCGTTTGGCGCGCCGACCGAACGCGAGATCGAACTCGCTGAAGAGATCGTCAAGCTGGTGCCAAGCATGCAGCAAGTCCGCCTGGTCAGCTCGGGCACCGAGGCGGCGATGAGCGCGCTGCGCTTGGCACGAGGCGTCACCGGCCGCTCAAAGTTCGTCAAGTTCGAAGGCTGCTACCACGGCCACGCCGACGCTTTGTTGGTCAAGGCCGGTTCGGGCCTGGCGACATTCGGTCATCCCACCAGCGCCGGTGTGCCGCCCGAGGCAGCACAGCATACCGTCGTTCTCGAGTACAACAACTTGGCGCAACTGGAGGAGGCCTTCGCACTGCACGGGCGCGAACTTGCGTGCGTGATCATCGAGCCCATCGCCGGCAACATGAACTTCGTGCGTGCCAGCGTCCCCTTCATGCAGCGTCTGCGCGAACTGTGCACGGCCAACGGCGCCTTGCTCGTGTTCGACGAAGTGATGACCGGTTTTCGCGTTGCCTTAGGTGGAGCACAAAGCCTGTACGCCCAAGCCATCCCTGACTTCGCGCCTGACATGAGTGTGTTCGGCAAGGTCATTGGCGGCGGCATGCCACTGGCGGCTTTTGGCGGTTCACGTGCTGTGATGGAGCAGCTTGCGCCGCTGGGCCCCGT
>Ga0224512_10005743_pt1 | contig 10119 bp, 10 predicted proteins | sample SF_May12_sed_USG_4_FD_169103 | JGI IMG/M metagenome (GOLD analysis project Ga0224512, IMG submission 169103) | Sediment microbial communities from San Francisco Bay, California, United States - SF_May12_sed_USGS_13 | ecosystem: Environmental > Aquatic > Marine > Sediment | place: USA...
CCATGTCCGTTTCAAATTTGGCCAAATCAATTAGATCATGAAAACTTTTTCCATCATCTGAACTGTAATGATACAAAATACAGTTAGAATGATAATCAGCATCAGTAACAATGTGAATAAATCCGTTGTCTACATCTACAATTACATGACCTGGACTAGTCCGATAGTCCTGTAGTATATCCACTATTTCCGAATAACTTCCGTTTCTGTCTTTGACGTTAAAATACATTGCAGAATTTTCATACGGATAGTTTTTGACTCCCGGTGCAAAATAATACTGTTTATCATTGTCAACTAGTGTCAACACTCTGCCGTACTGGCTAAGAAAACTGTTGGCAGGTAGTTCTTCCATGTGGAAATCCTTGCCCTTGTTGTTGCTTGTGCCAACAAAAGTTTTGATTGTCTGGTTTTTTCCATCCCAGTAATCAGATTCCCACAGTACATTCACTGTTTCATCGATTACAAAAATTCCCAATCTCTCGGGATGATATGTGTCGATAGAACCAGGATCCGATGGCATGTACTTTGATTTCTCAAACGTTAATCCTCCATCATGGCTTGCTGCAAAACTGGAATACCATCTAATGTCGTTTGGTCTGTCTAGCCAAGATACATAGACATCCTCTTCCGAGACTGCAATTTTCTGATTATGAACAGAAGTTTCTGCATTGTTTACAGTGACTTTATCAGTAACTGTGCCATCAGGCAGAATCTTTACCAGATACAGATGACCTTTTTCATCAAAATCTTTTTCATCATCCATGAGTAGATAGATTATTCCATTGCTTACAGTAGTTACGATGTCTTGGCGTATTTTGCCCTGATTGAAAAGTTTTGATGGTTCTGAGAATGTATCTCCCAAATTATCACTTACTGAATAAAATGCATAGCTTGTATTTTCTCCTCTAGTACACATGGTTCCAAAAACATATAATTTTTCATTTACGAATTCAACGTTAGTTATATCATAATGTACTTCATCTACAGTTAGGATCAATTTTGGTTCTGAGAATGTTTTGCCATCATCCACACTAGTTAAAACATAGAATTGAGGTACAACATCCCCATTTCGTGTAGTTAGTTCGTAAAATACAAAGATGGATTGATCTTGTGAAAGAATTTTGGTATTGCCAATAAATGATCCAGTTGCAATATTTTTAGGGCCTAATGTTGTTTTACCGTCAACTAATTGTGTAAACATGATTGCTGAGCCATTATCTTGATTATAAGATTCCCAAATTATGTTGGCTTTGCCATTTTGAATTGAAATCAATGGGTTTGAAAAATTAATCTCTTGCTCATCCTCATGGTATCCAAATGCAAAATGACCTTCATTATAATGACCTGCAATGCCAATCCCAACTATGCCCATTAGAACTAAGAAAACGAAAAAATATTCCTAGCAGGCCATATCTTGTTTTAATCTTAGCAGGCATCTTGCTATTTTTTATCATTCCTAATTTTGTTTCATCTTTAGAGTTTATCCCATATCTGATATCTCATCCCGAACAAATCAGACCATACATTTTTGAGCAGATATTATTTCGAATGTGGTGGCAAATTGTCATATTGACTATTGTCGGAATCCTATTGTATAGATCCTCAGTAATTAGGAACCTGATAAAGAAATGAAGGATAGACTTTTCATCATTGTTGATGAGTGAATAAATTGGAAGTTTACTGGTATGTTCTAATTGGTGCAGGCACGTTTCTAGGGATGTGGGTGTTGCCGAGCTTGCCGATTTATGAGGGATCAGAAAACTGCAGTCCTGCTTTTGAATCCAGATTCTTTGGTCAATGCTATTCCCCCAAAACACCATTTCCATTCCTTATGTCATTATTGATAGGAACATGCATTCCAATTATCATCAGAATAACAAAAAAGAGGCCATGAAAATGAAAACAAAGTGGATCATGGTTGGCATTTGTCTTTTGTTGGAATAATCTTGTTTGGATCTGGCGCAGCCCCTCTGATATTTAGTGAGATAGTGTATGGCTGTAACCTGCAAGAGTCACTTGCAACAGGAGATATTCGACAGGTTTCAGATCATCCGATAACAGTGGCATATGATGAAAAATATGAATCCAATTCCTCACACACATCAGGGACACGTAGTCTTGAATGGGGCCATGGCACTGGAATATTTTTCATACTATGATGCAGAAGATCATGGTTTGTCAAATGCATATTTGAAAGTGACAGTAGATTCCTGCGGTGTTCCGACAGAATTTAAATTTCAATGCATTGATTCTGAAAATAATGCATGGGTCTCACTGAATAGCAAAGATGATTATGTTCTTGACTATTTGCAAAACAAAAACTGCTTTGATGAGAAAACAAGAAAATGAAGACTAGAAATAAAATATTCTTAATTTGCATTATTGTGATTTTAGGATTTTATGTCTCTGTAACTTCCTTGGGGCCAGGTAGTATGTTTGCACTGTTTAGCCCTGCAAGTATTCTGTACTTTCCCTCAATATTGATGCAGCTCATTGCCAATGAAGGCAACGGGATAATTTGTGTTGATGCGTGTGGTCCGTGTTCTGCTTGGGGGTATCAGTATATCTTGATTGATGGGCAATGCGTGCTACCCAGTGTGGAATCCTGTAAATTGCTAGATAAGCCAGGTGAATGGGCATTTGATGAATGGACTTGTAAACCTGTTTGTGAGAGAGCACATCAAGAGAATTGTGCAGATGTTGGAAATTAGAAAATGAAAACCAGACTTTTGATGATTATTGGAATGATTTCTGGGATTGTGTTTGTTCTAGTTCCTGCATTTGCATCTTGTGCTGCACCTCCAATAATTGGTGCAGAATTTTATAACTTTGATAGGGCACACGTGGTCTTTGTTGGAACGGTTACTGATATCCACAATCCTCATCCTGAAATTCATACAGGTACTGAAGAGTATGACACCATAACTTTTGATGTGATTCGTACTCTGAAGGGAGATGTCGGAGATGGAACAGTCAGGAGCAATCATGACTCTGGAGGATACCTGGGTTTTGAGGTTGGAAAGGCGTATCTTGTCTTTGCTTTTGCAGGGATTCGCGAGGTAAGTCAATGTACGCCGCCAATGCTTCTCTCCGATGAAGATGCACCAACATTGCTTGAGGGAACATACTACCTTCCATTTGTTGCAATCGGAGCTGGTTCAATAATGGCATTTGTAATAATTAGGAGAAAAAGAAAATGAAAACAAGTAGTTATCTCGCCATTATCATCTCAATCATACTTGCAATATCAATCGCATTCACAATTTTGTTTGTAGAAAATGTGGGAGTCAAAGACATCCATGGAAATTCCAGAATATCTGAAAATGATTTGAAATGCGGTACGGAATGGACAGTCAAGGTGAGAGACAATCTGGACTTTGATACATTTGAGAAAACACTGAGACTAAAAATAGCAGAATTTGGATACTCTTATGACTTATCCCAAAGAGACATTACACTTGTGGATCTTGGAGACAATAGAGTACACATTACAATCGAGGGGTTGTGGGGAATCAAACCTGACAGGCCAAATCTCAAAACATCAATTGCAGGAATTGAGCAAGTAGAGAAAATTGAAGAGTTCGAGGGCAGTCCAGTGGTTGCATGGTGTCAATAAAGATGAAAACAGGAATATTGATCACGATTGGCATTGTTGCTGGAATCATAACCCTAGTTGCATTGACTGTATTCATAATTCCAACGATGGAGGCAAATCATCAGAGAGAGTGTCTTTATGACGGTGGAAAAGTAACTGGCTTTTTGCAATGCACGCGAGTTCACATGGATTATTCCCTAGAATCCACCACTGTACGCATCAATCTTGGAGCACTTAACCCCCAAAGTAAAAACCCAATATTTCCAAAAAAGATGACAGTGGTACTGGGCGAAAACAACACGGTAACCTGGCTCAACACAGACGGACCATCACACTTTATTAATTTTGATGATTTTGCCATCGGTCCGATACGCCAGGGAGAAAGACAATCATTCACGTTTAATCATACTGGCGTGTACAAGTATTTTTCAGCAGCTGCACCTTCAATTTCGGGTTCTGTGATTGTAAAGACAGAGTTTGATAAAAGCGAACTGGAAAATCACGGGAATATCTTGGATGAAATAAATCAACAGGCAATCATTCATCAGGAAAATGGGAATCAGGGAAAATTTAAGGAACAAGTCGTAAAGATGCAAGAAAAAATAACCGAAATTGCAAGGGATTCGTTTGGGCTGAACATCTACATGTCTGATGTTTATCAGGGCTACTTTCCAATGGCAGATGCCTCCAAAGTGGAAGTTGCAAAAGGAAAGGAGTCGTTTCAAATCTGCGATGTTGCAGAGAACATCCCAATCCACCTTCAGAACATTGCCAAAACAAAAAAATTCCAAATGTTTGCGGAAAAGTATTCGGACTATCCGATGGAATTGAATCTGCAAGACGAGCGACGGTCCAAATCATCATTTCATTATGGGCTGATTGCAAACTCCGATGACGGAAGAACCGCGTTGACATTTTTCCATGCAGACAGCTGCACAAACCAGATGACAGACTCTGAAAGATATTATCTGTCATGCCATGATAATGCAAGACACCATGTCTTTGGAACAGTAAACAAAGAAGACATTCTTGCCAGCCTGAGCCATCCTGACTTTTGCACTATTCCGCTTGACTCTTGGCGCCAATCCGTCTATGAGTATAACCAAAAGATAAAGGAACAACTAGAAAACCACTTGCCAACGATTGAAGCCCTTGACAAAAGTTATGAGTCAGTATCTGCATATCAATTAGAATCGCACAGGCTGGATCTACTGGGAGATATTTCCAGCATGTATGTGATGGCAGTAGATGATGAGCAAGAGATTGAGGAAAAAATTAAAGAATACAATGATCTCTTTGGCCCCTTGCCAGATGAACTTTTGAAATTAATTGAGCAAAGAAAATGAAAAGCAGGCTTGGGGAAAACTAAAAAACACTGTGCCGCATTGTTTTCTTAATGCCAGGTGATGAGTCAGATGATTTCATTACTTTTAGGTCATATCCGCTTGAAAATGATGATCACTGTAAAACCCTGATCAAGATAGAACCTGACCAAATGGAAAAGATGGGAATAGCGGAAGGTGATATTGTCAGGGTTACAGACAAGGACAGCACAATTGCCTTTTGTTTTTCATTAAGCCAAAAAGAACTTGAAAAGACGAAATTGCAAGATGTTCCAGTAGATTATCTTAATCCCTCTCACAAAAAGACAGACCATCCAAAAATGATATTGAGCAGTCTTGTATCCCGAAATGCTTGCCCTTCTAGACGGATGAGGCTTGTCCAGTTGGAAAAACTGCACAGTAAAAATTTCAAAGATAGTGTTCCGGAGGCAACCGTTGTCACTTTGGGTACGCTGGAGTTTGCAGAAAAAACAATGCCCAACTACAAAGAGAACATCGACTTTTCACTCTTGTTTGGAAGGCTGATAAAAGAAAAAGAGAGAGTATCTGTTCCTTTTTTGCCAGACTATGCACGACAAATTGAGAAAAAGGCTTCAAGAGGAAGGCCCCCACACCCAGTAAATTTTGCATCCCTGATCATCGATGCAAAGCCAGAAGAGCATGAATTCTGGCTCGTTACAAAGAACACAAAGTTTGAATTTCAAAATGTCCCCATGGATGAATTCAGAGGAAAGGCACCGAAACCCGAAGCCTTGTCGCTTCTCAAGGTGATCCCAATAGTAAAGAAACTGCATCTGCATGACACGAACATCATGTTTGCATCAGTTGAGGTTTTTGAAAACACTATGAAAATAAATTGGTACACCCAGCAGCGAATTAAACTTCCAGAAGATATTATTTCAAATCCATCAAAGTTCAATGACATGAATATCCGTCCAGATAGTCCGGAACTAACAATTGAAATCAAAGATGATTTGGGCAATGTGCATGCAGATGGACATTCTGGCGGAGGGGGAGGAGGAAGTTTTCCTGATCCGTCAGCTAATGAGATCGTATCGGATTATTCTGGCGAGTACAGATTTTTTTCCACGCTAGATCCTGCTGCAAAAGAAATCACCATCATCATAAAAGAGATGGCATGGGTAAAAAGAGAACTCAGACAAGTTCACACCACGATGAAGCCACCAAATATGAGGTCTATGCATCATTCCAATGACAAACTCTCTATTTTGGAAGATCCGTGGGAATTCAAAATAACCCTTTGATCACATTTTACCGTGATTCTTTTTTCCACGTGGGTACTAAGTTTAATGCCTTAACTATATCCCCAGCATGACGTGTTTGGGGATATAGTTAAGATATTTGAAAGTACACCCACGTGGAAATCGAATTTGAAAAAATCATTATTTGTCTGTGTTTAGTGTCCTGTTTAGCATAGAACTTATGCGAATGCCTTATCAATAATGAGCAAATTTGTTCCGATCGATGGTCGCATTTGTATCTAGTTTAATGGTAATTCTTGTTTTTGCAGTTGCCTTGGGTATCCAAGTACAAGCCAGTTATGCTCAAATCAACAATGATGCTGATATCACTACAAGTGAACAAGTAACTTTGTCAGAAGACCTGACAAACAATCCGTTAGCTCAGGACATTCTAAAAAAGATAGAACAGACAAAAAAATGGATTGCAGAACTTGAAGAGAGAAACTATGAACAACTGGAAAAGCAAAGAGAGTTAGAAGAGAAGAGACAGCAGTCTTTGGCAAAACTGAACCAGGATCTCAAGGAATGGGAGAGTCTTTGGAACTACTATTCCCCAAGAAACTCATACGAACGGTTCGTTGACAAGATTCCAGATTCCCAAGTTCAAGAAGTGTTTTGGGATCAGTTTGAATTCAAGGAACAAAAGGTCAAGGCAGGACGAGATGCTCTAAAGAAAGTAATTGCAGACGGCGGATCATTACATGATGCAAGGCAGGCATACCTTGTAGCAGCTGAGACCAAGCGAATTGAACTGATAGAGGCAAACTCGCAGTTTAATGTTAGACATAATCTGGCATACTATAACCAACAGATTCTTTTTGACAGGGAAGGACAGTTTGTCGACTCACCAGTTACCGGAGAGAAGTTGAGAAAATACTACGAGGATTTCAGGATAAACCCGGCATATCTTGATGCAAACCCTGATGATGAAACATCTTGGGAGGAAATGAGAAGGACCAACCAAGATACTGATTGCAGAGAAGGACAAATTGTAGTGCATCGTTTTCATGCGGATGACTATGTCTGCGTTACAATGGAGACAGCAGAAATGTGGATACGGCATGGGATGGGAGAGATAATGGGAGATTCTGCAGATGTTAACACACGTAACACTCCATCAGTAACACCGCTCACCAGATGCGATGACGAGTTCAGGGTAGTCTACAGCAATGAAGCTGAAAAGTATTCCTGTGTTCTAGAAGATACTGCAAACAAATGGGTAGAGCAAGGAATTGCAGAATTTCCAAATCCTGAGGAATACATCATGAAGAGCATTGAAAGAAAGGAGACCCTTTTGGAAGTTGAGGAAATCAATCAGCAAATCAGAGAAATCCAAAATGAGTTTGAAGACGAGAAAACAGCACTAAAGAAACAATATGACATAAAATATGATGGATTGCTGTCCAAATCAAAGGAAGCAGAAAAGAGTGCAATACAGGACTACAATGAAGATTCAGATGCATCCAAGGAAGAATTGAGTAAGATGATCAACTCCATCAGGGAAAAATATGAATCTGACAAGGAAGATGTCCTAAAGGACAAGATAAAAGATACAAAAAAACTGGAAAGGGAACACAAACACAAGATGGCAGAGTTTGCACAAAATTACGATGATCATCCGTACATCCAGGTAATCTCAAACACTGGCAATACTGGATATGAGGCAATTGCAAGAGAATAGATTTAAGGCCCACGTGGAACTTGATAAGAAAAAATTATCAAGAATACTGGATTGATTATGTAAAATAACCTCCAAAGTCAAAAAGGCATTTTGGATTCATCATTTGAGATCAAATGAGATTCTCCACGGTTTGTTTTGTACCCTCCAGAAGAATTGCTAGTATCATATGCTACAAGATGTACAGGATCCACACCTGTTTGATCCTCATTCTTGTCTTTTTTCAGTTTTCTATCACTTATCAAAAACATCACTATGCCACCAATTACTGCAAACCCTGCCATTCCGTACATGGCAGTTGCAGGAAACTCATCAGTATCAGGCTTTTGGGTCACCAGGGATTTTAGACTAGTATGAAATACTTCGACTCCGTCAAGGCGAGTAGAATCGACATACCCTTCAAATGAGATAGTTGCATCGTCCCTTGATTCAATTATTCTTATGGTGTATTTTTTGTCAAGATCAATATTTTCAATCCATTGTCTATCACTACATGGACCAACATCGATACTGCATTCTCCCATGGAGTAGTGAGTTATGACATTTTCTCCAGCGTATTTGTATTCCACTGCGCCGGGAATTATTGCAGTGTTGTCAAAAAGAGATTGCCATTACTACATTTAGAATATCAAACATATCATTAATGATACTGCTTGACTATACTCTGGTTTTACTATTAATTCATGATCTGCGGCACACCCACTTAACGCAGCATTAGAATATTCCTCAAAAATAATAAAATCTGTCTTTGATGTTTCAACCCCATTTCCATCAATTTTTTTAATAGTGGATATAAAAAATCGTCCAACATCACCAATAAAATAATCTTGATGAGTTCCAAAACTCTTGTTGACTGTGGCTTCCCCAGAATGTTGTTTTGTATCCCAATAGTTGTCTCCTTCTATGTTTTCAAAGACAAACTCAATTGATGCATTGACAGTTTGATTTGTTGGATTTTTTACTGAAGTGCTAATTGTGATCGAGTTTCCAACTTGATCATATGACGTTCCGTGCTTGGTCTCATAGTGTTCCGCAAACACAGGAGTTATCATAAAAAATAATGCAAAAACAACACTAATTCCAAGAATCTTACGACTACGCATAAACGATTGAATAAATTTGTCTATATAACAAATACTAATGATTTATCGTACTAAGTTATTGAATTGTTAATTCTATCAGCAAGTTAAATTCCACTGGGATTAAAAAATTGGTTATGATTTTTGTAATTATAGGAGTTGGTTTGTGCCATATCCTTTTATTTTTATATCTACAGTTAGATATCTTGATCTAATCTTAGACCCTTGTATCGATTTCTTATTGTAACTTCAGTCACATTTGCAGCTTCTGCAATATTACGTTGAGTCATATCTTCACCGTTTTTTACACATGACATGTATAGTGCAGCAGCAGCAAGTCCCATGGGATCCTTGCCAGCTGATTCTTTACGTTCCTGAGCTACTTTAAGTATTTTAGTTGCATGGCGTTTTGTCTTTTCTGTAATTCCAAGTTTGCTTGCAATTCTTGCAACACATTGGATTGAATTAACAACTGGCATTTTTAGTTCTAATTCCTGATGCAGTATCCTATAGCATCTTGAAATATCTTTTTTCTTAATATTGCCGGCATCTGCAACATCTTTTAGAGTCCTAGGAGTTTCAGTGTCTCTGCATGCAGCATAAAGGGATGCTGCAATCAGAGCTGAAATAGAACGACCTTTTACAAGACCTTTCTCCAATGCTTTTCTGTAAATGTATGATGCCTTTTCAATTACGGCATCAGAAAGTGAAAGTTTGTCTTTTAATGTGGATAATTCACTCAATGCTTGCCTGAGATTTTTATCAGAAGATGCATTTACCTTGCTTCTGCTGTCCCAAGTTCTGAGTCTCTCAATGGTGCTCTTCATAGTGGATGTGAGTGGTTTTCCAGAGGAATCTTTGTTCATCGGACTGATGATGGTTGCAAGTCCCCTGTCATGCATTGCAAGTGAGGTTGGAGCCCCGGTTCTAGTAGGATCGGCTCCCCCTTCTTTTGAAAATGATCTCCATTCAGGACCCGAATCTTGCAACGTCTCAGTAATCACATAGCCGCATTTTCCACAAAATCGCTCCCCAGTGACATTGTCAGTCAGCATGGAGTTTTTTCCACAACGGCCACAAGCCGAATCCGCATTAATTATTTCTAAGACCAAAATGATACAAATATTGTGATGTTTATATCATATAATAACCGATTTATTTG
>Ga0224512_10005744_pt1 | contig 10119 bp, 15 predicted proteins | sample SF_May12_sed_USG_4_FD_169103 | JGI IMG/M metagenome (GOLD analysis project Ga0224512, IMG submission 169103) | Sediment microbial communities from San Francisco Bay, California, United States - SF_May12_sed_USGS_13 | ecosystem: Environmental > Aquatic > Marine > Sediment | place: USA...
ATATGATGTCCATACGAAGATAACAGAGTTATGTTTTTTTGTCCAAATCTCTGATTTCAAATAGAGTCAACCTATATGAAACTTAACAATGAAAATCAGTTTGCAACATCCAGCTTTTAGTTTGATGCCGTAGACTTTTCGTGGTACCTTCAGGATGCCAATTTTCTCTATCAATTCAGCAATGAACAGCGTCAAGAGATTCGAGAAAGATACATCAATTATTGTGAAGGATTAAGGATTGAATTCCCATAATAGTGTAAAGGAGTTATTATTCACAACCTAATTTTGTCTCAAGATTTGACATGTACTAATGTCACAGAATTTACAAAATTTAAAATTTAATTTTTACATCTAGATGCATCCAAACTTGAACCAAAAAATTCTAACGTTGGTCCGAAAATTTCACCCTTAGCATTATACCCCCATGCACGTTGTGTTCCCTGGCAAATTTGAACTCTAAATCTATGCTTATTTTGCGGCTTATATCTGACTGAAAACTTGTGACCTCAGTGTTATCTAATTTGAATTTCTGAATAACATAATATATGAATCAGAAAAAAATTGATAGGAGTTTGAAAGTACTCCAATTGCTTTCTGCGTTATTTTCTAGGACTCGATACTGATCAGTGTGTGACACGGTCGGGTCCACCTACATTTTGTGTCGAACCACGTCTTAGCACCACCTTGTCGTTTGGAAGGACTGCAACGAATTGCCATCCCTTGATGATCACTTAGACAACATGAACATTGTTTTGTATAGCACTCATCGGTTTTTTCATGTCCACATGAACCACAATGATAGAATACATCATCTCGCATAATTTCAAACCACAGTCTTTGCAGTATTGTTGTTCATCGTTTAACTAACTCATGAGGATTATTTTTGTTCAAAGATTTCATGGAAACTGTTCATTCCATTGCCTTTCTAATTCTATAAATATAACTTTCACCTAAAGTACTGACGTAAAAATGAATGCAGATAAAGGTGAATCTACAAACAAAGAACGTGCAGACTTGGCTGCTGAGCTGCTGGCCAAGCAAAACGCAGAGGCTGCGGAGCTGTTGAAAAACAGGGAGAAGGAAGCTGCGGAACTGTTGATTGCAAATAGGATAGACGCCATTAATTTACAGATTCAACATGACCATGGATATACGAGTGATCCAAAGTTTGACTTTGATGCGGATGAATTATTGAAAAAACAAAAACGCATTGCTGCGGAGCTGTTGGATAGGCAAAACGATGAGGCTGTGGAATCACTGATTCGGCAAAACGATGAGGCTGTGGAATTAATGGCCAAGCAAAACGTAGACGCTGTGGAACTGTTGGCTAAGCGACAACGAAAACTATAGGATCATTGAAAAATTTATCCTTTTGAAACATGACGGATGTACAAAATATCCTTCCTGAAAAATCCATACATCGTTTTGCTGATATGATTTATTCATTTGGGAAAACATACAATCAAAGTTTTATTGAATAATTGAATTTATACTGCTGATATTTACTAAATCTATTTTGGTGTGTAAACCCATCATCAGTGTTTGTTTATGTTGTAAATTTTATTGTCTAACAATGTATTTTCCTTGTTTGGACTCTGAATTGATACCAAATTCCTTTAGGTAAAACATCTCATGTGATTTAATTTTATAAAATATTTCCACGTGGAACAAAAAGTTGAAGAAAATATGATGAAATTATGTTTTTTTAAGAAATAAATTAGAACATCATTGTTGAGAATGAATTATTGTCTCAAAATAAACTGAATAAAAATAGAATTCCACCTATTAATTCATACGAAAAGATTCAAAAAGTATTTAGATACAGAATTCATCGAAACAAAATATGGAAAAATATGAAAAATTATTGAACATGTTAATGGATTTTAATAGTGATATTAGATTCGCAGCAATTTGTGATAAAAGTGGCGAAATTTTATGGAACTCTAAACGTACTGGTGTAAAAAATATCGTACCCATAGAAGACACAAAAAAGACACTAGAAAGAGCACTAAGTGCTTGGGATGAACGCCAAAAAATTACAGATATTGTTGGAAGGGGACTTTATGTGATTGCAGCGTATGAAAAGATAAAACGAATTACTATTCCGTTAAAAGATAATCATATTTTGTTTATCAGCGTAGATAATACACCATTAAAGGCTTCCAATAAGAAAAACTATGGGCATTTAGTTGAAATGGGCAAAATAATGTCCATTGTTGATTTTATAAATTCCGCTAATTAAATAGCACAATATTTTAAGTTCAAAATATCGTGATCAGATGGCGTTTGTAAGAGTCATTTTTCTCTAATCCCACTAACAGTCTAAATTCTGATTTCAAATTATTTGTTAATTCCATAATCATTGCCAATAAATTTACTCTGAGCCTTACCTTTTTTTGATCATTCCTTTAATGGATCGCCCAGTATCTGTTAATCAATAATCTTCTTCATTTGTAATGTAAAGCACTAAATGAAATATGATGATTGAATGGAAATTTTTACTTAAAATTTAAGAGTAAAAAGTACTTTGAATTGCATCACTTCAATTTTGAATCTATTTTTTCTATTTTTTCGGCTAGTTGTCCAACTCCATCGGGGGGGGGGGGCGTGCTCCTGTCCAATTCAAGTAAACGAAGGCTCAAACATGCAAGATGACATAGTGATTCACACCTTTGAGACAACTGATGACGGTCACAACATTGATGGAAGAAAATTCACCAGCAATGGAGAACGACTTGACGGATCTGATCCTAGGTTTGTAGAAGAAGGTTATGCTGTATGTGTGGGAGAAAATGTCAGTCTTGCACACAGCTCCATGATTCATGGCCACGCCTGGATTGACAATGATTCCTTTGTAGGGATGGATGCAATGATATTCAATGCAAAGATTGAAAACAATGTTGCTATTGGAGTGTCAACTACAATTACTGGCGGTGTTGAAATTCCAGATGGAAAGTTTGTCCCACCAGGAAGAGTAGTTGTTACACAAGACGAATCTGATGCACTCTGACAGAATTGGTAGTCCATACGAGAACACAAACCATGCAGTGCTTCACGTCAACCCGCAACTAGCAGAAGGATATGATCAAATTGATCTTGAAAAAATAATTCTTGAAAGAGATGGAATGATGGAAAAAGGAATGGTGTAAACATCAATGCCTCATCCATAATTCTCATTTTTTACAGTTGAAAATATTCTGTATTTTGATTAAGATGTGTTTTTACCAAACACTTGTGTATTCTAATCCTTGTTTTGCTCAGGTATTGTGTGGATTGTAGTTGTATTGGTTATGTGTTGAATTTTTTTAATATCGCTAAGAGTTTTTTCAATGACAGTCATATCCGGACCCTGAATCTTACAAACAAAATCAAATATGCCATATGTCCCTTGGACCTCTTCTGCCACATGTTTTAGTCCTGACAACACCTCTTGTTCCCAGTTATTTGCGCAGTTAACTAAGACAAATGCCGTAAACAATAATTTAGAAAGCAAAGATCAAGTTATAACTTTATACTTTTTTTCTTGATTTTGGAAATCCAAATCCTATACTTTACTTGTCTTTTCAAGTTATCTTTTATCAATCATTGATTAATACAAATCACTAATGAATTAAGGAGTATCATCATCTCGTAGAAATTATCTTTTTTGAAATTCATATTTACACGTGGGTCTTATTTTCAACCGTCTAACTATGTGCCCATACACGTTGGGCTCCCAACCAAATTTGAACACTAAATCTATGCATTTTGCGGCTCGTATATGGCTGAAGATTTGTGGAATGAGTTCCATGAAATTAATTCTTGAATAGTATTGTATCAAAATCTGAAAAAAATTGAAAGGAGTTTAAAGTACTCCAATAACTTTCTGCGTTTTTTTCTAGGATTCGATAGTGATCAGTGTGTGACACGGTCTGATCCGTTTATCAATCTGATTCATATGCAATAAACCTGGAGGGCATTATTGACATCAAAACCTGATGCCCTTCTCTGAAAAACCAATTTAGGAAAAAATTACTCTTGATGCTATCTTCCTCTGAGAAGATCTTCACATTCCCAAAGTTTTAGATTCTCTACGTCTGATTCTCTGAATTCTGATTCTCCTGACAAATATGTTTTGCAATTTTCTTTTCTGCCATTTTCTCCAACTACAAATGGCCTCCAGGATGGATGTGTTTCTGGCAACCATTCTCTAAATGAATGATCGCAGTTTGCATTAACAAATTCTGTAAATTTTTCTTGATTTTCTTCAATGAAATTATTGCTTGGATTTGTATTTTTTTGCTGGTATAGAAAATCCCATTTGTCCAAACAATGGTAGTTTGAATTTGTTGCCCTTGAAAATTCAATTAATGCTTTATCTTGTTGCAAGTAAACCGAAAATACAGCAATCCCATTAACTACAACAATGCCTGTGATAATTAGAATGAGTATCTTGTTCAATGTATACAATACAAAAATATCCTACTAAAATTCTTCTACAAATTTTCCTTTATCACCAAAATCTAAATTTTTTCCATCGAGTCAATCACCGCAACAACTGCAATCTTTAGAATGATTCATTAAATCTAACAAGACTCAATATAACATCCAAAAAGAAATACAAACATCAAATGAATACATTCCAATCATTACGCCTTAAGTTAATCAAAAAATCACATTACAACTACAACTCAAAAAAATCTATCCAACCCAAAAAAATGAATCACAATCACAAACTTCTCCTATTGGATAGGACATAAAGAGGGGGTCATCTATTCAGTCATTATGAGGCAAGAAAGGAAAAATGAGATTTAGGATATTCCAAAATGATCAGTTTCTAGGCACGTTTTCAGACAGACTTGCATTTCATGAGGCATATAAAGGCGAAAATCCAAATTCGCCAATCAAAGGTGACAGGATACAATGGGATGGAAAGGACTATGTCGTAAAATGGTACACAGAACATGACTCCTCGACATTTGTGGAAAATGAATCCCACCAGAAAGAAAACGATTGGTTTGCAGATATCATTGTAGAAAAGATTGAGTGAAGAAAACAAGAACCGCTGTCCAAAATGAGACATTGAAAGATTAAAACACTAGAATTTCGTGCGACAGAACCAGACTGAAAAAAAAAATGTTCGCATTTGAAGTAGATGGAGAAAAAAAGATCTGTTACTCAAAACAAAAAAAAATCCGCATGATGAACAAAATATTTCTTATTAGTTGATCCCTTCTTTTTTCAACCCTCTTAGAGTAATTCCCTTAAGCTTGATTCATGGACTTATTTGGACTGGAATCAATACGTGCAACAATTGTAATTGCAGTGATTAGTAAAGACAAAAAAGTATCTGATCCTTCTTTTTATTTTGATCAAAAATTAAGAATTACAAAAGATTTCTAAACCATGGAATATCTCGATATGTATGGGTTTCTTAAAAAAAATCAAAGACACAGCTGAAAATAGTGTTGAAAAAGGTGTAGACCTTGGCAAAAAAGGAGTTGAGAAAGGTGCAGAAGTTGGTACAAAAGCCTATGATGGCACCAAGGATGCCGCTAAGAAAGGCCACGAAAAGGCAAAAGGCGATTAATCCTTTCTTTTTCTTTTTTCTAAATTAATTTCTACACTTGTCGCAAAGAGGAATCATAGTTATTCCTATCTCGTTTTTACCCATCTCTGTCAGTACCAATTCCACTCCTGAAGTGGGCATTTGTGGCATAATCCTTTCAAGAGTACCAGAATCTCCTACATTTATCGCATAAAGGAACAATTGTGACTCCTATTTCATTTGATAATACTTCAGTTGGAAATGTTTCTAATTCATTACTGTTACATTTGTGGCATGACCTACTCATGGAGATTCAAGTTCAATCAGTATCAATATCAAACATTCAATTGAAATTTAGCTCGATCCAGGTCAATTCTTTTTTAATTGTTATCATGGTTAACAAAGTTAACACATAGGTTATATCAAATAACTTCCGAATTTGATTAAGAACTAGCACTGTCCGTATCCATACAATCTCTCCTGATGTAATGAGAGCGGCAGTTCTTTGTTCCTTTTTGAGAATAAATTTACCATAACTTAATTGATGTACTTGAATTATGGTTTGATCCTAGAAGAGACCATTGATTTTTTATATGCATCCTGTTAGTCATGAAATTCGAATCCGGTCTGGTCTGTATGTCATCATGGTATCAAAATAGTCTCCATCATCATGGCATGATGACTGTAAAAAGAGATCCTTCCACTGTTAGATTTTTTAATAGACTATTAGAAAATAAGAGTTGATGAAAAAATGAAAAATATGATCGGTCTTTATTTTACCCAAGAATTTTCATCAGAGTATGAGCCTGCCAAATTGTTACTTGGAACTGGTATTGGAATTGTTATTGTTGTGATATTAATTAAAAAAATAATTAACAGGGGAAATAAGACATGACAAATGAATTAAACTGCACTCATTTTACTTTTGTCAATTGTACCATGTGTAAATCCTGTGGTAGATTACAATGTGACCTTTGTAAAAAAGAGCATAAATTACAACACATGGTAAACAATGATCAACAATTATCCAGGGAGGAATTGGAAGGTAATTGACAAATGAATCATTTTGTAAGTTTTTTTGTGAATCAGTTACTAAAAAGGGGGTTTTACTGGATGACATCTAACAACACATGTTATGTTGTAGTTAATGGGTATCATGGAGATGATGGCTACATTGATGGAACAATCAGAATATTTTCAACCCGACAAAAGGCTGAAGAATTTATTGAAAAACTCAAAGAGGAAATGAAAAAGCGTAAGAGACCTGGTGAACAATTCTCTGATTATTATGATCAAACTGTTATGGAGATTGAGATTGAATGACAGAACAATCAGTGTGAGGACTGGTTTCTTGAGATAAAGGCTGTCGTTAAAAGCGATGAATTTACGTGGATTTGATGTAATCTGAAATGATGTGATTTTTCAATCTTTTCTACCCGTCTATTCTGTCATTGATATGTTTTGAGTCTTTTTGATCATCTTTAGATATTTGTACCAAAACAATTCTTAACAATAATGATAAAGTGATTTAAGTTTCAAACCTGCAGTTATAGAAGTTGTAAGAGCCTATTGCTGATAAAAAACAAGAACCGTTTTAAAAATTGGAGGCATGAACTGTGCTGGATGTGTGAATGTTATCCAAAAGCACCTTTTGGATACTGATGATGTGGAAAAATGTGAAGTAAATTTAGGGGCAGAAAAAGCAATTTTAGAATATGATTCCCAAGTAACAGATATTGAAAGATTAGAACAGGCTGTAAAAGATGCAGGCTACAAGGTAGTCTCTGAAAAATTAACTACAAAAATTGAGGGTTTTACTGATGCAAGTGATGCGATAGGGTTGGAAAACAAACTTGTGACAAATGCTGGAATAAAGCAAGTCTCTGTCAATTATGGAAATGGACAGGTGATGCTTGAATAGTCCCATCCTGCTTTCATTATCGGACATTAGAAAAATTCTCAAAGACAGCGGTTATGAAATTATCAGTGAGGACTTGGGTGCTTCAGCCGAAGAAATTGAGGCAAGAAAAACTAAAAGATTATTTTTCATTGGATTGACAATTGGCATTCCTGTTATTTTGTTTGGACATTTCGGTGCCAACTTTTTAGGAGTTACATTTTCGGGATCAGACGAATCAGTTTACATCTCATTTGCATGTATTAGTGTAATTCAGTTGTGGATAGGAAAGCGGTTCTACATTGGAGCATACAAAATGGCAAAAATGAAATCTGCAAACATGGATACTTTGATAGTTCTAGGAACCACAACTGCATATGTTTTCAGTGTAACCAATACGTTTCCTGCCCCAATGTGGGAAAACATTCACTACGAGGCATCAGTCATGGTAATTGTCTTTATTCTACTTGGAAAGTATCTTGAAAACAAAACAAAAGGAAAGGCCTCGTCTACAATCCGAAAGTTACTGGAGCTACAACCAAAAATGGTCACTGTCCAAAAAAAGGAAGTGAAGAAGAGGAACAAGTATCTGTGGAACTTTTACAGTCGGGTGATGTGATAGTTGTAAGGCCTTGTGAAAAAATTCCTGTGGATTCCAAAGTAATTGAAGGAAATTCTGCAGTAGATGAATCGATGGTTACTGGAGAATCCATGCCTGTGACCAAGAAAATCGGGGGTTCTGTTATTGGAGGCACAATTAATCGTGAAGACTCTCTGGTTTTGCAGGCAACAAAGGTGGGCAGTGACACTTTTCTTTATCAAGTAGTGGGATTGGTAGAGGATGCCATGGGCAAAAAACCTCCCATACAGCAATTGGTAGACAAGGTTGCAGGAAAATTTGCCTTTGCCATTATTGGGGTGGCAGTTATAACTTTTCTATCGTGGTTCCTCTTTGGTTCTCTTGGTTTGATTATGGTGGCACTGATTCCAACGGTTGCGGTACTGGTGGTCGCATGTCCTTGTGCATTGGGTTTGGCAACTCTAACTGCAATAATGGTAGGAATGGGCAAGGCGGCACAACATGGAGTTATATTCAAAGGAGGCGAAAGTCTTGGATTACTAGGAAAAGTCAACACCGTAGTTTTTGATAAAACTGGCACACTAACTGAAGGAAACCCCAAGTCACTGATGTTGTATTGGTAAACAAAATTGCATTAATTGGAAAAGACACAAGTTCAGATTCAGAAGAACATCAGATTTTAGAAATTGCTTCTATTGCAGAAAGAAAATCAGAGCATCCACTTGCACGCTCCATAGTGCAAAAAACAAAGGATCTTGGTCTTACAATAGGTGAGCCATCGTGGTGCTATCGACTAGAATTTTTTGATCATTGAATTTTGCCTTTACTACTTTTCCAGGAACTGCAATGAATGACCATGATGGAAAAGGAAGGATTTAACACGACAAAATCGCAAGAAATCATACAAAAACTGCAAAATGAAGGAAAGACCATTTCCCTTGTTGTCATTGAAAAAGAACTAGTAGGTATTGTTGCATTATCGGATACTCCAAAACCAAGTGCAAAACCAATGGTTGAAAAACTACTCAGGAAAAATATCGAGGTGATAATGCTTACGGGTGATAATCAGCAAACAGCATCAATCATAGCAAAGGAATTGGGCATCAGGGAAACCCTTGCAAATTTGATGTCTTCTGACAAAGTAGATGCCATTGAAAAATTGCAAAAGAATGGAAAGATAGTTGCAATGGTAGGAGATGGGATAAACGATGCTCCTGCACTTACAAAGTCCGATGTAGGTATGGCAATCGGAAGCGGGACTGATGTGACATTGGAGGCTGGAAATATAGTTCTAATTCGAGATGATCTTACAGATGTAGTATCTGCAATTGACATATCCAGCAAAACACTTGGGAAGATAAAACAGAATTTGGTTTATGCATTTGTTTATAATGCAGCACTCATTCCTGTTGCAGGATTGGGACTTCTTTATCCTGCGTTGGCAGGTCTTGTAATGGCTGCAAGATCCGTATCAGTTGTTTCAAGCTCATTATTGCTAAAAAGATGGAAGCCCCAAAGTTAGGCATGTTTGGTACGTCCTATCTATGTGCCAGTACATTGTAAAATCAAAAGACCTATATGGACTTTTTTTATTTAATGAAATTTCCTTCCCTGTGAGAATAACATTCTTCTAATAATATACCATTATTATCCTAAATCTTGCATCCGCAGGGGAAGATAACATACATCATAATGTTATTTTCAAAAATGGGGATAAAAGAAAGTCATCATAATATTATGAATTCAATATACGGCTATAGTCCATCAAGATAATTGCAAAATCCATCGAAACATCCTAATCCAGGTTTTCTATATAGAAAATCCTGATATCCCATATTTTTTCATATGATATATGGCAAAACAAAGACGTCAAGACAAAATGGAACAAGGAATCTGTTTTTTGGATTTTCTGGAAAAAATAGATGAAAAATTTGAAAGGTAATCACGGACAATATTGTTTTTTTTATTATTAAAGAGTGATCTTGGCCGGTTACACCACTAAAATTTGAACTCAAATTAGTTCAAATCCTGGGATCACATATGTCATTTGTAGGATGGAAATGATGCAGATGCATGAAACTTTGATATTATTAAAATACGTTTAATTTTTTTCTT
>Ga0224512_10005745_pt1 | contig 10118 bp, 7 predicted proteins | sample SF_May12_sed_USG_4_FD_169103 | JGI IMG/M metagenome (GOLD analysis project Ga0224512, IMG submission 169103) | Sediment microbial communities from San Francisco Bay, California, United States - SF_May12_sed_USGS_13 | ecosystem: Environmental > Aquatic > Marine > Sediment | place: USA: California...
GGGCAGGTGCCACTCAGTTTGGTTCTGGCTGGGCTTGGTTGCTGGTGGACAAATCCGGAAAGCTGGCCGTGACCAATACACCTAACCAAGATAATCCGGTAATGGATGTAACCAACGTGCAGGGTACCCCTATTTTGGGAATGGATGTGTGGGAACATGCCTACTACCTCAACTACCAGAATCGAAGAGCTGATTACATCGCCGCTTTCTTCAATGTTGTTAATTGGCAAGAGGTTGCGCGTAGATTTGCGGTAGCCAAATAGCAGTAGAACTTTAAGAAAAGATAGGGTCCAGCTGAAACTGGGCCCTTTTATTTTGCAGATTTGGAGATTTGATAGAGTTGCTCTATTTGATCCAGGGTGTAGGTGCCGTACATACCAGCTTGGAAAACATATTCCTTGTCACCTTGTATCTTAATGTGCCTGAAATCATAATTGGTGAGACTGTCGATGACCAGTTCGTAAATAAAACCATCAGGATCTTCAGAAACTACTCTTTGGAAATAAGGATTCTCCTGGGCCAATTCTAGATATTCGGCCTTAACTGCATCCATATTATGATTAGTAGCCATCGAGCTGAATAATTGCAAACTATACCAATCTGTCGGACTCAGTATCGTGATATCTTTTTGGGTTCCCCAGTCCATCGTCTTAATTTGCGCACTATCGGGCATTTGCAACGTGATAGGAATTCCGTAACTAAGCAGATCTTTCTCAATCAGATCCAATTGATTTTCTCCTGACTGACAGGCAGTCAAAATGAGAAAGATTAAGACAATTTTAAACCAATTTGAGAACATCGAATAAAATGTATACCCATGCTAAATTACGATAAATTAGAGCTAGCATGACAACACGTTCTGAGTGTCAGTATGTGCTCGAAATTGCCGTTCATTCCTTAACATCAGCGATAGCAGCAAGCCAAAGTGGAGCCGACCGTATCGAGCTGTGCGCGGCGCTTGAAGTGGGTGGCTTAACTCCTGACATTGGACTGATCAAGCAGGTACTGCAGGAAGTAAGCATTCCAATACATGTGCTGATTCGTCCAAGGATTGGAAACTTCTATTACGACAGGAACGAGATGAGGACAATACGGAGTAGTATTGAAGAATATGCCGCCATGGGTGTTCATGGGTTCGTATTTGGATGCCTCACTTCTGATGATCAAATTGATGTGCCCGTTCTGCAAGAGGTGATCGAATGGGCGGGTTCTCTACCAGTTGTTTTCCACCGGGCTTTTGATCTGGTGCAGGACCCCGAAGAATCTTTAAGGCACCTATCCTCATTATCTATAACGGAAGTTCTCACCTCCGGCCAACAATCTACGGCATGGGAAGGACGAGATCTTCTGAAAAAAATGGCAGATTATAAAGATGGTGTGACGATCATAGCTGGTTCGGGGATCCACAGTGGAAATTTGGCTGATCTTCGGCAATACACAGGCATTACCCACTTTCACACTTCCGCAAAGGCTTTCCAAAGGGGGCTGAGCGATGAGCAGCACTCTCGCAACACAAGATTGTTTGGTAGATTCTATGATCGGGATGGAAAGTGGGAAAGCAGCGAGGCTGAAATCATGCGTATGAAATCAATTCTAGATCGTTCAACACCTCAGCGCGGATGAGTAAAAAAATAGGCTGATCCTGTTCAGAATCAGCCACTATGCAAATTACTCTTGTTTTCGATTATTTAAGATCGCTTCACCTTGATCGAGCAACCGATTGCCTTCGTAGTTGCCGGATCAGGTTTCTCACCTGCTTTTACCGCTTTGATTGCCTCTGCTACATAATTGACTGTTACACCAGAGGCATCTTGAGCACTATCGTCAATGCCGCCGATATACTGTACCGTCAAATCCTCCGAAAGCAGAAAAACATGAGGTGTCCTTGTGGCTCCGAATTTTGGATATACTTTTTGCTCAGCATCAAACACATATGGAAATGGAAATTCTTTTTCAACTGATCGCTTTTTCATGGCCTCGAAGCTATCGCCGGGCTGCACCTCCGGATCATTTGGATTGATGGTAAGGACCGGGAATCCCTGAGGAGCAAATTCTTCGTGAAGTTCTATGATCCTGTCCTCGTACAATTGTGCCCAAGGACAAGTATTGCAAGTGAAGATCACAATGGCGCCATCCTCGATGAATTCACTTAATTGCACCCATGATCCATCTACATTCTGCAACTTAAAGTCTTCGGCTTTGTCACCGATTTGATATCCACCTCCCGTCGAAACACTGGCAGAGGTCAACAGCAATAATCCTGCAAAAAGAGCAAACAAGGGTAAAACAATACGTTTCATGATTATCTAGATTTTTAGTAATGATTCTACAAGCAATTCAAGATCTCTATAGGAATTAAACTTTTCACCATGGAATAGCTGGTCATCATTTCGATAAACAACTGTTGCCGGGATAGCGCCTGACCAGCGACTATCTACCCTATCAATCCAGGCGTTTGCATTGGGAGCGTACAATACGACCACCTCCGATTCGACATTATGCTTTTCAAGGAATGGCAGTAGATTCGTTTCGATCTGATGTTTAAAGTCGAGACTGACAAGTACAACGCGCACTGGCTGATTTTGATAAGCCCTATGTAATTCTTCAAAGTAGGGCAACTCCTCAACGCATGGCTTGCACCAGGTCGCCCAGAAGTTGATTACATAGGTAGTATCATTGGATTTATGTAAATAGGGTTCAAACTCTTCAAAGCTAAGTAAGGGAGGCTCGCCATATCCGACTGATGGACCTGTTCCCGTATGAAAAAGAAATGCAAGGATGATGAGAAAAAGAGTCATGGTCTACTAGATGGACCTATGCATAACGCCAAAACTCCTAGTTAAGTTTGTAAGGGACACCTAATTTATCCAATTCTTCAACGAAATGACTATCGATGTGGACCTGACGCTGGCCCGACATGAATCGTACTTTCACTTCATGTTCCATATCAAAAACTACCATTCGCAAGTGATGTTTTCCCTCATGTTCACGGCAAGCAGATTCTAGTGATTGAACAAATTCCGGGCTGATCATAGAAACGGGTACTTTCAGGGTAATAGATCTGGTGAGCTCGTCGCTTATTGTTGTGAGGAGTTTTACCAGCAGCGGTTGGAAGTATAGCTCATCGGAGTTGAATCGATTTTTAAAATGGCCATCTATATAGACCACTTGGCCCTCTTCTATCAAGCCTTTGAATTTCTGATATTCATCATTACCCAAATACAATTCAACCGAACCATTATAGTCCTGCAGAGTAAACCGGCAATAGCCATTCCCTCTTTTGTTGGTACCATGGTTGGCTTTTGTGATGATGCCGGCAACCTTAAGTCGCCGGTCAACCGCTTTTACCCTATCAAAATGGACTAATTCACAATTCACAAAATTTTCCAATTCCAGTTTGTAGGAATCAAGGGGATGGCCAGAGGCATAGATACCAATGACTTCTTTTTCTTGGTTGAGACGGTGCATCATGGGCCAGGCTGGCACCTCAGGTACATCGGGTTCAGGGATGAGGACTTCATCTGAGTCACCGAAGAGACTGGTTGCCTTCTCAGCATCATGTTGTTGCACCGCAGACCCATAACGAAGGGCATGCTCAATAAACGTCTCATATTTGTCTGAGGCGGCAAAGTACTGCGAACGTTTAAGGATTTCAAAACAGTCAAGTGCTCCTGCAAGCACGAGGTTTTCCACGCATTTTTTATTGACCACTCTCAGGTTTACCCGGGTCATCATGTCAAAGAGAGATTTATAAGGACCGTTGGCATCACGTTCACGGATGATCTCCTCTACAGCAGATCCTCCCACGTTCTTGATTGCAGAAAGACCAATGCGGATCTGACCGGCAGTGTTAACTCCGAAATTAATGCCGCTTTCATTGACATCAGGTATGAGTACGTCCAGGTGGAGCTTTTTACATTCACGCAGGAAGAAGTTGACTTTGGTAATGTCACTCTTATTATGGGTGAGCACTGAGGCCATGAACTCAGCCGGATAGTGTGCTTTGAGATAAGCCGTTTGAAAAGCAACCAATGCATAGCAAGTCGAATGAGATTTATTAAAAGCATAAGAGGCAAAGGCCTGCCAGTCATTCCAGATCTTATCTACTTCTGTACGTGGGTGTCCATTTTTTTCACATCCCTCCACAAAGAGTGGGTAGAGCTCATCGATGATCTTCTTCTTTTTCTTACCCATCCCTTTTCGCAGTGCATCTGCCTGACCCTTGGAAAAACCAGCTAGTTTTTGTGAGAGGAGCATGACCTGTTCCTGGTATACGGTAATTCCATATGTCTCTGCAAGAATATCCTCCATCTCTGGCAAGTCGTAGGAGATGGCTTCTTTACCGTTTTTCCGGGCTATGAAATTGGGAATATATTGAAGCGGTCCCGGACGATACAAGGCGTTCATCGCGATCAGATCCTCAAACTTGTTAGGTTTGAGATTCTTGAGATGTTTTTGCATGCCCGGAGACTCATATTGAAAGATGCCAATGGTATCGCCACGTTGGAAGAGCTCGAAAGTTTTCTCATCATCCAGCGGTATATTATCAGGATCAATCTCGATCTGATGACGATCCTTGATCAGGTTGATGGCGTCCTTGATGATGCTTAGCGTCTTTAGTCCCAGGAAATCCATCTTTAGCAGACCCGCTTGCTCTACCACACTATTGTCAAACTGGGTCACCCAAAGATCTGTGTCCTTAGCAGTGGCGACAGGAATGTAATCGCTGATGTCGCCCGGTGTGATAATCACCCCACATGCATGGATTCCTGTGTTTCTGATATTGCCCTCCAGTTCGCGGGCAGTTCGCAGAGTCAATCCCGTCAGATCATCTTTCTTCGAAAGTTTGATGATCTTTTGCGCTTTTTCGACATCCTCCGAATTCATCATTTCCCGAAGCTGAGGATCCAGCCCTCCCTTAGCCAAAACCTTTTGCAGACTAGCACCCAAGAAGGATGGGAATGATTTGGTGATCTTGTCAACTTCACTTAGCTCCAAATCCAAGACCCGACCCACATCTCTTATCGAAAGCTTAGCGGCCATAGAGCCGTAGGTAATAATCTGAGCAACCTGGTTTTGACCATATTTATCCACTACATAATCGATGACTTTAGATCGACCTTCATCATCAAAATCAATATCGATATCCGGCATTGAGATCCTTTCGGGATTAAGGAAACGCTCAAAAAGAAGATCGTATTTAATAGGATCGACATTAGTGATACCAAGGCAATAGGCTACTGCACTACCTGCAGCCGATCCTCGGCCCGGACCCACACTTACACCCATCTTTCGGGCGGTGCTGGTGAGATCCTGAACAATCAAAAAATATCCTGGATAACCGGACTGGCGAATAACTTCCAGTTCAAAATTGATCCTCTCTTCAAGCGAAGAATCGAGGGTCCCATACCTTTCTTTGGCTCCTTCGAAAGTGAGGTGCCGAAGATAATCGTCTTGACTTGCGAAGGTTTCCGGTACCGGAAATGCAGGCAGTAATACGTCGCGCTGAAGACTCAGTGGTTCGATCTTGTCGAAGATCTCAAATGTGTTGTCCAGTGCCTGTGGCAAATCCTGGAACAGTTTGGCCATTTCGGCTTTGGTCTTGAAATAATAGTCCGAACTACTGAATTTGAAGCGGTCCTCGTCATTTAGCTTACTTCCCGTATTAATGCATAGGAGGATATCGTGAGGTTTCCAGTCTTCCTCCTCTACGTAATGTGCATCATTGGTAGCTATGATCTTGACATGGTACTTCTCTGCCAAGCCCAGCAAGACCTGATTTACTTCTTCCTGACTTTTTCCTCTGCCATCTATATTTTCCAGGCCCTTATGTCGCTGTAGCTCGATGTAATAGTCTTCTCCAAAAAGGTTGAGCCACCACTTCAGCTTACTTTCAGCTCCTTCCAGATCCCCTTGTAGTATTGCAGACGGAATCTCTGCAGCCAGGCAGCAGCTAGTAGCTATGAGCCCCTCATGATATTTCTCTATTAACTCCTTGTCAATTCTGGGGTACTCACCATAGGCACCTTCGATAAATCCCAAGGAGCATAATTTGGAAAGATTTCGATAGCCTTGTTCGTTTTTGGCAAGGAGCAACTGATGATAACGGCGGTCCCGTTCTCCCTTTTTTCGTGAAAATGACTTGCGATGCCGATCCTCTACCAGATAAAATTCACACCCGGCAATCGGTTTAAGGTTTCTCTTATGTGCTTCATTTACAAACTTGAAGACACCGTACATATTACCGTGATCGGTCAAGGCTACACCTGCCTGACCATCAGACACTGCCTTGTCCATCATTGTCTCGATTCGAGAGGCTCCGTCAAGAAGCGAATATTGAGTATGGCAATGAAGATGAATGAAGTCTGGCATGTTGTGGTAATTGCTACAAAAGTAAGAAATGGAGCCACCTAATATATAGAAATTAATGAGATGTGTTACGAACTTTGGATCGATTCAATTGCTACCTAATTTGCCAGCCATAAATCCAGTAAAGCAAGCTCTGGACTACTCCTCGAAACAGGTTGAATACCAGCAATGCAATCCATAAGCCGTGGTTTCCAAGTGGATCATGCAATAGATACTGGACCAGCAGAAACAGAGCTAAGGATAAGAGCATAGCGTTCCTCATGGTGATAGTGGCTGTCAATCCGATATAGATACCATCCCAGATGTAGCAGATGAATCCGGCTAAGGGGAATAGAACCAGGTACCACATGAAAGGACTGGCCGAAGTATAGAGCTCAATCTCGGATGTGAATAAGCTAAAGATCTCCATACCGAAAAGTCCATAGATGACACTGAACAAAGAAGCAAGACCGAGACCCCAAGCCATCGACAACTTAATAGTCCGATTTACATTCTGCTTTGATCCTGCTCCCCGGTACTTTCCCACCATGCTTTCTGCGGCATAGGCAAAGCCATCAATGGCGTATGAAATCCAATTCACCATTTGGAGAAGCACTACATTTACGGCCAATATAACCACCCCTTCTGCTGAAGATTGGCTATAGAAAAAAGCGAATGCCAATGTGAGACACAAAGTACGAATGAAGAGGTCACGGTTAACAACGAAAAATTTTCGCAAGGCTGAAACTTCTCGGTATACGTGCCTGCTAACCGCTTGAAGATATTGGGGATATTTAGCGAAAAGCAATAAAGCACCCAACACCACTCCTGCATACTGAGCGATAACGGTTCCCCAGGCCACACCCTCTATACCCATATCCAACCTGAGAATAAAGAAAAAACTCAGTGCTATATTGACCAGGTTGACTACTATCGTGAGGAGCAATGGATACATGGCATTTTGCATACCGAAGAACCATCCTACAAGTACATATATTAAAAGGCTGGCTGGTGCTGCCCAGATCCGAATTCGAAAATATATGGATACCAGGGTGGCCAGGTCATCCTCGACTTGCATTAATCTAAGACTGATCCATTCGAGGGGAATTTGGGTGAGTAGCAACAGCAGGGCTAATCCGAATCCAACGGCGACTGATCTACCAAGAGTCTGGCTGATCTCACTCTTATCTTCCGCTCCCAGGGCTTGGGCGGTAAGACCGGTTGTACCCATCCTGAGGAATCCAAAATTCCAGTAAATAAAATTGAAAATCATCGAGCTGATACCTACTGCACCCAGATGGCGAGGGGAAAGATGTCCCATTAAGGCAGTATCGACAGTACTAAGGAGAGGTACCGATACGTTGCTAATTATGTTTGGGATGGCAAGGCGTAGAATCTCCCGGTTCATCTGGCATCGGAGTTGGCAAAATCATGATTTAAAGTTAAGAAGGAAATCAAAGTATGAACTTCACAATTGTGGTGAACGGCAATGTATCATTTCCTTCACAAATATGTTGAATAAGAAGAGAATAAATATTATGTATATTTTACATCCTATGGGCCATGAATTAAATTACCTTTGGGTGCAATTTGATTTCTGATGCCTTCAATCCATTTGATAGCATTTCTCAAAAGAAACATCTAGTATTCCATGATTTGGCGTCAATTAGGTCTGATCATTCTTTTTCTTTTCGGTTGCCTTCTTCTGACCATTCTATTCCTTCGTTGGTATACCCATCATGGTCAGTCTTTATCACTTCCAGACTATGTGGGTCAACATCTGTCAGATGCTGTCCGTGATGCCAAGAAAAAATCTTTTCGGATTCAGGTTCTTGATTCAGTATTTCTGGTTGGTGAAGATGGGGGTATAATCGTAAGTCAGAATCCGGTCGCAGACTCGAAGGTCAAGCAAAAGCGGAAGATTTATGTCACGGTCACGAAGTACCAGCCAGATAAGATTCCGGTGATGCGACTCCCTGTATTGTATGGCAAGAGCTTTGACCGCAAAAAACTTGAATTGCAGCAGGGATTTGAAATCGAAGCGGTGAAAGTAGGTTCTACCTATGATCGCGGACCTCCTGATCATATTTTGGAGGTTCGCTACAATGGAGAGACCATTATTGATTCCAGGCAGCGAAAGGAAGATGTTGAAATCGAGAAAGGCGGTAAACTAGAAATGATTGTCTCCAAATCCACCGGTGGGCTCCTGACTGTCCCGGACCTTTCCTGCAAATCTTATGAAGAAGCGCTATTTCAATTAGAGACACTTAGCCTGGTGATAGGAGAAACGATCCCAGATGTTGGCTTAAGGGCTGAAGAGGGGTTTGTTTACCGTCAAGTTCCTGACCCCGGAAGTTCCATCGCTATGGGTGAACCAGTCACGCTATATATTTCCAGAGAGCCAGCTCCTGGTTGTATTGAATAGAAGTTAAATTGCTATCTCCATGCTGAAAAACATTGTTCTTTGCCTTCTCTTCCTTACGATTGGCACATCTTTGTTGAGATCGCAAATTGCTGAGTCAGCTCTGGTCTTCAATCCGCAGCTGGGAGAACGGGTCACAAAAGCTAGAAACAGTCACGAACGGGCGTTTCAAATCTTCGTTCTTGCGGGAAGCAGCACCCAGTATTGTGCGGAAGAATCCTTGATTGATGATCCTATCAACCAAGTGGAGTTCCGAATGTGTAATACTCTCAATTTTGGTGCAATAAACCCAATCGATTCTTGCCTAGAGTATGTGAGTAACGGAACGCCCGGCACTGATATAGTTTGCATGACGATTTGTGATACGCTTGAGAATTGTGACGAGTTTGAGATTCACTTTATCAGCAAAGAGGCGATCGATTTGCCCTTCGTGGAGGATTTTTCCTATTCATCGCCGATGCCAGATCCGACTCTATGGTTAGATCAAGATGTATATGTAAATAGCTCGTTGGCGGAACGCCTGCTGTCTGTTGGGGTAGCTACGTTTGATGGATTAAACGACGGAGGATCTCCCTATTCAGGCCCTGCGGGATATTCAGACCAGCTCACTTCAACTTTTATCGATCTCTCTAGCTCTGCGAATGCCTGGATTAGTTTCTATTTGCAGCCCAAAGGCTTTGGACTAAAGCCGCGGATTCAGGACTCGATCTCATTGGATTTAAGAGGAGTGGATGGCAGATGGATCAGGGTATGGCAGTTGGAAGGTTTGCCATCTTCGTTTAGTAGCCGGGATCCCGCACCTGATTTTGCATTCTACTCGTTGGAAATACCAGATAGTCTTAAACACGAAGGTTCTCAGTTTCGCTTCAGAAACAAATCAAAAAATGAAGGACTGCAGGAGCTGTGGCACCTGGACTATGTGCGGGTTTCTGATCAAGTCCCTCCAAGCACCAATATAGAGGATATTGCTTTTGTGCGAAGACCGGCCAGCGCTCTCAACAAATATTCAGCTATGCCCTGGCGGCAATTTGCAGGTTCTGAGGTAAAAGAGATTGGCACTCGGCTCAAAATCGAATTGTACAATCACTTTGACGAAGTAGAGACAGCCAATCCAAGTCGCTTACTCATGGATGAGGATGTCACGCTTACTCCCTTGATCACAAATTTGACACTCCTGGAAGTGCCTCCCATATCAAATGAAAATCAACGAAACTTGGCACCTGGCCGTCACCAGTTTGAGAATGCCCTGGATCCTGGTCGGTTTATTAATACTTTAATCACACTACAACCAGCTGAAGAAAAATTTCTTCTAAGAACCACTTATGAATTTGAACAGGATCAGGAAAGT
>Ga0224512_10005746_pt1 | contig 10118 bp, 7 predicted proteins | sample SF_May12_sed_USG_4_FD_169103 | JGI IMG/M metagenome (GOLD analysis project Ga0224512, IMG submission 169103) | Sediment microbial communities from San Francisco Bay, California, United States - SF_May12_sed_USGS_13 | ecosystem: Environmental > Aquatic > Marine > Sediment | place: USA: California...
TCCGCTGCTCGGGCTCGCACCTTGACCGCCGGCGGCTCCGGCTGGGTCGCCCGCGGCAGCTCCACCACCGACGGCTGGCCCAGCGCGGCGCGGTCGAACCCGGTGGCGATGACGGTCACGCGAACCTCGTGCTGGCCCATCGACTCGTCGATGACCGTGCCCAGAAACACGTGCGCTCCCGCGCCCGCCTCGCTGTTGATGATCGTCGCTGCCCGGCTGATCTGCTTGATCCCCAGCGTCGGCGAGCCCGTGATGTTCACCAGGATGCCGCTGGCGCCGCGTATCGAGACCTCGTCGAGCAGCGGGCTGGAAATGGCCGTGCGCGCCGCTTCCTCGGCGGCGTTGGGGCCCTCGGCCGCGCCGGTGCCCATCAGCGCGGCGCCGCCGTCCCTCATCACGCTGCGCACGTCGGCGAAGTCGAGATTGACGATCCCCGTCTGCGTGATGAGGTCGGAAATGCCGCGCGTGGCGCTGCAGAGCACCTCGTCGGCGCGGGCGAACGCCTCCAGCACCGTGGTGTCGTCGTCGGCGGTCTCCAGGAGCTTGTCGTTGGGGATGACGATGAGCGTGTCGACACACTCTTCGAGGGCCGCCATCCCGGAGAGCGCCTGGCGCATGCGCGGGTTGCCCTCGAAGAAGAACGGCTTGGTCACGATCCCCACGGTGAGGGAGCCGGCCTCCCGCGCCGCCTGCGCCACCATGGGCGAAGCCCCGGTCCCCGTGCCCCCGCCCAGGCCCGCGGTGAGGAACACCATGTCGGCGCCGGCCACGGCCGCGGAGATGGCCTCGACGCTCTCCTCGGCCGACTGGCGCCCGATCACGGGGTCGCCCCCCGAGCCCAGTCCTCGCGTCAGCCCCTCGCCGATCTGGATCTTGTGGTACGCCTTGGACTCGCGCAGCACCTGCAGGTCCGTGTTCACGGCGACGAAGTCGACGCCCTTGAATCCGGTCTCGACCATGCGGTTGACCGCGTTCCCGCCAGCGCCGCCGACACCGATGACGCGCAATACGGTGAGCTTCTTCTCTTCTTCCAATTCGAAACGCATGTCGGTTCTCCTTTGTCCCGGCTAGATCAGGCTGGCGATCGCACGCTTCAACTGGCCAAACGAATGCATGAGCCGCTTCGAGCCCGCGCTCCTTGCCCCCGCGCTCCCCTGCGCCCCTTCGACGGCGTGGAGCAGCCCCACGCCCGTCGCGAAACGCGGGTGCTCCACGATCTCGCGCAGGCCCGCCACGCGCTCGGGTGAACCGACGCGCGCCGGCATGTCGAATACCTGCTCGGCGAGCTCGCGCGTTCCCCGCAGCATGGCGGAACCCCCGGTGATCACGACGCCGGCGCCCAGAACCGGCTTCAATCCGCTCTCCGCGATCTGAGCGCCGATGAGCTCGAAGAGCTCGGTCACCCGTGGCTCGATGATCCCCGAGAGCAGCTGCCGGGCCAGCCGCCGTCGCTCCCGGAACCCCATCGTCGCGACCTCGATGGTCTCGTCGCCGTCAACGAGGCTCGTCAGCGCGCAGCCGTGGCGGATCTTGATCTCCTCCGCGTGTCCCTGCGAGGTGCGCAGGCCGTAGGCGACGTCGCTGGTGATGTTGGTCCCGCCCAGGCCGATGACCCCGCTGGCCACCACGCCCCCATCGACGAACACGATCACGTCCGTGGTTCCACCGCCGATGTCGAGCAGCACGACACCCATGTCGCGCTCATCGTCGGTGAGCACCGCCCGGCTCGACGCCAGGGGCTCGAGGACGATCTCACCCACTTCCGCGCCGGCCTGCTCGAGCGTCTTGGCCAGGTTGTCCAGCGCCGGTCGCGACGCCGTCACGACGTGCACTCGCGCCTCCAGCCGCGCCCCGAACATCCCCGCCGGAGCCCGCACGCCCCGCTGGCTGTCCACGATGAATTCTTGCGGTAGGGTATGAATGATCTCGCGATCGTATGGCAAGGAAAACTTTCGCGCCGCCTCGACTGCACGGCTCACGTCGGTCGGCCCGATCTCGAGTTCGAGGCTCGGGATTGCCACTACCCCGCGGCTGTTCATGCCGCGCACGTGCTCGCCCGCCGCGCCCACGTTGTACGATCGCGGCGACAGTCCCGCCATGTGCTCGGCCTCGTTGATCGCCCGCGCCACGCACGCCGCCGCGCGATCGATATCCACGACGACCCCTTGCCTGAGGCCATCCGCCGGCGCCGTGCCCACCCCGATGAGGCGCGGCACATCACCCTGCATTTCGGCGATCATCGCCGACACCTTCGTGGTGCCCAGGTCGATGCTGGCTCGAATCTTGATCTCGCTTTTCAAGTCGCCCACCTCCTCTTGTTCAACTCTTTTCGCGGAGCACGACCTGATCCTCGAAACGGAGGTCGATCAGACGCGCCCGCTCGTCGCGTTCCGCAATGCAGCTCTCGAGCAGGAAGTACTTCTGCAGCCGCCGCTCGTGGTCGGCGTCACCGAGCACCAGCACGCAGTTGTTCTCGAGGGAACGGATCGTCACCCCGCCCGCGGAGACGCGCAGCTCGGAGACCTTGCCCACGAAACCCCCGCCGGACTCCTTGCAGATGCGCAGCACCTCGAGCGCCAGGCGCAGACCCGGATCCCCGCAAGCCCGGCCCGGATGGACGGCGCGGGCCGGCACGCCCGCCACGATGGGCAGATCCAACAGCGGCGTGTAACGGTCCTCCGCCATGACCACGCCTTCGGCGTCCACCTCGAGAAAGCGGTCCGTGTACAAGAGCGCCACCGGTTCGCGCTCCGTGATCGTGCAGCGCACGCGATTGGGCGGCAGCCGCCGGAGGCGGGCCCGCGCCACGCGCGGGTGCATCTGCAGCCGGTCCTCGTAGCTGCGCAGGGGCGCGAGCAGCAGGTTCTGGCCGCACAGGTCGGCCAGGAGGGGTCGCAGATCGACCTCGTCCACGCGCGCCAGCCCGTCGAACTCCACGGCCGCAATGTCCAGCCGCGGCGACGTGGTCAGACGGTCGTACAGGTACAGGGCCGCCACGATCATCATGCCCAGAAACACGACCGTGGCAAGGCGCACCGCCAGCGCCCGGAGATCGTTGCGGCGTTGCCGTTTCGTCTTATTGATTGCCAACGATGACTACCTCCGTGTCGAGCGTGACTCCGTACTTCTTTTCGACCTCGGACCTCATCAGCGCGATGAGCGCCTCGACGTCGCTGGCCCGGGCATCGCCGGTGATGTTGACGATGAAGTTGGCGTGCTTGTCCGAAATCATGGCGCCCCCCAGTCGCTTGCCCTTCAGCCCGCATCCCTCGATCATGCGCGCGGCAAAGTCCCCGCGGGGATTGACGAAAGTGCTGCCGAACGTGCGCTCGTCGATGGGCTGCGTCTCCTTGCGTTGCAACGAGCGCTGGTAGACGTCGCGCCGGACCGCACCTGGCCGGCAGCGAAACGTCGCCTCCAGCACCAGACAGCCCGCGGGGAGGTCGGTGCGACGGTACGAGAAAGCGATATCGGCGGCGCGCAGGACGCGCACGCGGCCTGCGGTGTCTGCGATCTTCACCCGTCGCACGACCTCGGAGACCTCGCCGCCGAACGCCCCGGCGTTCATCCACACCGCTCCCCCGACCGACCCCGGGATGCCGGTGGCGAATTCCAGTCCCGTGCGTCCCATGCGCGTCATCTTCCGCGCTAACAGCGCGAACGAGGTCCCTCCTTCCGCACGCACCGTGGTCCGGTTCACCGTCACCCTCGCCAACTTGGACCCCAACCGCACGATCACGCCCGGGTATCCGCCGTCGCGCACGATCAGATTCGATCCCTTGCCGACGGCCATGGCCTCGACTCCCAGCCGGCGCGCGCATTGCATCACGCGCACCGCCTGCCGTTGCGTCGCCGGTTCCACCAGCAGCCGCGCCGGTCCGCCCACGCCGAGCGTGGTATGGCGGCCCATGGGCTCGTCGACGCGAGCCCCACCGGGCCCGACGATTCTGCGCATCTCGCTCGCCACCGTTTCCCATTCCCCTTCCGGATCCACGGCGCTACCGCCCGCCCAATCGTTCGAGGATCATGTCGCCGGCCCTGTAGATGTCTCCGGCGCCCATCGTGAGTACCATGTCCCCCGGCGCCGCCGCCCGCGCGACCTCTTCGACCAGCTCCTCGATCGAAGGGGCGTAGCGCACCGTCACCGTTCCGGCCGCCGCGACGCGCTCGATGATAGTGTGGGCGGTCACGCCCGCGATGGGCGCCTCGCCGGCGGGATAGATGTCGGTCACGTACACCACGTGCGCCCCGTCGAAGCTGTGCGCGAAACGCTCCGCGACCGCCTGCGTGCGCGTGTACCGGTGGGGTTGGAACAGCACGATGAGCCGGCGCCCGTGGTTCTCTACCGCGGCGCGCACCGTGGCGGCGATTTCGGTGGGGTGGTGGCCGTAGTCGTCCACGACCAGCACGCCCCCCGGCGTCTCGCCCTTGATCTCGAAACGCCGGCCCACGCCCTCGAAGGACTCGAGCCCCTCCCGGATGACTCGGAAGGGCAGCTCCATCTCCAGACCGACGGCGACCGCGGCCAGGGCGTTGCGCGCATAGTGCTCGCCCGGCATCCCCAGGGCCACCTCCCCCAGCGCGGCGCCCGCGTGGCTCACGGCGAAGCGCGTACCCGCCGGCGTCCGCGCGATCACGCGGCCCGACACGTCGGCGGATCCGCCGAGCGAGTAGGTGACCTTGCGCCGCTGGATGCGCGGCGCGATGTCGCTCACGTTGGCGTCGTCGGCGCACAGGACGACGGCGCCGTAGAAGGGAACGCGCCGCGCGTAAGCGACGAACGCGTCTTTGATCTCCTCGAGACCGGCGTAGTAGTCGAGGTGCTCCATATCGATGTTCGTCACCACCGCGATGGAAGAGGGCAGCTGGACGAACTGCCCGTCGCTCTCGTCGGCCTCCGCCACCACGTAGCGGCCCCCGCCGAGACGGGCGTTGGTGGACAGGGCGCGCAACTTGCCGCCGACGATCACCGTGGGATCGAGGCCGCCGTGCGCGAGCACCGACGCCAGCAGCGAAGTCGTCGATGTCTTCCCGTGCGAGCCGGCGACGGTCACGGCGAACTTCAGGCGCAGCAGCTCGGCGAGCATTTCCGTGCGCGGTATGGCGGGCACGGCGCGCTCCACGGCCGCGGCGATCTCCGGGTTCGAGCGCGTGACCGCGCTCGAATAGACGACCACGTCGGCGCCCTCCACGTTCTCGCCGCGGTGCGTGAAGGCGATGGACGCGCCGAGCGACGCCAGGCGATCCGTCGTCTCCGAGCGACGGAGGTCGGAGCCGGTGACGGTGAAGCCCAGATTGAGGAGCACCTCGGCGATGCCGCTCATGCCGATGCCGCCGATGCCGACGAAGTGGATGCGTCTCGTTCTGCCCAGGTAGACCATGACTATCGCGCCCGCCTCAGCCGCTCAGGCCGCGACCGGCTCCGGGACTCCCGCCCCGCGGGCTTTTTTTTTTGCCACTTCGACCACGGCCGCCGCCGCGCGCTGCGCCGCGTCGGTCGGGGCCCACTGCGCCAGCGCCCGACGCATGCCCTCGCGCCTGCCCGCGTCGGCGAGAAGGGCCGACACCTCGGTGGCCAGACGCTCTCCCGTCAACTCCGCGTCGCTGACCACCAGGGCCGCGCCGCGATCGACCAGCGCGGCGGCGTTGCGCGCCTGGTGCGCGTCGGCGGCGTGCGGGTAGGGCACGAACACCGTGGGCACGCCGAACGCCGCCAGCTCGAAGAGCGACGATGCGCCCGCCCGAGCCGCGGCCACGTCCGCCGCCGCGTAAGCGTTGTGCATGTCCTCGAGGTACGCAATCACCTTGACGCGCGCCGCCTCCGCGCGCAGCGCATCGCTCACCGCCTCGCGGTCGTCGCGGCCGGTGAGCAGCACGAACTGGACGTCGCCGGCGACGAGCATCCGTCGCGCCGCGTCCACGGCGGCTACGTTGAGCGCGTGCGCGCCGCGGCTGCCGCCGACCACCAGCACCGTGGGCAGTGCGGGGTCTAGGCCGAGCCGGCGCGCCGCTTCCGCGCGCGATGGCCGCGGCATGGCACGCAGCGGGTTGCCCACCGCCTGCCAGCGCGCCCCGCGCGGGAGGTAACGCTCCGAGCCGGCGAAGGCCAGGAGCACGAGGTCGGCGAAGCGGGCCAGTCGCCGGTTGACGAGCCCGGGCACGCTGTTCTGCTCCTGGAGCACCGTTGGAATGCGCAGCGCCATGGCGGCGATCACCATGGCGGCGCTCGCGTAGCCCCCGGTTCCGATCACCACGTCGGGGCGCAGCGCGCGGGCCACGCCGATCCCCCGCAACACCGCGCGCGCCAGCCACAGGGAAGCGGAGAGGCGCGCTGCGGCGCTCGCGCCGCGCAGACCCCGGCCGGGCAGCAGTACGAGCCGCTCCGCGGCCAGGATGCCTTCCTCGGCGCCGCCGTGCGCCCCCACGAAGGTCGCGTCCACACTCCCGCAGCGCTCGCGTAACGCGTCGCGCATGGCCAGACCCGGATAGACGTGTCCCCCGGTTCCCCCGCCGGCGATGATGACCTTCAGCTCATCCATGATTCCTCTTCACGCCGCCGCGTGGCGCACGCCGGGGCGCTTGCGGGAGACGTTGAGCAGCACGCCCATCGCAAGCGCGTTGACCAGCATGGCCGAGCCGCCGTAGCTCATGAACGGCAGCGGCAGCCCCGTGACGGGCAACATGCCCGCGGCCACGTACGTGTTGAGCACCGCGTAGACGAAGATGGAGACGCCCACGCCGGCGGCGACCATCTCGCCGAAGACGTCGCCGCAGCCGCGCGATATCTTGAGCGCGCGCAGCGCGAGCAACAGAAACAAGCCGCTGACGGCGAGTGTGCCCACGAGGCCCATCTCTTCCCCGAGCACCGAGTAGATGAAGTCGGTGTAGGCATCGGGCAACCAGCTCAGCTTCTGCTCGCTCTCCCCCGGACCCACGCCGAACAACCCTCCGGACCCGAGGGCGATCAGCGACTGATCCCGCTGCCAGTTGGCCGCGCCGCTCGATTCCCCGCCGTCCAGGAAGGCCAGCACGCGGCTCAGCGCGTATCCCCCCTGGACGATGCGCGCCGCCGCCACCGCAACCACGGCGGCCACGAAACCGGCCAGGTGGAGCGGCCGTGCACCGCCGATGAAGAGCACGACCACGGCGGTCACGAACGTCGCCGCCGCCGACCCGTAGTTGGGTGTGGCCGCGATCAGTCCTACGATGGCCGCCACCGCCACGGCGGCCGGCACGAACCCGCGCTTGAAGTCTTCGATTTCCGCCCCTCGCCGCGTTACCCAGTAGGCGAGGAAGAACACGAGCGCGAGACGCGCCACCTCCGCCGGCTGCAGGACGGCGTCGACGAAGGGGAGGCCCAGGGTGCGCGTCGCGCCCCGGATTTCGCGGCCCGTCGCGAAGAGTCCCACGAGCAGTAGCCCGGCCGCCGCCAGCAGCACGGGCGAAGCCTTGCGGTAGATCCGGTAGTCGATCCGCGACGCCAGCACCAGGACCACGAGCGCGATCACACAGCGCCCCGCGTGCCGGCGCATCAGGGCGAAGTGGTCGTCGAAGTGGTCCCCGGCGAAGAACGACGACGAGGACGCCACCAAGCTCAGACCGATGCCCATGAGCACGAGCACGATGAACAGCACGCGGACGTCGCAGTCGATGCGCAGGCTCCGTCTCCGCTCGCGCTCCGGTGTGCGTGCCTTGCCGGTCGTCATGCCTCCTACCTCGCCTTCTCGTTGGCCAGGGCCTCCACGCAGGCTCGGAAGGAGTCGCCGCGGTGCCCGTAGTCGCGGAACATATCGAAGCTCGCGCAGGCCGGCGCCAGCAGGACGGTGTCGCCCGGACGGGCGGCGTCGGCCGCCTGGCGCACGGCGTCCGCCATGTCGCTGGCTTCGGACAGATCCCAGGCGGCGGCCAGCGCGCGTCGAATAGGCTCCCGCGCCTCCCCGATGAGGATCCCACGGCGCACGCGCGCGCCCAGCGGAGCGAGCACGGAGAAGTCGCCGTCCTTGTCGCGCCCGCCCAGAATCACGATCACCGGACCCTCCACGCTCTGCACGCTCTTGGCCGTGGCGTCCACGTTGGTCGCCTTGGAGTCGTCGACATAGGCCACGCCGCCCAGCACGCGCACCAACTCCATGCGGTGCGGCAGCGGGTGATACCCGCGCAGCGCGCGGCGCGTGGCTTCGAGATCGACGTCGAACGCCAGCACCGCCGCCACCGCCGCCATCGCGTTTTCCAGGTTGTGCAGACCGATGGGGGTGAACGCCTGGCGATCGATCACCGCTTCCCGGCGACCGCGCCACGCGCGCACGATCTCTCCGCCCTCGAAAAAGACGCCTTCTTCGAGCGAGCGCGCGGAGCTGAACGCCGCCACCGGCCCCGGGTGCGTTCCCGCGAGCGCGCGGGCGGTGCGGTCCTCGTCGTTGTAGACGTAGAGCGTGTCCGTGCCTGCGCCGTTGAGAATCCGCGCCTTGGAGGCGGCGTAGGTGGCGAAGGATCGCCCGTAGCGGTCCAGGTGGTCGGGCGTGACGTTGAGCAGCACGGCGACGTGGGCGTGGAAGGTGTCGATGGTGTCGAGTTGAAAGCTGCTCAGCTCGAGAACGACGACGGGCGGGGCTCCGCGGCGCACCACCTCGGAGAAGGGGGTGCCGATGTTTCCCGCCACCACGGCCTCCACGCCCGCCGCGGCGAGGATGTCGCCGACGAGTCGCACGACCGTCGACTTGCCGTTGGTGCCCGTCACCCCCACGATGCGCGCGTTGCAATGGCGAAACGCCACCTCGATCTCGCCGGTCACGGGCACGCTCGCTCGGCGCGCCGACGCGACGAGCCGGTGTCCGAACGGGACGCCGGGGCTCAATACCAACCAGTCGGCGGACGCCACCAGCCGCTCCGCGTCGTCGGTCGCGGCCAGCGCGATGCGGCCGGCGCGCGCGCGGTATTCGTCGCTCTCGGCGAAGGCCCGCAGCGCCCCGCTGTCGTCGTCGTACACCGTCACGTCGTGCCCGCTCTCAGCCAGCAGTCCGGCCGCCGCGCGTCCGCTACGCGCCGCGCCCAGGATGAAGAACCGATGCGATGGCGAGTATCCCATTGCCTTCGTTACTGCAACTTCAGCGTGCTCAGACTGAGCAGCGCCAGCAGCGCCGCCACGATCCAGAAGCGCACCACGACCTTGTTCTCGTGCCAACCGCCCAGCTCGAAATGGTGGTGGAGCGGGGACATCCGGAACACGCGCTTGCCTCTCAACTTGAACGACGCGACCTGAATCATCACGCTCAGCGCTTCCGCCACGAAGAGACCGCCGATCACCACGAGCAGCAGCTCCCGCTTGAGCAGAACGGCGATCACGCCCAGCGCCCCGCCCAGCGAGAGCGATCCCGTATCGCCCATGAACACCTGCGCGGGATGCGCGTTGTACCAGAGGAATCCCAGCGACGCCCCCACCACGGACAAGCAGTAGACGGAGAGCTCCCCGCTTCCCTCCAGGTACATGATGTTGAGGTAGTCGGAGAACACGCGGTGGCCGCTGAGGTACGCCAGCCCCGCGAATGCGAAGAAGCAGAACGCCGAGAGCCCGATGGCCAGCCCGTCGACACCGTCGCTGAGGTTGACGGCGTTGCTCGTTCCCGTGAGCACCAGCGCGACCAGCGCGATGTAGAAGATCCCGAGATTGATGAAGAGACCCTTGAGGAAAGGAATGCTGGTCAGCGTGGACGCGTCGGGGACGAGGGGACGAAAGTAGAGCAGGGCCCCCAGACCGAGGCCGAAGGCCATTTGTCCGACGAGCTTGTAGCGTCCGACCAGCCCCTTGGGCCGCCGTTTGACCACCCGCAGGTAGTCGTCGAGGAAACCGATCCCGCCCATCCACACCGTCGTGGCGAGCACGATCTGCACGTAAGGGTTGGAGAGGTTGCACCAGAGCAGCGAGGGCACCACGACGGCGGCCAGAATGATGAGACCGCCCATGGTCGGCGTGCCCGACTTGGCGTGGTGCGTCTTGGGTCCCTCCTCGCGGATGAGCTGGAACATCTCCCGGTTGCGCAAGGCCCGGATGATGGCCGGGGCCAGCAGGAAACTAATGACCAGGGCGGTGACCATCGCGTAGGCGGCGCGGAACGTGATGT
>Ga0224512_10005747_pt1 | contig 10118 bp, 13 predicted proteins | sample SF_May12_sed_USG_4_FD_169103 | JGI IMG/M metagenome (GOLD analysis project Ga0224512, IMG submission 169103) | Sediment microbial communities from San Francisco Bay, California, United States - SF_May12_sed_USGS_13 | ecosystem: Environmental > Aquatic > Marine > Sediment | place: USA...
CTCTTGCCGCCCCGACGCCCGATGTCGTGTCGATCCCCGCCAGGCCGGCGCCGCGGCCGGCCGCGGCCAGCTCCTTGCGGGCGGATGCGAGCTCGCGCTCGAGATCGCGCAGCTCGCGCTCCTGCTCCGACATCGACGATCCGGGCATCAGCTTGAGCTCGCCCGTCTGCGTGTAGTTGTAGACGAGGAGCGCGCCGACGACGGCGACGATGAGCAGGACGCCGTTTCTCATGGTGCAGCTCCCAAGCGGCGGGCTCCGGCCCGGACGACAGGATCAAGGGTCACGAATGACGTCGCGTCCCGGCACCGCGACAGCCCGCCAACCGTGGGCCCGGCCGGAAGGGGGCCGGTCCGCGCGTCATCCTCACCTCTCGGCCGGCCTCTGGCCCGCGGCGACCACGTTCCATGCGAAGGGACGCAGCGCCCGCCCGAGCAGCCGCTCCAACGAGCGATCGAGACGACACGCGAGCGCCGCCGCCGGCCGGGCGGCCCACTCCGGGCGCATGACGACCTCCGCGAAGGGCGTCGAGAGCAGCCCCTGGGCGGCGATCCTCGTCTCTCGTAGGCCGGCGCCCGAGAGCAAGCCGGACAGCTCGGCGGGCGTCATCTCGCGCTGGTCGCTCGAGTAGTCGCCGTCGACCGTCTTTCTCGCGCGACGGGCCAGCCCGATCAGCGGGTTCGACGCCTGGGGCTCGTTGACCACGAGCCAGCCGCCAGGCCGCAGGAGGCCCACCGCGGCCGCCATCGCGCCGCGCGGATCTTCCAGGTGGTGCAGGACGCCAATCATCAGCACGACATCCGCCGACGCGTCCGCGCTCAGGTCGTGCACGTCGGCGACCTCGAAGCGCGCCCCGGAGAACGAGTTGAGGCTCCGGGCCAGCTCGATGAGGCTCGCGGAGTGATCGATGCCGAGATACGTGTCGTAGCTTCCCACGAGGTAGTCCGCAGCGAACCCGGCACCGCAGCCGAGCTCGACGATCGCGGGACGGTCGAGCTGCGGAACGACGCGGAGCGTCTGCTCCAGACGCGTGCGCCGCGCGAGACGCGACGCCGGTCTCAGATCCTTCGCGGCGTAACGCTCCGCGATCCGGTCGAACAGGTCGCGGTCGCGCCCCGTGACGGAACGCAGTTCGACCGGCACGGGAGCGCGTAGCGTGGTCGACATGGGAGACCTCCCTCGCATGGCTCGTCACCGGTCAACGTAAGGGCGCCGCGGCTCCCGCCGCCACGCCATACGGCCTCGAAAGCTCCCACGGCCGGTCGGCCGGGCGCGAGCTGGCCGCCTAACCGGCGCCTCTTCAGGTACTTGAGACGACAGGCGTGGCCGTACGCGGGCGTCGGCCCCTATGTTTGCCTCCGGGGGTCCCGCGAGCGACGCAGGGCATCTGCGAACGGCCGGGCGGGGGAGAGCGAGCGTGAATCGATCCAGCGTCACGGGACCGGAAGCCGGCATGACGGGCGTGGCGGCGACGCTCCGCGAGCCGCCCCGTGGATTCGAGACGGCCCTGCCGCGCCGGGTCGTCGTCGTCATCCCCGCCTTCAACGAAGAGGCGCAGATCAGCGCCGTCCTGCAGCGCCTCTCCGCGCTGCGCGCCGAGATGGCGGAACGTGGCTGCGAATTGAAGCTGTACGTGGTCGACGACGGCTCGACGGACGACACGCGCGCCCGCGCGATCGACGCGGGAGCGGATCGCGTACTGCGCCACCGCATCAATCGAGGCCTCGGCGCATCAGTCCGCACCGGTCTGCTCGCCGCGCGCGCCGACGGGGCCGACGTCGTGATCAAGTTCGATGCGGACCTGCAGCACGAGCCGTCCGACGTGCTGCGCGTGATCGAGCCGATCCTGGACGACGAGGCGGACGTGGTCTACGGCGACCGCACGGAGGGGATCGAGTACCGGATGCCTCTGGTCCGCCGCATCGGCAACGCGCTCTTCACGGCTCTGATGCGCTGGCTGACCGGCTGGCCGCTGCGCGACAGCCAGCCCGGCATTCTCGCCGTTTCCCGCCCGTATCTCGCCTCCATGTTCCTCCCCGGCGACTACAACTACACGCAGCAGCTTCTTCTCGATGCCTACCACAAGGGGATGCGCTTCGCGCACGTGTCGGTCGCCTTCCGCGAGCGTCTCACGGGCCACTCGTTCATCTCCTTTCGCTACCCGTTCAATGTTGCGGGACAGATCGTTCTCGTGCTCGTCGGCGTCAGGCCGATGAAGGTCTTCGCGCCGATCGGCACGGCGTTTCTGGCCCTCGCTCTCGCGGTCTTCTGCTGGCAGATCGGCGAGTGGTTCTTCGTCGGCGCGCTGAAGCCGGTCCGGTCCGTCAACTTCGTCATCGGCAGCGGGTTGTTCGGGTTGCAGACCTTCTTCTTCGGCCTGTTGGCGGAGCTGATCGTCCGGCGCGGCAGAATCTGACAGGTCCCTGGTCCGCGCTCGCCGCGCGCCAGCTGCTGGCAGGCTTGCTCGCGGGAGCCGCGTTCGGATGCGAGCACATCGCTCTCGCCACAGTGGCCGTACCGCCCGGCGTGGTCGTGCTTCGCGGCGCCGCGCTCCGGCCGTCATCTTCGCCCTCGATGCCGAATGCGGCGGCGTCGACGACGGCCTCATCCGCGATCCGCTGATCTCGGACGTGTCGAGGACGCCTCGCATGTGTTCAACTGGAACGTGGAGGACGCCGGCACGAACGGCTCCTCCGGCTCGGGAGGTCAGCGGGCGTTCGCCGGCCTCCGGGGGCGTTATCACCATGAAAGATGGAGGGACGAGAAGATGAGAAGAGCGCGGATCATCGTCATCAGCAGCCTGGCCGTCGCGGCGATCGCAGTGGCCTTCGCCGTCAACTCGGAGAGCCCGGCCCAGGCCGTTGCTGACGTACGCAGCGAGGGCGGCGCGCACGACGTCGTTCTCGTGCAGTGCGCGAAACGGGCTGAGGGGTTCGTGGTCGTCGCGTACGAGGGCAGCTCGGCCGCGCCCGCTCAGAGGTCAAGCGGCTGCGCGGAAACGGTCTCTCTCTTGCTGCGTGACGGATACGGGCTTGTGAACACCGGCCACAGTCAGGACGCGGACAGCGTCAATCACATGCTCGTGCGATGAGCGGCCCTCGCCGCGGCCAGGCAGGGTGGACGCGTGTGCTTCGGACGCCGCCGCGCGACGGGCCGGCTCGGTGGTAACATCGGGCTCCGTTTGTCTCACGAGGAGGGAGCCTCGATGAAAGTGACGAGACTGGCCCTGGTCGTGGCGCTCACCGCACTGATTCTGTGTGGCGCGCTGGCTCTCGCCGCCGTTCCCGACCGCCCGGCCAACTGCCAGCCGTGCGGCAACGAGTTCAAGAACGTCGCCTGCGGCATCCAGGAGAGCCCGGTCGAGGCGTACCGGGCGAACGGCAACTTCGTCGCCATCTACTCCAATCGCTGCTTCGCCTGCAAGACGAAGGGTGTCTTCTGCACGGTGCCGACGAACGCCCAGTAGCCGCCGTCCACGAGCTCACGAGACTTGCCGGACGGCCGCCAGGAGGCGGCCGGCGCTCCGCGTGATCGGACGTCTCGCGGCTCTCGTCCGCAACGATCTGTCCGGCGTCGTCGGAGGCCGTCCCGATGGACAACGAGCGGCTCGCAGCCGTCTTCATCGAGGCCGCGGATCTCCTGGAGATCCAGGGCGCGAACCCGTTCCGCGTGCGCGCGTACAGGAACGCCGCGCGCATCGTCGCGGCGCATCCCGTGCCGCTGGAATCGCTCGCCGCCGAGGGGAGCGAGGCGCTGTCGGCGATCCCGGGCATCGGCAAGGACCTCGCGGCCAAGATCCAGGAGCTGACCGGAACAGGGCGGCTCGAGTTCCTGTGCGAGCTGAGGCAGGAGGTCCCGGCAGGCCTCATGGAGATGACGAGGATCCGCGGGCTCGGACCCAAGCGAGTCGGCCAGATCTGGCGCGAGCTCGGCGTGACGACGCTCGACGGCCTGGAGCGCTCGGCCAGGGAAGGGCGTCTCGACGAGCTGGCCGGCTTCGGCGGGAAGATGCAGGAGAAGATCCTGATGGGGATCGCGGAGATACGCGCGCGCGCCGGCAGATTCAAGATCTCGGAGGCGGACGAGGAGATCGAGCCGCTCCTCGCGTGGCTCCGCGGGGCGCGCGATGTTCACGAGCTGCGCGTCGCGGGCAGCCTCCGTCGTCGCCGCGAGACCGCTCGTGACATCGACGTCGTCGCCACGGTCGGCGAGCGCAGCGACGTCATGGATCGCCTGGTCGCCTATCCGCGCGTCGAGGAGGTGCTTGCCCGTGGACCGAGCAAGACCTCGATCGAGCTGTCATCCGGGCTGCAGGTCGACCTGCGGGCCGTCGACAGGGAGAGCGCGGGCGCGGCGCTGCAGTACTTCACCGGCAGCGCGGCGCACAACGTCGTCCTGCGAAGTCTTGCCAAGGAGCGCGGGCTGAAGATCAACGAATACGGCGTGTTCCGCGGCGAGACGCGCATCGGCGGCGGCACCGAGGAGGAGGTCTACGCGTCTGTGGGCCTGCCGTGGATCCCGCCCGAGCTCAGGGAGGGTACCGGGGAGATCGAGGCGGCGCGTGCAGGAAGCCTCCCCGAGCTCCTCGAGCCGGGGATGATTCGCGGCGACCTGCAGATGCACTCGACCTACAGCGACGGGAAGGACACGCTGGAGGCGATGATCGAGGCCTGCCGCTCCCGCGAGTACGAGTACATGGCGATGACGGACCACAGCCCGTCGGTCCGCGTCGCGAACGGCCTGACTCCCGAGCGGTTCCGCCGGCAGTACGAGGAGATCGACGAGTTGCGCGAACGCTTCCCCGACATACGTATCCTGAAGTCCGCCGAGGTCGACATTCTCGGCGACGGCTCTCTCGACCTCGAGGACGACGTCCTGGAGCTGATGGACGTCGTGCTCGTGTCGGTGCACTCGAAGTTCAACATGAACGAGAAGGAGATGACCGAGCGGATCTGCAAGGCCCTCCGGCATCCGCGTGTCAAGATCCTCGGTCATCCGACGGGCCGGCTGATCAACCGCCGCGAGCCTTATCCGCTGGACGTCGCCGAGCTCCTGAAGGTGGCCCGCGAGGAAGGCGTGCTCGTCGAGCACAACGCCCACCCCGACCGGCTCGACCTGAAGGACGTCCACTTACGTGCCGCGAAGGAGGCCGGCGTGAAGATCGTCATCAGCACGGATGCACACAGGACGACGGGGCTCGACCTGATGAGCTACGGCGTCGACCAGGCGCGGCGGGCCTGGCTCACGAGCGACGACGTCGCCAACGCCCGGCCCCTGAAGGATTTCCTGCGTCTGATCGGCGGGTGAAGGCGGCCGGCACGACCGGGCACCCTTCGTTCTAAGATGGGTCACCAGAGAGTGGACTCGCGCGAGGAAGAGGCTCCATGATTCTCCACCAGTATCCCGGGGGCGACGGCCTCACGTCGCTCTCTCCGCCTTGTGTCAAGATCGAGATGGCGCTGAGACGCATCGGCGCCGAGCACCGCGTCGTCGTCTGCCGTTCGTCGCTGGAGGCGAAGAGGGTCAGCCCCTCCGGCCGCCTGCCCGTCCTGGAGCTCGACGGCGAGCGGCTGTTCGACTCGCAGGTGATCCTCGACGAGCTGGAGCGGCGCCATCCCGAGAGCGACTTGTTCCCGAGAGAGCCACGCGAGCGCACCGTCGATCGCCTGTGGGAGCACTACGTCAACGACAACCTCTACTGGCACGGCGTCTACATGCGATGGGTCGCGCCAGAGACGAGCGCGCGCATGGTCTCCGCCACGTTCGGGAGGATGCCGTTCTACATGAGATGGCTCGTCCGCGCGACGTTCCTGCCGAGTCTGCGAGCCCGCGCGAAGGGGCAGGGGATCGCCGCCAAGAGTCCCGAGTCCGTCGTGCGCGGCATCGAGCGCGGGTTCGACATGCTGGAGGCCGGGCTCGACGGCGGGCCGTTCCTGCAAGGTCGCGATCGGCCCGGCCGCGGAGATCTCGCGGGAGCGTCGCTCTTGGCGCAGCTCGGTTTCCGGGACACGATGCCCGACATCGCGCGCCGGCTCGCCGCGCGGCCGGCTCTCGTCGAGCACGTGCGTAAGGTCTACGACGCTTGCCGGATGGACCTGCCACGTTGGTTCCGGCGGGAGCGTTGAGGGGCCGGCGGTCGCGGCCCGTGGCTCGAAGAGGAGCCGGCTCTCGCCCCGTCAGTCGACGCGGAACGTGCCTTCCAGGACGGCACCGCCGCCGGACTCGACCCGGAGGAGGTCCTGCTCATGGGCCTCGGGCACCGCGGCACCCTCACCCCCTTCGATGAGCAACCTGGCCCGACCGTCGCTGACCGTCACGGAGCCCACCGGACGGTGAGAGATCGAGATGTAGACGGTGGCGCCGTCCGGAATCCCCAGCCGCCACAGCTTGACCTCCAGCCTCTCCGTGTCGTCGCCGTAGCGCTTCCACTCCGCCTTCCCCCCGGCATCCGGATCGGGAGAGCCGTCGCAGGCCGAGAGCCGCGCCTCGTACTCCAGCTCCACGGTCTTGAACAGCACCATCGCGGTCTCCTGAAGGTGGCAGGGCTCGCCTCCCTCGAGAAGATCGTGCTTCGGGCGACGGACGTCACGCGAGACGCGCGAGCGAGCTGAAGACCTCGGTCGAGCCGGGGGATGGAGAGGTTGCCGGGATCGAGCGGCGCCGTCAGCAGCGCCGGGAGCTGGCGCGGGGCCTGGTCAGCCGAGGCGCGCCCCGCGGGCGGCATGGGACGCTCCGGGACGGCCAGCGCGGGAAGCTGACGGTCCTCGTGGCCGATGTCGAGCTCTTGGAACCTTCATCGAGATCGTCGGCTCGATCGGGGCGGGGGAGATGTCGTTCATGAAGGCGGTCTCCGGGAGCAGCGCTAGCCGTTCGGGCCGCACGCGCCGTCGCGCTCACAGCGCAGGAATGCCGCGAAGGCCTCGCGCTCCGTCTCGCCGATCTCGTCGCTTCCCATGACCCTGCGCTCGAGACCTTCGAGCTGCCCTTCGGTCATCCCCGCGTGCCACGCGATGGCGTCGAGGTCGAACACGGCGAGAGCCTGCGCCTTGGCCGTCGCCAGGCTGGAACGGTGACATCGTCCGCAGGACGGAACCAACACCGACCGCGCCGCGTCGCGAAACGGATTCGTGGCGCGAGCACCGTCCGCTCCTGACGGCTGGAGGAGCCGTGCAGCCGGCAAGACGCCGGCGGGAGGGGCATCGACGCTGCGCGTCGCCGCACACGCGGCGGCGAGCAAGGACACGGAGAGCCCGGCCGTCGCAAGCATGAGCGCCGTGAGCAGCGGACGGAGCTGCGCCGTCCGTCGACGGTGTCGAGACGATCCGTGCCCGAGCGTCTCGCCGTCGATCACGCCCATGATCGGTACCCGTCGCCCTCCACTGCGTGCCGGACGCGAGGAGACCCCGCTCAGCCTCCGGCCTCGTCGGGGTCCGGTGCGCCGGTGTCCACCAGGATCTTCCAGCCGCCGTCCTCGTGGCGCCAGATCGTCAGGTAGGCGCCCCGGGAGAGCGACTCCGCCGAGCCGTCCGTCTCCTTCTTGATCAGCTCGTAGCGGCCCCGAGTGAAGCCGTGCCGGAGGTCGTCGAACACGCCGGCGTCGGTCGGCTCCCACATGAGGCGTGTCTTCGGATCGGCGAACAGCCCCGCGTCGTGAGAGCGAATCTTGCGGTGCCCGCGGGCGATCTCGCCGTGCAGGTCGATGCGCGCGGCGTCGTCCGTGAACGAGTCGACCCAGCCGTCGAGCCCCCGTTTGGCGGTGGCGAGGGCGAAGCGCGCGTCGGCCTCCATCAGCTCCTGCTCGAGCTCCGTGACGGGCCTCTCCGGCGAAGCGGCATCCCCGGGGACGGGAGCGGAGCAGCCGCCGGCGACCGACGTGAGGGCGGTCAGCAGCGCGGCCGGCCCGAGCAGCAGGGCGGCGACCCGGGTCACGCGAGCCTGTTCTGCCGACGTGTTGCGCCCTGACGCCACGCGGCGCCCTCCGTTCGCTTCGACGGATCCGCGCGTCTGATGTGCCGCACGCGGGTCACCGGTGACGCGAGGCCGATCGTCGCGGACGGAGCTTAGCACGCCGAGCCCAGCGGTCTGCAGCTCATCGCGACCGTCTGAGGGAGGATCAGACCCGGTGCCCGTCGAGCCACCTGAAGATGTACGCGGCCAGGACGAGGTCGAAGCCGACGCAGACCTCCGGATACCATTCCGGCGGGTACGGAGCGCCCTGCGGGCCGTGAAGCAGCACGTCCCACGCGACGTGGAACGCCCAGCCGGCGGCGAGGAGCGACGTCGAGCGCCGGAATCCCAGCCACGCGAAGCCTGTGAAGAGCAAGAAGCCCGCGGTTTCCAGCATCAGCCAGTGAGGCGACACGTACGCGACGGCAAACAGCACGTACAAGCCCGCGGCGACGCTCAGCCCGCAGGCGTAGACGACCATCTCGGAGCGCGTCCCGCGCCGGCGCACGACCGCGATCAAGCCGAGCGCGAGAGCCGCTCCTAGAAGGGCCGTGATGAGCGCGTCCATTCGTGTACCCGGCCGATTCTAGTCCGGCCGCATCGATCAGGCTCGCGGCCGCGTCGTCGCCGGCGGCTCCCTTCCGGCCTGCGGCTCATCTCGACAGCTCGGGGTCGCGCGCAAATGCGCGGCGCAGCGGGGTGTCGACCTCGACGGGCGCACTTCTGACGTAGGTCAGCGCGGACTCGCGAAGCTCTCCGGTCAGCGAGCGGAGGTAGGTGAGCGCGTTCGCCACGGTGAACGGCCGGCCCGCTCGCTGCGCGAAGGTCACGGGGAGCGCGGTCCAGACCGCCGCGTCGCAGCCCCTCTTGTCGCACCAGTCGAGAACATCGCCGGAGACGTCCACCTGTCGCCAGTGCCTCCGGGATGATCGATTCCCGCTCGCGAGCTCGACGAAACCGATCCAGCTCTCCTCACAGTCCTCTCGTCGTGCGAGGTCTGCTGTCGCCTCGTCCAGATCGTCGCGCGCGCTGAGTGTCCACCACGTGTCGACGGGGACGCCGCACACGGTGTCGATCGCGAGCGTGAGACGCCCGTCGGGAGAGATGCGGCTGAACTCGACCGGAAGGACGGGGCCGCCCCTCAGCCACGCCCCGCGCCGCGGCAGCTCGCGGGGGCTCCAGATCAGGGAGCCCCATCCGATCATCGCGATCTTCATCCGACCCGCGTCATCCGTCGCGGACGGCGTCCTCTTCCGCATCGTCTTTCTCGATCAGCTCGAGGAGATTCCCGTCCGGATCCTGGAACGCGGCGAAACGGCCCAGGGGAACCGTCTTGGTCAGCGTCAGGAAGCGAACGCCGTGCCGTTCCAGCCGGGCGCGCTCGCGATCGACGCTGGACGTGCGCAGGCAGAGCACCGTGGCGCAGTCGGAGCCGTAAGGCCGGTCGCGCGCGGCCGGGCTCCCGCCGGGAAGGACGACGAACGCCACACCGGAGATGTCGAACACGAGCCAGCCAGGCGACTCGGCGCACAGTTGCAGGCCGAGCAGGTCGCGGTAGAACTCCTTGGCGCGGGCGAGATCGGACACGAACGTCTGCACTTCACCGAACTGTAATCTCATGGCCTGACCCCGGCGGCACTCCGGAATCCGCCGGCGGGCGACCGCCGGAGCGCCACCATCTCTGTCTTCTAGAGCTCGAGGTCCGCCGGGGGCCGGGTGCACCCGGAGGGATCAACCGCTGGACGTCGCTGAACGCGCGACGAACCACCACGTCCATGCGAACAGCACGGCCTGCAGCGGGACGAGGACCCAAAGATACACCGGTCCCCACGCGTGCCCGCCCATCGGCACGCGCCGGATCGCCGCCGACACGTTGACCGGCAGGAACAGAACGAGCAGCGCCAGAATGATCCACTCGGCGGCTCGCCTCGTCCTCGGCGCGATCAGCGATGCCGCGAGGCCGAGCTCCAGCGTGCCGGTGGCCTGCACGAGCTCCATCTCGAAAAGCATCCACGGCGGCAGCGTCTCCGCCATGGGGACGCTCCTCACGAAGTGAGAGGTGGTCACGAAACGGCGCGCTGTCTGGCCGGATCGTCGTCGAGCGTCGCGTTGGCACGGGGATTTCTAGAAGGTTCGGCGAGAGTTGTCGGCCGGTGCTGGCGGGTCGAGCTTC
>Ga0224512_10005748_pt1 | contig 10117 bp, 9 predicted proteins | sample SF_May12_sed_USG_4_FD_169103 | JGI IMG/M metagenome (GOLD analysis project Ga0224512, IMG submission 169103) | Sediment microbial communities from San Francisco Bay, California, United States - SF_May12_sed_USGS_13 | ecosystem: Environmental > Aquatic > Marine > Sediment | place: USA: California...
AATTGAAACCCCGTACGACTGGATAGACGCTTCGCTGCGGGTCGGCGTGTTCGGGGGAAACCTGTCGGGCGATCGGGGATCTCTGAATCTGGGCCCCGGATCCGCGACGGCGTTCGGCGCCAGACTCAGGACGCGGGTAAGCAGCCCCCTGTCGCTCGAGATCGGGTTCGGGTTCGGCGGTTCCGATCGGGCGGTCATCGACCCGCGGCTCCCGACCGGGCCGGCCGCTGTGGATACGGTCGACGCCGACTGGCTGCTGATCGAAGGCGGGTTCCAGATCGCTCTCACCGGAAGCCGGACTTTGCACAAACTTCAACCGTACGTCGTGTTGACGGGCGGCGTACTCAAGGGTCTGGGCGAAGTCGTGTCGGATTCTCTGATGGCGGTCGAGGACACTCCGTTTCGATACAAGATCGGAACGGCATCGGTGTTCACGGCAGGGGCCGGGGTCGAGTGGCTTCCGAACGGCCGGATCGGTCTGGGAATAGAACTCCGGGACCACCTGTGGAGAATCAAGGCACCTGACGGATTCTTCCAGCTGGACGTCCTGCAGAATATCGAGGATCTCGGCCTCAGGGCACCCCAGGAGTCGGAGTGGACGCACAACGTCGAACTCTCCGCATCGCTCTACTATTACTTCTGAGCAACGGCCCGTAGCGCCGCTGGCGCCCGAGAGCGAGGTCGAGCTTCGCTGGGGCGACGAGCCGGTCGTGCGATTGCGGTGCACACCCGGGGACGTCGAAGACCTTGCCGTCGGTTGGCTTCTGGCGGAAGGGCGGATCGATCGCGACACCCGGGTCGAGGCCATCCGCATCGACGTGGTCGGCATGACGGTGCGAATCGACACCGGGCCGCTGGCTCTATCGGAACCCGACCCGAGAATTCCGCCGGTTGCGAAACCAGCTGCCGCGGAGTTCGTCGAGGCGTTTGCCGTCTCCGATCGGTTGCGCTCCCTGTACGCGGAGATGTTCGCGCGCGGGACGCTCAGAGAGCTTACGGGCGGAGTCCACACCGGTGCTCTCGTAGTCGATGGAAGTGTGCGCGCCGTGCGAGAGGACGTGAGCCGGCATTGCGTCGTCGATAAGCTGATCGGCGCCGCCTGGCGCGGAGGTGTCGTGCTGAACGACAGCCAGATCCTGCTGACGGGCCGTCTGTCGGGCGCCATCGCGGCCAAGGTTGCGCGGGCAGGCATTCCCGTGGTGACGACGATGTCCGTGCCGACGACGCTTGCGGGTTCGATCGCCGCGCGGGCCGGCGTCACGCTGATCGGCCGGGCACGCAGCTCGGAACCCCACGTCTACCGGATGGGGGTCTGATCGTGGCCGTGCCCGAGCGCATACTGGCGGTGTTGCTCGCCGGGGGGCAGAGTCGGCGCTATGGCTCCCACAAGGCGCTGGCAGAGGTCGGCGGCATCCCGATGATCGATCGCGGGCTCGCGACGCTGGACCGGGTCTGCCCCGCGGCCGTGATCATCGCCAACGAGCCGCAGGCGTACGAGCGGACCGGCCGGCTGATCCGCCCGGACACTCGTCCGGGAACGGGCGTGCTGGGAGGCATCCTGAGCGCCCTTGACTGGGCGCTCGAAGAAGACCTTGAGGGAGCTCTGGTGCTAGCTTGCGACATGCCTTTCGTTCCTGCCGCGTTGCTCGCCGAGCTGGTCCGGCGAGCCGAGCCCGAAGGGGTGTCGATTGCCGAAAGCGATGGTCCGCGAGGCCTGGAACCGCTGTGTGCGGTCTACGGGGTCGGATGCCTGCCCCACATCGCACAGGCGCTGGACCGTGGCGAGCGCGCGGTGGTATCGTTCTTCGCCGATGTTCCTGTGCGGCTGCTGGATCGTGCGGCCGTCGCGAAGTTCGGCAGTCCTGAGCGGATGTTCTTCAACCTGAACCATCCGGACGAACGTACGCGGGCGGAGGAATTCGCCCGCGTGTCCGAAGAAGACTTCGGGAGTTGACAGTGAGTTGGTCATTTCGACATTCGCGGACGTACTGGCGTGTCCTTCGAGGCGCTGCTGTCATGGCACCGATCCTCGTTTCCCCGGCCCTGCTGACCGCACAGTCCCCGCAGCCGGGAGACAGATCCGCAGCGTCAAGGATCTCGTCCGAGATCACTTCGCCGGAAGTGTTGGCCGAGCGGATCGACCGGATTCTGGCGGATCCGGCCCTCGCGCGTGCCCACGTGGGACTGACGGTCCAGGTAGCCGAGACCGGTGAGGTCCTGTACACCCGAAACGGCGAGAAACGGTTTACGCCGGCCAGCAACGTCAAGCTGATTACCGGCGCTGTCGGGTTGACCGTACTCGGACCCGAGTATCGCTGGAAGACGCAACTGGTTGCCGACGGACCGATCGAGCAGGGGACGCTCGAAGGCAACCTGTGGATCGTAGGAGGCGGCGATCCCGCTCTCGAGCGAGATGAACTCAGGTCCTGGGTGAAGCACCTTCGGATGGCAGGGATTCAGCGCATTCGGGGCGATGTGATCGGCGACGATCGCAGGTTCTCGGAACCGCAATGGGGCAGAGGCTGGATGTGGGACGATCTGTATACGGGCTGGTCCGCCGGCGTCAGCGGTCTCCAGCTCGCGCCGAATACCATCGGCGCCGCGATCATTTCCGGCGTCGACCTCGGCGACTCCACGAGGCTCGTCCTGCGATCCGATGGGCCTCCGCTGCCGATTCGGAACCGGGTTCTCACCGGAGCGCCAGGATCCGAAGTCAGACTCCAGTTCGTTCCTCCTGCGGCGGGCGGAGATGTCGAATTGCGGGGATGGGTACCGCTCGACCCGGATTCCGTCCGGCTTTACCTGGCGACGTCGCACCCCACTCTCTATTTGCTGGACTGGGTGGAGCACCTGCTCTACGTCGGGGACATTCTGGTGGAGGGTGAGATCCGACGCGCCAGGCACGACGAGATTCTGACGGAACGGTACTGGAGTCATGAGACGCTCTCCGGCCCGTTCTCGACTCTGCTCGGCGACATGCTGAAGCCGAGCGACAACCAGATGGCTGAGACGATCCTACGCACGATCGGGATCGAACAGGGCGGTGAAGGTTCACCGGAGGCGGGTCTGGCGGTTGTCGAGTCCACGCTCGCGGACTGGGGCATCGAGCCGGGCGCGATGGAATTGTCGGACGGTTCCGGATTGTCCCGATACAATGAAGTCACTCCGAACGCGATCGCGCGGATGCTGCGTGCGGTGTGGCACCACCCCGATTTCGAGACGTTCTTCCGTGGATTGCCCGTCGCCGGAGTCGACGGCACGATGCGAAGCCGGCTCGTGGCCACACCGGCTTTCGACAATGCACACGCCAAGACCGGATCGATGTCGGGCGTGCGAGCCGTGTCCGGCTACCTGCTCGACGGGAGCGGCGAGACCCTGCTGTTCAGCCTTTTGCTCAATGGATACGACACACCCGGATCGGTTGCCGTGGCACTCGAAGATCTGTTGATCGAGCAAGTCGCCCTGTACAGGCGTCCCATAGAACCGGGGTGGCCGGAGCTGCGCCCCGTCCCGTGACCCGGCCGAGATCTCCGGACTGGCTGGAGGGTGAGGAAGCGCTCGACCGGATTCTGGATCTCTGCCCCGTCCTGCCGGAGGAGGAGCTCCACCTGACGGCCGACGCCTCGGACCTCTGCCCGGAACGGGCCTTGGCGGAGGATGTGTTCGCGCTGCTGGATCATCCACCCTGGGACAACAGCGCGATGGACGGCTTCGCCGTGATGGAAGTGGACGTGCGCGGTGCGAAGCCGGAGGCGCCGGTCGTGCTTCCCGTTTCCCAGCACATCCCGGCCGGGCGTTTTCCCGAATCCCAGCTGGCACCGGGCACGGCGGCCAGGGTCATGACCGGCGCCCCCGTTCCCGCCGGGAGCACCGGTGTCGTCCGGATCGAACACACGGATGGGGGCCGGGGCGAGTCGGTCCGCATCGATCTGGCAACCGACGCGACGCGCAACATTCGCCGACGGGGAGAGGATCTGGCACGCGGTGACGTAGTTGCCCTGGCCGGATCTGCCCTTACGCCGGCGGTCGTCGGTTGCCTCGCCATGCAGGGCGTCGAACGTGTGAAGGTCCGCCGGCGCCCCCGGATTGCCGTGCTGGCGAACGGTGATGAGCTGGTTGACTTCGAAGGAGTCGAAGACGTGCGGGCCGGCCGGAAGATCATGAACTCCAACAGCCATGCACTCGCGGCGCAACTGCGAGCGGCCGGGGCGAATCCGGTGGATCTCGGCATCGCCGCAGACACGGCGGCCTCGGTCCGGGCGGCGCTCGAAACAGCCCGTGCGTGCGACGGCGTCATCTCGACGGCGGGCGTCAGCGTGGGCGACCACGATCACGTGAAGCAGGCGCTCGACGAATCGGGGTTCCAGCGCGCATTCTGGCGGGTGCGAATCCGCCCCGGGAGTCCGATGACCTTCGGGTCGCTCAACGGACGGCCGTTCTGGGGCCTTCCGGGAAATCCCGTCAGTGCGATGGTCACTTTCGAGATGTTCGTGCGCCCCGCCCTCCGGAAGATGGCAGGCCACGCGACGATCGGAAGGTCGAGGATCAGAGCTCGGGCCGGACACGATATTTCGTCGCCGGAAGACCTGACCCACCTCTACCGGGTGCGGCTGTCGAGGGCGCCAGACGGGAGTTTCGACGCGGCGCTTACGGGTCCGCAAGGCTCGGGAATTCTGACGTCGATGGTGGAGGCACATGGGCTGGCTGTGCTGCCCACCGGGGTAACGACCGTCCGCGCAGGTGAGCCCCTGGAAGTCATTCTGCTCCGTGACCTGCCCTCGTGATGCGCACGCCAGATCGCAGCACGCTGCTGTTCGTGGGCACGCGCCGAGGCCTGTTCCGGTTTCGTTCAGATTCCGACAGGCAGTCGTGGCAGTGTGACGACCTGCAGATCGCCGGTCACGAAATCTACCATGCGACCGTCGACGCCGTGACCGGAGCAGGGTACGCGGCCGCGTCGCATCCCGTGTGGGGGTCCCACATCTACCGCACGGACGACTTCGGTGAGACGTGGGCCGCCTGCGACGGACGCCCCCGGTTCCCCGCGAGCCTGGACCGCGAAGTTCGGGCCGTGTGGCACCTGGCTCAGGGCCATGCGCCGCAGGGCGTGGACCGGGTGTATGCGGGAGTTGAGCCTGCCGCGCTGTTCCACAGCGACGATCGGGGGACGACCTGGATGTGGAACGCCGAGCTGGAGGAGCACCCGACGCGCGCCACCTGGCAGCCGGCCAAGGGTGGCCTCGCTCTCCATTCGATCCAGACGCGCCGGGACGCATCCGGAAGCTTGTTCGTCGCTCTGTCAGCAGGCGGATGTTACAGGACGAGCGACTTCGGGCAGAGCTGGGAGGCCATCAATCGCGGCGTGCGCGCCGATTTTCTGCCCGAACAGCGTCCCGAGTCGGGTCAGTGCGTACACAGCCTGCGGATCCACCCCGGCGACCCGGACCGACTGTACCAGCAGAATCATTGCGGCACGTATCGGTCGGATGACGGCGGCAGTTCCTGGATCGAGATCACGTCCGGGTTGCCGAGCGACTTCGGATATGTAATCGGAATCGATCCGGCCGACAGAGATTGTTGCTGGGTAATCCCCGAGGAAAGCAGCCACCTGAGGAGCGTTTGCGACCAGCGGCTGCGTGTGTTCGAAACGCGGGACGGCGGGTCGAGCTGGATGGAACGAACGGATGGATTGCCGCAGGCTCAGGCCTGGGTCACGGTGCTGAGGGAGGCGCTCGCCACCGACGGTGCCGATCCTTGTGGCGTGTACTTCGGCACGGCAACTGGCCACTTGTTCGCATCCCGGGATGGGAAGACCTGGACCGTGCTGGCTCACCACCTTCCCAAGATTCTGAGCGTCGAGGCATGCCGGATCGGCTGACCCGTCAATCGGCGAACGTCCACTCGATGGCAACCGCCCCGCTGGCATAGCCTCCACCAACGGCAGTCAGTACGATTTGCGACCGGCCGGACAGGCTGCCGAATTCCCCCTGGATCAACCGATCGAGGGTAATCGGCACCGTAGAGGCCGACACGTTTCCGATGTCCTCAATTGCATGAATCACGCGGCCCTTGCTCAGCTTCAGCGCTCGCTCGAGCCCGACCGTGATCCTCTCGTTCGCCTGGTGAGGCACCACGAAATCCACGTCGTCCCACGTCAGGCCCGCATTCTCCACGGCACTCGTCGCAACCTCGCGCATCGTCCGAATCGCGTGCCGAAGCACGTTGGCTCCGCCGGCCATGCTGATCTTGTGATCCGCGTCGTCGGGTCCCCAACCCTGACCCATGAGATTCAGGTGATCCGCCGAGTACTCCGCCGCGAGAACCGGCGCAGACAGGACGCGTCCCGGACCCGGTCGCGACGTCAGCACCGCTGCCCCGGCTCCGTCACCGAACAGAACCGCCGTCTTCGGATCCCCATAGTCGGTGACGCGCGTGAGGGCATCCCCCGAAACAACCAGAACCGCGTCGGATTCGCCGGTCGTGATGTGCATGAATCCGACACTCAGAGCGTGAAGAAATCCCGAGCAAGCGGTGTTGAGTACGAAACCGGGCAGTGCGGGAGCGTCAATCAAGGCTCCGAGGGTCGATGCCGCGTTCGGGACGATTTCCTGCGCAGTCAGATTGGCGACCACGAGGAAGTCCAGATCCGTGGACGCAATGCCGGCATGGTCCAGCGCCCGCAGCGAGGCCCGGGCGCACAGATCTTCGGAGGTCGTTCCCCCATCTGCCGGAACCATGCTGCGCCGCGCGATCCCCGTCAGCTGGCGGGCCCAGAGATCGAACACCTCCGGATCCGACAGCGTATCGGCGGCATCCGGGTCTATTTTCCGCAAGGAGATTCGCGCGCGCTCGGAGTCGAAGCTGCGGCGAATAGCCGGCAAGTTGAAGAGTTCGAAGTTGTCTACCAGACGTCCGGGCACGTAATGGCCGGTTCCACTCAGGTACACGGGCCGAAGGGATCTGCTCAAGCTGGCTACCTGCCGATAATGGGAGGTCGTGTCGATGACGCCGACGGGATCAGGCGGGCGAATATACGCCTGCACACCGCCGCGCTCAATTCAAGGCGGCCCGGATGGTGGATTTGGGTGGAGGTCAGCCCCGGTCGGGTCCGCCCCGGCTGCGCGGCTGCGTGCGGGGCCTGTCGCTCCCGCTGCGATCGCCGGGTCGATCGCGCGTCGGAGCTGGCCGTTGGAGGCCCGGCCGGGATCCCCCGGCGATCGCCCTGAGAGCGTCCGTGGGCGATTCACCCTGGCGTACCCGACGCCGAACGGCCGCCGACAGCGCGAGAAGGCGCTCACCGCTTACCCCGCGATCCAGGGCTGCCTGCACGGCCCGGACGGCGTTATCGGTCGGCACGCCGGCATCGCGCAACTCCCCGATCGTGCGCAGCCCGACCACGGCACGACGCGGATCCCGGTTCGCCGCGGCAAACGAACGGATGCGGCTCGACGGGATTCCGTGCTCGGCCGCCTGTGCCGCCGCATCCAGAACCTCTGGTCGCGCTCCGCGCCCGAGGAGATTGCGCGCCTCGACCAGACGACGGGAATAGTCCTCAATCGCCCGCACGAGACGACCGCCTCTCACACCCTTGGAAACCCCCTCCATCACCTTCTGGCGAATCAGCCTGGGGGGGACGCCGTTCTGCTGGGCGCGGCGGGCGATCTGTGTGAGCCTGTCGATCGTCTCCGGTGAAAGGCGATCCTGCAGCTCTTCCGCGTCGATCGCCGGTCGATCCTGATTCTGGGCGTGCGCCGGTGCACTCCCGCCGATCAGGAGAGCCGCACCCATCATCACCGCCCGCCAACAGGACCGGTTCATCACATTACCTCCGACTACGTCTCGTCGACCGGCGTAACGGCCAGTACGGAATTCTGCTGGCCGAAGCCGTCGTCGGAATAGCTTAGCGCATTCGGGTCCGGACGCCATTCCGAACCGTCGATCACGAACATGTACTCGTGCACACCCGGTTCCAAAGCCACGCGTGCGGACCAGAGGCCGTCGCCGTCTGAATCGTCGAGTTGGATCGATGGATTCCACTCGTTGAAATCTCCCGCCAGGGCCACGGTTCGGGCTTCGGGCGCTGAGATCAAGAACTGGACGTAGACGCGACCGTCGAGAGCTCCCGGGCCCCGGGGGCGCACGGCAAGCTGCGTGACCGACAGGATCACCAGGGCGATGGCAGCCGCAACCGCCAACGGCGGGATCCGGACCGCGCGGGGTCTCAGCAACCACGCCGCCCCGGCAGCCGCTCGCGAGCCGAGGCCGTTTGCGACGTCCGCTCGGATCGCGTCCATCACGCGGGCCGTCGCTCCGAACGGTGCGCCCGCGACGCCCTGCGTTCGCGCGGAGCCAAGAAACTCGGACCAGGCGTGGGCTTCTTCCCTGAGCGTCTCAGGCAGCGCCTCAAGCTCGATGTCACCATCAAGCCAGGCCTGCAAGCGCGGATCCATGGTCATCGCGACACCTCCAACAATAGCCTCTGCAATTCCTCGCGAGCCCGATGGACTCGCATTTTCAAGGCGGGGATTCCGACCCCGAGTTGTTCCGCCATCTCTTCGTACGACCATCCCTCCATGTGCTTCAACAGGAACGCCTCGCTTTGATCCGGCGACAATCGGTCCAGCGCGGCCGCCAGCAAGCGGCGTTGGTCCCATCGTACCGCGACATCCGCGACCGGTTCTTCGCTTTCCAGCTCCGCCACCGACTCGAGTGACACTCTGCCTCGGCGCTTCGCCTTGACGGCGTCCTTGCAGGCGTTTGCGCCGATCCTGAATACCCACGAACCGAACCTGTCCGGATCGCGGCACTTGCGTAGATTTCTATATGCCTTGATCCATGCGGCCTGGGTAGCATCCTCTGCGTCGTCGGCCTGTCCAAGCATGCGTTCGGCATGCCGGTACAGGAGGTCGTTGTACCGATCTACGAGCAGCGAGAACGCCCTGTCGGAACCGGCGATCGCCTGAGCGACCAGCACCGCATCCGACTCCCGTTCCTCTCCCGTGTCCGACCGGAAATCGGCATTCCGACGATTCATGCGCCTCCCGAGAGGTGTACCTCATCCGACCGTAAGACGACGGCGACCCCCGAACGGTCACACACCCACGACCGTGCACGCAAGTGCTTGACGGAGGTGGCGGAACAGGGCGAATGTGGCCACCATGCGTACCATCCACGATCTTCCGACCCCTGTTCTGCTGCTCGACCTGGACGTGCTCGAGCGGAACCTGCGCCGGATGCAGGCCCGAACGGAGGAATTATCGGTAACCCTGCGCCCGCATCTGAAGACTCACAAGTGCGTGGAAGTCGCGCTGGCGCAGCGTGCCCTCGGGGCCGCGGGCGTGACGGTGTCCACGCTCCACGAGGCACGCGTATTCGCCGAGCACGGGCTGACGGATGTCACCTGGGCATTCCCGATGGCACCCGACCGGGCACGGGACGTGGCCGAACTGGGGAAACGCATTTCTCTGGGTGTGCTCGTGGACTCCGAGTTGCCGGTGGACGCCCTGGAAGCCGTCGGCGCAACGGTGCGTGTATGGATCAAGGTCGACTGCGGGTACGGGCGCGTCGGACTCGACCCGGAGTCGGAAGCGCTACTCGCGCTGGCCGGTCGGGTCGAACGGTCGCCATGCCTGGAATTCGCCGGCCTGCTGTCACATTCGGGCAACGCATATCATGCGCGGTCTCCGTTCGAGGCCCGGAGTATCGGGGAGTCCGAGCGCCGCCGGATCGTGGAGGCGGCGGACCGCCTCGGCGACCAGGGGATTCGGGTACCGGCTCTGAGCACCGGATCGACGCCCGCGATGGCCCATGTTTCGAACCTGGACGGGATCTCGGAGGTTCGACCCGGTAACTACGCCCTGTATGACTATACGCAGGTCGCACTTGGCTCCTGCTCTCCCGCGGACGGGGCTGCGACGGTCCTGGCCACCGTCGTGTCGTCCAGCAGGGAACGGAATCGGTCCGTGGTGGATGCGGGTGCGCTGACCCTGTCTCTGGATCGAGGCCCCGCGCATGCGGCGGTACCGTCTTTTGGCCGGCTGTACGAGGATTTCGCCAGGGGCAAGCTCCGGCATAATGCACGAATTGTCTCACTGAGTCAGGAACATGGCGTCGTGAA
>Ga0224512_10005749_pt1 | contig 10116 bp, 6 predicted proteins | sample SF_May12_sed_USG_4_FD_169103 | JGI IMG/M metagenome (GOLD analysis project Ga0224512, IMG submission 169103) | Sediment microbial communities from San Francisco Bay, California, United States - SF_May12_sed_USGS_13 | ecosystem: Environmental > Aquatic > Marine > Sediment | place: USA: California...
TCTCGGCAACGACCATCCGATCGGCAAGTCGAACCGCTTTTTCGCCTCCGAGCTCGAGCAGCGGGCCTACGACCCGGACAAAGCCCAGTTCCACCTGAAAAAGGCGGGCCTGGACAAGCTCGAGGTATCCTTGCACGCGGCCGACGCCGCCTTCCCCGGCGCGGTCGACGCCGCGGTGCTATACAAGGAGCACGCGGCCAAGGCCGGCATCACCATCGACGTCGTGCGCGAGCCCAACGACGGCTACTGGTCCAATGTCTGGATGCAGAAGGCCTGGAGTGCGGTCTACTGGAGCGGCCGCCCGACCGAGGACTGGATGTTCTCCACCGCCTATGCGGCGGGCGCAAGCTGGAACGACACCTTCTGGACCCACGACCGATTCAACACTTTGCTGGTCGAGGCGCGCTCCGAGCTCGACGAGGCGCGGCGGCGCGAGATGTACGGGGAGATGCAGCGCATCGTCCGCGACGAGGGCGGCGTCGTGATCCCCATGTTCAACAACTATGTCTTCGCCATGAACAGGAAGGTCCAGCACGGCCAGATGTCGGGCGCCTGGGGCAACGATGGCCACAAGGGGCTGGAGCGCTGGTGGTTCGCCTGAGCCAGGCCGCGCCGTAAGGTCCTGGCAGGCCGGCCCGGACCGTGCGTCCCGGCCGGCCTTCTTAGGGTCTGGAAGGGAATTATCGATACCTTTGGCGGGAGCGAATTTCCGCCAGGGTTAGGAGCGGCCGGCGCGGTGGGGTGGGGGTCCCCATAAGCCGCCCGCGACGCGGCCCTGGCGGAAATTGGCCCCGTCCCCCAGGGATCTCGGGCGCAATCGGCGCGCCGCCGCATTTTGCCTTCGCCGGCGGGCCGCCGGCACCTATGATCGGCGCCCCAAGCGGGTCAGCGTCACAGGCGTGCCATGAACAAAACCTTCCGCCGCATCGCCGTGATCACCGGCGACCACGTCCTGCCCGACCCGACCAAGCGCGGCGCAGCCTATCACGAGGAGGACGAGGTCACCCACGCGGCCATGGTCGAAGCCTTCACGAGCCTCCCAGGCTACGACTTCCGCTTTTGGAGCAATCACGAGCGCTTGCTCGAGCAACTGCGCGACGACCCGCCCGACCTGGTGGTCAACTTCTGCGACACCGGCTTCCGCAACGTGCCGACGCAGGAGCTGAACCTGCCGGCCTACCTGGAGCTGCTCGGCGTTCCCTATACCGGCGCGCCGCCCGCCGCCATGGTGCTCTGTTTCGACAAGGCGATCGTGCGCCTGGTGGCCGAGTCGCTCGGTGTGCCGGTCCCCCGAGAGGCCTATATTCCGGCCGACATGCCGTTGGATGCACTGCCCGACCTGCTCCCTGCGCTCATCAAGCCGAACGCCGCCGACGGCAGCGTCGGCATTACCAAGGACGCCGTCGTGCGAACGCATCACGAGGCGCTCGATTATCTCGGCTTGCTACGGGCCACGCTTCCGGGCCGGGACGCCCTCATGCAGGAATTTCTGCCCGGCGCCGAGTACGGCGTCGGCCTGATCGGCAACCCGGAGACGGCCTTACGCATGCTGCCGCCGCTCGAGGTCGACTATTCGAAACTACCCTCGGGTCTCAACCCGATTCTTTCCTTCGAATCGAAGGCGGTTCCCGATTCGCCCTACTGGACCGAGATCAAGTTCAAGCGCGCCCACCTGACGCCGGAGTTGGAAGCCCGTTTGGAGGCATGGGCCAAGACCCTGTACAAGCGGCTCGGACTGAGAGACTACGGCCGCTTCGACTTCCGGGTCGCCGCCGACGGGGAGCCGAAGCTGATGGAGGTCAATCCCAATCCTGCCTGGGCCAACGATGGCAAACTGGCTTTCATGGCCGGCTTCGCCGGCATCGAGTACCGCGATATGCTGCGCCTCGTCCTGGAGGCCGCCATCGAACGAGTGAGGCTTGATGTCGCGTGAGCAGGGCCGCTACACAAAGGCTCGCGGAATCGTAAGGTTCCACTCGCGCCGGGCGAAGGGAGTCTCGCCCTCGAAGGTTTCCAGGTCGCCGGTGAACTGGAAGGATTCGAGCGTGGCGGTCAGGCGCGTGCGGCATTCGATGCGCACCGACCAGCCGCCGCGCTGCAGGGTCGCGGTCTGGATGAATTCGGTCTGGGCCGAGAGGGGATCGCTTTCGCCGATCCGGTGGCGCCTGAGCAGGGTGTAGCCCAGGTCGAGGTCGATCGCCTCGATTCGCGCGAGTGTGGCGCCGCCCAATTCGCCGCCGTCGCCGCGCAGGGTAAACACCGTTTCGTTGCTGGTCAGGTCCGTCTCGATGGTCCGGCGCATGACCATGTGGCGCAGCTTCTTGTGGCCCTTGGCCGGCGCGGACTCGGGAGCGCCGAAGGGCCGCAGTTCCGCGTCCTTGGCGCTTGGCGGGCGGACCGGAAGCTCGAGCGTGCTGGCCCCCGTGCGAATACCAACGACCGCCGCCTCGGGCGCCGGCCAGGCAATCGGCCAGTAGCTGGTGGAGAGTGCAAGTCGCAGGCGGTGCCCAGCCGGAAAGGCATGGGCCACGTCGTTGAGCTGAACGCGCAGCTTGTACCAACGGCCGGGCTCCAGAGGCTTTGGGTGCTCGTGACCGTCGCGGTGGGTCAGGTTGAGCAGGCCATAGCTGACCCTCAGCGAGGAGCCGTCCGGCGCCACGTCGCAGAGTCGGGCGGCCAGCAGGGCCACCGGCTTGTCGGCGCGCAGCTCGAGCGCCAGGACCGGCGCGCCCAGGATCTCGAAGCCTCCGGGCAGGGGTTCGCTGTCGAAAGCGAGCGAACCGCCGTCGTCCGGCCGCTGGTCGGAGGGCATCTCGCCCTCGGCCCCGAAGCCGCACCATTCGCCGCCACGCAAACCCGTGCTCTGCGGCGAACAGAACGAAAGTTCGGTCTCGTGGCCGGCCTCGGCTTCGAGGCGGCCTGGGTTGAGGTGCATTTGGCGCCACTGGATACGCGGGCTGGGCCAGGCCTCCTCGGCCACCCAGCGGCCCGGCCAGGTCTCGTAATAGGGCTGCGGCGCAGCGCTCTCCTGCATCCATACGCGGTAGACCGGCTCGTCCATGATCCCGGTCTCGATATCCTTGAGCCAGTGATCCCACCACCGCACGGCCTCCTGCAAGAAGCCGATCTCCGGCCCGGGTACGCCGTCGTGCGGGAACACGTGGGCCCAAGGGCCGATCAACCCCTTTTTCGGACAGTCAAGGTTGGTGATGAGGCGCGACACGGCGTTCGAGTATCCGTCGGCCCAGCCGCCGATGGCATAGACCGCGCACTCGATCGCACCGAAGTCCTCGCAGACCGAGCCGTGCTTCCAGTAGGCGTCGCGCCAGGGATGCTGCATCCAGACCGCCGGAAAGGCCTGGAGCGCCTCGATGCGCCCGCGCCAGGAGTCCCGCCATCCCGCCCCCACGATCTCGGGATCCGGCGGCAGCGCGCCATAGAGCGTGAGGATCGAGCCCCACTGCATGTTTTCGTTGAGCAGACAGCCGCCCATGTAGTGGGCATCGTCGGCATAGCGGTCGTCGGTCGAGCAGAGCGTGATGATCGCCTTGAGCGCCGGCGGTTTCAGAGCGGCGACCTGGAGCGCGTTGAAGCCTCCCCAGGAGATTCCCATCATGCCGACCGCGCCCGTGCACCAATCCTGGCCGGCAATCCAGGTGATGATCTCGAGGGCGTCTTCATGCTCCTGGAGCGTGTACTCGTCGTGCAGCAAGCCTTCGGAGTCGCCCGACCCGCGGATATCGACCCGGACGCTCGCATAGCCCCGCATGGCGAAATAGCGGTGGATTGGCTCGTCTCGCGCGCGCATGAAGTCGCGCTTGCGGTAGGGGATATACTCCAGGATGGCCGGAACCCGCGCGGTGTCCGCAGTCTTCGGCATCCAGATGCGCGCGGCGATCCGGCAGCCGTCGGACATGGGGATCCAAACGTTCTCTATCTCGAGGATATCTTCCATCTTGCCAGCACACATGCCAGTGCCCCACATTCCAGTTGCGCGACCACCCCCGATGGTTGCCACCCGCCGTGCCGCTCCACGGAGACAAACGGACAGTCGGCCGATCGGGACAACGTCTAGCGTGCAAGCGTCGCGATCAGACCGCTACGAGACCGCGCTTCCCGCTTTACGCTTGCGCTCGCCGCGCGGCAAGAGGTGTTGCGTCGACCAGAAGCTGAGTGCCAGCCTGCCGCGCGCCTCCATCCCGACCTGCAGCTCCCAGCAGTTGACGATGGCGAGCCGGAAGCCGCCAGGAGGCATCGAGTGGGCGCCGATCGGCCGGTCCTCGTGGAAGGTGACCTGCACGCTCGAGACTTCGGGCAGGGCGCGCAGCTCCTCGAGCAGGTGCCCCGGCGGATGGCGGTACTGAATGCCGTGGGCGCCGAACAAGACCACGCTGTAGCCCTCGCGCCGGCCGGTATCGTCGAAGTCCCAGGCGCCCCGGTCGTAGAGCCGTACCAGGGCGTCGCACCAGCCGGCGCCGTAGAGGTCGGGCCACTGGTCGGAGAAGCGCAGGTGCGCCTCGATGATGCGCGCGCCGATGGTTTCGAAGTTGACCATGCCGCTGTAGCCGGCCAGGTGCTTGCGCGTCCAGGCACCGCAGTAGTCCTCGATCTCCGGGCGCGCCTCGGCCAGCACGGTCCAGTAGTCGAACATGCCGCCCTCGAGCGGCCTGCCGATGGTGTGGCGCCACCACCGCGGCTGGCCCCGGACCACGGCGACGTCGCTGCTGACGTGCTCGCCCTCGAGCAGGGCCATCCACATGTGGCCGGGCCGCTGTATGTGCTTGTACTCCTTCAGGCTGCGGATGACGCGGCTGCCCGCGCCCATGCCGCGCATGTTGTAGATCGGCTTGCTGAACACCGGGAAGGCGGGCGGATCGACGCCATGGGGCGCGCAGGGCAGGTCCTGGCTCTCGGCCATGGCAAGCTTGTCATAGACCCACTTGTAGCGGGGGTACCAGATCCAGGCGTCGGCATCCTCGGTCGGGATACGCACCTCCTCGGGGCAGGCGACACTCTCGAAATACTGCATGCGCCAGGGATCGGCTTCACAGATCGGCATGTGGTCTTCCTTTCCAGCGGATCACGACGGGCGAGGCCGCCGGCCCCGTCTTGGAGAGCACGCAAACTCGCCATGAATTGGCACAGGCCTTGCCTGTCCACAAGCCCCGACATCGCCGCCGGCCGCCGGGGAGACCGATCGCGGACCCGGGCGCACCGGCGCCGGTCCGGCAATCGCCATTTGGGCTTCGACCACCGGCGAATACAACCCGCAGTTGGGCCGTGCGGCCGAAGAACCGGGATGGCGCCGCTTCCGGTACCGGAGGATTAGACGGGACGCCGTGGGGCGTGTAGTGTTTGAAACCGCTGCCGCCCAAGCGGGTGATGGGCGCGAGCTTGACGGCGGCGGCTGCAGGCTCAACCAGGACCGGCATCGACGCAGACCATGCGCATTCTCATAGTCGACGATCATCGTCTTTTCAGATCTGGCCTCGCCCTCTTGCTGTCGCGCATCTACGGCGACCCGGAGGTGGTCCAGGCCGGCGACGTCGAGCAATGCCTGGCCGAGCTCGAGACACAGTGTGACTTCGATCTCGCGCTCCTCGACCTGGCGATGCCTGGCATGCGAAACTTTGCCGGACTCCCGGCAATCAGGGAAAGGCTGCCCGAAACACCGATCGTCATGTTGTCGGCGAGCGACGACAAGAACCACGTCCTGCGCGCCTTGGAGCTCGGCGCGCGGGGCTACATCCTCAAGAGCTCCAGCGAAGAGGTGCTGCGCCACGCCCTCTCGCTCGTCCTGTCGGGCGAGACCTATATCCCGTCCGGCGCCTTCCTGCAGGCCGGCGGCGGTTGGCTGCGGCGGAAGGATGCGGGGAGCGACGAGGCGGCACCGGACCGGATTGCCGCGCTTACGGGCCGGCAGCGCGACGTCCTGAGCCACCTCATGGCCGGCCTCTCCAACAAGGAGATCGCGCGCGAACTCGACCTGCTAGAGAGCACGGTGAAGGCGCACGTCAAGGTCATCCTCAACAAGCTCGGCGCCCTGAACCGTACCCAAGCGGCGATGATTGCGGTCAGCATGGGCTGGACCGGCGGCCGAGCCGCGAATGAACCGCCGCCGGGGCAGAGCGAAACGGAGACTCTCGGCTCCTGAGTCAGCCGACCGGGGTCCGCAGCTGTTGCGCGAGCGCGCGCCAAAGCACGTCCGGGCGGGCCGGCTTGTGAACCAGCGCGAAGCCGCTCGCGCTGGCCTCCGCGAGACGCGCGGGCTCGGTGTCGCCCGTCAAGACGATGCCCGCCACGCTCCGGTTCAGCCTGCGCGCCACGGCTCGTATAGCGGCCGTCCCCGTGCGCCCGTCACGCAGACGATAGTCGGCGAGCACGACGTCGGGTGCGGCAGCGCCCTCCGCCAAGGCAGCCAGCGCCTCTTCCTCGGATGCAGCCAGCGTCACATCGCAGCCCCAGCGGCTCAAGAGCACCTGGAGCGACGCGAGCTGAACCGGATCGTCGTCGATGGCCAAGACCTTGAGGCCCGACAAGCCCGCCTCCCTTGGCGCGGGTTCCGCCCTCGGAGCGAGCCGCTGACACTCCGCCACCGGAACCTCGATGGAGAAGACCGAGCCCTTGCCGGGTTCGGACCGCAGGAAGAATGGGGTCTCCAGAAGGCGCGAGAGGCGTTCCACGATGGCCAGCCCCAGGCCGAGCCCCCTCGCGCGGTCCCGCTCCGGATTGCCCAGCTGGTAGAATTCCTCAAAGATGTGCTTCTGCTGGTCGGCCGCGATGCCCGGTCCGCTGTCCCAAACCTCGATGCGCAGCACGCGGCCTTTGCGCCGCGCGCCGAGAAGAATGGAGCCGCTCTGCGTATAACGAACGGCGTTCGAAAGTAAGTTCCCGAGAATCCGCTGAAGCAGAACCGCGTCGGTCCGCACCACGACGGTCGAAGGAACGGCGCGCAGCGCCAATCCCTTCGCGGTCGCCTGCCCGACGAACTCCAGCTCGAGCGTTTCGAACAGATCGCAGATGGCGAACTCGCTCAATTCCGGCTCGAGCACGCCCGCATCGAGCCGCGACACATCGAGCAGTGCATCCAAGAGCTCGTGGGTTGCCTTGAGACAATCCTGTATCGATTCGAGGATCTGCGCGTCCTCACCCTCGCGACAGGACGACGCGAGCGCCGCCACGAACATGGAAACCGCCTGCAGCGGTTGGCGCAGGTCATGGCTCGCCGCAGCGAGGAACTTCGACTTTGCCAGATTGGCGCGCTCGGCATGCTCATGGGCCTTGCGCAGCTCGCTTTCGGCCTGCTTGCGCTCGGTGATGTCGCGCACGCTCGTCCGATAGCCCAGGCTGTTCCCGGCGTCGTCGACGATCGTCTGCCAGGACACGGCGCCCCATCTGAGGCCGCCGTCCTTGCGCAGTATGGCAAACTCCACATCGTTGCCGCTGGCGCCGGTCGCCGCCTGGCGCAGATGGCGGGCGATCCGCCTGCGGTCCTCTTCGCGCACCAGGGACAGGGGATAGTCGGGCATCGCCAGGCATTGCTCCGGCGTGTAACCGGTGATCCGCTCGACCGCCGGATTGACCCAGCGCGGCTTGCCGTCGAGGCCGATCCAGCTCTCCCAGTCGTAGGTGAAATTGGCGATCGCAGCGAAGAGCAGGTCGCTATGAGCCGGATCGCCTCGGCTTGCGCCGGCGGCAAGCCCCGCCGCGGCGGGGTCGAGCGGTTTTCGTCCTTCTTTCGGCGGTCCGCCCGAAGGCACCCGTCTTCCCCTTTTGGACACCCGGTTCCCCCCTTTGCTCTGTGGCTTCATCCTCCGCCCCGCGTCACCATGACTATGCAATATCCGTATCCTGACTGCGCCGCGGCGACGATTTCGATTATCGCCGCGGCGTTCTTGTTCTCAGGCCGCCGATCCAGAACCCCGTGCCTTGCCGAGGCCGCCGATAGGCGCGACCGCCGGCTTGCCCCGACGCCTGGAACACGATCATCCCAGGTCGATCCAAAGCGATCAATAGAAGGCGACAGCTCCCCGATCGGGGGAGCCGCTCTCCACCAACTGGGGGAGCCCTATCCGTCTGATCCATGGACAGGCGTTCGCCCGCTGGGAAAATGACTTTCGACAAAAAAATACAGCGGCGAAACGACGCCAGGGCGCGCGGTTTCCGAGTGGTGACGCCGCCGATCATGGCGCAACAGGGATCCTCGGCCGCCCGTCCGGCGCGGCTAAGACAGACGAAAGGGAGGAATCGAGATGAAACGGCGCAATTTTCTGAAATTGTCGGCGGGTCTGCCACTGGCCGCACCGGCTGCCGGCGCTGCGTTGACCCAAGCGGCCCTGTTGGCGACACCCGCCTATGCGGGCGAGCCCCAGGGCGAGACCATCAATATCGGCTTCCTTGCGGCGCTCTCGGGTCCCGACGCGGGCTGGGGCCTGCCGGGCCTGACCGGCAACCAGATGTTCATCGACGAGGTGAACGCTCAAGGCGGCCTGCTTGTTGCCGGCAAACGCCACCCCCTCGAGATGCACGCCTTCGACGACGAGGCGATCGGCTCCAAGGCCCTGCAGGGCGCGAAGCAGTTGGTGCTGCAGCACGACGTCAAGTTCATTAGCGCCATCGGCGGCAATCCGGCCGACGCCACCCACCCCTTCCTGACCAAGCGCAAGGTGGTCTACGGCAGCCTGATCGCGACCGATATCAAGCCAGACCGGCCCTATCTCATCGCGGGTGGCGACGTGACACCGCGCATAGACATGCTGCGGCCGCTCTACCACAAGATCAACAATGGAGACCTGAGCCGCTGGGCGGTGATCTCGCAGGACGACACGATCGGCCAGACCTGTCAGGCCTGGGAGGTCGGCTCCGCCAAGGCCACGGGCTGGGACGTGGTCTACGACAAGCACTACTCGATCGAGACCACCGACTTCGCGCCGATCGTGACCGCGGTCTTGGCGGCCAATCCCCAGGTCGTCAGCCTCAACCTGTCCTATCCAACCTTCGTCGCGCTGATCATCGAGCAGCTCTACCTCCAGGGCTTCAAGGGGATCATCTCGGCGAACTACATCGATACCGAGTCGGTCCTGCAGAAGGTACCGGTGGAATACCTCGAAGGCGCAACGGACAGCTTCCCGCTGTTCGACGATCCCTGGTGGGGCGAGCCCTCGTTCCAGCAGAAATTCTACCAGGAATGGCTCGCCCGCTATGGCCCCGGCGCGCCGGAGGACGTGCACCGGCAGATCACCGGCATCGACTGGGACCATGTCATCACGCTGCGCGTCTGGGCGCAAGGCGCGCAACTCGCCGGCAGCTTCGATCCCGATCCGGTGCTCGAGGCGCTGCGCGCCGCGCCGAGCTTCCCGACCATCCTCGGACCCGCAGTGATGGGGGGCAAGGACATGTGGGGCATCGACAACATGATCTCGCCGCCCATCCCGATCAACGAGGTGCGCAACGGCACCAAGCGGATCCAGGCGCAGATCCGCTTCGAGCAGTGGTTCGCGGCGCGCGAGAAGCCGATCATCGACGTGGTGCGCGAGAAGGGCCAGATGTGGGATCAGCGCGCCTGACGCGTCGGGGCGGACAGGCCGGTCGGACCAGGTGCGGTCCGCTTCGGGCTGTGTCCGCCCCCCATTTTTCGATACCGTGAGACGCGCCGCCGTTGAACAGTCCGGGCCTGGGGGGCCGCATCGGTCATGGACGCCGCGACCTTCGTTCAATCGATCGCCAACTCGATCGTTCAGGGCTCGATCTACGCCACGGTCGCGGTTGGGCTCGCACTCGCCTTCGGCGTCATGCAGATGGCGAACTTCGCCCACGGCGAGTTCTTCATGCTGGGGGCCTACGTCGTCTATGTGCTCTATGCCCTCGGCGATGTCCCCTTCCCCGTCGCGGTGATCGCCGCCTTTCCGATCGTCGCCTTGTTCGGCGTGGCGACGGAACGTTTCATCTTTCGCCCGACCCGGGAAAACGTGCTCGCGGGCTTCATGGCAACGGCGGGGCTCGCGCTCATCCTGCAGGTGCTGGTCGGGCAAACCTGGGGCGTCGGACTCATGCGCTCGATTCCGACGCCGTATATGGGCATCGTCGAGATCGGCTCGGCGCGGCTCGGCTGGCAGC
>Ga0224512_10005751_pt1 | contig 10114 bp, 7 predicted proteins | sample SF_May12_sed_USG_4_FD_169103 | JGI IMG/M metagenome (GOLD analysis project Ga0224512, IMG submission 169103) | Sediment microbial communities from San Francisco Bay, California, United States - SF_May12_sed_USGS_13 | ecosystem: Environmental > Aquatic > Marine > Sediment | place: USA: California...
CGAGGCGTTCGATTTCACGCGCTACGCGGTGATGAAGCATCTCAAAGTGCTCGAGGATGCGGAGGTAATCGTGCCCCGTCGCAACGGGAAGAAAAAAGAGCTCTATCTCAACGCGATACCCATCCAGATCATCTACGATCGGTGGATTTCCCAATACAGTGCACGCTGGGCATCACAGCTGACATCGTTGAAGTACGAACTCGAAAAGGAGGATTCCATGTCAACGCCAAAACCACAGCAACTTTATGTTCTCTACATTCGCACCAGCCCCGACGAGCTTTGGGACGCTATTACAAATCCCGAAATGACGGCTATGTACTTTCACGAAACGGAAGTCAGATCGGATTTCCAGGTCGGATCGACGATAGACTATTTGATGAAGCATGAAAGTGGTGATAAAAAGTCAGCGGTGACCGGTGAAGTTCTCGAGATCGAACCCAAAAAGCGGCTCGTGCACACGTTCAAATTCACGGGCAATGAAGATCCGCCATCTGTTGTGAGTTACGACATCGAAGCCATGGAAGACATCACCAAGCTTACGGTGACACATGACTTTGCATCGGAAACGGACACCTACAAAGGTACGCAGCAGGGTTGGCCACGAATCTTCAGCGGGCTCAAGACACTTTTGGAGACGGGCAGGCCACTCCCCATCGATTTTTCGCACTAGGCCCATCTGGATCGGGGGCCATCACACCTCGAGCTCAACCGGCTCGGCCGGGGCTTTGGTCGTGGCCTCGGCGGAGTCGGTGGGCGCACCACCCGTTTTGAAAACTCTCAAGCTGGCGCTGCATTGCTCGAGGCCGTCACCCATTTTGCCGATCTTCTGTTGCAGCCCGGCTGGTGCGCCATCGCGCAGCGCACGTCCCAGATCTATCCACACGGCATTGGCCTGTTCGAGTTCTTCCTCGACACGGGCGATCTTCTCGCGCAGCGACTCCACCATGCGCGTGGCGATCTTGGCGTCTGGTTTTAGATAATCACTATTGCGGACCCTAATCGGAGATGACAGATCACCTTCACCCACAGCTTCGAAGTAACGACGAAACCGATACAGCGGACCCGCGATTCGGTGGGTGACGACAATGTTGTGCAGAACCAGCAGCAAGAATGCCCCGAACAACGGTGCCCATAATCTGGTGTGAAGAAACAAGAACTCGCGCGCAGCAGCCTGTACGTGCGGTGACGAGATATCACCGCTTTCGAGCTTGATAACGATGGGTGCGAAAAGCGCGGTGGCAAAAATCAGGACGACGAGAACAAAATGAAAAACCGCAACACCCACAAGTCGTAACTGAAAGGGGTTAACGAGGAACCTTCTGTTGTAGATTTTCCATCTACTCATTTTGCTCATTCGTATACCTCGTTTCTCCTCGGCTCTAGTCACCCGCCACGATGTCTTTCAAGAACGCGTTCGCACCTTGGCCCCTCAGTCTGTAGCCCCCCCCAGGTAGGTTGAAGATGCTGATCTCACCCGCGCCCACGGGATCCGCGTTCCACAGAATTGTCGTCTCCGCGTTTGTGAAGGGGTTATTCGGGTAAAGGCCTCCCGGCATCAGACCCTTGAACACCGCCTCGTCGGCGGGCTGGGGATACGAACCGAGTTGGCCGACGGAAAACGCCTCGATCGCCAACTGCATCGTGTGCATGTTCTCCTGGACAACGGCGTCTTTCGCTCGTTTTGCGAACCTCATGTAGTTGGGGAGCACAATCGAGGTAATGATACCGATGATGGTGACGACGATCATTAGCTCGATGATCGAGAAGCCTCTTGACCTGGTTGGAATGCGCATCGCTGACTAAGACCCTCCTCGGGGCTCCGATTGTTATCGATGTGAGGTTCGATTGTCCTTCCGTGTAGAAAGAACCGTGCCACCAATGTCGACGACGGCCATTTACCGTAAACCGTTTTTGCCCATTTAGTTAGAGTGCATCGGATAATGAAAGTTTGGGACACGTTCATGCGCAAACGTCATTTGAGGGGTGCGACGCCACACTCTGGGCCGCGGATGAGACGTCTCTTTCATGACACGATGTGGCCACGCCGGCACCACCGTTTCATCTCGCCGTTGACAACCCATACCCCGCGTCATCAACTCAAACACGCGTGCCCTTGGTCAAGTGATGGCCGGTCTAATCTTGACAAATGTCACCTTGCATCGGCGTTTGACATTGCCTAACCTCGTAATAGACAAACCACGTAGAGCTGCATCCCTTCAGCGGAAGCGGAACCGATCAGGGTCGAAGACCGAGACAGCCTTGTGAACGACGGTGTCGTGGGGAGCAGCCGATCGCGAAGTGGACGAAACCCAAGGCCCCGGATCCGTGATCAATGACAACTTGCCGATACACAAGGCGTGAAGCCTCGGGTGAGGGGCGGCAACTGTGCCTTCTAAGACGTGCCTGCCAATCGTTGACGAATTCGGATTCTTCGAGGTCCGCCTGGACTCTATCGGGGGCCTGGGTGCCCACCTGGCGGGCCAGATTCTTGGAGAAGCCGCGGTCATCAAGATGGGGCTCAATGCCCTGCACTTCTCCTCCTACGGGTCGGAGAAAAAGGGATCTCCGATCAAGTCATTCCTGCGCTTCGCCGCTCCCGACCGGCAGATCCGAAGTTGCAGTCCAGTGGAGCGCCCCCACCTGGTTGCCGTGTTCCATGATGCCTTGCTGAAAACCACCGGCGGCCTGGACGGGCTGCGCAAGGACGGCACCCTGATCATCAACACACGGCAGACCCTCGAAGAACTCAAGGCGTTCGGTCTTCCCGGCAATTGCCGCATCTATTTTATCGATGCATTGGCCATCGCCATCGAGGAGAAGAGTCGTGTCAACACCGCGATGATGGGAGCCGTTACAACGGCAAGCGGTTTTCTCGCCCCGGATGCGGTTCTGCAGGCGCTCTCGGAGACATTTGCAAAGAAGCATCCGTCCGCCGTCGTCCCCAATGAGCGGACCTTTCAGCGGGGGCTGGAGGAACTCGAGCTGGTCGCGGAGCCTTCCTGTGACGTGATCGAAGAGACCAAAGAAGACGACATGCCGCTTCGCCCCAGCCCGAAATTCGGATATCTCACCGCCCCCATCGGAGGCTGCATCACCGAAGCGGGAAGCAGCTATACCAGAGATCTCAGCGCGTCCAGATCGGGATTCCTGCCGGTGTTGGATGTCGAGCAGTGTGTGCACTGCGGTATGTGCGACATCGTTTGTCCGGATCTCTGCTTTGTGTGGAAGCAGGAAACATCCGCGAGCGACGACGCCCTTATCAAGTTTCGACTCGAAGGCATCGACTACTACTATTGTAAGGGCTGTATGCGGTGCGTCGATTCGTGTCCGTCGGGCGCTTTGACCAGGCAAGCAGAAGAGGAAGGGTTCGCCGAGCGACATCGAGTCGTGATGTTTCCGGAGGCAAAGCAATGACATGGCACTCACCACTCACAAGACGCGGATTGGGAATGACATGAAGACAACAAACGCCATCGGAGTTAGAAACAAGAAAACCCGCAAAACGGAGGCCAGGCAGGTTGTGGCTTTCAAGAGCGGCAACGAGATGGCCGCCTTGGCTGGCGCCCACATCAATTTTCACGTCATGGGTTTCTACCCGATCACACCGTCCACCGAGGTCGCTGAGACCCTCGATGAAATGAAAGCCGATGGCCAACACGGCATCCGCATGATCGCCGGCGACGGCGAGCACGGCGCGGCTGGTATATGCTATGGCGCCGCTGTTGGCGGTGGCCGGGTTCTCAACGTGACCTCATCACAAGGCATCCTGTATTCCCTCGAGCAGCTCCCCGTTCAATCCGGGACGCGGTTTCCCATGGTGTTGAACATTGCCAACCGTTCGGTCAGTGGCCCCTTGGACATCCGAGGCGATCACTCCGATCTCTATTTTGTGTTGAACACCGGATGGATCATCCTGTTGGCCCGAAGCGCGCAGGCCGTCTATGACATGAACTTCATCGCCGTGCGAATCGGTGAACATCCCAAGATCAGGCTTCCTGTCATTGTGTCGTATGACGGTTTCTTTACGAGCCACCAGAAGAGGCGTGTGCAGGTTTTTGACAAGGACGATGCGAAGGTGCAACGGTTTCTCGGCAAACCGGACACGCCTTACCACGCGCTGGACCCAAGCCGGCCGGTCACGTTTGGCCCTTACATGAACGATCCCGATCTGATCAACAACAAGTATCAGGGGCATCTCGCGTTCGAGGCTGCGCTGGAGGAACTACCGAAACTTTTCAAAGAGTATGAACAGCTAAGCGGTCGCCGTTACGACATGCTGGAAAGTTATCGGATGACCGACGCGGAGGTTGCACTGTTCGTGCTCAACTCCGCAGCCGACACCACCAAAGACGTGGTTGATAAGCTGCGAAAAGAGGGGCACAAGGTCGGTGTGGTAAGCCCGACTGTACTCCGGCCTTTTCCCATCACGCAGGTGCAACGCGCCTTCAAAAAGGTAAAGGTGCTCGTCATCGGTGACCGGGCTGACTCCTACGGCTCTGGCGGTGGCAACATGGCTCACGAAGTCAAAGCAGCGCTCAAAGACGACCCCGACAACCACACCATCTGTATCAACAGAGTCTACGGTCTAGGCGGACTGGACTTCTATCGTGAGGACGCGGAAGCGTGGTTTCGAATGGCGCTGGAAACGGCGAGAACGGGCAAGGTCAAGAAGCGCTTCGACTACCACGGTGTCACGCCCGGCCATCCCGATGTGGTCATGAAACCCGTGCTGCCTCCCATCACCAAAGAAGAGACCAGTCACAATCTGGTGCATGTCGAACAAGACCCCGACACCGGCAGGCTCAAGGTTGAGATGGAACCGATACACCGGTTCACCACCATTCCCAACCGTGTGGCACCTGGGCACGGCGCATGCCCCGGATGCGGTGCTTTCTCTTCGCTGCGACAATTTTTTATGGGGATCGAAGGCCACGTGGTGGTTCTTTTTCAAACCGGTTGCAGCATGGTGGTAACCACCGGTTACCCATTCACATCCCATCGGGTGACTTATGTTCACAATCTTTTCCAGAACGGCGCGGCCACGCTGTCGGGGCTGGTCGAGATGTACCACGAACGCGTGCGCCGCGGTGAGTTCCACGAGGACCCGGACATCACCTTTGTCATGGTAACGGGGGACGGCGGCATGGATATTGGAATGGGTCCAACGATCGGCACCGCCAACCGCAACCACCGCATGATCATTCTCGAGTACGACAACCAAGCTTACATGAATACCGGTGCTCAGCTTTCCTACACCACACCGCTGGGTCACCGCACGAGTACCAGCAGCGTGGGGCCCCAACAAACCGGTAAGCAGTACCATCACAAGGATACGCTCCAGATCATGGCGGCCACGCATATCCCGTACGTGTTCAGTGCCGTTGAGGGGTACCCGCAGGACTTCATCAAGAAAGCCGCGAAGGCCCAGTGGTATGCCAAACGCGAAGGTCTCGTGTACGGCAAGGTGCTTTCATTCTGCCCGTTGAACTGGAGAACGGATGATGATGCGGGCACGCTGGTCACCCAGGCCGCCGTGGACAGTTGCTTCTATCCGCTCTACGAAGTGGAGAAAGGAAAGACCACCATAACCTATGACCCGGAGACCGTCGGCCGGCGCATGCCGTTGCGCGATTACCTGGGCATGATGGGTAAGACGAGACATTTGCTCAAGGATGGCAATCGGTCCGTGCTGGAGTCGGCCGAAGCCGAGGTGGAGAGGCGCTGGCGAAAACTCAAGGCCATGCACGATCACCCGCTTTTGTGATCGGGGCGAGCATATGCCAATAAAACCACAGATAAAGACAGAAATGCCGATGCTGGATCCTCTGGAACGTCGCGCCGTGTTCCACGAAGTCAACCTGGGCTACGATCCACCCCGGGCGATCTTCGAGGCGTCGCGGTGCCTGGAGTGCCAGGAACCGGATTGCGAGGCGGGCTGTCCTGTCAACGTGCCGATACAAAAGATGGTACGACTGATCGCTGGCGGACGATTCGAGGAAGCGCTGCGGGCCGTGAAACAGGTCAACAGCCTGCCAGCGGTATGCGGGCGCGTGTGTCCTCAGGAAACGCAGTGCGAGAAATGCTGTCACCTCGGCAAGCGTTTTAGCCCGGTCGGGATCGGCTTCCTGGAGCGCTTTTTGGCCGACTGGGAGATGGAGCGGGGCAGGATCAGCGATGAGTTGCCAGAACCTCGCGCGGGCAAGATCGCGGTGGTCGGTTCGGGACCGGCGGGGTTAACCGTGGCGGGTGACCTGGCGCGCTTGGGCTACCAGGTCAAGGTCTTCGAGGCGTTGCATCAACCGGGCGGAGTTTTGCGATACGGCATCCCGGAGTTTCGCTTGCCCAATCATATCCTGGACTTTGAAATAGACGGGCTGAGACGTTTGGGTGTGGAGATCGAATGCAACGTGGTGGTCGGCAAGCTCGTCAGTTTGAGCGAGCTCCTGGATGAATACGACGCGGTATTCCTCGGCACCGGGGCGGGTCTGCCGACGTTCCTCAAGATCCCCGGCGAAAACCTGACCGGAGTGTATTCCGCCAACGAGTTTCTCACCCGCGTGAATCTGATGAGTGGGTATCGATTTCCCGAATACGACACGCCGGCGCGCGCCGGCAACCGCACGATTGTGGTCGGCGCGGGTAACGTGGCCATGGACTCCGTACGCAGTGCGATGCGGCTCGGCGCCGACGAGGCCATCATCGTCTATCGCCGGACCATAAAGGAGATGACCGCACGTATCGAGGAGTACGAACACGCCGTCGAGGAGGGTGTGCAGTTTCACTGGCTGACCACACCCACCCAGGTGTTGGGAGACGAAAGAGGGTGGGTAAAGGCGGTAGAACTGGAAAGGATGAAGCTTGGCGAGCCGGACTCGTCGGGTCGAGCACGACCGGTGCCCACCGGCGAGACATTCACCATGGAGTGCGATGCCTTTGTCGTCGCAATAGGCACCAGCCCCAATCCGCTTATTGCCGCCAGCACGCCACAGCTCGACACGCACAGTTGGGGTGGGCTCATCGCGGACGAGAAAACCGGCGAAACATCGATGGGATGGGTCTACGCCGCGGGCGACATCGTGACCGGTTCGGCAACGGTGATTGCCGCGGCGGGCGCGGGCAAGCAAGCCGCCACGGCCATACATGAAAGGCTTTCGGGAAAACGACAATGAATCAAACCCAACAGGTGATCACAAGAATCACATCGAAATACGGCAAGAACCGATCGGCGCTGATATCGGTTCTGCAAGACGTGCATGCCGCCTACAACTACCTGCCCGAGGGTAGCCTGGATATCGTGTCGGCCCAATTGGCCGTTCCCCTCTCCACCGTGTACGGCGTCGCCACCTTTTTCAAGGCGTTCTCTTTTGCGCCCCGCGGACGGCATGTGGCCACACTGTGCACGGGAACGGCGTGTCACGTGAGAGGCGCATCCACGTTGCTTGTGGAGGCAGAGACCCGGCTGGGCATCTCTCCGGGTGAGACCACGGCCGACCAGCGCTTCACCCTGGAGACGGTAAATTGCCTGGGTTGCTGCGCGGTAGGGCCCCTACTGGTGCTCGATGGCAAATACCACGGCCAGATGACTGCGCAGCGTATCGCGGGGGTTCTCGAGGGCGGATAGAATGAGTAAGAAGGCGTATTCGAGCATCGAGGATTTTGAGAAGTCGGCCGCCGGCTTGTTGGAGCGACGTCGCTCTACCCGGGACCGTCCCTCTATTATAGTGGCGGGCGGGACGTGCGGGATGGCCCGCGGAGCGGGAAACATCGCCGAGGCTTTCAGACAGCAGATCGCAAGACGCAAGCTCGCGCGCAAAGTCCTGTTCCGTGAGACCGGTTGCCACGGATTTTGTCAGGCCGAGCCCCTGGTAGTCATCGATCCCGAGGGGATTCTGTATTGCGGAGTGGGCCCCGACGATGTGACGGAGATACTCGATGAAACGGTCGAAAACAAGCGGATCATCGATAGGCTGGTTTTTAAGAATTCGCATGACGGGCGAAGCTTTCCATTGGAGCGTGAGGTGCCGTTTTACCGGAGGCAACAGCGCCAGATACTCTCGCAGAACCGGCTCGTGGATCCGAGGAGCATCGAGGACTACGTCGCCATCGGCGGTTACGGCGCCCTGGCACGGGCTCTACAAAGGGACCCCAAGCACGTCATTGCTGAGGTCAAGGCGGCCGGGTTGCGCGGCCGGGGCGGAGCGGGCTTCTTGACCGGAAAAAAATGGGAGTTTTGTCGGGACGCCACCGGTGGTCCCAAGTATGTCATTTGTAATGCCGACGAAGGCGATCCCGGCGCCTATATGGACCGTAGTGTGCTCGAGGGAAACCCCCACAGTGTGCTAGAGGGCATGCTGATCGGTGCCTACGCGATGGGTGCCCAAGAAGGGGTCGTGTACATTCGCATGGAGTACCCGCTAGCCATCCAGAATGTGGGCATCGCCCTGGAGCAGGCACGGGAGCTGGGGTTCATCGGGCGCAACGTCTTGGGTACGGGTTTTGATTTCGACCTGAGCATTACCCGCGGCGCGGGTGCGTTTGTGTGTGGGGAGGAAACCGCTCTGATCGCTTCCGTCGAGGGACGGCGCGGTATGCCCCGTACTCGTCCGCCGTATCCAGCCCACAGCGGTTTGTGGGGTCAACCCACCAACATCAACAACGTCGAAACCTGGGCCAACGTACCGATCATCATCCGCCACGGGGCGGACCGTTACGCAGAGGTGGGTACCCAGACCAGCAAAGGGACCAAGATCTTCTCGCTGGTCGGCAAGATCAACAACACGGGTCTGGTCGAAATCCCCATGGGCACAACCCTCAGGGAAATCGTCGAGGACATCGGAGGCGGTATTCCGGACGGCAAAGAGTTCAAGGCGGTGCAGACAGGAGGTCCGTCCGGCGGGTGCATTCCAGCAGGACACCTCGACCTTCACGTCGATTACGAAGGACTCGCGGAAGCCGGGTCCATGATGGGCTCCGGCGGTATGATCGTAATGGATGAAAACACCTGTATGGTGGATGTCGCCCATTATTTCTTGAGCTTCACACAGGGCGAATCGTGCGGCAAGTGTACTCCCTGCCGTATTGGGACCCGCCAGATGGCGCAAATCCTGGCCAGGATCAAACGGGGCGAGGGTACGCCGGAGGATCTATCAAAGCTCGAAGAACTGGCGGAAACGATCAAAGAGACCTCGCTATGCGGTCTAGGTCACACGGCCCCCAACCCGGTGCTCACCACGCTTCGGTATTTCCGCGACGAGTACGAGGCCCACATCTATGAGAAACGATGCCCGGCGCTGAGCTGCGTCGACTTGATCTTCTTCGAGATTACTTACGAATGCGTCGGTTGCGGTATTTGCATACCGGCGTGTACGACCGGAGCAATAACAGGAGAGCACAAACGAGTGCACGCGATCGACCAGGAAAAGTGTCTACGTTGTGGTACCTGTTTCGACGTTTGCCCACCGAAAGTGGCGGCGGTTGTCAAAGGCTCACCGGCCAAGGTGGCGGTATCATGATCGCACTGAGTGTAGATGGCCATAGGGTCGTGGTGGATGAGGAAACATCCATACTGGATGCCGCCCGGCGCGCCGGTGTCTACGTGCCGACCCTCTGCGACCAACCGGACTTGACCCCATACGGTGGCTGCCGCTTATGCCTGGTTGAGATAAAGGGAACTCGCGGCTTCCATGCGTCGTGCACCACTCCGGTGCGAGAGGGGATCGTCGTTGAGACCAACGGCCACAAGATACAGAAGCTACGCAGGAATCTGGTGGAGATGCTGCTCAGCGAACATCCCAGTGCCTGCCTGGTGTGTGGCGACCGCTTCCTGTGCTGGGAGCACCACGAATGCACGCGACGGGCTGAGGTCACGACCGGCTGCAACTTCTGTCCCAAGGGCGACACCTGTGAACTCAAGCGGGTTGCGAACCACGTGTTTGCAGAGAACGGCCCTCAAATCAATCTCCCCTCTATTTATAAGAACATACCGGTCGACCGGCGCGACCCGTTCATCGACCGTGATGACAACCTTTGTATCCTGTGCGGGCGCTGCATCAGGGCGTGCGAGACATACGGACTAACCTACACGCTGGATTTCGCACGCCCTGATGCAGCGCCC
>Ga0224512_10005752_pt1 | contig 10114 bp, 6 predicted proteins | sample SF_May12_sed_USG_4_FD_169103 | JGI IMG/M metagenome (GOLD analysis project Ga0224512, IMG submission 169103) | Sediment microbial communities from San Francisco Bay, California, United States - SF_May12_sed_USGS_13 | ecosystem: Environmental > Aquatic > Marine > Sediment | place: USA: California...
TCTTATGGCACGGACGGAACCATCGAGAGAATCCGCAACATACCTCCGGCACCGGAACGCGTGACAAAGACGACGGTGTGGAACTTTGAAAACTCTCCGTATCCCACGCGTCCCGTCATTCCTAATGTATCGGTAGTCCATGAGCGAATTAACGTCGAAATTATGCGCGGGTGCCCGAACCAGTGCCGGTTTTGCCAGGCCGTGAAGCATTATCGTCCGCTCAAACGTCGCAGCATCCAGCGAATTCTCGAACTTTGCGAGGAAACGTACAAAAACACGGGTTACGAGGAAATCTCCCTGACCAGCCTGTCGACGGCTGATTATCCGGGGATCGAGGAGCTCATCCCAGCGATCGCCCAACGTTTCAACTCGCGACGGGTAAACGTGTCGCTGCCATCGCTACGGGTAAAGGGCGAGCTGGAGCATCTACCTGGTCTCGTCAGTACGGTACGAAAGTCGGGATTGACGATGGCGCCTGAAGTGGCGACGGACAGGCTTCGCGAGATCATCCGCAAGCCCATAGTCAACAAGGACCTTCTGAACGGCTGCGTCGCAGCGTGGCGCGCAGGTTACCGGTTGCTCAAGTTCTATTTCTTGATCGGCGTGCCGACTGAAACACGGGATGACCTCAAGGGGATAATCGATCTGTGTGACCAGGCGAGTCTCTCGCGAAAGAAGCTCTACCGAAGGCGTGGACAGATCAACATCGCCATGTCGTCTCATATCCCCAAGGCCCACACTCCTTTTCAATGGGAGGCCATGGACAGCAAAGAGGAGCTACTGGCCAAGCAGGCGTTTATTCGTTCGCGCAACACATCGTCCTACCTGCGTCTCAAATTTCACAACGTCGATGAGAGCTATCTGGAATCGGTCTTCTCGAGGGGGGATCGCAGACTCTCCGGCGCCTTGCTCAAAGCGCGGGAGCGCGGCTTGCGCTTGGATGCCTGGAGCGAGTGTTTAGATATCGGTGCATGGCGTGAGGTGTTCGAAGAGACGGCAATCGATACGGATTTTTATGCGCTTCGCAAACGCGGTAATGATGAGATTTTCCCTTGGGATATGATTACGGTCGGTTCACCCACCCAGTATCTTCTCAAGGAGCAGAGGCGAGCCCACGAGGCTATGGCCTGATTCGATAAAAGAAGCGGTGCAAGGCTGTCGCCACCGCACCGCGTTCCACCAACAGATCGGCATCGAGCCGTCAGATGCGTGTATAAACGATCTCCATCGACTTGAACTCTTTGCCGTCCGGACCGGGATTATACCACTCAAAGACGTGCTTGTTCTCGTCGATCAATTTCGTAACCATCTTCACTTTCATTTCTTTGCCTGACATAGGATCGTTTATGGTTGTGCGGTACGACTCAACGTTACAGTGGTCGCTGCACTCGCCCTCCGTGTACATGGCCTGCGTGCCCATGCTGTCGATCCAAAAAGTGGTGTGCTTATCGATGGTTTTATCGTATCCAGCCACACCCATGCCGACAAACTTCATCCCCATCATGTCGCCTTCGTAATACTGGGTGAGAAAACGACCACCCATGGAGAGCTCGTACTTGCTCTTTCCCGTCGATACCATGGGATCGGTGTTGGGCGCCTGCCACATCTTGACCTCGGCGTTCCACTGGCCGACCCGCTTCTTGAAGGCCTCATGATGCTCGTTGGGTGCACCGACTTCCATGTAGGCCTGCATTTGCGCTTGTTCGTCGGCCGCGTATTTCTTGTCCTTCTCTTTGCCTGCAAATGACACGCTCGCCACCACGGCGGCGGAAAGCGCGATGAGCGCCAGACCTAAGAGAGTCTTCCTCATGGTGTCTCCTTTCTTCGTCCCGACCCTACTTTGGGTCGGAAACATACAATGGCAACTTCGAACCGATATTTGGGCTCGAAGGGCGCCTTTTCTTGGGGGTTATGGACACGACCCGCTGGGTCCAGACAACGGGTGAGTGCCACGAGAGTGAGCTGCACACACCTTGCGGTTTTCGGCAACATAGCACCGAGCGCAGCGGGAATCAAGTCCCATGAGCGGCTTAACACCACCAACGCCCTTAACTGGCTTATATTCAATCGGTTGTATCACGTCGGCCATTGCTGCCACCGGCACCTTGCCGGGTACCCGGGCCAGCAATCTGTCCTGGCGCAAAACGACCGAATCCAGTATAACGTTTTGTAAAGCAATCGAACCGGATGTATAACAAGGACAAGCCGTGATAAAACCACATACTCGAAGACCTCTCGACGACGAGCAGCCATTGTCAGGGAGGTCACGTCGCACCAACGGAAAACCGACGCCAGCGGAGCTATCCGCCGTCTACCACGGCGGTAATACGATGGTGCTGCTCACAATCGCCGCCGTCGTGGTATCCACGGTCATCGGCAAGCGAGCGTTGTCGCCCATCCTGCACGTCGCCGCTATATTTCCGTTTTACTACTCGGCGATGAAAGAACAACGCCACCGCAGATGCCTCGCTCTGGTCATGCGGTGGGCAGCGGCGCTGTTCGTAACCACGGTTTTAGCCGGCGTCTTTGCTCCCTCCAGAGTCACGGCGAGCCTGCCTTTTGGCGATCGAGCGGTGGCCGTTTTGAGCAACTGGCTGGCGACCTCACAATCACAGCCTGCCGCCGATTATTCGTACATACTCTGGGGTCTGGCGGTATTTCTGGTTGGCACGGCCGTCAGCGGTGGGTTGATCGGGCTCTTGGTCGGCTCGGTTGCGCTGGGTGGCGCGGCTTGCGGGGCGCTTTATCTGTTTGAAAACGGCAACAACGTCCTGCAGATCGCCATCAGCGCGTTACCCCCGTGGCAGCTCAGCCTTTTTGCGTGCGGCGCATTTTGTCTCCTGCCGACCTCGCTGCCGTTTTTTGAGCGCTTTCTCAAGATCGAGCGGGTCGCGGAGAGCAAGCAGGCGTTGTTGACTTATTTGTACATCGGCGCAGGGTTTTTTGTCGTGAGTCTCATCCTTCGGCTGGCCCTGGCTGGAATGTGGCAGCATCTTCTCCAGCGCTGGACCATCTTGTGAATCGTGCCCTCAACCACACCTCGAAAAACCACACATACGACAAACGCTGCACCCACCATCGAATTCGAGCGGGCTGCCGCAATCGATGCACAATCCGGCACATCGGTTGACCATGGAGTCGTTTTCCCAGGCGAAGGTCTTGGTGTCAAAAATCTGCTTTTCGGTTAGATACGACTCGAGCGCTTTGCTTATACCATCGGCGCAGGAGAGGACCAGCTTGCCATTATCCCACGCGGGTGAGGGACAGCGAACTCCACGCAGCTGCTTTACGATTGACGACGGATCGACCTTTGCTCGAAGTGCCAGCGACACCAGCCGGCCGATAGCCTCGGCCTGCGAGGCGGCACACCCCCCGGCTTTGCCGATCTGAGCAAACAGCTCAAAAGGGCCGCTACGCTCGTCGTTGATGGTCACATAGAGATTGCCACAACCCGTTGGCAACCGCCGCGTGTGCCCCGACAAAACGTCCGAGCGCTTTCTCGGGATCTTCAGGGGCTGCGTGTCCTTTTCTTTGCTGCGATTGACGTCACCAATATTCAGGACCTGTTCTTCTCTGCTCTTGTCCCGGTATATCGTCACACCCTTACAACCCAAGCGATACGCAAGCTGAAACACCTCCTCGACATCCTCTACCGCAGCGTCCTCTGGAAAGTTCACCGTCTTGGAGACCGCGTTATCGGTAAACTTTTGAAACGCCGCCTGAATCCTCACATGCGCTTTGGGACTGATGTCGTAGGACGTTCGAAATATGCTGCGCCAGGGCTCCGGCACCTCGGTGACATTCCTGACGCTGCCGACCGTGGCAATTTTTCTCATCAACTCTTCGCTGTAGAACCCCTCTTTGACCGCGATGTCACGAAACACCGGGTTCACCTCGACCAGTTCCTTGCCATCCAACACATTGCGAACGTAGGCCAGGGCGAAAATGGGTTCAATGCCACTGGATACGTTTGCAATAATACTTATTGTACCCGTGGGAGCAATTGTTGTGGTCGTCGCGTTGCGCATCGGACGCCCACCGTTTTGGTCGAATGCGCTGCCTTTATAATTTGGAAAGGATCCCCGTTCCTCGGCCAAGTCGCTGGATGCGGCCCGCGCTTCGTCCTTAACAAAGCTCATTATCTTCTCTGCTAGAGCGATCGCATCCTCGGAATCGTACGGGATACGCATTTTCAAGAGCATGTCCGCAAAACCCATGACACCAAGACCGATCCGACGATTGGCCCTGGTCATCGCCTCGATCTGCTTGATGGGATAGCGGCTCATATCGATCACGTTGTCGAGAAAGCGCACCGCCACCCGGACGACGTGACCGAGACGATCGTAATCCACCACGGTGTCGAGCTCACGCGAAACCACCACGCTCGACAGGTTGATCGAGCCCAGGTTGCACGATTCGAACGGAAGCAGGGGCTGTTCTCCGCATGGATTGGTACTCTCTATGTCACCCAAAAGGGGTGTTGTATTATCCTTGTTGATACGATCGATAAAAACAATCCCCGGTTCGCCGTTTCGCCAAGCCGCTTCGACGATGCGATCGAAGACCTTTCTTGCAGCCACTCGTCGCTCTGCGCAACCGGTTCGCGGGTTGAAAAGGTCATACTCCTGGTCGTTGATTACGGCTTCCATAAAATCCTCGGTCAGAGCGACCGAAATATTGAAATTCGTCAGGCGATCCAACTGTTTTTTTGCCTCTATAAAATCCTCGATATCGGGATGATCGACCCTCAAAACCGCCATATTCGCGCCCCGTCGTCGACCTCCCTGCTTGACCGTTTCGGTGGCGGCGTCGAACACACCCATGAACGACACGGGGCCACTGGAAACGCCCTTTGTGCTCTGCACACAGTCATCCTTGGGCCGCAACCGCGAGAACGAAAATCCCGTACCACCACCGCTCTTCTGAATCAGTGCCGCGTGCTTGACCGATTCAAAGATCGACTCCATCGAATCCTCAACGGGCAACACAAAACATGCAGCCAACTGCTGAATGTCGGTGCCGGCATTCATTAGAGTCGGCGAGTTTGGAAGGAATTCGAGGTTTGACATGACCTCGTAGAACTCATGCTCCCACCGGCGGCGAATGGACTCGGATGGGTCGTAGATTTGCTCCGCCAGCGAGATGTTTGCGGCCACACGAACGAACATCTCATCTGGCGTCTCCAGGACCACGCCCTCGGTATCCCTGCGGAGGTACCGATTGCTCAAAACGGTTACTGCATTCTCGCTAAGTTTCATCTGTCTCCTCCAATAACCTGCGTCTCAGCACCACACCCAACCCACTGCTCATCCTCGCGCGCCTGGTCATGGGCACTCTATTGACGCGGGTCGCGTTTTCCTCCCCTTGGGTAATATACCACATGTAGTAGCCATTTGAACACGGCCACTAGATGTTGACCACAAGAATCTTACGACGGGACACTTTTTATGTATCGGCATCCATGACAATAGCTTACGTGTTCGCGGCGCGGCGCACAAATGGGTTTGACCTGATTCTTGCTATCCAGGGTGATGGATCCCACAACCTGTAAAGGAATCGTCTGTCAACAGGAGCGCCACCGATGCTTCACCTGCGCATCACAAGAGGACCAGGCCGCCAAGAGCACTTCTCCATCCCGGATAAGGACCTTCCCTTCACCGTGGGTAGAGACCGGGAAAACAGGCTTCACATAGAGAGTACGGCCGTATCCAGGTTTCACGCGGTGCTGTTTGCCGAGAACAGCGAACACTATGTCCAGGATATGGAGAGCACCAACGGTACTTTTCTAAACGGCAAGAAGATCAAGAGGTCAAAAATAAACCCCGGTGACAAGGTGACCATCGCAAACGTCGACATCGTGGTCGAGGGGTCCCCGTCACCACTGGCCGACTCCAAGGCCCCGCTGGATCTGACGGTCTCGGTTGACCGGCCCATCCCTAGCGGTTCGACAATAATCGTCAAGAATCCGACACAGGAGCTTCTTCTCGACAAGATGCCGAAAAAGAAGGTCTCCGACGATCTCTCGAGATCCTACGCGGCGCTGCAGGTTCTGTATCGAGCCGACAAGGTGTTGCGGGACATCGAGGACTTTAGGCAGCTACTCGAGAACTTCATGGACCTCATCACGGAAGTCATCCCGGCCTCGAGAGGATATATCTTCCTCATCAATCTGGACAACGGCATGCCCGTCCCGTACGTGCGGAGGGCCCCCAGTGCAGCAAGTACTGACACAGAAATCGTGGTCAGCAAAACGATCTTGCAGACGGCAGTCGACCAAAAAGAGTCACTGATCTCGAACGACGCCTTGGTCGACGAACGCTTTTCCCATTCGCGAAGCGTGGCCAGCGCCAAAGTCAGAAGCGCCATCTGCGCACCCCTTCTGAGCCGGGGCAAGGTTCTCGGCGTCATTTATCTGGACTCGACCGATCAGTCCAATCTCTTTACCAAGGATGATCTGTCCCTTTTGTCGGCGATGGCACTAAAAGCCGGTGTTGCGCTGGATAACGCGCGCCTTTACGACGACATGAGGAATCTTTTCTTCAATACCGTTGAAACACTGATTCGCGCCATTCAGGCCAGAGACCCGTACACGAGCGGTCACTCGGCAAGGGTGAGCCGATACTGTCTGTTGATTGCCGAGAGGCTCGGGCTTGCCACAAAGGAAAAGCATTACTTGTATCTGACGTCGATGCTTCACGACATCGGCAAGATCGGGATCCCCGACGCGCTGCTAAACAGACCCGGCAAGCTGACCGAGGCGGAGAAGGCCAAGGTCAGGGACCACGTGACGGTTGGGGCATCGATGCTCAAAGCGCTGGGAGAGATGAACCCCATCGTACCACTGATCCGCCACCACCACGAAGCCTACGATGGAACGGGCTACCCGGATGGCCTGGAGGGTGAGGACATTCCACTGATATCACGCATCGTCGCGGTCGCCGATTCCTACGATGCGATGACCTCGGACAGGCCTTACCGCAAGGCGAGATCCAAAAGGGAAGCCGTCGCTGAAATCAGAAGATGTTCCGGAAAGAACTACGACCCCAGAGTGGTAAAAGTATTCCTGGAGATCCTGGACGAGCAGTCGACGGCAGAAATCGACGCTCAACCCCAAGCCGTCACTTGAGCTCCAGCTCGGCCACCGAGACCACATCCCCATCCCCGTACGTCGAATCGAACACCAAACGGATACGCTTGGCGCCCTTGATACCGCTTTCGAGGCGAATCATCTGGCGGGCGGCTTTTGGCTCCAGCTCGAACTGCTGGATCTTCTTGCCATCCGCAAAAAGCGTACACTGCTTAGGCTGATCGGCTCCTGTGGTCAGGATGGTAAGGATCCCCTCTTCCACACCGAATGGGGCCATCAACTCGATGTAGGCCCCCCCGTCCGCGGCCAGCGTGGACCGCCAAGCGGTGGAAGAGTCGCTGTCAAAACACCGCCATATTGCGTCGTCTTCCGACAGCGGTTGAGAAGAGACGCCGTTCAGAGCGATCCAATCGGAACGATCCGCCGCCGTCAAGGCAAACGATCGGCCTTGGGTGAATTCCGTTTGCTTGCCCCCCTTGGATATGACGCGTATGTCCCACAGACCGTCATCGTTGAGCTCGATCTTGTCGACGGATTCGGGAACCATGTCCTCGAAATACCAGTGCCACGCCGGTGCGATGGTCGCGCCGGTTTTCTTGAGATAAATAACCCCTCCGGAAGATTTGCCCTTCTTGTCCGTGTAGACAAGCATGCGGGCTTTCTTACCCAGCTCCTGAGCCGGAAAATTGACATATTCCTTGGCCACGTAACCCGAGCTTTCTAGCATGGCCTCGACCGCGCTCGCCTCTTCACCCACCGTAAACTCCTCGGCCGCGAGTTTTGCAATCTCCTGCAGCGTGGTACTCGACTCGTCCTTTTTGTCCTCCGACTTGCCGCACGACACGAGCAGCATCGCGATGATTATGCACCCACCATTTAATAATTGCCTTAGTCTCTTATCTACCATTCGTCACTTCCTTTTTTCTGAGATAACCCCGCAATTATGGACAATTTGCCCCGTCGTGTCAAGAGAGCAGAACGGGACGCCATCGGCCAGCCAGGCCCCCGGCCCAACCCGGGGTGGCCGGTCATGGGTCAAGGCAGAACCGGCCCCAGTCGCGCCCAGGGGCTTGCCGGCTGCAATGCAAAAGCCTCCGGCAACCCAACGGGTCGCCGGAGGCCTGGCCCCCACCATGTCTTTGAGTTATCTGTCCTGCCGCGCGCTCAATGGTATGGCGCCCCCGGAACCGCTGTCGAAGACGAACTTGACGACGTTCTCGAAGACACCCGCGCCATCGGCAGATAGATTTTGCGGACCGGAGTCGAGCCCGCTGAAACCCCACAAGAAGTTGCGGGCGGGACCGGGTCCGCCTTTCGACACGCTCTGGTCGACGTAGGCGAAGGTGATCGGATTGTCCGTCTGAGATGCGTACACGCTGACCCCGAGTGGCGGATTTGATACATCTACAACCGCACCCAGCCGTATGGGGTCATCCACGTCGATAGAATAGATGTCCAGGCGCTCGGCATTGGACACCTTGATATCGATTGGCACATTGAAAATATCTGCGGCGCTATCGACGACCAGCACATCTTTTCCTGGGGCGAAAAAACACGACCCGATTCCGATGTCGAGGCCAACCAGCTCAAAATACGAGGCACCCCCGGTGCCGATGCCAAGAACCGCCGCGCCACCGTCCCATATCTCGGCTGCCCTTATCTGACCCGCAAACCCGCCACCCCCCCAATCGAGTTCGGTGTTGCCGGTATCCCATCCCACGATGACCAGATCAAACAGGCCCATGTCCAAACCATCGATCGCGGGGTAGGGAACGATAAGGACGGCGCTATTTCTCACCACGCCACCGTAACTCTCGATCAGCGATTTGTAGTCGCTCGCCCGGGCCAGGTCGCCCGACGATACATCTGCCGCGATATATGCGATGGTCTGTACTCTAATGAGCTCGCTCGAGTCATCGCTGCCAGAATTGTTGGCGACGGTGACTGCGCCCGAGTACGCGCGCGCTGGCACCCGTACCCGCATCGTCAGACGTGTCGGCGTGAGCCCAGGAGGATCAACAATCTGGCAGTCCTGACCAAATACCGTCACCGCCGTGCTCGGATGATCGAGATCGAAGCCGTTGACATCGAATTCCACATCCGACTCATCGCGCAACACCTCCCGCGCCGCGATACTCGTGACCTGCGGGGCACCTCCCACGTGCAGCTGGGTGGTGCTCCACTCGCTCTTGGTATATACGTTCTGGGCGGCGATTCTAAAGTAGTAATCACCGGCGGGCAGCGGCCCGGCAATGAATGTGTCGGTCGTAAACGTCTGCCAAGCGATCACGGAAAAATCCGGTGCCGGGCTTTCCTGTACGTGATACGCCGCTGCACCCGGGACGCTTGACCACCTCATGGCAAACGGCTCACCGTCCCAGATCCGCGGCGGGCTAACCGAAATCGAACCCAGCTCAAACTGCACCGCGGTAATGGACACGTGGGTGTTCTGGTTGGCCAGGACATCGACGTCCTGATCGACTCCAAAAAGCGATAAACGTCCCGCGACAAAGAGTTCGACGGCCACTCGTTTGTCGTTCTCGGCTATGACGCTTAGACTTACCTCGATGGTGTCGGTGCCCGCGGGTATGCCGGCTCCCTGGCTCGCCTCCGGCGTGCTGCCGCTGCCGGGCCGGTACACGCTAACCATGATCGAATCGGCGTTGGGAAGCACCTCCGCCAGCCCCGCCATTCCGGGTCGCATCGCATAGTCGGATGCCTGGCTGCGAACGAGACGTAGGCTCACCTCACCACTACCATGCCCGGGCTCCGGCGCCTCGATGAGCGAGCACCCAGAGGAAGCCATTGCCATTAACGCTACTGTGATCATAACTCTTCGTATCATTCTCGTTGCCTCCGTGGCGTTTACTGTACTTCGACCGTTATCGTTCCCGTGTCACGAGGTGGGGCTGGGTCGTCGCCGCCTCGCGAACCTGCGGCACCCGCCACCACCAGTAGAACGGCGCCCATCGTCGCGTAGAACCACCACTTTTTGTAAAGCGGCTTACCTTCCTTTTCCTCTGGCGT
>Ga0224512_10005754_pt1 | contig 10109 bp, 5 predicted proteins | sample SF_May12_sed_USG_4_FD_169103 | JGI IMG/M metagenome (GOLD analysis project Ga0224512, IMG submission 169103) | Sediment microbial communities from San Francisco Bay, California, United States - SF_May12_sed_USGS_13 | ecosystem: Environmental > Aquatic > Marine > Sediment | place: USA: California...
GCCTCTTGAAGCAGGTCATGGAAGCGGAGAATGTGGATGCCAAGAAATGGCCGCCGCGCGGGCTCCTCGCCGTCATCCAGCGCTGGAAGGACCGCGGCCTCGGGCCCGACAAGGTGACGGCGGGCGAAGAAAGCGAATTTGCCGCCGGCCGTGCGCTCGCCCTCTACCGCCTCTATCAGGCGCGGCTCAAGACGCTGAACGCCTGCGATTTCGGCGATCTCCTCTCTCACTGCCTGGCGCTGTTCACCGAGAACCCCGACGTGCTCGCCGATTACCAGCGGCGCTTCCGCTACATCCTGGTGGACGAATACCAGGACACCAACGTCGCCCAGTACCTTTGGCTGCGCCTGCTGGCCCAGGGCGGGGGCAATATCTGCTGCGTCGGCGACGACGATCAGTCGATCTACGGCTGGCGCGGCGCCGAGGTCGGCAACATCCTGCGTTTCGAAAAGGATTTCCCGGGCGCGAGCGTCATCCGGTTGGAGCGCAATTACCGCTCCACTCCCGAGATCCTCGCCGCCGCCTCCGGGCTGATCGCCCATAACGATGGACGGCTCGGCAAGACGCTGTGGACCGAGGACGCGGAGGGCGACAAGATCCGTGTCACCGGCGTCTGGGACGGCGAGGCCGAGGCCCAGGTGGTGGCCGACGAGATCGAGGCCCTGCAACGCGGCGGCACGCCGCTCAACGAGATGGCGATCCTGGTCCGCGCCGGTTCCCAGACCCGGGCCTTCGAGGAACGTTTCCTCACCCAGGACATCCCCTACCGCCTGATCGGCGGCGTGCGATTCTACGAACGCCAGGAAATCCGCGACGCCGTCGCCTATCTCCGGGTGATCAATCAGGCCGATGACGATCTCGCCTTCGAGCGCATCGTCAACGTGCCCCGCCGGGGCCTCGGCGGCGCGACCCTCCAGGCGGTTCACCATGCCGCCCGGGCGATGGGCTCGGCGTTGACCACGGCGGCCGATCAGCTTGCCGGCACCGACGAGTTGCGCCCCCAGGCGCGCCGGTCCCTGGCTTCGTTGCTGGAGGATTTCCGGCGCTGGCGCACCATGGCCCAGGAACTGAGCCCGGCGGAGCTGACCGAGACGGTGATCGACGAATCGGGCTATGCCGCGATGTGGAAGGCGGACAAGTCGGCCGACGCGCCGGGGCGGCTTGAGAACCTGAAGGAACTGGTGCTGGCGCTGGAAGAGTTCGAAAGCTTGGGCGATTTCCTCGAGCATGTCGCCCTGGTGATGGAGCACGACACTGCCCAGGGCGGGGAAATGGTCAATGTCATGACCCTGCACGGCGCCAAGGGGCTGGAATTCGATGTCGTCTTCCTGCCGGGATGGGAAGAGGGCCTGTTCCCCCATCAGCGGGCGCTGGACGAGCAGGGCGGCGCCGGGCTGGAGGAAGAACGCCGTCTCGCCTATGTCGGTCTCACCCGGGCGCGCAAGAAGGCCTATGTCAGCTTCGCCGCCAACCGGCGGGTCTATAACCTGTGGCAATCGGCGATCCCGTCGCGCTTCGTCGACGAATTGCCGCCGGATCACGTCGAGGTCGAGGTCTCCCAGGGCCTCTATGGCGCCGGTCCGCGCGAGGATACGGGCTTCGCCGGCCTTTATGCGGAAAGCGGCGTCGCGCCGACCCGGCCCGCCGGGGTCAGACGGGGACCGCGGACCCCTGCGCGGATCGAGGAGACGCCGTCCTCCGCCGGCGGCAAGGAGGGCGCCCTGGCCAAAGGCACGCGGGTGTTCCACCAGAAATTCGGCTATGGCCGGGTGGTCGCGGCGGACGGCACCAAGCTGGAGATCGCGTTTGAAAAGGCCGGACGCAAGAAGGTGATGGCCGGGTTCGTCGAACCCGTCTGAGCCATGCCGGAAAGTCGACAGGCCGCGCCCCGGGGCGCTCCGGGCTCGGGTTCAGGGGGCGGCGGCTTTTGGGCCATCCGGTTGACCGTGGAGCGGGCCTTGGGAGCGGCCATCGAAGAGGCGCTCGCGGCGATTGCCGGTTCGGTCTCGCGTTTCGAAGAGAATCCCGACTGGCCGGAGCCCTCCGATTCCTGGTGTGTCGAAGCCATTGCCGACCGGAAACCCGACCGCGATGGGGTTGAGGCGCTGTTGGCCGCAACGGCCGAGGCGCTGGGCGCGCCCGCGCCGGCGTTCGAGATCGTGGCGATCGAGGACATCGACTGGCTGGCCCTGAACCGGCGCCAGTTTCCCCCGGTCACGGCCGGGCGGTTCTTCGTCCACGGCAGCCATTTCGAGGGCGCCGTGCCGGAGGGCAAGATCGCGATTTGCCTCGATGCCGGCCCGGCCTTCGGCTCCGGCACCCATGGCAGCACCCAAGGCGCCCTGATGGCGATCGACCGCCTGGCGGGGCGGGGTCCGTGGCGCCGGGTGCTCGATCTCGGTTGCGGGTCGGGGATCCTGTCCCTGGCGCTGGCGGCCGTGACCGATGCCGAGATCGTCGCGAGCGATATGGAAGAGGCCGCGGTGGACAACGTGGCGGCCAATGCCGCGGCGAACGGTGTCGGGGACCGGATTGTCGCGCTGCATGAGCACGGCGTCGGTGCCGCGGTGCGGGCCCGTGCGCCCTACGACCTGATAGCGGCCAATATCCTGGCCGAACCCTTGATCTCTATGGCGGGGGATATCGCGGAGGTGGCGGCGGCGGGGGGCACGGTGATCCTGTCGGGGCTCATTGCGCCGCAGGAACACGACGTGCTCGCCGCCTATCGCCGTGCCGGCTTCGACCATCGCATGACGCTGGCCCTCGGGCCTTGGAGCACGCTGCTGGTCACGACCCGCCGGCGCGGGCGGGGCCTCGACACATGAGGCCCGGGGGTGCCGGACCGCGTTAGCGGTCCAGCAGGCCGGCGGTCTTGGCGGCGTAAGCGGCGATGCCGGTACGGGCGATGCCCAGTTCGGCAAGCTGCGCGTCGCTCAGTTCGACCAGCCTTTCCGTGATGTGCTGGGTGTTGATGGCGCTGTTGATCGCGCTGGGCGAAACGGCGCTGAAAAAGTTCAGCACACGGGTGATGAGGTGAGCCTCTTCCTCGAAGGGCAGCTTCGGGAGAGAGTGATTGAGAATCGAATGGTCGGTCATGGTACTTGACTCCTTGATGTCTATCGGGTCCTTGCACACGGGTGCGCGGCGCAGTTCTGTCTGCCGCCCACCCTGTCATATCGCCTGGTTTGTTGATTTTAGGTGGTGCCCCGATCCTGAACTTTGCGTCAGGGTGCTTTGGGCACCACCATGTTGCGCTTTATATGCGCTCTTCCGGGCCTAATGACCCGCGCCAATTGCGGAATAGAGCCATGCAAAAAATGCATGCATCCTGTAGGAATCTGTTAAGAATTCGGCGATAGATTGACCGCTCGACTGCGAAATTCCCCATGTCCGCTGCCCCACACCTGGCCAAGGTCTTATGGTGCCGGGCGGAACAAGCCCTCGGAACAAGCCAAGGCGACCCAATCCGGGTCGCCTTGTTTGTAAAAATCTCAGGGAATTAGGGGTGTTTCCAGAGACTAACCGGTCGATGCCTTCGGCACTCAGCGGCGACCGCCAATTCATTCGTTAGCATTCTAATAAAAATGCCGGCTTCGTCAAGTGCCGATTTTCCGCCTGGTGACAAAGCCATGACAATGGAACATATCTAATTCTCAAAATCCGCGGGCAACGCACCCAATTCTGCCTAGGAGCATGCAGAACGTCGGTCGCGCTTCAGTCGCGTGTTCGGTTATTGGCAACGACGAAGAGCCCGGAAGCGGCAGCGGCGACCTTGGGAAGGTCGTCGCGGTGAATGCCCATCGAAGCAAGGTCTTCATCGCTGCAGAGCGAGAGGTTCCTAAACAGCTCCGAACTCAGCGCCGCCTCGTCGAGGTGTTCCACCGTGTCGCCGACGGCATGGGGCAGCTTGTCGGTGAAGAAGGCGAGAATATCGGTGAATAACCGGGCTTCCTCTTCGAAAGGGATGTGCTTTTGCTCGCTCATGATTCGATCCTTTGTATTCTTGGGTTGTCTTGGGCCGCCGGAATTGCGGCAAACGCCTAATCGCACAAAAAATACATGGGTACTGGTCGGCGGATTTTAAAGGCATGGGGGTTCCCTCGGCGACGGGTATTGGCCCTTGTCATCGCAGCCGGGCGTCACTAGCTTCCAAGCGATCCCCGTCGGGAGGCAAGGATGGGTGCGCCTGATGGCGAAAGAAAGTTCCAGTACCGGTAGGGCCAAGGCTCAGGCCGCCTATCAGGGCGACCGCGCCCTTGAGGGCCTGTTGGCCAGGTCCAAAGGACGGGGCGGGGTGCGTTATCGCTCCGCCCGCGAGGTGCGCGCGCTGCTCAAGGGGGTGCTGGCGGCGCCCTTCGGTCCCGATCCCGATGCCTGGCTCGACCTGGTGGGCGCGGGGCTTGGGGCCAGGCTGAAGACCCAACTGAAGGCTTTGAGGACGGAGATGGAGTCTCGCCCTCCGCCGGCGCCCCCGTCACCGGCGGAACGGCTCAGGGCGGTCCGGGCGCGCCTGAAAAAGAGCCGGCTCGACGGCTTTATCGTCGGCCTTGCCGATGCCCATCAGGGGGAATACGTGCCCGAAAGTGAGGCGCGCCTTTCCTGGCTTACGGGCTTCACCGGTTCCGCCGGCCTCGCCGTGGTGATGGCCGATAAGGCGGCGCTGTTCGTCGATGGGCGCTACACCCTGCAGGCCCGGAACCAGGTGGATACCAAGCGCTTCGTCCTCCATCACATCTCTCGCATGCCGCCCGCCAAATGGATCGCGGCCAACATGCCCAAGGGCGTCCGGCTCGGTTTCGATCCCTGGTTGTTGACGCCCAGGGACGTGGCGCGTTTCGAGGCCGCCGCCGCCGATGCGGGGGCCAAACTGGTGCCCGCCGCCCGCAATCCCATCGATGCGGTGTGGCGCCACCGGCCGGCGGCGCCGATTTCCCCGGTGCGGCCGCTCCCCAAGCGCTTTACCGGGCGCTCCAGCCTAGATAAGCGCCAGCAGATTGCTGCCGGCCTTGCCGCCCGGGGCGCCCGGGCCGCGGTGCTGTCGGCGCCGGATTCGATCGCCTGGCTGTTGAATATCCGGGGCCAGGACGTGGAATTCGCACCCCTGCCGATGGCCTTCGCGGTGATCGCACGGGACGGCAAGGTCCAGCTCGCCATCGATCCGCGCAAGATGACCGATGCGGCGTTGGCGCATCTCGGCCGGGATGTGAAGGTCATTGCGATCCAGGACCTCGGCCCGGCGCTCGACCGGCTGGCCAAGGGCGGCCGCCGGGTCGAGGTCGATCCCGGCCGTATTCCCTATTGGATCGCCCGCCGTCTCGCCCGCGGCGGGGCCGTGGTGGCGGAGGCCGCCGACCCTTGCGTGGCGCCCAAGGCCGCCAAGAACCGGGTGGAGCTCAAGGGCATCCGCGCCGCCCATCTGCGCGACGGCGCGGCGCTGACCCGGTTTCTCGCCTGGTTCGACGGCGAGGCCCCCAAGGGCCGGCTGACCGAGGTGCAGGCAGCGGCCAAGGTCGATGCCTTCCGGGCGGCAAACGACTTGTTTCAGGGCCTCTCCTTTCCCACCATCTCCGGCTCCGGTCCCAACGGCGCCATCGTCCACTACCGCGCGACGGCGGCGAGCGACCGGCGCATCCGCCCGGGCGACGTGTTCCTGCTGGATTCCGGCGGCCAATATCTCGACGGCACCACCGACGTCACGCGCACCATGTGGGTCGGCGGCGGACCGGCCCCGAACGCGGCCCTGAGGGACGTCTACACGCGCGTGCTCAAGGGCAATATCCAACTGGCCACGGTGAGGTTTCCCGCCGGAACTTCGGGTTCCCAGCTCGACGTGCTGGCGCGCCGGGCCCTATGGGATGGGGGGTTCGAATACGATCACGGGACCGGCCACGGGGTCGGCCACTTCCTCAACGTCCACGAGGGGCCCCAGCGGGTGTCCCAGATCCCCAATACGGTTGCGCTGGAGCCCGGAATGGTGCTGTCCGACGAGCCCGGCTTCTATAAGACCGGCGCCTTTGGCATCCGCATCGAAACCCTGTTGGCGGTGATCCCGGTCAAGGACGGGGTCGGCAAGCGGCCTATGCGCGGGTTCGAAACCCTGACCCTCGCCCCCATCGACCGCCGGCTGATCGATCCCAAGCTGCTTTCGGAAGAGGAACGGCACTGGCTCAACGCCTACCACGCCCGGGTTGCCAAGGCGCTGACGCCGCTGCTCGATCCCGCCACCAAAGCCTGGCTGAAACGCGCCGCCAAGCCGATCTAGGGACTTCTCTGCGGTTGGCGGGACGATTCAGGTTGACCCGTGTGCCTCACCCTGCGACGGGCTCGGGGCGAGGATTTTTTTTCAGATCCTCCTGCTGGGTTTGTCGAAGCCGGAACGCAGCGAACCGTGAACCCGCCGAACCGGGGCGCGGGTCAGGCGGCCGCCTTCAGTCCACCGCCGCCATTTCCCGCCATTCCTCCTCGGTCAGGATGGGGATTCCGAGCTCCTGGGCCTTCTTGGCCTTGGAGCCTGGATCGGCGCCGATCACCACGTAGCCGGTCTTCTTGGAGACCGAACCGGACACCCGGGCGCCCAGCGACTCGGCCTTGGCCTTGGCCTCTTTGCGGCCCATGGTCGTCAGGGTGCCGGTGAACACCACGGTCTTGCCGGTGAAGGGCGAATCGCTGACTCGGGGCGCGGTGGCCTCTTCGATGACGAGCAGCTGATCGAGGTCGTCCAGCACCTCGCGGTTATGGGGCTCGGCGAAGAAGCCGATGATGTCGTCGGCCAAGGACGGGCCGACGCCGTCGATATCGGTGAGCTCGCCATAAGCCTCCGATTCATGATCGGCCGCCGCGGCCATGGCGGATCGCCACTGGTCCAAGGTTCGATAGGTCCGGGCCAGCAGCTTGGCCGTCGCCTCGCCGACCTGCGGGATGCCGAGGGCATAGATGAAGCGATCCAGGCTCACCGTGCGGCGTGATTCGATGGCGCGGAGCAGGTTCTCGACGGATTTCTCGCCCCAGCCCTCGCGCTCCTTCAAGGCGGCTTCGTGGGAGGCCAGGCGGAAGATATCGCCCGGCGTCTTGATCAGCCCGTCGATCCAAAAGGCTTCCACGTGCTTGCCGCCTAGGCCTTCGATGTCGAAGGCGTCGCGCGAAACGAAATGCTTGAGCCGTTCGACCGCCTGGGCCGGGCAGATCAGGCCGCCGGTGCAGCGCCAGGCCACCTCGCCTTCTTCGCGCACCGCAAGGGAGCCGCAGCGCGGGCAGGTGTCGGGGAAGCGAAACGGCTTGGTCCCCTTGGGGCGCTTGTCCGCGATCACCTCCACCACCTGGGGGATGACGTCGCCGGCGCGCTGGATGACGACGGTATCGCCCACCCGCGCGTCCCTGCGCTTGATCTCGTCCTCGTTGTGCAGCGTCGCCCGGCTGACCACCACGCCACCCACGGTGACCGGCGTCAGGTGGGCGACCGGGGTCAACGTGCCGGTCCGCCCGACCTGGATTTCGATCTTCTCCAGCACCGTCTCCGCGCGCTCGGCGGCGAACTTGTGGGCGATGGCCCAGCGCGGGCTGCGGCTCACCTGGCCGAGCCGTTCGACCCAGTCCAATCGGTTGACCTTGTAGACCACGCCGTCGATATCGTAATCGAGGCTGGCGCGCCGGCTTTCGAGGTCTCTATGGAAGGCGATGGCGTCGGCCACCTTGGTATAAATCGCTCCATCATTGAGGGTGAAGCCGAAGCCCTTCAAGCGCGCCCGCGCGTGTTCCAAGGTGTCGCCCAGCGGTTCGGAAACCTCGCCCCAGGCGTAGCCGAAGAAGCCCAGGTTTCGCTGCGCGGTGATCGACGAATCGAGCTGGCGCAACGAACCCGCCGCGGCATTGCGGGGATTTGCGAAAACCTTGGCGCCGGCTTCCGCCTGGCGGGCGTTCAGCGCCTGAAACTCCGTCTTGGACATGTAGACCTCGCCGCGGACCTCCAGCACATCCGGCCAGCCCGCCCCCTTGAGGCGCTTGGGCACGTCGGCGAGGGTGGCGAGGTTGCGGGTGACATTCTCGCCGGTGGTGCCGTCGCCCCGGGTGGCACCCTGGACGAAGCGCCCGCCTTCATAGCGAAGCGTCACCGAAAGCCCGTCGATCTTGGGCTCCGCCATCAACGCCACTTCGGCGCCGGCGTCGAGATTGAGGAAACGGCGCACCCGGGCCACGAATTCCTCGACGTCATCGCCGGAAAAGGCGTTGCCCAACGACAACATGGGCACCGAATGGGTGACTTTCGCGAAACCGGCGGCCGGGGCGGCGCCGATCCGCTGGCTAGGGCTGTCTTCGCGGATCAACTCCGGGAACGCCGCTTCCAGGGCGTCGTTGCGGGCCCGGAGCGCGTCATAGGCGGCGTCGGAAATCTCGGGTGCGTCCTTCTGGTAATAGAGGGCGTCGTGGCGGGCGATTTCTCCGGCGAGATAGGCAAGCTCGGCCGCCGCGTCCTCTTCCGACAGCTGTTCCGGCGGCAGGGCCGACACGCCTCCCTCGTTTGGGGCACTCATGGGGCGCCTTCCGACAACAATTTCTCGGCCGCGGCCCGGGCCTCGTCGGTCACCGTGGCGCCCGCCAGCATGCGTGCGATTTCCTCGCGCCGCTCTCCGCTTGCCAGTTCCTCGACGGTGGTCTCGGTCTTGCGGGCGGTGCCCTGCTTGGCGACCCGCCAATGCTGATCGCCGCGCGCCGCCACCTGGGGCGAATGGGTGACCACCAGGACCTGCAGGCGGAGCCCGAGCCGGGCCAGGCGCTCGCCCACCGCGTCGGCGGTGGCGCCTGAAATGCCCGAATCGACCTCGTCGAACACCAAGGTCGGCGCCGTGCCCTGCCCGGCCAGCACGACCCGAAGCGCCAGCATGACCCGGGCCAATTCTCCGCCCGACGCCACTTTGTTGAGCGGCCCCGGCTCGGTGCCGGGATTGGCGGCAATCTCGAACACCACCCGTTCGGCGCCGTCGGCGCCCTGTTGTTCCGCCGCAAGCGGCTGCAGGACTGCCCGGAACCGTGCTTTCTCCAGCTTCAGGGGCGGTAGTTCCCGGCCCATGGCGATTTCCAGCTTGCGGGCGGCCTTGGCACGGCTGGCGCTCAAGCGTTGGGCGGCCTTTTCATAGGCGTCGCCGGCGGCGGCCGCCTCCTTGGCCAGGCGCTTGAGCTCGGCGTCGGAATCCTCGATCGCCGCCAGGCGCTGGGCCAGCGCCGCGCCGTGGTCGGCCAGGGCATCGGGCGCCACGTCGTGCTTGCGGGCGAGGGCGCGCAGCGCGAACAGCCGGTCTTCGACCTGGGCCAGGCGGCCCGGTTCGCCGGTCAGGCTGCTTGCCGCATCGCGGATCTCACCCAGCGCGTCGGCGCTCTCCATGGCGGCGCGTTCCAGCGCGCCGATGGCCGCATCGAAGCGACCCTCGGCCGCGTCCCGGGCGCGTTCCAGCGCCCGCCGCGCGCCGTTGATGGCCGCGTCCACGCCGCCGTCGGCGGTCAACCCGGCTTCGGCGTCCTGCAGGGATTGGGCCAGCTTGGCGCCGGCGGCAAGGAAACGGCGTTCGCCGGCCAGGCGTTCTTCCTCGCCGGGTTCAGGGGCAAACGATTCGATCTCCGCGACTTCGTGGCGCAACAGGTCTTCATCCCGGCGCGCGTCCTGCGCCGCCGTTCGGGCCGCGGCCTCCGCCATGCGCGCGGCACTGAAGGCCCGCCAGGCATCGGCGACGGCTTCGATCAGCGGGGCGTGGCCGGCGAAACCGTCCAGCAAGGCCCTGTGGGTCGCGGCGTTGAGCAGGCCCTGGGTCTCGTGCTGGCCGTGGATTTCCACCAATTCCGCGGCCAAGGCAGCCATCAGGCCGGCGCTTACCGGTTCATCGTTGACATAACCGCGCGAACGGCCGTCGCGGCCGACCACCCGGCGCAGGATCAGGGTCGTATCGACCGGCAGGTCCCGTTTCGCGAGGATGCCGAGGGCGGGATGGTCGTCGGGCAGCTCGAATTCGGCCGTGACCTGGGCCTTGTCCGCGCCGGCCCGGATCAGGCCGCTGTCCGCGCGGGCGCCCATGGCCAAGCCCAGTGCGTCCAACAGGATCGACTTGCCGGCGCCGGTTTCG
>Ga0224512_10005755_pt1 | contig 10109 bp, 11 predicted proteins | sample SF_May12_sed_USG_4_FD_169103 | JGI IMG/M metagenome (GOLD analysis project Ga0224512, IMG submission 169103) | Sediment microbial communities from San Francisco Bay, California, United States - SF_May12_sed_USGS_13 | ecosystem: Environmental > Aquatic > Marine > Sediment | place: USA...
GGGTACAAAGCTGCGTCTTCCTCGGGGCGATGTGCCATGACGAGCAGGATCGGGGTAGTCCCGATTCGGTGGATCACGTAGGCGAGAAGCGCCAGCGACGAGCGGTCAGCCCATTGATGTCGTCGACCATTCTCACCTTGGGTGTCGCCGTCAGCAGTTTCAGGACGGCGTCATACAGACGGGTCTCTCCGAGAACATCACCATCCGACACGGGTGTGGGGACCCCCAGCACGGGGTGAATGCGGGCCGCCTCACTCAAGACCAACTCGGAGGTTTCCCTCTCAAATGCCGGCCAGACACTCAGGCCGACCAGCGATGCGAGAAGCTGGGATACGACACCGTAGGGAAGCTCACGCTCCGCCCGATAGCCATGTGCCGAGATTGTGGTGATGGAGTGGTCCTGGTTGTGCTGCCTGAGCTCGTCGAGAAGGCGGGTCTTCCCCAGCCAGGCGTCACCCACGATTCGGACGATCCGACCATCGCCAAGAGACCGCGCCGCGGCAAATTCTCAACTCCCTTTCGTAGCGACGGTTCAATCCAGGGCGGCGTTGGCTGCGTAGTACCCGCACATCCCGTGGACGCCGGCTCCGGGCGGGGTGGACGACGAGCACAAGTAAACCCCTTCCCCGATCTTGTAGGGAGCGGTCGAACCGAGTTGGAACACCTTCCTGATCCCAAACCCTCCGCCGCCGATGTCTCCCCCGACGTAGTTCGGGTTGTGGGCCTCCATTGCTGCGGGGCCCATGAGACTCCGCTCGAGGATCAAGTCCCGGAACCCGGGCGCAAACCGCTCGACCTGGGTTTCGACCCGTTCGGCCATGTCGAAATCGGAGCCGTTGGGAACGTGGCAGTAGGCCCAAGCGGTGTGTTTGCCCGACGGAGCCCGGCTCGAGTCGAACCTGCTCTGCTGGGCGAGGAGGACGAATGGTCGTTCCGGGTGGCTACCTGAGTGGACTTCGTCTTCGGCGGCCATCACGTCCTCGTAGCGACCGCCGAGGTGGACGGTGCCGGCCAGAGGGCTCATCTCGTCGAGCCAGGGTATTGGGCCGCCGAGCGCCCAATCGACCTTGAACACGCCCGGCCCCACCTTTCGCCGCGGAGCGCGGCTCCGGAAACGGCTGCTGACCCGACCGCCGGACATTGCTGCCGCAGCCTCGGGCATGACGTCGAGAAGGTAGACCGGAGCCTCGGGGAGATCGTCGAGGGAGTCGACGTGATGCCCGGTTTCGATAGATCCGCCCCCTTCGGTGACGATCCGGGCCAGAGCCTCGGCGATTTCCTGGGAACCGCCACGCACCATCGGCCATCCGTAGGCATGAGCCGTGGCAGTGAACAAAAGGGTTACTCCGCCGGTCAACGGTGAGGTGAAGGGGGCAATCGCATGCGCAGCCATTCCTGCCATGACCGCACGGGCTTCGCCGGTAACGAAACCGTTGATGATCGTCGCAGCCGGCAACGCCCCCCTCGTGGCGAGGCGCACGAACGAAGACGGATTACTGGGAATAGTGGCTATCGGGCCCACGAAGTCCTCGATCAGCTCATCGGCTCGAGCCACCAGCGGACCGACGATCTTCCGATACCGGTCAGCATCCTCCCCGAACCGAGTTGCAGTCGTCTCGAAATCCTGGGACAACCCGGCGGGCCGCCCCCCACCCAGCGGGTGCGACACCGGCATCCTGGGCTGAACCCACTCGACGTCGAGTCCAATCTCACGGAAGAACGGTGAAGCGATGCCCAGCGGGTGGATTGCCGAGCACACGTCATGGCGAAATCCCGGCAGCGTGAGCTCCTCGGTGCGGGTTCCCCCGCCAATCACATCGGCCCTCTCCACCACGAGGACTTTCCTACCCCGCCGCGTCAAATGAGCCGCGGCGGCCAGTCCGTTGGGACCGGCACCGACCACAACGGCGTCATATTCGGGCATCACCTGATTGTCGCTGATCGGCGTTACGAAATGGTGATTCCGCACCGATCCAAGCGACCGGGGCGTCGTAACGGTTCCGGAACGCGCAGCAGGTACACCTTGCGTGAAAGGAACGAACATGACCGAACCGAGGAACGCAGACAACTGGGCCAAGCCCCCAGGCCTCCCTCTATGCGCCGCTCGGCGTCGTTTCGGGGTCGGAGGGTTCTGGCCCTGGATCAAGCCTTCTGTGTGGTCCGACTCATCGGTCATTCGTAGACCCTCGGCCTCGTCGTGTGGGATCGGGCGCAGGTACTCACGACGGCCGGCACACGCGGCGCCGATGGGGCTTCACTAGACTGGTCCCATGGACTTTCGCCGGCTCACGCTCACCTACGTGGTGATCTACCTCGCCGTCGCCGCAGTCGGGTTCGCCTTCCTCCCGCAGCAATTCATGGACCTGTTCCGGTCCAACGGCGACTACGGCGACGTGATGCCACGCCTGGTCGGACTGATGATGGGGGTCCTGGCATTCCTGATCTTCAACATCCTGCGCAACAAGGACTGGCACTACTACATCGTCTCGATCTACGTACGCAGCGTGATCGTCCTCTTCCTGTTCTATCTGTGGGGGATATCCGACGATCCGATGTTCCTGCTGATCAACGTGGTCGTGCTCATCGGGCTGCTGCCGTCGATCTACGTGCATTTCAGACGGGGCGAGTGATCAATCGCTGGTGACGAGGTGCCGCTTCGACGCCGCCGACGCACCCGGCGAGATCGCCATCATTGGAGGTGGCAAGGGACCAGCCAAAGTGACGACCGGGGTGCGCGTGATCTACGCCGACGATCGCTCGTGGTCCTACATGACCCCCGAGGGCCACCCATGGGCTGCGATCATCACCTTCAGCGCCCATGAGAGCCCCGAAGCCGAGCTCTCGGTCGCCAAAGTGCACCTATTGGTTCGGGCGAACGAACCGCTCTATGAGGCGAGCTTCAAGCTGTACACCAGCCGCCTCGAAGACAAGATCTGGACCCACACGCTCACCCAGGTGGCATCGCACTTCGGTACCGACAGTCCGACGGTTCGGATGAGTGTCCAGCTCGTCGACAAGAAGCGGCAATGGTCCGAGATGAAGAACATCTGGAAGAACTCGGCGATTCGCAGCCTGATCAGGGCCGACCGACGGGGCTAGCAGCCAGACGACGACAAAAGAGAGGGGTCACCCGCTCGGGTGGCCCCTCTCTCGTTCCGTCGCCCCTCCCCAGAGCGTTCCTCCCGGCCCTGCGCTCTCCAAGGACGGAAAGCTCCCCCGAGCTTTGCCCGCCTCCTAGAAGGCCGGCCGCAAGTTCAAGCGACCCAATGCCCGACGGAATATCTGGGTCTGCGGGCGTTTGCCCACCGACCGGGTTCTCAGGTATCTCTTCACCGGGTTGTCAATCGACTCCGGAGGACGGTGGGCCCATGCCCATCGTCGCGTTTGGCGAGAGATCCGTGCGTTGGACATGTAGAGCATCAGCTCTCCTCTCTATCCGTCGCCTCTCCACGACGGCTCTACCCAAGAGAGGAGTTACCAGGTGCCCTGATACGAAAAGGTTGACCCCTGTTCACAGGATTATCCAGTCGGTCTTCAGAGTTCCCCCGTCTTCGAGGCGGAACACCAGGCTGATCGGCCCCGTTCCCACGTGATCGAACTCGAATCGGCTCCGGTCATCGGACCCGGACACAGAAAGAGCCCCATCGCAATGGAGCTCAACGGTAAAAGTTGTTTCAGGGGAGAGACGTCCCACGATCCGACCGTTACCCGGGTCGTGTTCGATATCGATGGTCCACTCCTCGACTTCAAACGAGGCCATTCGGGTTGCCCCCGCCGATCGCACGCCTGCGTGGAGGTCGTCGTGAATCGAGTCATAGGCCAGTTCGGCCAGTTCCGCATCGATGTTTCTCCAGGTGAACAAGGCCTTGGCGAACTCTGACACGGTCGACGGGGTGGGGTCGGTTTGACGCAGGCTCCGCCCCAGCATCTCGATCAACGTCTCTTCGTTGTTCAGAAAATCGCTCATACGAGTCCACCTCCTTTGCTAGTTAGAGGCATCCGGGTCCCTCCTGATACGCGCAATACCGGCTTTGAGCTTGTCGACACAACGACTCCGGGTCGGGCCGATACTGCCGACCGGACGCCCGGTCGCGTCCGAAATCTCCTCGTAGCTCAAGGCCGGTTCAACCGTCAGCAACCGGAGCAGCTGGCGGCAGGCATCGTCCAGTTCCTCGAAGGCGCGCACCACCTCTCGGCTTTCCTCGTCCTCGACCAGCATCTCCTCAAGCGAGGGCTTCTGGTCGACGAGGTCGTATTCGAACTCCGTCGGGATGACACGCTCCCCCTTCTCCATCACACGAAGAGCCTCGCGCCGACATGTCGTGACCAACCAACCGGGCAGTCGTTCCGGATCGTTGATTCGATCGACGTTTTCGATGAGTCGGAGCCACACCGTCTGGCCGACGTCGTGCGCGGCCGCTTCGTCGAGCCGGAAGCTCCGGGCCACCGACCAAACCATCTGGTCGAAACGGTCGACGAGCGCGTCCCAAGCCGCGCGCTCCCCCCCGGCGGCTCGCTTCAACAACTCGCCATGGGTTACCTCTTCGATGGCGCGATGCTAGCCCTCGACTCGATTCGGCCGCACCCGGATTCAGTTTCTAGGGTGTGACGGCGACGAGATCGCTCACCCGCCGCCAATACACAGGAACGAGGCAGCGGCGATGAACCCGTCGTGATCGTCGAGCGCATCCGCCTGCGCTCGAGCGAGGGCCGCGGCAGGCCCCAACCCCGACGTCCGGGCCCGATGAAATCGGAGCATCAGATCAGTGGTTGCCGTGGTGTCTGGAACCAGGCCGACGCTGGCCACCACCGAGTGTGATCCCATGCTGAGCAGGGCGGAGGTGATGCCTGCCAACTCATCACCTTCCCTGGTGTCGGTGTATCCCGAGTCGCATGCGGACAGGACCACCAGGTCGGGTGGGTTGCGCAGTCGCTCGAAGTCGTAGACGTTGAAGTCGCCGTCCCAGAGACGCAGCGCCGAGAACATCGGGTTGTCCAGTTCGAAGCGAGCATGACAAGCCGCGTGCACCACCTCCGCCCCACTTGCGGATTCTCCGAATCGCGATGCCGGGTCGGCAGGGCCTAGGACATCCGCGCCGGGATAGATCGTGGCGAGCTTGCCTACCTCGACTTCGGCGTTGGACAGGTCCGGGCCGGCGGCCAGAAGGACACCTGATCCCTGCGGAGACCGGGCCTGGGCGCGCCACCACAATTCGGCCGACGGAGCGACCACGACGGTCCGACCCACCAAGGAGGGGAGGACCGCCCAGGGAGCCGCCATCAGTGTTCCGGGAGGTGACAGGATGACCCGTTCGCCCTCGATGTCGAGACCGTTGAAGACCAGATTGTCGAAGTCTTCGACCGCTCGCCGGATGCTCGCCGTGTTGCGGCGGAGCCGAGCGGCGCGTCTGAGGTCGAATCTCAGGTGTCCCAACTCTGACACCACGGGTGCAAGATCGCCCAAGGAGTGGATCGAGAACTTGCCCGCTCGCACCACCACACAGAACAGCTGGCCTTCGACCGCACCCATCTCGATGAGGGTGGCGTCACCGAGTGACTCCAACAGCGGCTCGATTCCAAAGCCGGAGTCCGCGGACTCAGACGAGCTGCGGGTTCGATTGTGCCGGCTCAGCTCATCCTGCAGGTGGCGCCGTCGTCGCAGTAGAGCGGTTTCGTCGGGGTGCTCGCGCAGTTCCGACGTCACCTTTCTCAACTCGTCGAGCAGGGGCCGCTCTGGATCATCGGGGTGGGGCAGGACCGGCCGAAACCGCAAAGATCTCGCCCTGGTCCGCTCCATCCACCCGAACACCCGCCGAGGCTTGCCGGCGTCGACCGCGAGCGCCAGGCCGATCTCTCCCAATTCGACGCCATGCCGCTCGATCCCGGACCGCAGGTCGGACGCACCGAGGGCGGACTGATAGCCGTCGAGGAGGTCCAGGCCCGCGCGTGCGCCAGCATCTGCACCCCGGGTGTCTCCGCCTCGAAGACGCAGCAGGGCGGTGGCGTGCCAGCGTTGAATGCTCAACTCGACCGGACCGGAACGAAGCGCCGAGAGCCACTCCAGGCTGCGCTCTGCGGCCGCGAGATCACCCAAATCGATGGCGATCCGGCCGGCGAGGATCTGCGCTCGGGCCGCTGAGATCGGGAACCCGCCCTCTTCGAGTTGATCGGCGACGCCCCCGATCAGGTCGAGCAAGCCTCGGGATGCGCCCTCGTTCTCGTAACGCGCCTCGGCCAGACTCAGGCTGGCATGGGTCGCCCACACCTCCCTCCCCTGCTGGGAGAACCTGTCCCGTGCCGCCGTAGCCAAAGCAGTCGCCTGGGCGGGGTCGCCAGCCAGAAGAGCCGAGCGCGCCGCTACCAGCAAAGCGTCGGCTTCGTCTTCGGCCCGCCCCTTCTCCCTCGCTCCGGCGGCGATGGCCGAAGCCAGCGCCAGCGCCTCGCGATACAAACCAGCGGTCAGCAGCACCTCACACCTGCTCACGTGGCGCGGGACCGTTTCACCGGTCTGCTTCATCTGCAGTTCGTCGCTGCTGGTCAGGCGGCGAAGAGCTTCGGGGATGTCACCCCGATACGAAGCCAGCAGGCCCAGGTTGTGGTCGATCCCGGCCACATCGACCAGGCGCCCGGCCGCCTCGTCGATGACGCGAGCCCTGGTCAGAGCCGATTCCGCCTCTTCGAGCCGACCCATGTGGATGTAGATGAAGCCCTGATTGCGCAGAACGAGGGCCATGAACTCGTGGTCCTCTGCCGAGCGGAATTTGGGGAAGGCACGGTCGTATGCCTCGAGGGCTGCGGGGTAGTCTCCGGCGACGGTGAGGATCGCGCCCCGCTGGAACTCCAGCTTGGCCGCCGTGATCCCGAAAGCCTTCTTGGAAGCCGCCTCGAGCACCTCTAGCGCACGGGCGATATCGCCCCCCGTCGCCAGCGAGCCGGCCAACGTCCCCTGGGCCTCCATCCCGAGCCGGCTATCGCCGGCCAGATCGCACGCAATCCGGGCGTAGGCCACTGACTCCTTGACCGTTCCCGCAGTCCGGGCCGCGATGCTCATCGCCCGATACGCGACCGACTTCGAATCCGAGTCGCTGATCTCATTCACGATCTCCCAGCCTTCAGTAAGCACGGCGGCCGGCTCGGCCGTGGCGCGATCGAAGAGACCCTGGGCACGTGGGTCGATACTCGTCGTGGTTTCTGGCCGATGTGTCGGCATGCCCCATCCGTATACTCGAAATGGAGGGCAGGGAGCCCCTGCGACGCATCCTACGTAAGGACAGTAAATGACCCCCAAATCGCCTCGACACGTCTCGTGCCACTACGTCAAGGGTGTGGTCGCCGTCCCCGCCAACCAGACGACCGCCGCCTCCAAACTGCTCGGGTCCGGACCACTGTCGGGATCCGCGATCAGTCGGCTGATGGGCGGCGAGACCAGTGGCGGTGCGATCGGGGCCATCACCGCTTCGGTCGCCGTGTTCAGAGTCAGCGGCGACCCGCATTCCGCGGCGAGCCGGCTCAACCAGGCCGGGGTCGACGCCTCTCCGGTACATGGCCTGGGAACGATGAGCCACATCGGGATGATGCCTGGAACCAAACCGGCACCGGCAACCGTCAAGACCGACCCGGTGATCCCCGCCTCCAGCCCGGGACGGCTGATCTGTGTCGTCGACTCCGGAATCAGCACCTCGACTTCGAAGTGGATGGAGAAGGTGCTGCATGACTCAGTTGACGTGGAGACGGTCAACAAGAGAGGTGGGGCCAGCCACGGGACGTTCGTCGCCGGGCTGATCCGGAGGATCGCACCCGAACACACCGTGTCCCTGGTCCGGGCCCGCACCGTTCCTATCGCCAGCCTGGCTCCAGCCCACGGGAAGGGAAACCAGGAGGGCGACGCACCGACCACGGAACTCCATGTCATCGAGGCGGTTTGGCGCCTCATCGAGCGGCACCGGGGGGATGGTTGCGCGGTAGAAGCGCTCAACCTTTCGCTCGGCGCCACCTGTGACGCGGGCCATGGCTCGTTCGTCTCTTTGGCTCAGGCCATCGACCTGTGGCGTAATGCCTTCCCCGAAGCCGACGTTTTTGCTGCCGGCGGCAACTCTCCGAGTGCCAGCCCGGTCTATCCCGGTGCGTTTGGCCATGTCCGCTCCGTGGCCGCGGCTGCCCCGGGAGGACGGCAGGTGGTTTGGGACGCAGCCGGGAACATCGTCAGCCCGCCCCGGCGGAACTGGATCGACGAGGTCGCTCCCGGCTCCCTGTTGGTGAGCCCGAGCGGGCGGACCCGGCGGGAGTGGGTCACCTGGAGTGGATCTTCATTCGCCACCGCGGTGGCCACCGCCTGTCACGTGAGTCGTCGGCCGTTCGAAGCGCAGGGCGGCTTGGTCTACTGGCCGGACCAGGCAGTCAACTACCGCGACATCCCGGGTCTCCTCGTTTAGAAAGAAACCCCCCGTGCTAGCGGGGGGTTTCTTCGTTGTCGCTCCCGGTCGATCAGATCGACCGCAGGAGGATCTAGGTGGCGGGCAGGATCGGCCCGCTCTCCTTACCACTCAGGACGCTTCCGATCCGACCGAGCCCGCTCCGGCCGAGCCCGCCTCTGACTCCTCGCCAGAGTCGGCCGGGCAACCCGTGCCCCTCTCGCTCATCGCCTCTGACCTGACGGTGACGCCTGGCTTCAGCTCGATAGCGATCCATCTTCTGTTGGGCTCGCGCCTCCATCTGTTCATAAGGAAACATGTTCCTCTCCTCTCCAATTCATGAGCACCAGCTTCCGTTGCGCGAAAGAGCACCCACGCCCCGTGGTGATACGTCCAAACGGTTTTGGGTCCGATAGCCTCGCTTCGCATGATCTACCACTGGTGCGCCCGGCAGGACTGGGAGGGAGCCCACGATCCGCACACGACACCGAGCCTGGAAGCCGAGGGTTTCATCCACTTCTCGTTTCTCGACCAAGTCGAGCGAACCGCGTCACAATGGAATGCGGGGCACCATGATCTGGTGCTCCTCGCCGTGAACCCCGAGGGCTTGCCACTCGTCGTCGAGGATTCCTATGAGGTTGGAGAGGAGTACCCCCACATCTACGGGCCCCTCCCGTTTCGGGCGGTGGCCGGGGTCGTCCCCTTCCCGCCTGAGGCGGACGGCACTTTCCGTTTGCCCCCCGGTCTCCCGACCTAGCTGAGCGGCCGACTAGAACCCGAGGAAGTCGACTTCGTCGAGCGTCCCCAGGTCGCTGGCCAGGATGCCCTTGGCCGAGATGGTGTACAGACGCTCGCCGATGACGATCGAGCGAGTGATCTGGGCCCGGTAGTCCCATTCGTTGGAGTCACCGCCCGGGTGGGAGAAACGCCGCACTTCAGTCAGCTCATCGCCCTCGACGGAGAACCCGACCGCACCGAAGAACACCTCTTCCTTCTCGTCATCCCAGTTCCATTGTTGGATCGGGACCACTGCCAGGCCCGCCGGCTCCCAGTACAGGAAGGCGTGATGGTCGTATTCGGCTTGCGAGCTGGAACCCTCGCTCAGAGTGACCTGGTCGACGCGGACGGGGCTCGACGGATCGGACACATCGAACAGCGAGAGCTGGGTGCCCTGAACTCGCCCGGTGTCGGTGGCATCCTGGCCGACGCCAAGAATCAGACCGTCGCCGACCGGGTGCAGATACGCCGAATAGCCCAGGATCTTGAGCTCACCGGCGACCCTGGGATGTGCAGGATCCGACAGATCGATGGTGTAGAGCGGATCGGTCTGGCGAAAGGTCACCACGTAGGCCATATCCCCCATGAAGCGCACCGAGTAGATCTGCTCGGTCTCACCGAGGCCATCGACGCTCCCGATCTCGACGAGCGAACCGTCCCCGGAGTCCTCGAGGACACTGACCAGCGACTCAGATTCGAAACCGGAGCCCCACCAGGACGGGCTGGTTGTCGAAGCAACTCTCAACAACCCATCGTGCTCGTCCATGGCGAACTGGTTGAGCAGATAGCCGTCCACCGTGCCGGTGGCGAGATAACTGGTGACCGCGGGGTCGCTGATGTCGAACTTGTGGATATCGGTTGTGACCGACTCCGGTTGCTGCTCGGGGATTCCCTCCCGGGCCCACTGCCACACATCCCACC
>Ga0224512_10005757_pt1 | contig 10106 bp, 9 predicted proteins | sample SF_May12_sed_USG_4_FD_169103 | JGI IMG/M metagenome (GOLD analysis project Ga0224512, IMG submission 169103) | Sediment microbial communities from San Francisco Bay, California, United States - SF_May12_sed_USGS_13 | ecosystem: Environmental > Aquatic > Marine > Sediment | place: USA: California...
CCATCTTTCGATCGGCTATGCTGCCTGTCACTGGTGCCACGTCATGGCCCATGAAAGTTTTAGTGATCCGGACCTGGCGGCTTATCTGAACGAAGCCTTCGTCAACATCAAGGTCGACCGGGAAGAGCGGCCCGACATCGACCAGATCTACATGGCGGCCTTGCACGCCCTGGGCCAACAGGGCGGCTGGCCGCTGACGATGTTTCTCTCCCCCGACGGCGAACCGTTCTGGGGTGGCACCTATTTTCCGCCGCAGCCGCGGCACGGCCTGCCCGGCTTTCGGCAAATCCTGCAGGCCATCGCAACAGCCTGGGACAATCAGGACGATGCTGTCACCGTCAACCGCCAGGCCATCCTCGATCACCTGAAGCGGAACGAGGCAACCCAAACCGCCGGGATCATCGATGCGCCAATTGATCAATCGGCCGCCCGGATCGCCTCCATGTGGGACCGGGAAAATGGTGGCCTGCGCGGCGCTCCGAAATTCCCCATGTCGCCAATGCTCGATCATCTTTGGCGCTCAGCGCTGAGAACCGGAAACCCCGAATACGAAGACGCCGTCCTGACGACGCTTCGCTCGCTCTGCCAGGGCGGCATCTATGATCATGTCGGCGGTGGCTTCGCCCGCTATTCAGTCGATGCGCACTGGCAAATTCCGCATTTTGAGAAAATGCTGTCCGACAACGGCCAGCTGCTCAATCTTCTGGCGCTCGCCTTTGCGCGCACCGGCGATGATTTGTTCCGGACCCGAATCGAGGAAACGGTGACTTGGCTCGGTCGCGAAATGACTTTGTCGGGCGGCGCATACGCCGCCAGCCTCGACGCCGACACGCAGGGTGAGGAGGGCCTGACCTATCTGTGGACACCGGCCCAAATCGAAGCTGTTCTTGGTCGTGACGATGCCGAAACGTTCATGCCGGTCTATGGCGTCACCAACGACGGCAATTTTGACGGCAAAACCAATCTGAACCGCCTCGCGCCGACAAGCCGGCTCTGGCGCAGCGATACTGAAGAGGCGGCATTGGCCGCGATGCGGGATAAATTGTACCGCTACCGAATCGAACGCCCGCAGCCCGCTCGGGACGATAAGGTCCTTGCCGATTGGAACGGTGCCGTCATTACCGGCCTTGTGCGCGCCGCGCAGATTCTCGACCGACCCGACTGGCTCACCATGGCCGACACCGCCTACCGTTTCATCACAGCCGAAATGATGGCTGACGGAAAATTGTCTCACGCCTGGTTCGATGGCCGACCCACGGCAGACGGGCTGGCGACCGACTATGCCTGGATGACGGCCGCCGCACTCGCCCTCCACGCTGCAACCGGCGAGGCCGGCAGGCTCGCCGACGCCATCGGGTTCCATCAAGATCTCATCGACCGGTTTTATGATGCCGGTACCGGCGCCTGCTACCTGAGCGATCAAAATGCCGACCTGATCATTCGCCCGCTTTCGATTACCGACGAGGCCATGCCATCGGCGACCGGCATCCTCGCCGAGCAGCTGATGGCATTGTTCCACCTGACCGGTAATCGCCTGCATCTTGAAACCGCTGGAACGATTGCCGCCAAACGCGCCGGCCAGATCGGCCAAAACATCGTCGGCACCGCCAGCATTCAGGCCGGGCTCGATTCGCACCGGCGCACCCGCCTTGCCATTGTCACCGGCAACGGAGCCGATGCCGATGCCCTGAAAAAAGCGGTGATGGCTGAGGGCGATCCGGCGCTGCTCTTGCTTACGCCGGAAGATTTTTCCGGCCTGCCGCAAGGCCACCCCGCACTCGGCAAAGCCGCCCCGGGTTCGGCGCCGGCACTTTATCTGTGCGATGCAACCAGCTGTCGGGCGCCGGTCACCAGCCCTGCGGATGCCGCTGACCTGCTTGCGCAAACCCGCACGCCCAACCCGGCACCGGCGTCAAGCTGAAGACGCGTCAGCAAGACATCTCCGGTCAGCGACCTCAATCGGCAGTTCCCCGATCCGGCTTTTCGCCGGATCAGGTGTTCATGGAATCGAAGAATTCGTCGTTCGTCTTTGTCTGTTTCAGCTTGTCGAGCAGGAATTCGATGGCATCGACGACGCCCATCGACGACAGGATCCGGCGCAGCACAAAAATCTTTTTAAGATCGTCGCCCGGCACCAGCAGCTCTTCCTTGCGGGTGCCGGATTTGAGGATGTCCATCGCCGGAAAGACGCGTTTGTCGGAGACCTTGCGATCGAGAACGATTTCGGAATTGCCGGTGCCCTTGAATTCTTCAAAGATCACCTCGTCCATGCGGCTGCCGGTATCGATCAGCGCCGTCGCGACGATTGACAGGGAGCCGCCTTCCTCAATGTTGCGCGCCGCGCCGAAGAACCGCTTCGGTCGCTGCAGCGCATTGGCGTCGACGCCGCCGGTCAGCACCTTGCCGGACGACGGCACGACGGTGTTGTAGGCGCGGCCCAGCCGGGTGATGGAATCAAGCAGGATGACGACATCGCGGCCATGTTCGACCAGCCGCTTGGCTTTCTCGATCACCATTTCGGCAACCTGAACATGACGCACCGCCGGCTCGTCGAAGGTCGACGATACCACTTCGCCGTTCACCGTCCGCTGCATGTCGGTGACTTCTTCCGGCCGTTCGTCGATCAAGAGCACGATCACATAACATTCCGGATGATTGGTGATGATCGACTTGGCAATGTTCTGCAGGATCATCGTCTTGCCGGTTCGCGGCGGCGCCACGATCAGGCCGCGCTGACCTTTGCCGAGCGGCGCCACCAGGTCGATAACCCGGGCGGAGAAGTCCTTGATCGTCGGATCCTCAACTTCCAGTTTGAAGCGGGTGTCCGGGTAAAGCGGCGTCAGATTGTCGAAATGCACCGTGTGCCGGGCCTTGTCGGGATCCTCGAAATTAATGGTGTTGACCTTTAGCAGGGCGAAATAGCGCTCGCCATCCTTGGGGCTGCGGATCTGGCCTTCGACGGTATCGCCGGTGCGCAGGGAGAACCGCCTGATCTGCGATGGCGAGACATAGATGTCGTCGGGTCCAGGCAGATAATTGGCGTCCGGCGAACGCAGAAAGCCAAAGCCATCCTGCAGCACCTCCATGACACCTTCGCCGATGATCTCGATATCCTGTTCGGCAAGGTTCTTCAAAATTGCGAACATCAGCTCCTGCTTGCGCAGGGTGCTGGCGTTTTCCACCTCGTGCTCCTCGGCAAAAGCGAGAAGCTCCGTCGGCGATTTGGCCTTCAGTTCCTGAAGTTTCATTTCATTCATTGGTTGGTCCCGTAGGGAAAGGCGGGGAGGAAAGGAGAGATGAGTTAAACGCGCGCCGGGCTTTGAAACAATGCCCGTTGTTGCGGCACCGGCCAGCACCGCGCGTTAATGCTTGAACGCACTCAATACCGGCGCACGCGGCAAACCACAAGCGGCAAATTCGATCTGGCTGAAGGTAACCCTAAAACGGCTTGACGACCACAAAAATCACGATGGCGATCATCAGCACCGTCGGCACCTCGTTGGCGATCCGGTAAAAGACGCCGCTGCGTTCGTTCCGGTCATCGGCGAATGCCTTGACCCAGCGCGCGGTCTCAAAATGATAGATCGTCAGGCTAAGGACAAAGATCATCTTCGCCCGGAACCAGACCATGTCCCAGGCATCGATGAGAAATGCCAGCCACAGACCGAAAATCCAGCTCAAGATCATCGCCGGCGTGGCGATCGCCTTCAGAAGCCGCCGCTCCATAATCTTGAACGTTTCAGAACGCTCTGACCCGGCAGCGCAATCGACATGATAAACCATCAGGCGCGGCAGATAGAGCAGCGCCGCCATCCAGGCGATGATGGCGATGACATGAAACGACTTCACCCACAGCATCCGCGCAAATCCTTTTAATCGGGATCAGCCGCGAACGCGGTTGATCAGGCGCTCCATGTGAGCGATCGGCGTATCCGGCGTAACGCCATGGCCGAGATTGAAAATGTGTGGCCGGCCGGCGCTCGCGGCCAGTATCGAATCGACGCCAGCATCAAGCGCTTCGCCGCCGGCGATCAGACGCATGGGATCCAGATTGCCCTGGCTGGCAATATTGGCCGGTAGCAAGGTGCTCACGTCACCGATCGGCACCGTCCAGTCGAGACCAACAGCATTAGCGCCGGTTTGTCTGGCGTAAGCGCCGAGCCGCGAGCCGGCGCCTTTTGCAAAGGCGATGATCTTAGCGTCCGGCACCACCTTGCGAACGCCGGCAATGATCGCCCGCACCGGATCGATTGCCCAGCGGGTAAAACCCTCATCATCGAGAATGCCGGCCCAGGTATCGAAAATCTGAACCGCATCGGCACCGGCCTCAAGCTGAGCAATGAGATAATCTGTCGACACATCGACCAGAATATCGATCAGCGCTGCAAACCGGTTCGGATATTCATAGGCCGCAAGTCTTGCCGGCATCTGATCCGGCGTTCCCCGGCCGGCAATCATATAGGTCGCCACCGTCCACGGAGCACCACAAAAGCCGAGCAGCGCCTTGTCGCGCGGCAAAGCCTCGCGCACCCCCCGGACCGTCTCCAGAACCGGCCGAAGATGCTCGCCAACGCCATCTGTGCGCAACACATCGAGTCGTGCCAAATCAACCGGCTCCAAGAGCGGTCCTTGCCCTTCCTCGAACCGCACGCTTTGTCCAAGCGCATCGGGTATGACCAAAATATCGGAAAACAGGATTGCCGCATCGAAATCAAACCGGCGTATTGGCTGAAGCGTCACCTCCGTTGCCAGATCCGGCTTATAACAAAGCTCAAGGAACGAACCTGCCTTTTTACGTATGGCTCGATATTCCGGCAAATAGCGACCCGCCTGCCGCATGATCCAGATTGGCGGCGACTCCGGAACATCGCCATTCAGGACACGAATAATAGACGGCACAACACTCATGGAGAAAAGACCATTTGGTTAATAAAACCTTAATAAGGATTCTTTTATTTCTATTGGTATGTGGATTACCGGGATTCATATCCGTCCACAATCACCATTGTGATCCAGGGCTTCCATCTCCGGATTTCCAGAACCATGGATAAGTCATGGATAAATTCCGATATATGTAAAAATATGAATTAAATCAATAAGTTACGATGTTAGAATTTTTGTTGTCGGTTTTCCATTCATGTTACAATTCAATGATAAGAGCCATTTATCACCAGTCGGATCTAGTCCGTTGCCGGAAATCCACAGCGGTCTCATCGGTTGATCGATTTTGAAAAGCGGGTATCAAACAATCCGTAGAACGATACACGCCGTATTTTTCCCGATTCATCCACATCGCAGCACAAGAAGACAGCACGTTTTGGCGAAGACCCGGTACTTTCATCTTCATCTCATATCCGACGCGACCGGCGAAACGTTGCTGAATGTCGGCCGCGCCGCAGCGGCGCAATATTCGGCGACGCAGGCCATCGAACATGTCCACTCGCTCATCCGCACGCCGGCGCAGATCGACCAGATCATCGCCGAGCTGGAGGAAACCCCCGGCATTGTTCTTTATACTCTTGTCGATACGGATATTTCCGGACTGCTTGAAAACAAATGCCGCGACGTCGGCGTGCCATGCGTTTCCGTTCTCGACCCCGTTCTGACCGCCTTCCAGTCCTATCTCGGCACCCGCTCGGCCGGCCGCGTCGGCGCGCAGCATGTTCTCGACGCCGATTATTTTCGCCGCATCGACGCGCTCAATTTTTCCATGGCCCATGATGACGGCCAGCTCCCTGCCGATCTCGAGGATGCCGATGTGATCCTGCTCGGCGTCAGCCGGACATCGAAAACGCCGACATCGATCTATCTTGCCAATCGCGGTATCAAGACCGCCAATTTGCCGCTGATCCCCGGAATTGAAATTCCCGCCGGCCTGGGAAAGGCAAAACGTCCGCTGATCGTCGGACTGTTGGCCAGCCCCGACCGCATTGTGCAAATTCGCCAGCACCGGGTGCTTGGCATGAAGGCGGGCGAACGGCCCGAATCCTATGTCGATCGCTCCGAGGTGACCAAGGAGATAACCGAAAGCCGCAAGTTGTGCGCCCGCAATGGCTGGCCGGTTATCGATGTGACGCGGCGCTCGATCGAGGAAACCGCCGCGGCGGTCATGGCGTTGATGGCGGAGCGGAAATAGGCGGCGGTGATGGCGATCATCCTTGCCTCGCAAAGCCCGGCCCGGCAGGCGATCCTGAAAAACGCCGGTCTTGCTTTCAAGAGCCTGCCGGCCAATATCGATGAACGGGCGGCCGAAGAGCCGCTGCTGCAATCAGGCGCCGGCGCCGATGATCTGGCCCAGGCGCTGGCCATGATCAAGGCAAGCCGTGTCAGTGAGCAGCGGCCCGCCGATCTGGTCATCGGTGCCGACCAGACCCTGGAACTGGACGGCGAAAGACTGACCAAGCCGGCCGACATGGCGGCCGCCCGGCGCCAGCTCCTCAATCTGGCCGGCAAGCCGCACCGCCTGCACTCGGCGGTTGCGTGCTGTCGCGGCGGTGCGGTGGTATGGCAGCATATGGAGAGTGTGACGCTGACCATGCGGCCGCTGACGCCTGAAGAGATTGGCCGTTATCTGGCAAAGCTCGGCGAGAAGGCGCTGACCAGCGTCGGCGCCTATCAGATCGAGGGTCCCGGCATTCAGCTTTTTGAGCGCATTGACGGCGACTATTTCGCCATTCTCGGCCTGCCGCTTCTGCCGCTTTTGACGTTTTTGCGCGCCCAGGGTGAAGTGGAATGACCGGCCGGGGAAGGGCGTATCCGAGAAAACCAACGGCCAGGCTGTCTGCGTCGTCGAATGGCCCGCCGGTTATTCCATTTCGCCACGAACATACATCGCCTGGTTTGTTCCGGCCGCAAGTCAATACATTAATGCGCCTTCGGCCGGCATGTCCGGGTCTGGATTGTGAACCATGCGCATTATCGGGCTGACCGGTTCTATCGGCATGGGCAAGACGACGGTGGCCGGGTTTTTCCGCGCCGCCGGCATCCCGGTCCATGATGCCGATGCAGCCGTACATCGTCTCTATAACGGTCCGGCCGCAGCCGCGGTCGAGGCGGCCTTTCCCGGCACCGCGCCCGGCGGCGTTGTCGATCGCGATCGTCTTGGCGAAACCGTCCTTGGTGATCGCGATGCACTGAAACGGCTTGAAGCGATCGTCCACCCGCTGGTTCGCCAGGACGAACGCGCCTTTCTCAAGGCGGCGGCCGGGGCTGGTGCGGCGATGGCCGTGCTTGAAATTCCACTGCTGTTTGAGACCGGCGGCGACAAACGCTGCGACGCCGTCATCGTCGCCACCGCCAGGCCGGAGACGCAGCGCCAGCGCGTGCTGAAACGGCCCGGCATGAGCGCAGACCGCCTGGATGCTCTGCTGGCGAACCAGATGCCGGATGCCGAAAAGCGCCGCCGGGCGCATTTTCTTATCATCACCGATTACGACCTGGCCTTCGCAAAACGTCAGGTCATGGCCGTCATCCGGGCGCTTGCGGCCTCGGCGTAAGCCGAATTTTCGAGATCCCGCAGCCCGATTTTCCCCAGCCAATTCGGGCTGACCACTTGCAAACCGGCGCGGAATGGAAATGCTGCCGGCCATGCGCGAGATCGTTTTCGATACCGAGACGACCGGCCTGAACCCATTGGGCGGCGACCGGCTGATCGAAATTGGCTGCGTGGAGCTGCACAACCACATCGCCACCGGCCGCACCTTTCACGCCTTTATCAATCCCCAACGGGCCGTGCCCGCCGAAGCCGTTGCAATCCACGGCCATGACGACGCCTTCTTAAGCGACAAGCCGGTCTTTGCGGCGATGGTCGATGCTTTTCTGAACTTTATCGAAGACAGCCCCCTGGTCGCCCACAACGCCGCGTTCGACCGCGGCTTCATCAATATGGAATTGCGCCGCATGGAGCGGCCGGAAATTGCCGACGAGCGATTTGTCGATACGCTCGTCCTGGCCCGCCGCCGGCACCCCGCCGGCCCGAACTCCCTTGATGCATTGTGCGCCCGCTACAAAATCGACAACAGCGCCCGTACCAAACATGGCGCGCTGCTCGACGCGGAAATCCTTGCCGAAGTCTATGTCGAGCTGCTCGGCGGGCGACAGGCCGATCTCGGTCTTTCCGTCGAAGCCGCCGCGGTCGCCGTATCGCAAACGGCGAGGGCAGAGCGGCCGGCGCCGCTGCCGCCCCGCCTGAGCGAGGCTGACGAAGTGGCCCACCGGGCCTTCGTCAAGGATCTGGGCAAAAAGGCGCTTTGGCTGAAATATTCAGGCTGAGGCAATCGGCGCGAGACAAGGCCGGCCTGGCGCCTGCCGTCAGTTGGCCGCTTCGTCTGCCGTTGCCCCCTGCGCGGCCACCTGTCCCACCCGCTGCCGGTAAAGTGCGGCGAAATCGACGGGATCGATCATCAGCGGCGGGAAACCGCCCTGCCGCGTTGCGTCGGCGAGGATTTGCCGTGCAAAGGGAAACAGCAGCCGCGGGCATTCGATCAGGATGACCGGCTGCATATGCTCCGCGGGGACATTCTGGATACGGAAGACGCCGGCATAGGCGACTTCAGCGACAAACAGGGTGTCGCCCTCACGCATCGCCGTTGCATCAAGTTTGAGTTCGATTTCGAAATCTGTTTCCGACAGCGGCTTGGCGTTGACGTTGACATTGACGTCGAGATTGGGATTGGCGCCGCTTGGACGCAAGGAGGCCGGTGCGCCGGGATTTTCGAACGACATGTCCTTGATGTACTGGCCAAGCACATGGATGCCCGGCTGTTCTTTTTGCTGGCCGGTGTTGGCTCCAGCTTTGCCGCCGCCATTTGTCTCGGTATCTGCCATGTCATAATTCCAATTGCGCTGCTTCGGCGCGGCCTAACACGGTCAATGGCCGCGAACAACCTGCAGAGCGGGCAAAAGCCGCCAAAAGCGTTGTCACTTGTTTCGATTCCGCCACGGGCTCTGCGGATTGGCATCGGCGCTGTATTCGCCCTCGTCAAGCTCGACGATATTGGCATGCGGCCGTGCCGGTTTCCGGGCAGGATCTCGGCTGTGCCCCACTGTGACGTCCAGGCGCCTGCCAATTTGTTGCCAGACCAGAAACCGGAACGCCGGCACAAACAGCAAGAACCCGATACCATCAGTAACAAACCCGGGCGTCAGCAACAAAATGCCGGCGACCGCGATCATTGCGCCGTCGGCCAATTGTCTCGCCGGAATCCGGTTCGCCTCAAGCTCTTGCCGGATTTGCTCGACAATGGCCAGTCCCTGGCGCCGCAGCAGCATCGTGCCGATGATCGCCGTGACCAGGATCAAAATCAGCGTTGTTGCAACGCCAATCTGCCCGCCGATCACGATAAAGGCGGCGATCTCGACCAGCGGTACGGCAAGAAGCAGAAAAAATATCGGCATGTCACAGGCTCCCGCCGCAATATGGTCGCTCGATTGTGTTTCTTAAAGGTTTTCGGTTCATTAGCTGGACTTGCGGTTAAACGTGCTTACATTGAGCGCAAACAGCGCGCCGTCGCCGGCAGCGCTCCCTCAAGGATAGGCGAACACCCTTCATGAGCGGGTTTTTCGATATATATTCAATCATCTTCCTGGTGATCGCCGTTGTCATTTTCATGCGGCTCGGCAGCGTCCTGGGTCGCCGCACCGGCAACGAACCGTCCCCCTATGACGCCTCCGTCAATCGTGGCCCCGGCGCAGCCAAATCGGGCAACGACAATATAGTCGCATTGCCCCACCGCGACCGTTCAGCGCAATCCGATCCAGGGTTGGAGCTCGACCTTGAGGCCATTGATCGCCTCGCCAAGCCCGGCTCCGATCTGCATGACGGCCTCGTCGCCATCCTCCGGGCGTCGCCGGACTTCGATCCCGATCAGTTCCTGGCCGGCGCCAAGATGGCCTATGAGATGGTTGTCACCGCCTTTGCCGACGGCGACCGCAAGACGCTGAAAAACCTTCTGGCGGCGGATGTCTATGATGGTTTCGTTTCGGCGATTGCCGAGCGCGAAGCCCGCGAGGAACGTGTTGAATCGACCTTTGTCGGTGTCAACGATGCCAGGATAACCCACGCCGATCTGGAAGAGCGCAATGCCCGCCTGACGATCCGCTTCGAC
>Ga0224512_10005759_pt1 | contig 10102 bp, 7 predicted proteins | sample SF_May12_sed_USG_4_FD_169103 | JGI IMG/M metagenome (GOLD analysis project Ga0224512, IMG submission 169103) | Sediment microbial communities from San Francisco Bay, California, United States - SF_May12_sed_USGS_13 | ecosystem: Environmental > Aquatic > Marine > Sediment | place: USA: California...
AGGTGCGAGACCCGGCCCCAGAACACTAGGTGCCCGCGCGGCGCTGTGATAGCCTCCGGACCGCTGAAATAACAAGGTTGTGATTCGTGTTCCTGAGAACTTTGAAAGTCGTCGGGTTCAAGTCGTTCGCCGACCGCACCCGGCTCGAATTTGAACCGGGTGTGACCGTTGTGGTCGGTCCGAACGGATCGGGCAAATCGAACCTGGTCGACGCCGTTGCCTGGGTGATGGGAACGCAATCGACCAGGACGCTGCGGACGGAGAAGATGGAGGATGTGATCTTCGCCGGGACGGCCACCCGACCCGCTCTGACTCGCGGTGAAGTCACCCTCATTTTCGACAACGGGTCTCGTGTCTTGCCTCTCGATCTCGATGAGGTAAGCATCACACGGCGGTTGTATCGGGATGGAAGCAGCGACTATCAAATCAACGGAGTCGACTGCCGCCTGCTCGATGTTCAAGAATTGCTATCCGATAGCGGCGTCGGTCGCCATCAGCATGTCATCGTCGGTCAGGGTCAGCTCGACTCGATTCTGAATGCCAGACCGGAGGACCACAGGGCGGTGATTGAAGAGGCCGCCGGGATTCTCAAACACCGTCTCCGCAAAGAGCGAGCGGTACGCCGCATGGAACGAACCGACGCCGATGTGTTGCGCCTGCGCGACATCCTGCAAGAACTGAAGCGGCAGATGCGTCCGCTCCGCCGTCAGGCCCGCGCAGCCGAACGATACGACTCTGTCAAGAGCGATGTGCGCGGGCTCCACCTCTACCTAGGTGGTGAAGACCTGCGACAGATCCGCAGCCGGAGCCGGCTGGTAGCTGCGGAGGAGACGAGCCTCAGGGATCAACTCGGAGCGACAGAACGTGAACGCAACGAGCTCGAACTTCGCCTCGCTCCCTTGGCCGAAGCAGCCGGCGAGGCCGGGCGCGCCCTCGACCGTGATACTGCGGCGGCTGCCCGACTGGAGACGACCATGGAGCGCTTGCGCCGTATCGGACAGGTGGCCCACGAACGACGGAGATCGGCAGAGGCCAGGATGCATGGAGCGGGGGAGCGTCGCCGGGATCTCGAAGACGAAGCACTGCAGCTGGAGATCGAGCTCGGTCAGTCCGCCGAACAGGAGCGGCGAGCCTCCCAGGAAGCAGACCGGGCCGAGCGGGCGATCCAGGGGCTGGAAGACGAGGAACGCTCACTGGCCGAGCAGGAGGGCTTGCCGGTCGAGGGAGCGACCGCCGTGGTGCGGGGGAACCTGACCGCCTTCGAAGCTGCCGCCGATCGCGATGGACGTGAAGCTCGAGACACCGGGCGGCGCCTGGAGGTCCTCCATGCCCAGCTCGAGGCAGAGGCTCACGAGACCGAGAGGCTTCGCGAAGAAATCCGCGCGATGGACGCGGAAACGGAAGCCGCCCAGAACCGGTACGACGCGGCTGCAGCCGCTCGTACCGTTGAGCAGGCAAGCTGGCAGCGAGCCGAACAGGATGCCAACGACGCCAAACTGGCGGTGGCTGCTGGGCGGGCTCGCGCCGAAGCACTAGAGCATGCTGCGGCCGGGCTCGCCGACCCGCGGGCGCGCGAGCTGGCCGCCGGGCGGACCGGGGTGTCCGGGACGGTCGCCACCATGCTCGACATTCCCGAACGTCTTGCTCTGGCGGTTGACGCCGCCCTGGGCGCCTGGAGTGACGCATTGGCGGTCGAATCGGCCGAGGGCATGCTTGGGGCCGTTGCTGACCTCAAGGCGAACAGCCTGGGCGGCATACCGCTCGTGACCGCACAATCCGGGGGCGGCGAGGCCGCGGCCGGACCGGTGGCCGCCGCCTGGGGTGTCGACGCACTCGTAGACATGCTGGGTCCCAAGGCGCATCCAGGTTTGGCGACGCTTCTGCTTGGTGACGTGATCCTGGCTGAAAGCTGGTCGGCCGCCTGGAAGATCGTGGATCGTCATCCGGCCATCCGGGCGGTGACGCCGGAGGGCGACTTGATCGGCCGTTTCGGCGTGCGGGTTGCTGATCCCGACGGCGCCAGTCCGGCGATGGTTGAAGCTGCACTGGCCGCTCTCGAAGATGCTGAACTCGACCTGGCGCGAGCCGTGAGCCGGTTGACGGCACGGACCCGATCCTTCGACGATTCACGAGAAAAAGAACGCGTGGCCCTCGAAGAGCTCGAATCGGTTGAGGCGCGGATCTCCGGTGCGACCGACGCCCTCGATCGGCTGGAGCGGGGCCGGGCCGGCACCGAGGCAGAGATCGTCAGGCTGGACGACCGTCGGACCTCCCTGATCGAATCCGAGGCCGAACGCGAGACACAGATCGAGCAATTGCGAGCCCGCCTGGCAGCCCTCGAAGGTGAGGAAGCCGAACGCCAACGGGCGTGGGACGAACTCGCCGTGAGACGTCAAGCGGTGGCAAGTCAGAAGGAAGCAGCCCGCCGGATCCGGCAAGAGGCCGCCGCCGCTCACGGCGCCATCGTGGAGCGGCGCCGGCTGCTCGAACGGCGGTTGCGAGAGGTGCGCGGCGAACTCCAGGATCAGTCGGCCCGACCGGTCGATCCCGCCCAGGTTGCTCGCCTCGCCGACGTCGAGGAAGGATCCCGCCAAACGCTGGCCTTGGTCCGGTCTCACCTCGAGTCCCTGCGGGACCGCCAGCGCGACCTGCGCCGCCAGGCCGGCGAAGCGGGCGTGAGACTGTCGGAGGCGAGGACCCGATTCGAAGAGCTGCGCGGTGTGATTGAGCGAACGAAAGACCAATTGTCCTCTCTAGCGCTCGAAGCGACGGAACTGCGGATGCGTGATGAGGGGGTCGCCGAAGGCCTGCGCCGGGACGCAGATGCAACGGAGGCGGAAGCCCTGGCGGCACCCCAACCGGAAATCGAAAGCGATATCAAGCCCCGTGAGATGCTAGAGATTCTCCAGGCTGAGCTGCGTCGGATGGGTCCCATCAACCCGCTGGCCGCCGTCGAATACCGAGACTTGTCGGAGCGCCACGATTTCTTGGAAGGCCAGCTCGAAGATCTCGAGCAATCACGTTCTGATCTTCGCAAGGTGGTCAAAGCTCTCGATGCCGAGATCGTCGACGGCTTCATGGCCGCGTTCGAAGAAGTGTCCGGTCACTTTGCCGAGCAGTTTGCGGTGCTCTTCCCGGGCGGCCAGGGCCGGTTGCGGCTCACCGAACCAGATGAACCACTCACCACCGGGATTGATCTGGAAGCTCAACCTCTGGGGAAGAAAGTCAGTCGATTGTCACTCCTGTCGGGTGGCGAGAAATCGCTGGCAGCTCTGGCGTTTCTGTTCGCTGTGTTCAAGGCAAGGCCCAGCCCCTTCTACGTTCTCGACGAGGTGGAAGCTGCGTTGGACGACGCAAACCTGCGGAGATTCCTGCGTCTGGTCGATCAGTTTCGTGGCTCCGCGCAGCTGGTTATCGTGACCCACCAGCAGCAGACGATGGAGGCAGCCGACATTCTCTACGGGGTGACCATGGAACCGGGTGGCTCATCCCAGGTTGTTGCCAAAAGGATGGCATCGGCACCTGTTGCCGTCTGACCGTACAATCACGCTCGCATCCCCAACGAGGTACTGATGGACCCGATCTACATCACGTTGATTGCGTTGGCAATCCTGCTGCTGGTCGCCTTCTTGGTCTTGCGATCCCGGAGGACTTCATCAGTCGCCCCTTCTCCAACCGCGCCGGCCGCAGCCCAGCCGGCCCTCGGTGCCCGGCTGGCCAAGACCCGCGAAGCGTTGGGTGGGCGGCTCCGCAGGGTGTTCGCCGGATCCATGGACACCGCCTTCTGGGAAGGCCTCGAAGAGGCCCTCATCGCGGCCGACGTCGGAGTCACCGCGAGCACTGAAGTGGTCGAGCGGGTACGCGCCGATCACCCGGCCGACACTGATGAAGCGAGGCGAGCGTTGCGCGCCGAATTACTCAAACTTCTCGACCGCGACGGCCGGGCTCTGTCACTCGAAGGCCGTCCTGCGGTCGTGGTCGTGGTCGGAGTCAACGGGACCGGCAAAACGACCAGCATCGCCAAACTGGCCGGGTACATCAAGTCGCTCGGGATGGAGCCTCTGCTGGGAGCAGCCGACACGTTTCGGGCCGCGGCCGATCAGCAGTTGCGCACTTGGGCCGACCGGGTAGGGGTTGAGGTGGTCGGCGGTCAGGCCGGCGCCGATCCCGCCTCGGTGGCGTTCGACTCATACCAGGCGGCCCGGGCCCGGGGTCGTGATGTCGTCATCGTGGACACGGCCGGACGGCTCCATTCGAAGACCAATCTCATGGATGAGCTGGGCAAGGTAGTCCGGGTTGTCGGTCGTGAAGCCGGGCGCATCGACGAAGTCCTTCTGGTGCTTGACGCAACCACCGGACAAAACGGCATCGCACAGGTCCGCCGTTTCACAGAAGCGGTAGGAGTGACGGGGATTGTATTGACCAAACTGGACGGAACCGCCCGTGGTGGGGTAGCCATTGCCGTTGAGCGGGAGTTGGGAATGCCGGTCAAGTTCATCGGTATCGGCGAAGGCCTCGCCGACCTCATTCCCTTCGAGCCAGAAGCATTTGTCGACGCCCTCCTGGAGGACGCATGAACTACACACCCGAGGAATTACTCGAAGCGGCGCGGGCCATAGCCGAAAACGCCTACGCCCCCTACTCGCTTTTTCGAGTCGGCGCGATCGCAGTCGGTGCCGATGGCAACCTCTACCCGGGGGTGAACGTCGAGAACGCTGCCTATCCATCGGGAGTCTGCGCCGAAGCCAGCGCCATTTCAGCGGCAGCAACGGCAGGTGTCAGGAAGATCGATGTTGTTGCGGTGGCCTGCATCGATGCCGCCCGGGAAGATCAGTCCTATCCGTGCGGCCAGTGCCGGCAACGTCTCAACGAGTTCCGGGTCGAAACGGTCATCGTGGCTGGCCCGGATGGCGAGCCCCGGGTCCATTCCTTTGAGGAATTGTTGCCATTCGGTTTCCGCCTGGACTGAGCGCGGCAGGCGCCCTCAACACCCCGATCACAGTCTCGGGCTTGATCCCGGGTCTCGGGGGGAATCCTGGCCCCCGGCCGTCTGCCCCCTAGCGCGCCTTCAGCGCTTCAACCAGCTTGGGAAGGACCTTGTGCACATCACCGACAACACCCAGATCAGATGCACCAAAGATCGGCGCTTCTTCGTCTTTGTTGATGGCGATGATCACTTTGGAGTCTTTCATGCCGACGAGATGCTGCATGGCTCCGGATAAGCCGCAGGCTATGTACACATCGGGTTTGACGGTCTTGCCGGTCTGTCCGACCTGGCGGGAGTAGGGAACCCAGTCGGCATCCACGATAGCCCGGGTGGCGCCAACGGCGGCACCGAGCAAACCCGCCAGCTCGTCCACAATGGCCAGTTTCTCGACCGACCCCATCCCTCTTCCGGCAGCCACGACAATTGCCGCCTCCTCGAGCTGAGGGCCCTCTCGTTCCTCCACATGGCGGCCGGTCACCACGGCGGCCCCAGCCTGACCAACTGCCGGGAGCGTTACCGGGATCACCTCGGGGGTTGCTTCCGCCCCGGGTTCGGCCGGGAATGATTTTGGTCGGGCGATCACCAGATACGGGGCGCCGGCCCGGAATGCCGTTTCGACGAGCTGGGCGCCTCCGAAGATCTCGTTGGTGATGGTGACGTCGTCGCCGTCGACAGCGATCTCAATGGCATTAGAGATGATCGGCTTCTCCAGCCGGGCGCTGAGCCGGCCCGCCACATCGCGATCCGTGGACGTGAGCCCGAAGAGCAGGAGATCCGGCCCGTGGCTTGCGACCAGCTCGGCCAGGGCCGCTGCCGCGGCCGCGGTTGGAAGCCGGTTGTCGGGGGTCAGGTGGTAGACCGTTGTTGCCCCGTAGCGGCCAAGCTCTGCAAAGACCTCCTCGGCACCGGCTCCCAGTAGCACTGCGCCGAGCTCTCCGCCGAAGGTGCGGGCCTTGGTCAGCAACTCGAGGCTGATTGCCGCCGGTTGGCCTTCCTGCTCCTCAACGAAAACCCAGGTTGTGTTGACTGCCATCTAGATCACCTTTGCCTGTTCGAGGAGTTGGATGATGCGAAGGTGAGCTTCGCCGTCATCCTCGATGATTTCCCCAGCAGCTCGCTCGGGCGCCGGCCGAACCGCGAGGATCTCCTGGCCGGCGGTGACGGTGACCTCCAGGTCGGCAGCCGTGACGTGGTCGATCGGCTTCGATTTGGCCGCCATGATTCCCTTGAAGGTCGGGTAGCGAGGTTCTACAACGCCGGCGGTGACGGTTATCAATACCGGTGCAGGTGTCTCGACGATGTCGTAACCGTATTCGGTCTGACGCTCGATCCGGATCGTGGCCCCGTCCAGTTCAACCTTCTTTGCGAAGGTGAGGGCCGGCACGTCGAGAAACTCGGCGATTTGCTGTGGGACAACGCCGCTGTAACCGTCCGTCGATTCGGTTCCGGCGATCACGACGTCGAATCCCTCCCGGCTGATGGCGGCACTCAAAACGCGGGCGGTGGTGAGCGAATCGGCTCCCCGGAGGCCCGGATCGTCGACGACGATCGCCTGGTCGGCGCCCATGGCCAACGCCTGGCGAATTCCCTGCAGATTCCCGGCCGGACCCATGGATACCAGGGAGACACTGCCTTCCGTCTGCTCGGCGATCATGAGTCCCATTTCGACGCCGTACCGGTCCGTGTCATCGAGGACCTGGTCCGTGGGGCGTTGTAGATAGTGGGTGTCAGGATCGAGCTCGTACGGCGATGCAGGGTCAGGTATCTGCTTCACGCAGACCATGACTCTCATGAACGACACTCCTTCAGTCGCTAAGTCAACGCCGTCACGGCGCGACGGTCGAATGCTAACGACCCCTAGCCCGATCCAGGAATCAGGCCACGAGGTTGGGAAGGAGGTTATCGAGGAGGGTGCTGAACTGTGAACGAGTCGCCGCCGCCGTCTCCTGGACTTCTGCATGGGAGAGCGGTTTGGCTGAAATCCCTGCCGCCAGATTGGTGACCAGTGAAATCGCCAGAACTCGGCTTCCCATATGACGAACCGCTATTGCCTCAGGCACGGTAGACATGCCGACCAGATCACCACCCAGTCGTTTGATCATCTGGATCTCTGCAGGCGTCTCATAGGAGGGGCCGGTCAGCCACGCGTAAACGCCTTCTTTCAGATCGATGCCGGATCGGTCGGCCGTCTCGCTGGCACGTAGCCGCAGGTCTGCGTTGTACAACCCGGTCAGGTCGGGGAAGCGAGGGCCGAGCCGCGCATCGTTGGGACCCATGAGGGGGTTGGTCCCCGTGAGGTTGAGGTGGTCCTTGATGAGCACGAGGTCGCCGGGGGAGAGGCCATCTCCGACGCCGCCCGCAGCGTTGGTCAAGACCACGGTGGCTGCACCTGAGGCCACGGCAGTTCGAACGCCGAACACGACCTCATCGAGGGTCCAACCCTCGTAGTAGTGAACTCGACCTGCCAGAACCATGACATTGGTGCCGCCCAGGTCTGCAGAGACAAGGCTGCCGGCATGCCCTTCGACTCTGGGCACGGGAAACCCGGGGATCCGATCGTACGGGACTTCTACAGCCCTGGGAAGGGAGGCGGCGTATTCGCTCAGGCCGGAGCCGAGGACCAGGGCAATGTCGTGCTTGTCCCGGTTGGTGGCAGCGGCAATAGCAGCCGTAGCGGTTGCTATCTGATGGTACGTCATGATCGGACCTCCCCGAGAATCAGTGATGGTTGAGCCGCCGGGATCGTAGCGATGTGGAATGCTCGTTTGAGGAGAGGTTTCGCCGTGGCAAGGCGACCCTCGTCGTTGAACGACATCCGGGCGAGTGGTTGTCCCTCATCCACGCGCTCGCCCAGCTTGGCAACGATCGTGATGCCGGCCGCCGGGTCGATCCGGTCTTCCTTGCGTTCCCGACCTGCTCCGAGACGCATGGCCGCCACCCCCACCTTCAGGGCATCGCAAACCGTTACGTAACCGCTGCGCGGGGCAGGCAACTCTTCCTGGTAACGAGCCTTGGGGAGCAATCCCGGGTGCTCCAGGACCCGGGGGTCGCCGCCCTGTGCCTCGACGACCTCGGAAAACTTCTCCATGGCTGCTCCGGAGTCGATGGCGGCACGGAGGACCTGGCGGGCTGCCTGGTCGTCCTGGGCCAGCCCGGCCATTTGCAGCCTCTCGCTGCCCAATGCATAGGTGACCTCGACGAGGTCATCGGGTCCGCCGCCGGCCAACACGGCGATCGACTCGGCGATCTCGTTAGCGTTGCCGACTTCGCGCCCCAGAGGAGTTGTCATATTGGTCAACAATGCAACGACATTGAGGCCATAGGCACGACCTATGCCGACCAGGGTCTCGGCGAGGGCCAGGGCCTTGTCGTAGCTCTCCATGAAAGCTCCCTCACCAACCTTGACGTCGAGGACCAGTCCGTCGAGGTCCTCGGCCAGCTTCTTGGACATGATCGAAGAAGCAATCAAAGGAATGGACGGAACCGTTCCTGTTGCGTCGCGCAATGCGTAGAGCTTGCGGTCGGCCGGAACCAGTGTCTTGGATTGTCCGGCCAATACGAGGCCGGTCTTGGACAGGATCCGCTTGAACGTTTCCGGATCGAGATTGGTGGTGAATCCGGGGATGGTCTCCAATTTGTCCAGTGTCCCGCCGGTGTGTCCAAGGCCCCTCCCGCTCATCATCGGTACGGCTATCCCGCAAGCAGCGACCATCGGCGCCAGCGGTATGGAGACCTTGTCACCGACCCCGCCCGTCGAGTGCTTGTCTAACTTGGGGGCTTCGATGGCCGACAACTCGAGTACGTCTCCGGAGTTGAGCATGGCATCGGTCCACGCCGACAACTCTTCCTGGTCGAGCCCGCGGATGAAAACCGCCATCAACATCGCCGACATCTGGTAGTCGGTGACCGAACCACTCGTGTAGTTCCTGATGAGCCAGCCGATTTCTGCGGGCGACAATGTTCCACCGTCTCGCTTGCGTTCAATCAATTCGACCGTCGTCATGTGACCTCCGCCAGAAAGGAGACTCCACGGGTTGGCCGGACCAGACCGAGTCCTTCGGCGATGGTGGCCGCGACATCGCAGTACTGCTCGCGGATACCGAGGTCTACTCCCGCAGCGGCACGAGCGTGAACCAACAGTGGAACGTATTCGCGAGTGTGGTCGGTGCTCCCATCGGTGGGGTCGTTTCCGTGATCGGCGCTGAAGATCAGCAGATCCTTATCGGTCAGTTTGGCGGTCAAGCGGGGCACGTAGGCGTCGATCAAGGCCAGACCCTTTGCATAGCCCTCGGGGTTCTCGCGATGCCCGTACCGCATGTCGAGATCAACCAGGTTGACGAAGATGATGCCCCGTTCATACTCGTCGAGGGCTTCCAGCGTCTTGTCCAGGCCGTCGGCATCGCCTTCGGTGTGGACGGCGCCGGTCAGTCCACGACCGGCGAACAGGTCCTCGATCTTGCCGATCCCCAAGACGGGCAGTCCGGCCGCCGAGGCATGGTCGAGGACCGTCGGTGAGTGGGGCGGCATCGCATAATCGTGTCGCTCGTAGGTCCGGTGGAACGAGCCGATGTCACCCTCAAAGGGTCGGGCGATGACCCGCCCGATGTGGTATGCGTCGCAGTGGCGCCGGGCGATTTCACAGACCCGGTAGAGCTCTTCGAGCGGTATGACTTCCTTGTGAGCGGCGATCTGGAACACCGAGTCGGCGGAGGTGTAAAGGATCAGTGCGCCAGTTTCAAGATGTTTCTGCCCGAGATCCTCGATGATCACAGTGCCCGAAGCTGCGTAGTTCCCGATGAACCGATATCCGCTCTCTTCCTCAACGGCCCGGACCAGCTGATCAGGGAACCCGGTGGCGGTGAAGGTTGCCGTAGGGGTGTCCGTGATGATCCCGGCCAGCTCCCAGTGGCCGGTTGTCGAATCCTTGCCGGCTGAGGCTTCGGTGAGTCTGCCGAATCCCATTGCCGGATGGGCGACCGGTGGAACTCCGAGCAGGTTCCGGTGGAGATTGCCGAGACCGGCCGCTTGGAAGTGCAAGAGGGTGAGGCCACCAACCGCCAAGGCAGTGTGGCCGAGCGTATCGGCTCCCTCGTCGCCGTAATCGCTCGCGTCCGA
>Ga0224512_10005760_pt1 | contig 10102 bp, 8 predicted proteins | sample SF_May12_sed_USG_4_FD_169103 | JGI IMG/M metagenome (GOLD analysis project Ga0224512, IMG submission 169103) | Sediment microbial communities from San Francisco Bay, California, United States - SF_May12_sed_USGS_13 | ecosystem: Environmental > Aquatic > Marine > Sediment | place: USA: California...
GGCGATGCACTGATCGGCGCCGGTTTGCTTGCGGTGATTGCCGCTCTCGGGATTCGCCACGCCGGTCGTTTCGTGTTCCGGGCAGGCAACCGGGCCGCCCTCCTCGTCGCCGAGTACCTCGCCCCCGCCAAGCTTGTCTCACCAGGGACTCGGGTAGGGCCTGGCTATCTGATCGCCAAGCGACTGCTCGACCTCTCGGCTGCCTTGGTTGGACTGATCGTTCTCTCTCCGTTGTTTCTGGTAGTTGCCATCCTGGTCCGACTCGACGATGGCGGCCCGCTCTTCTTCCGCCAGGAACGGGTGGGACAGTTCGGCCGCACTTTCCAGATGATCAAGCTCCGGACGATGGCAGTGGACAACGACGAATCCATCCATCGCGAGCACGTTGCCCTGGTTTCGAGCGGGCCCGGAACGTTGAGGCTTGATGATGATCCTCGCATCACGAGAGTCGGAACGTACCTCCGTCGCTGGTCGCTGGACGAACTCCCCAACCTCATCAACGTCCTGCTGGGGCAAATGTCCCTCGTCGGCCCCCGTCCTTTAGTCCCGTACGAGGTCGATCACCTGCCAGAAAAAGCATCCCTCCGGTTTCAGGCAAAACAGGGCATGACCGGGTTGGCTCAGATCAGTGGCAGGCTGCACCTGCGTCCCGAAGACCGTGCCGACCTCGACGTTGCCTACGCCCGGAACCGTTCGGTTTGGCTTGATCTGAAGGTGCTTGTTAACACCTTCCCCGCGGTCATCCGGATGCGCGGGTAACAACCCGACGGTGCCACGGAGACTTTCCAAAGCCGGATCGCTGGGTCACCCATGATCGGCAACCACTCGAATGCCCAACGTCCTTCGCGTGGCACCGTTCTGATAATCAGTCAGGTGTTCGTGCCCGACCCGGCTGCCGTCGGGCAGTACTTATCCGATGTAGCTGGCGGCCTCGTCGAGAAGGGCCTTCGGGTGAAGGTTCTTGCGGCTAACCGTGGTTACGACGACCCGGGCGTGGTCTACCAACGCCGGTCCAACATCGACGGTATCGAGGTGCGTCGAGTCGGGTTGTCGTCGTTCGGCAAGAAGAACTTGTTGCTGAGAATCTTGGCGCAGATGTCGTTCGTGCTCCAGTCAATCGTTCGCGGACTCTTCACACCCGGGCTCCGGAGCATCTTGATTTCGACCTCGCCCCCGATGGGTGGTCTGGCGGCTTTGATCGTCGGGACCATCCGCCGAGTCCCCATCACCTATTGGGTCATGGACATCAACCCTGACCAGGCGATTGCAGCCGGCCAGGTCAAACCAGGCTCGATTCTGGCGCGGGTCTTGGACGTTATGAACCGGAGTTTGCTCGGCCGGGCGAGGGTTGTGATCACCCTGGACGACCACATGGCCGACCGGTTGCGCGCCAAGGGACCGATAGGCGGGAAACTGTTTGTGATCCCACCATGGCCTCTCGGAATGCTCTCCGAGGCAGGTCCACCAGGAAAGAACGACTTTCGGGCAACTCACAATCCTGATGACCGGTTCGTGGTCATGTACAGCGGCAATCACAGCCTTACCCACCCCTTGAAGACGATATTGGACGCAGCACTCCGACTCAACGACCAAGATGACCTCAGATTCCTATTCGTTGGAGGTGGTCTGGGAAAGCGCGAAGTAGATGACCTGATCGAGAAGCATCATCCCAACAACATCACATCGCTCCCCTACCAACCGCTCGAAGAACTTGGTGAGGTCTTATCGGCGGGCGATGTGCACGTCGCGACGATGGGTCATTACATGGTGGGTCTGGTGCACCCTTCGAAGGTGTACGGGGCGATGGCGGCGGGCCGCCTGATTCTCTATGTCGGTCCACCATCCAGCCACATCACCGATCTCATCGATGGGTTTGGGATCGGCTGGCAATTCCGCCACGGGGACGTCGATGGGATCGTCTCGCTCCTGCGGGAGCTGCCAACGCGAGATGACAGGGAACTCGCCGAAATGGGACAACAGGCGAGAATCGCTGCCGATGAGCACTTCAGTCGGGCCAACCTGCGAAACCGGGTTGTTAGCCTCATTTCCCGTGACCGTAGCCGGGACCAGAATCCCTGACTAAAGCGGGCGGATCACCCGGGCCGGGTTCCCGGCCGCAATCACATCCGGAGGGATGTCGCTGGTGACGACGCTTCCGGCCCCGATCACACTCCGGCATCCGATCGTCACCCCTTTCAAAACCAGTGACTGCATGCCGATGAACACATCGTCGCCGATCTCAACTGGAACAGTGACGGCAAAAGCCGGACTGCTGGCCCGGACCCCAGAGTCAACGGGATGGAAATCTGTGTCGGTGATGACACAATTTGCCCCAATCGTGACGCGATCGCCAATCGTGATTCTGGTTGCTGCCACGATGCTGCCTCCAGTCATCCCGAAGCGATCACCGATCCGAATGGACGCACCGGGTCCCCTGGTGCTGATCACCACCGGGTGAAATGGCGCAAGTGGGTTGGATCTTGAACTCGACCGAAGAGTAAGTCCGCTACCGAAGGAAATCTCACTCGAGCGATGCCTTTGAATGATCGGTAGGCCAAACACCCTCCATCCCGATCGCCAGGCTACACCGGCGAAGTTGAAACTGAGCCGCACGACAGGCAAGAGCAGGAGACGCCCAACGTGGTTATACACCTTCCATGGCGCCTGCATTTCCGTTCTCCAATATCCTGCTCGTTGTCAAGACGACCCAAGAAACCCTGATCTTAGGTTCAGCAGCCCGCATGTGCTTCTCGGTTGAGAAGTCCGGCCATCAAGGTCAAAGGGTCAGAAGTTCTCGCCGTAGAGCAAAACCAGGGCTTCGCGTGGAGTGACGCCCCTTTGACAGGCAGTACGTTCTATCTCGTAGACCTTCGCGTCGGCCAAGAAGCGATACCAGAATCCTTGAAGAGTGTGAAATACCAGGCCCTGCCGACCATCGAGGAATCCTCCTCGAACAGCATACCGATATAGGAAATAGAGAAACGGGCGGACCCCAGCCGGGATCCGCACGTAGATTCTCGACTTCAGCCAACGTTTGCGGCCGGCTTGCCCCGAGGGTCGACCATGCATGGGTTCCATCTCTCGGCTAGCCAAGAGATCGATAGCTTCCCGAGTGGCATAACGGTTGTGCTTGGCGGTCCACCATCCAAGTGAGTTGAGGTTCTCGTCAACTATGTCACCTTCGAAACTGGAAACCTGCCCGGAGTCCACCACAATGTGCTCATCCATCCACCGGTCCTCGCTTCGACCTCGGCCGGTCCGCCATATCCGAAGCAGTACGGTTGGATAGACGCCTCCATGCTTGATCCACCGCCCCATGAACACAACTCTTCGTTTCACCTCAATGCCGGTTATCGACTTGTCGAGCTCAGGAAGTCGCAAGTTGATTTCCTCTGCAAGCTGAGGCATAACGTATTCATCGGCATCGATGCGCATGGTCCACTCGTCGTCAATGGGCAATGTGGTTAGCGACCAATTCAGTTGTTCGGCGTAGTTAACCCAATCGTGAAAAACAACGGTTGCACCTAATGACCTCGCGATGTCGGCCGTCCGGTCCGTTGAACCCGAGTCGACAACATACACCGAACTGGCAAACGGCAGCACACTCTCAATGCACCGGCCGATGTGTTTTTCCTCGTTCAATGTAAGGACAACTACGGAAAGGGAAGCCACAGAACACCCTTGCTAGCTATAGCTCGGCCACGATAGCGAGCGAAGGCGCCACGAGTTCGCGCCTTCTGGGGTCAGAAGCCCAGGAACATCAAAGTCACGTGTCAACCCAAGGCGGAGCTGATCCCCCTCCTCGTAGCCACCGATAGGTATCCAGCATCATTCTTCCCATCTTTTGGCCATGGTTATTCCTCTGCCATCCAGGTCAAGGTCTCGACTCTCTTGGCTCACCTCGGTGCCATCAACACGGAGAGGCGGACGCAGCTCGGGTCGCCGTCTCCAACAATCCAGGCCACAGGCCCCGAATTGTCCGTGGATCCAGGTTCAAGTTTCCAGAAATGGCTCGAAGATCGCCTCTGAATGAACCCTACCCAAGCTAAGCAGCGGCTAGTCGTGGCGCTAAACTCTCTTACCTAAATCTGATTAGCAACCGGGGACTCGGACGATGTTTCAACGACTTCCCTTTGCCACCCCGCCACTGAAGCCGAACAAATGAAGCAGGTTGGCCATGCTTGATGTGATTTCGAGGCGGCTGCGATTCGGACCGTTATCTCGATTATACGACCATTGGGCGCTGGTGAAGTGGGAAAAGCGGGGTCGGCCGATCCCACCGCCGAGCACTTTCAAGCGCCGATTGCTGATCGATTTCGCCAGGCGGTTTGAATGCGCGATTCTTGTTGAAACTGGCACCTATCGCGGCGACACCCTGTGGGTGTTACGCAATGATTTCGTCTGCCTGTACTCGATTGAGCTTGATCCGCAGCTCTACGCCGCAGCAGTGAATCGGTTCGCCGGCATCTCAAACGTAACCCTCATTTCGGGCGACAGTGGAGAGAAACTTGGTGAGGTGCTTGACAATTTGCATGAAAGGGCCATCTTCTGGCTTGACGGGCACTATTGCGGTCCAGGCACAGGAATAGGCGCCGAGATGGCGCCGGTTATGAAGGAGATGGAAGCAATCTTCGCAGACGACATCAAGGACCACATCGTCCTTCTCGATGACGCACGCGACTTCATCGGACGAGCGGGCTACCCGACGGTGAAAGCGCTGAGAGCCTGGGTACAATCTCGCAGACCCGGATGGGTGGTCGAAGTCGCAGATGACGTGATCAGGGTCTATCCAGAGCCTGACAAGGCTGGGTAGTTGCTTTACCCTGGTGATTTGCTTGTGGAGCCCCGCTCAGCTACTGCTTGGTCACAGCTTGACCCATTCCGGGCAAGGTGCTTTGCCAAGCATCCAGAGATAAGTGGTTCTCAGCTGAGCAACAACATGATCCCGTGAGAAGCGCTCTACGACCATCAGCCGGGCACGATCGCCCATCGCGAGCAACTCTGTCGACGACTTGCCGATTAACTCGTCCAGAGCGCCGTGCAGGCTCTCTGCCTCGGGGTCGCAGAGCATGCCGGCCCCGAATACGCCAATGTCTGGCAGATTGCATTGCCTCGTAATCAAGACAGGTACGCCGTGCGCCATCGCCTCTAGCGGCGCCATAGGTATTGCCTCACTTGTCGAGGGCAGGACAAAAAGCTCTGAACGACGCAACCACGCGCTCTTCATAGCGTCATCAATCTGGCCCACGAATCTGATCTGCAACTCTCCTGACACTGCCTCAGCGTGCCTTGCCAACGAGCGGATGTAGCGTTGATCACCAGAACCGGCGACCACGAGCGTCCACGTCCCAGCGTACCCATCGAGGCGCGACCATCCGTCTATCAATGACTCCAGATTCTTGATCGGGTGGAGCCTTCCAAGATATAGACATACTCTCTGATCTTGGCTGACAATGGGATATGTGGCGGCGACTCGATCCTCTTGGTTCACGGATGGTAGTTCGACTCCATTTGGAACCACCGCAACCGGCGCCGTGATACCGTATTCCCGGATGGTGGCAGCCTCCTCATCGTTCGATGCATGCATGCAGGAGGCTCCTGCAAGCATATCGCGCACAAACCAAGAGGTGGCGACGGCCTTTTTGTATCTCGCGAATTCGAGCGCCACTGGATTGAAGTTCCCGTGTGCCGAAATCATGTATGGCACTTGTCTTGCCGTTGCCCACGCGGCAACGACTGAGTTTACGTGCAGCCAGACGCCTTGCAAGCTGACCGCGTCGACTGAGGGGTTTGACTTGCGAATCCAGGTCCCCGCTGCTGGAGACCAGTGCAACGATCCTGGACCAATTCTCCGGAATCCGCGGACACTGACATTTCGCCATTCATCTCGGATCGATTCCCCAGACGCAAGAGTTCCGACGACAGCCACGGCGTCGCCTCGCGCCGCCAAGCCCTCCGCTGTTCCCTTCAGGGTGTGGTATGGGCCGCTAGCCGTGTCGAATAGAGATCCCGTGCTGAACAGAACGGATAGCGCCTGGGGAGGTCTGTTGGTCAGTAGATAGTCGCGAAACTGTTGCACGTTAACCCCGACAGATAATTCCAAGGACTGTCGTCAGCTCGGTATCGTACCCAGTTCATGGACGGCGATGGACTTCATAGGATTATATCAAGGCACATCCCTGTGAATGATCGTGGCCTCGAGTGGTCGCCACACATGTCACCGCAGGAACCCCGTTCGCCGGGCTCGTCATTCCATTTGAGCATGCGAGATGCACGATCGGCGCCAGTGTCTCACATTCCCCGGCGAGGTGTCTGTGAGCCACGCTGTCCGGACGGCTCGTGGCCGCCGACATTACTGAACCGATAGGCGAACCGTGCCGAAGGTAGCCCGGCCAGAGCCAACACTCATCTTGAGTAGACGAGCCCTTGGACGGTAGAAGAACGGTCGGAAAAGGGCTCGAAAGCGTGCCAGCCGGTTTGAGCATCCGTTTTCACACAGCCTCGCATATTGAGACGTGTGGTCACGTCGACGAAGCCAGAGCCTCCTTGTGGATATCTCATGAACACCGGTGGATGGTGATTTCATCCGCTGATGGGTCGTTTCAGGACGCTTCACCGATCTTGTTTGGTTGATGTCTTGGCTCGTTCCGCTCCGTACCTGATCGCGCTCTCCATTCCGTCAACCATGTTCTCCAACGTGAACTCCGTCGCAACGGTCCTAAGAGCCCCAGCACTCAAGGACTGGGCAAAACTTGAATATTCAAGAATTCGCGATAATGCGTGGGCGAGACTTCCCACGTTACCTGCCGCATAATGGAGCCCATTGACCTCGTCTCGGACGGCCTCCCATTCCGGGTTGTTGGCGCTCTCCGCGTCGCTTACAACGACTGGCAGGCCGTACCCGAAGGCGTGAAGCACGCTCAGACCCGCGTTGGATGGATAGCAGAATACGTCAGCAGACAGGAACCACGGTGCGAGCCTGTGTTCCTCGTATATTTCGCCCAAAAAGCGAACGCGGCCTTCGAGCCCAAGCCGCGAGGCGATGGTTGCCAGACGGCCCATTTCGACCGATCCCGAGCCGATAATCACCACCTGCAGGTTGGCATGGCGTTCAGAAAGGAGAGCAGTCGCTTCAAGGAGGAGATCTAGACGGTTGCTCCGCTGTAGCCGCGACGAGAACAGGATGACCGGGCCATCGGTTAGGACCTCCTCCCGTCGGAATCGAATGAGTTCCTTGGGGTCTTCTTCCCATTTGCGCTTGGCGGATTGAATTGGGGTCTGGTCAAGGGAGTTGAGAGCGACGAATGTGGAGTCTGGGCGCCCCATCTTCGCCACATATCTGAGGGCAGCGGCGTTGCCATAAAACAACACTGCTGTTGCTAGCCGGGCCACCGCCCAACGCAAGCTTCGCCGAAGGTGCGTTTCTTGCTTTGAGGACCCGTGACCCCAAAGGATCGTTGACACGCCACCACGGCGCGCTCGTAGCAAAGCTGGGACCAGACAAGGGTCCCGGATATTCCAAGAGAGCATCAGCACCTCGCACGAATCGCGATTGCCACAACGTCGCTTGGAAGCGTCCCAGCGGAACGGCCAACTTGAGGCTTGCCACAATCGTGTTGGCGAATAGAGAGCTTTGAATCCTTTCACCGCCGCGTTTGGGATCTCGTCAACTCGCCCATAACGCACCTCTAGGTCTATGCCGGCCCGCCCGGCCAGTTCTCTGAACAACGGTACGCGGTACTGGGGGAGAGCTGGTTGCTGGACAATCACCCGGATCCGGTTTTCGCCTGTCACTGGGCTATCCAACCCCATGCTCGCCGCCAAAGAACAAGACAACGTCCCAGACCACTTCGCTTACCAGACCTTCCTCGGTGTTCCCATTGTGTTCAACGTTGAACCGTCAGGGAGCCGATCTGGAGATCCCCTCCGACTTCCGTGGAGGCGCGACTGAACGACGGCTTGATATCGCGCGGACAAACCGGCAGCCAGGAGGGCTGCGAAAAGAAAGGGATTCGATGCGCCAATCAGTGTTCCTGAGTCGAGTGTTGCCTTGACAATCAATACAACAAGTCCTCCACCAACGAAAAACAGATCAGAGCGAAGGATGGCCGTTGCTGCCAGATGCAAGGAACGGAACAAAAGGAGGGTGGCGCCAATCCCAGCAACTATACCGCCTGCCAAGAGCGCCTCAAGTATGGAGTTATGGGCCGAAATGGCGGTAGTAGCTCCTTCTGGAGTGACCCCCGCCTCGAGCCCACGACCAAGAAGTGGGCCTTCGAGTGCTTCAGAAAGCGCAAGTCTATATAGCTCAAGGCGACCGGACGAGAATTCGTCAATCGAGCTCTTCGTTTCCCAATCAAGCAACCTTTGGATAGAAAACAGTTCCGCCCCAGAGAAAACGGCCAACCCGACGGACAAACCGACAATCGCGATCGTTATGGCCGGGTTATAGCGTTTCGCTAGCGTGAACACCGCTGTCAAAAGAACGAGAAGGGCGGCAACCAAACCACCTCGTCCGCCACTCGCAAGCAGAGCGGCGAACACAACCCCTCCTTCAAACAGCCAACGAGCACGCGCCCAGCGGCTCGCGCGCCCCCCCGGCATGAAGCGCCAGAAGGCGAGGGCCAACGCGGCTAAATAGGAAAATCCGGTTGACCGAGACCAAAGCCCCCCATGACCCAGAAGCTGCAGATTCGGCGGCGACAACTTGGTATAGCCCAAAACGTCCAGGATAAGAACCAGCGAGCTAACAAATACACCTGCGCGGAACCCGACAAGGAGCTCGTGCAGAAACCGCGGGTTGCGGCCAACTAAGGACCCAACAATCACGGCGCCAATTGTTGTCATTGCGACGGCCACGGACGCCCCCGACCCGCTCGCGATGCTGCCAACAATTATCCCGAGTAGATAGGGTGCCCACGCCCGATCCAAGAATCGAGACGACCGTCCGGGAATGGTAGCCAAGGCCATGGCAAGAAGACCCATCAGCACAGCCTTCGCTCCAAAGAACAGCCCTGGGGAAAGGTCAGCAACTGCGTAAATCGGCAACAGGAAGCCGAGAACTGCGGCCGCTCTGATACCAAACGCCATTCGCTGAACCCTCCTAAGTATCTATGTGCCAGGACGCCGTGCGCACGGACAGCCCGAGAGCGGCTGGTTCATTGTGCCGGGCCAAGATATGGACCTGAATCTAGTGCCCGCCAGGCGGCAAGCGGTCCACCCATGACAGTCATGGAGTTCCTGAGCGACGGGAGTTTCAGATGTCCCACGAGATCAAAATGTTGCCCCAACCGGGTCGACCCTTCCCGACGACGTACACAACAGCCGCACGATCGACCAGCGTCGTGATCCGTAACCCAAGTGGGTGATTATGCACTGGTCCCTCGGGGGCATGCCGGAGACAATGCGGTCAGGGAGATGTCACCTCCGCATCGCAAAGACTGCAGGCCCGAAGTCCACACCTCTCAGCGCTATCCGTGACCGAGATCCACGTGAACAGTCGAGCGAGACCAACTCGCTAATCTCATGCGGTGCCCACACCGTCGCATGCAACATGCCGTCGCTGAAGAAACAGTTCTTCCGAGGGGCGTCATGGAAAATTGTGACTCTGAGTGGCTCCGCTTCAGTGTCAACAATCGTCCAGTTGGCTTTAGCATTCTTGCTCTCTTCCGAGGAATTCGGTGTGTACGCACTTGCGATAGCTTCCGCTTCGCTTGTGCAGATCGCCAGGGATGGGGGTATGAAGACGACATTGGTTCGGCTCGATCCGGCCTCGTTCCGTGAGCAAGCAAGAGCCGGCCTCCTAGTTTCATTCATCTACTCCATTGCGGTGGCCGCCTTGCTGTTCGGTCTGGCCGCCTTCGCAGGGGATTTCTTTGGTGATGCAGAAATCGGTGACCTCATTAGGGTCATCGCCGTCGCAACTCCGCTGTCAGCCCTTGCTCCTGTGGCGTCAGCAGGGCTCTACGTAGGTATGCACTATCGCACAGCGACCCTATTGGAGCTCGTATCGGCAATCGTTCGGCACGCGTTGACGCTAGCGTTTGCGATCGGCGGCTTCGGGCCATTGAGTTTCGTGCTGCCTCTTCCGTTCGTCTACGCC